>Ga0157379_10001586_pt1 | contig 18742 bp, 17 predicted proteins | sample S25metaG_FD_121802 | JGI IMG/M metagenome (GOLD analysis project Ga0157379, IMG submission 121802) | Switchgrass rhizosphere microbial communities from Kellogg Biological Station, Michigan, USA - S2-5 metaG | ecosystem: Host-associated > Plants > Roots > Rhizosphere > Soil | place: USA... | reverse complement strand
CCAGGAATAAGATTGAAATAGATCTACCAGTAAGACATTGACATTGGCTGCAATGGCAAAATGCCTTCAACAAGGCTGGTGGAACTACCGTAAAAGTGACCATACCACAGTGGCAGGATCCTCTTAGAGGAGACGTTTCTATGGTATAATTTTCCATGGAAACCGGGATGGAGTAGAAGAAGTTCTTAAAGTGCACAAGGAACTATAACCAGCGTTGGAGTATAATGCTGGTTGGATGAAGGGACCCGTGCACGCCTTTTTATCTGGCGCTTATGGGTGCGGTCAAATGTCTGTGTGCATACCACCCCGTGGAACACTTCAACCAGCCGTAGGCTTCTGCCTAGCCAGCGCTTCTCGCTTAGCTTAGTCAGCATATCGCGTAGCTAGCTTTTGCCATTGCCTTCATTACAGGCCTGCCTCCTACAAGCCTCTGGTTCTTCTCTCCCAGCTAGATCAGGAGAGAAGGTTTCCCTCTCCAGTATTATTACGCCTTAGATCTCAAATATCAAATAATTTCGAGATACAAAGCTTGGCTAGAATTTCTAGCATTTTTGATGAATTGATAAGTACTAGGTCACTATTTTTATTCTGTGGAATCCAAGGGAATATAGAGAAACAGATTTAACCTCCCCATTCTATTATAATAGCTAGATATCGGGGACGTTAAACCTTGGCCTAGCAATACCCCTGTCATTACATTTGCAATCTAGTATGTTAGTCTAGATTCTGATATGGATTGCGTTTAGAAATCCCTCGGTATCGTGTTGTTCGCGAACATTATAAGTACCATTACCAGCTGAACCTAGAACCTAGCCCAACGCTGAATAAACAATCATACGCTGAAATGGATTTAATGACGTACATAAAAGTCCGCTTGGTACAACTAAGCATGACCCTCAGTGGGATATAGTTGCTCCCAAACGCCTATATATGCAGTAGGCTCTAGATGATGGACTCTGTTTCTGACTCAGACCAAAGGCCGCCTCCTGGTTCGCTCAATGGCTTGCGACTCGAACACAGCTGCCCTCCCACTGTCGATAGTAAGGCTCCCTAAATCCTCCATACTATTTCCATGCGAACCAATAGAAATAGCAACAAAGTCCTTCCATGAAGGGGACATAGATAGATTATGGGCTGCGAGGCTAGGCCCCTTTCAAAGTGACGGATGGGCCCGCCTGGAGCAGAGCCTCGTCGACTTCAATCAACCACACTACAGATTTGGTACGGGGAATAGATAACCAGGAAACGTATCATCAGTATCACCAATAGATTTTTATCTCGTTTGCACCACTAGTGATAATAACTTGGTTATCACTGACCTGGGTCTAAAAGAGCAAAGTTTAGTTTCGTCACCCTCAGCGTTTGTGGGGAGTTACCTCGAGTACGGATCTCCCTTCCTCCGAATTCAGCTTTGAAATATCCGCCTTTAGCCAAAACTTAAAGGTCGTATCTAAGTCTATCTTTTCTGTGCTCCTCTGCTTCTCCGGGGCACGACCTTTTTTAATTCCTCCATCGCGTGAAAATCCACGGGTAACGAGACAGGTCATATCCATAAAACAGGAAGTACCTCAAGGAATAAATGAGGCTCAGTAATCCTCCCGGACGAGATGTTGAAATATGGTTCTTCTTAAGTGGCCTTGCAAGTAACGTCAATAAATTTCTATTTTGGCAGAAATTCACTGTGAATTAATGAAGTTGCATCTCCACTGGATCTAATCGCGCGGACAACCTATGTATTTCGCTTGTATTCCCAAGATCTATACATGTCGTTTTCATTTTCGCCTGCTACTGGATGTGTCGTGGCGCAAGGTGTCTGGGATTGCGGAGAATTGGACAGGACGACCGAGCAAAGATTTTACTTGATCAATAGAGAGTGATAAACTTTTATTATCCTCAATAATGAGATACTTATCCGTCGCAGGCGGTTGTAAGTTAAACATGTTACCCAGATGTGGGATTGATGCCATAATTAGATAAATGTGGGAACCAGCGATGGAGGGTATGATAGGATTGGTAATATGTTCCTTTCAATGTCTGGGATGATTAGTGTAGGAATACGCTGATATTTTTGAAATATCTCTAAGGAAAGGGTCGCTCTATCAGTGAACGCAGGAGGAAGAAGTTGCTTCGATCAACTGCTTGGCGGCTCTGAAAACCAGCACGGCAGTGTGCTGTCCCATGGCTCTATATCCCAATCGGTAAAAGTAATTGTTCTTCAGTTGTTTGTGATCTTCGCGGATGTAAGGTATGACCGTTTTGGAGCCAGGCCATCATAGGCCCTGAGAACCTCTTCTATATTCAAAGGAGCGGAATACAATTCAGAAGAAAGCAAAATGCGAGTAGAATTGCCAGAGCAATTTCAAAATGGAGGGCCGGAAATATAGATGCCTGTGTTTCTTGTTTGCCTATGTGCGAGATCGCAAGAAAGTAGGCGTAGAAGGATTCTGTCAAAATTATTAGACTCTCCTCGATTCGTCGTCTTCATCGTCTTCATCGAATAGTTTACGCTTAGTCGTAAGGTCCTGAAATTACACCGTCATCGTTTCCTGGCCACAGGGAAGAGAAGGATCCGTTCACCCTTGCCCGCCAATAGAGCTATAGAGCCACTGAGTCTTTGGCGGCTCACTGATAGGCCAGTTGATGAGTGGTCTGGCCACAGACCTCTACAAATTCCCCGTCCAAGTTGAGAAGATGCGAGTTGTGTCTTTTATATTCTAAATAAAATCGGGCCATAATTATTGCGGGACCTCGGTCCAGCTCAAGCCACGCGAGTCCATTTAAGTTACGAAGAGGTCAATTAATTGCTACTGAAAGTTTAGAAACACACTCAAAGAAGCAAGTATAATTTAATTTAATTCAGATCCTTGTTGACAAGTACTACGTAATCCAGCGCGGACTGAAGCTGTTCGATCTCCATACTAATAGGCATGTGAATGGGCACATAGCCTTTCTCTTGAGGCGACGAGATGAAAAGCCAGACTGTTAGTAGTGAGACCTCGAGTGGGAGCTGAGATGTAAGAGACCATCACAGTCGCTGCTCAACTGGAGGTTGGATAGATTTGTCAGCACCTTTTCTTTTCGTCAGCTTCATCAAGCATTCATCCCAAGGGTGTTATCGGTTCATGAAGCCTCCATACTAGGATGGCCTCTTCCAACAACTGCATAATCTTGACTATCCGAACACCAGTACCATGACCTCCAACATATTTTGAGAAGTTCCCCGTTACCTATTGCATACTCCATTTGGGTCCACTTGGGGCTGCTCAATATGTCTAATTTAAATTTGAGCACAAGTCTAATCATAAAATTGGTTTAACTACTCAAATTTCAGAGGTGACTTTGCTTCCCCAGGCCCACACGAACGTCACTCATCGCTTAATCTTCTTCGACAGTTTTTAGATCACATTCCGTAGCTGGCACCTAACTTGAACCTCTCTAGAATTGGGTATTGTTCGCCTTTCACAAGATTCTCTAACATCCGTCGGAGCACGTCCTCCGAGCGCCATCTCCTTTTCTCTGCTCTTGCAACTTCACACTAAGGAGCTAGGGTCAGACCACTGCGATGTCGCACACACTGCAGCATTCTTGCCAAGAAGCGTGGAATTTAAGTATTACATTTCCAGACTCTTAAGCGTGAAGGCAGAGGTATGCAACCGTTCAACTGGTCTATATTCCACGATGGCAGCTATAGAAAAGATGCGACAGATGCAGCGATAGGAAAATCACGAGATCAGTGGATCCAGATGAAACAAGCATTGTGCGACATGGGCCGTCGGGTATAATGCAATGAGTTGGGCGATGATTCTTTGAAATAGAGACGGGAAAGCAACTCAGGAAAGCTTCTACCTCTCTTCAGCGGCTTCTATTCATCGTAAATATTACCGAATGAGCCAAGTCATTCCAGCCCAAGAAGCTCTTTGCCTCTCTAAAGAGGATAGACTTACTCATTATGCATGTGGGAAGTGGTGGATATGGTATCTAATAATTGCTTTTCTTTCTATGCGCCTTTAGCAGGGGGTTACTATCATTCATTGAAAACTCCCAGCTTGAGAGACAGCATACGTCACGACGATTGATGGTTCCCAGGATGCATTGCTGAAATGCATCTCTGATGATGGAGCCGCCCTCTATCTTTACCGAATATTTAAAACACTGGCGTACTGGATCCTCTTTAACGGCGTTTGTCAACTGGCCAATGTTTGGAGCGAGGCGGTGACAACCCACTTCCACCAAACACTGGCTGTATTTAAAGATGGGTGTTTGAAGAGCCAGAGGACGACCTCGTTTCTGATTTTGAAGTTTGAAGATGTCATTTAGGTTTGCTGACTACAAGCCTCCCCACTCGCGCACCAAGCGCTCTGGGCATATCCACTTGCTTCAAGTCAGAATTTGTTCTAGGCCCAGTTGCAAACAAAGATCTCGTATTCTCACTCAGCCCGTATATCCCGACTAGAAATGCACACAGAGCCTTTCTGAAGTTTGACAAAATGCCATGCAACCTTCATACTCACTCGGTTACAATCATTTTTCCTCACTTTGATATAACTGATCCATTGATACACCTTGAGAGAACTGCTCAGTGGCTCTGCAAACCTTTGGGGACTATCCAAACTTACGGTCAGCACAACAATTCTGAGCCGCCGCTGATAGGAAAAGGCCACCGCCGGCTGTCTACCTTCCCAACTGACGATGTCAATCGTTGCTGTGTGCATTCCGAAGAATACTCCAACCCCACACTATATCAAGCCTGAACAGAGTACCGGTAAAATATAATTTTCTTTCTTTGCTTTTGCCTTAAGCTCTTCCGTAATTTAACATTCATATTCTATAATGCGTTCAAAGGTGGTGTTTATAGCTCGGATAACCGCCCTGGGTTGTTCCTTTTCCTCCTCTTCTTTCCAATTCTTCTCGCTGATGGACTCATTTTAACAGCTACACTTTTGGTTTTATCTCTGATATCCTTGGGGCTGTCGGCCAATCTCCTCAGTACTTTCCATTCTAAAAGCAATTCGAACGACGTTTTCTTTCGCCAGGTGAAGAAGCTCAAATCCGTACCTCCTGCCCTTCCCTTAGGTGTTGTTGTGTCGCTTTTCGGTATCATTATAGGCATCCCAGTGTAAATTCCTTCCTTTTTTTTTTTGCAGCAGAGTTAATCATTTTCAAGATTTTAGGCTAGTAGTTGACTTCTTCCGCGAAGGAGCATTTACTTCCATGATTATTGTCGAAGTTATCTGGTCCGGTATGTAATGGTCTCGTCCTTTCCATTATATAATGCCAATGACAAAATGTGAATTTGACAGGTATTTTAAGTATCCTTTGGGCTGCGACAGCTGGAAGCAGCACTGGATGGCTCTCCACTGGTTGTAGCGCTGTCAGTGAGTCGATAAGCTGTCGACCAGGAATTCAGAACATATTCTCTATAGCATTTATCGACGGAACTGAGCTCCATCTCTCCACTTGTAATGAGCATCAAGCTTTCGCAGCATTCGCTTGGCTGAGCTGCTTCCACCGTAAGGGGCCATCAATCCAGGCTTAATTTGAATCCGTCTAATAGCTTCATGCAGTCGTCGGGTGGTTCTGTTTCGTATTAATAATGAAGATCATCTCTTCCACTTCGGGTGGGGTTAATGGTTCGTGGACATCCCCAGTCACCGGGCTTGGTCGTGTGGCCCAGCCCACTCCAGCCAATGCTCTTCCACCACATTACTCGGTGCACAACGGTAGCTCTACGACACATGATGATTTTACATTGCAGAAACAGATCCCTTCCCAACATATGTACCCCCCACCTCCCGGCTTAGCGTCCACACAAATGCAGTATCCCCAACAAGTGGGGATGCAAGGGCAAATGCATCCCCAGTATACGGGATATTCGAATATACCAGCTCAACATCGAGGTTATGCACAACACCTTCAACCAGTCGCTCAGGTTTGAATTGACTTGCCTTATGATCCAAACTCTACAATTGATGGGTTGTTGGCGGATCATTTGAATGTAATTTATGGAAGACTAGGGCTGATTCGATGAAGGAGGCAATTCTACTTATTTCGAGTTAAGAAAATAAGTTTATATACATTCGGTCAAATTCAAGAACGAGTAAAAAGTTGCATAAGACACGAAAATATAGGTCAGACTAGAGGAATCCTGTTCCAGAGTCAGTACTCTTGGTAACAGAGAAGACGTTGAACATCGATGGTGCTTGAGTCACAACAATGCTCGATCCATTGATGGAGAGGAAAGCGCCGCTTGATACTTGCTGAATCGTATATCCTTGCCCACTCCCAAGATCGGTTATGTTAAATACGACTGCACTCATAGCTACGGTGGTTTCTTTGTTGTTTTTATCAACAAATCCATGTGAAGGACTGCCAGCAAATTGGAGATTAAAGGTAGTCGCCGGTGGAGGCGCTGTAGAGTGGAAGTTCTATCAAACTCTGAATCGATACTGGTGAATATCCATCGGCGGCAGTTATGCGTCCGTCTTCATTATATCAAATATTGAATCCAGAACGCAATTCGGTTCAAGAGACACTAGTTGAGATAACCCAGGAATGGATCGTCTTCTCATTTGGGAGGAGAGGGTCTCGAAGGTGGCTAAAAGAACGTTGTTAGATTCGGACGATCTTAGAGAAGTGGATATCGACATACTGTAGCGCACGTGTGTACGAACAGTATGCTCCGACCATTCCATGAGAGGAAGACAATATCCACACCTATTTTTGCCAGCATCCTGTACGTTATTTTACCTTGTATATTTAGTTTCAATATTTCAATTGGATGTAGACGGTGCGTCAATTCTGATGCTTCACGTGCTTATCGTTTAATCGCTTCCCATAAGAAAGGCAGGCCATTCTAGGGTCCGCTGAAAGCAAGTTGGCATGGCCGCGCCGATGTTCATTGCACTTAGAAGCTTTGTTTCTTTTCTTCCGTTTGCTCTACTTGCTGTTGCAAGAGCAGGGACCATTCAGGATATAGAACATGGTACTTTTCTTTTTTTTGTTGAGAGTCTAATTTGCATCTCTCGTAGTGGTACTCTTCATGCAGGAGAATCGAGCCTTTGATCACGTCAGTGGCAAACAGTTATTATCAACGGGACATCGCTCACAGTAAGATTTGATGAAAATACTCAGTACTTTGGATCTATGGCTGGTGTACGCGGTTTCGCGGACCCAAACGTTCATATTGCTCAGAATGGGCAACCCATCTGGTTCCAGTAAGTCTGTACTATACATCATACATTCATCAATTTCTTAATGATCACTTTTTAGACCCGTCACTAAGTCACAAACAAACCATACAGCTGCTTTGCTCCCTTTTTATATAAATGGGGCGGGTGGAAATATTAGTCTCGCCACTCAATGTATGACTGCTGGTTCAAACAGTAAGTATATGACCATTGCTAGTTACCATCTATAAGCCGAGTAATCCTTTAGGTTTTACTGCTAATCATGATGCCTTCGCTCAGGGCGATAATAATCAGTGGGTGGTAAAGAATACGGCATTCTCATGGGGACATTACCTACGCCAGGATATTCCCACTCACTTTGCTCTTGCTGATGGGTGGACAGTTGCGGATATGTATGCTGAAAGTGTTGTTGCCAGCACTCTTCCGAACCGAGGTGGGTATCATATCCTTCAGAATAAACTATCCTCTAATTTAAACCCAAAGCATTCTGGGCAAGTGGATCCGTCAACGTTCCTGGCGGACCACAAACAGCTAGTCAAGGAGGTGTCGTTATTGACAATAATGAAACGCCTGGCTGCGAGGCCCCTAATCTCAATTGTTTTCCTTACAAGTGGAAGACGTATGCAGAATTTCTAGAAGACGCAGGTATTAGCTGGCAAGTAGTATGTCTAAAATTCACAACGCGAGGCAGCGCAGACTAACTTAGAATCCACCTGTGATTAGTATCAAGGTAACTCTTTTTTTTTTTTCCCGGGATGTCAAGTTACTCACCTGACCCTAGAAACTGATAATTTCGGCGACAATCCGTAGGATTATTTTAGAAGGAGTATACCATATTCTGACCATCAACTAACAGATTTGCATGGTTTAACCAGTTCATGACTGCACCAGCTAACAGCAGTTTGGCGAAGAAAGGACTATCCTTCCTGGGCTTACAGGCATTTGCAGATGCAGCTACCTCTGGAACCCTTCCAAATGTTAGTTACATCATCGGTCCAATGGAACTTTCTGAACATCCACCATGGACACCGCATGATGGTGGGTGGTTCCAGCAGCAGATCGTTAATGCTGTGATCAATAGCCCTACCTATAATTCAACTGTTTTATTCATTTCCTACGATGAGACCGTAAGCGTCAAGTCCCTCTCCGCTATTCAGCAGTCTGATGACGATAATCTGGCTTAGGGTGGTTGGGGTGACCAGTACGTCGGATTTAAGACGGATAATCTTGGACGCTTTGACCTACATCTTTTGGTTAGCGTTTTACCGATATTTGCACCACAAGGAACACCTGGTGAATGGATGACAGTGAGTCGGTAATTTGCTAGAAATATCTTTTTCGATTGATTCCTGTTTAGAATCCTTTCAATACTTCCCAGACCGTCTTTGCTGGCCCTGGTTTCCGTCTCCCCTTCACTGCTATCAGTCCTTGGACTCGTGGCGGCAACGTTTTCACCGCATACAGTGATCACAGCTCACAGATAATGTTTATGGTGAAATTCTAATGTTTTATTCTGAAATACTCACACTGTAACATAATATCAGGAAAAGTGGCTAACTGCCAAGGGAAAACCCGCCATCACTAACCAACTGAACTCATGGCGCCGTGACCACATGTCTGACCTCACGCAGATATTCGACTTTGCTCATGTAGGTGTTCTCTCTTTTGAATCTTCGAAAATTAAATAATGATATAGCCCGATTTTTCTCTTCCTGTCTTACCTGTTCCTCCGCCTCCCATGATGAATGCCCAAGGTCAATTTACAGGTGAATCCATACGACATGTTTACCTCCCTGGCTTTATGTATGTATATATCAGGTGTCTCCACTTGTCAGGCTCAATTCCCTGACCCTCAACCACCGGTCCCTTTTGGGAAGCAAACTCGTCAGAATTCATTAAACATTGAGGATGGCTTCAAGGTAAATCTATAATTAAATGGAATATTGGTTTTTCTTATAAATTATATAGAAAGTTCGGGGGTCCCTTACGGAAGGCAGATTCCTCGTTTTCGAGTCGAACGGCGTCGCCCTGTCGTTCGACTCGACTCTCAAAGGCCTCGGTGTCGACATCGCAACGCCTCAACATGATCTAGCGACACATCGTTTTATTCAGCATTGTGTTCCTCGAATATAACGAGAAGTAACCGTTACTGTGACGTGGTAGACTCGGAAAGCCGCAATCCACGGGCGTCTATGTAACATAAGGGTGAGGAAGATGGATGACGTAATCATGCGGAAAACAAGTAGGAAAGAATTTCTCTTCCTTCATCCATGTAATTTATGAACCTGGACGAATGCTATGGAGTCATAAATAAACACCCTAATTCAGAAGCTAATATATATGTATTTAGAGGGGGTCCAAAAAAGAGTACAAAGTTGCATACACCCCAGGGCTAGAGGAATCCTGTTCCAGAATCAGTACTCTTTGTCACAGAAAAGACGTTAAACGTCAAAGGTTCGTGAGTCGTAGCAATGCTCAATCCATCGGCCAAAATGGAGAGGAATTTTCCAGCACCACCTGATACCTGTTGGAGAGTGTATCCTTGTCCCTGTCCAAGGTCGGTAATATTAAATACAGCTGCACTGGTGATTGACATAGTTTCCTTATTGTTGTTATCAATAAAGCCGCGGGAGTGGCTGCCAGCAAACTGTAAATTAAACGTGGTGGCTGGCGGAGGTCCTGTTGCGTGAAGAATAAAACGATGTGTCGATACATCATGCTGAGGCGCTGCAATATCGACACCGAGACCTTTTAGAAGGGAACTGAAAGACAACGCAAGCCCTTTAACTTCGAAGACCAGGAATCTGCCTTCGGTGAGGGAGCCTCGAACCCTCTGAATGAATTATTAGCATAAACTCGTTAACCAAACAGGTATTCTTGCCTTGAAGCCATCCTCGATATTCAATGAATTTTCTCGAGTTTGTTGCCCGAAAGGAACCGGAGGTTGGGGGTTAGGGAATTCTGCCTGACAAATAGCAACACCTAACGGATACACGCTTTAACAACTGAATAGGATGAATGGCTCATCGCCTAACCTGTGAATTGTCCCTGGGCATTCATCAATGGAGTTGGGGGTACAGGTAAATCCGGAAGCGTGAAATCGGGCTATGGGCAGTTTTCAGTTACAAGAAATCGAAGAGAGGAAAACGCCCACATGAGCAAAATCGAACATCTGTGTGAGGTCAGACATATGGTCGCGACGCCATAAATTCAGTTGGTCAGTAACTACGGGCATTCCTTTCGCAGCTAGCCATTTTTCCTGAGAGCAGATTAGATTGCAAATGGCAATACCTCCTAATAATCGGCTTTAAATTTACCATAAACATTATCTGCGAACTGTGATCACTATACGCCGTGAAGACATTGCCGCCACGGGACCAAGGACTGATCGCAGTGAAGGGAAGACGGAATCCAGGACCAGCGAAGACAGTTTGGGAAGTATTGAATGGGTTCTAGAAGATAATCAATATAGAGGTCTTTCATAAATCGACTAATTCACTGTCATCCATTCACCGGGTGTTCCTTGTGGAGCAGGAATTGGTAAAACGCTACACAAATGGAGTGAGCTTGATCATCAAGGGTTCTGGCTGTTAAAATCAACATACTGGTCTCCCCAACCACCCTGAGCCGAATTATTGTTAGCAGCATGCTTTATACAAGTGGAATTCTTGCTTACGGTCTCATCGTAGGAAATGAATAAAACAGTTGAATTATAGATAGGACTATTGATCACAGCATTGACGATCTGCTGCTGGAACCACCCGCCGTCGTGCGGTGTCCATGGTGGATGTTCAGAAAGTTCCATTGGACCGATGATGTAACTAACGTTTGGAAGGGTGCCAGAGGCGGCTGCATTCGCGAATGCTTGTAAGCCCAGAAACGCCATCCCTTTGTTTGCTAAACTGCTGTTTGCTGGTGCACTTATGAATTGGTCGAAATATGCAAATCTGTGCGTTTGTGTTAGACGCTACAATCCGTTGAGCATGACATATCATACGGATTGTCACCAAAGTTATCGGTTTCTGGATGGATGTGAGGAACCTATCTTATTAGAACAAAAAAGAGAGCTACCTTGATACTAACCACAACATAGTTCAAGTAGTTAGTTTGAGATGCTTCATTCCGTGAAAGTGCAACATACCACTTGCCAGGTGATACCAGCATCTTCTAAAAATTCGGCATATGTTTTCCACTTATAAGGAAAGCAATTGACATTGGGTGACTCGCAACCGGGTGTGACATTATTGTCAATAACAACACCTCCTTGGTCAGGTGTTTGTGGACCACCGGGGACGTTGACAGAACCACTGGCCCAGAAAGCTTTGTTCATAGAAATTAGGGTATAGTACATGGATGAATTCACGGTACTCACCTCGGTTTGGATGAGTACTGGCAACAACTCCTTCGGCATACATATCCCCAACTGTCCAGCCGTCAGCCAGCGCAAAATGGGTTGGAATATCTTGGCGTAGATAATGCCCCCAAGAAAACACTGTATTCTTTACTACCCACTGGTTATTGTCACCCTGGGCGAAGGCATTATGATTGGCAGTGAAGCCTATAGAGGGAACTCAGCACTTATTGGTGGGAATTACAAATGGTAATGTACGCACTATTTGAGCCAGCATTCATACATTGTGTGGCAAGGCTAATATTTCCACCAGCTCCGTTTATGTAAAAGGGAAGAAGGGCAGTTGTGAGGTTAGTTTGTGTCTTTGTAACAGGTCTAACGGTTGTCGGAATAAAAGAATTTATGCAAGATGTTTATTAACAAGAACTTACTGGAACCAGATGGGTTGCCCATTTTGAGCAATGTGAACGTTTGGGTCCGCAAAGCCACGAACACCAGCCATTGATCCGAAGTACTGGTTATTGTCACCAAGCCACCATGAGCGACATCTCGGCAGGATTTAATTCTTTTCACTGACATGATCGAAAGCCCGGTTCTCCTGCATGAATAGTACAACTACGGACAAGGTAAATTAATGGGATAAATTACAGTCCTCAAATACAAAGGCATACCATGTTCTACATCTTGGATGGTCCCCGTTCTGCCAACAGCAAGCAAAGCGAAAGGGAGAGAAAAAACCAAGTTTCTAAGCGTATTGAACTTAGAAGCGACCATGCCAACCTTACTTTGGGCCAACTCCATGATGAGTTACCTTTCTTATGGGAAACGGTTCGATGTGTCATATGCAGCTTCGCACTAGTTGACGGATAGTCTAACATCCAATTGAAGGTAATAGACTAAATATATGGAATAGGATAACGTACAAGATGTTAACAAAAATAAGTGCGAATACTCAGGTTGGTTCCTTTCCGCCCGTGGTCCGCACAGAAGACATTGGAGCACGTTGTTCAGACACACGTGCGCTATCCCTTTCGCCAAAGTCGTCTGGATATAGCACCGCTCTCTTAGCTAGTTCGAAGCTCTCTCAGCCTAAATGAGAGGACGATTTATTTATGTCCTACCAATTTCAGGTGGTCAAATCCGTGTGCCTTCATCAGACGGCGTGGGATGGACTGAACGAGGACAAATTCGTTGATGCATCCTTGGATTCGTCCAACTTGAAGGTGATGGCTTCTTTCCACCTAAAGCCCATAGCCTTGGCTTCCATCGTTTTCACGTTTTCTCTATGGTGGTTTGTAAATCAAGAAGAGCCATTATTCCAGTTCTGGAATAGACATGAAGTGTCCGTCGTGGAGGTGGAAGTGGGAGTTCGAAGACTCGACGGGCGTCTCTTCCCCGAAAAACATAATCAAAGAGACCCAACGACTATAGAGCTCGACTGGGTTGTTCGTCAAGAGCAACGTTTTCCAGATGGTGTTGAGAAAACTGTTTATACGGTAAACGGTATGTCGTGCGTTCATTCCATAGTCCCAAAAATGACTCAAACTTGTCCAGGTCTCTTTCCAGGTCCAACGATTGAAGCCAGGCCAGGCGATAGAATTCTACTCAATGTATACAATGAGTTAGAAGCCGAGACCACCGCAATACACTTTCATGGAATACGTCACTTGGGATCTAATTCTATGGATGGGACACCGGGTCTCACACAGGTGAGGACTGCATGAACGAAAGGGTCCGATTCTCTTTTGTTAGACCAACTGTTCTTTCCAATCAGTGTGCTATTCAGCCGAGGAATTCATTTTTATACAATTTTACAATTGGGGATCAAACCGGCACATATTGGTGAGTATCTGCCTGGTTGTTTCTTCTCGGCTTCGAGACTAACGGCTGTTCAAAGGTGGCATTCTCATTCTCTTAGCCAACGAGCCGACGGGTTATATGGCGGTTTCATAATACATGATATTTCCCAAAGGGATATCACCTTCGAACACTCCTCCGAAGATTTACGTATCAGGCAAACGAGTTCTCAAATTTCTGAACGACTCCTTCTCATTGGCGACTGGTATCATCGCAATGCCACTGCAATGCTTGGATGGTACCGTAGTAAACAAAGTTATGGCTATGTAAGCACTGTTAATAAACACCTCTTTACTGTTACTGACATTATTTACAAGGAACCGACTCCGGAAACTGCCTTGTTCAACGGCGCTAATAATTTCAACTGTTCAAGAGCCAGTAAATTTGTGCATTGCGATCCCTCTAAAGGCACAAAACCATCAATATTTGTCGACCCCACTAGCTCAGTTCGTCTAAGGCTGGTCAATACCGGGTAGATTGTCCAGTTTATTCGAGGTATTTGTCGCTAAACTTTGGCTTAAAGGAATCTCGCAGACCTGGAGATATCGCTGGGATCTCACAATTTGGTCATCATAGAAGCTGATGGATCATCTGTATCTCCTCGTCGCGTCAACTCTGTTATTCTAGCACCGGGTCAAAGGTATTCCGTGATTTTGGAACCGCATGTGTCTGTCATGCCCAGGCCTGGTGATTCATTCTGGTTAAAATTGACCATGAGTAAAGAATGCTTCAATATACCTAGTATGCATTTTCTCCAATCTTTTACCTTCACATGCTCATGATATCCAGATGCCGCTTTGGATATGGAACAGTTTATTCATCTCTATTATGGCGATCCAAATACTATCCGAGACATGAAGCCAACACCCGCATTTGCGCATGATCCAGGACTGCCAGCATTTGATCCCTTCGTCTTGTCACCCGCAGAGAAACATCCTCTTCCAGACGTCGATGAACAAATCATGATCTATGTCAATTCAATGAAACTGGATCGACTTGGCGGAATTCCATATGGCTATGTCAATCAAACCAGCTGGGTTCCGGACAGAGAACATCCTTTGCTACTTCGCGATACGGAGGATAGTCTCGAGTCCGGTTGGGGACAGCATCAATTAGTTGTCACCACCGACCGTCGTGATACCAAGGTCATAGAACTAATCATCAATAATTTAGATGAAGGTCCGCATCCATTTCACTTGGTTCGTCACAGGGTGTTTCTATTCTATCATTTTATTTATTAATTCACCGATTATCCAGCACGGCCATCACTTTTATCCTCTGGTATCTCACAAATCTACATGGGGCTGGGGAATGTATAACTATACGGCAGGGCATGACGCTCCCGCTGACGCACCAGTACCAAGGGACACGTTTACAATTCCACGTCGAGGTCATGTTGTTATCCGTTTCGTAGCGGATTCACCTGGAATGTGGCTGTTCCATTGTCATGTCCTGGTTCATTTAAGTACTGGGTGAGTGAGTTCTTACACTATACTAGCGGATGGACCTACAACTGAAAATGGAATTAGAATGGCAATGACCTTTAATGTTAGACCGGATTCAGTCCCCGAGTACGAAAAGGATTCCGTTCGTCACGGTTGCGCCAATAATGTACAAGGCACTGCCAGTTAAGGTGTAATTCGGGGGTGAAGTGATGGATATTATTCCTTGTAAAGGGATAGTTGATTCTTACGCTCCGCAGGGCCAGATAATTACTGTGTCTATTTTAACTATGGATTCATTATATTCAGTGTCTCAAATCCAGCAACATTTTGGCGAAACGCAGTGAGACCGTGCTCGGGGTACAAATCTTTGGGTTATCTTTCTGCCTGGTCATTGATGATACCAACCCCTCGTCTGAGTCATATGCTGTCGAAGACAACATATCACCATTCCAAGTTTCAAACATACCCCTAGTGACTATATATACTATTATAAAACATTCAGTATACTTTTTTTTTCAGTACAAATAATTGCATTTGTCGAGAATGCCTGAGATCACAGTCCGACAACTCAGTGATCCATCAGGTATGTTGCAGCAGTCTTATATTTGCGCTGATTCGAGCTAGCATTAGAAGAGGAGCTTCAAAAGCTGGCGATTATTGGAAACCTGGCTTTCCAAGACGGTAAGATAGATCAGTCGAGACCTCTATGCAAGTACCCATGGTACTTCAGCGCCGATTCAGTTATCATTTGTTGACGGAGACCTGGAGAGACATGGATTATTCCAGTACGGGATGCTCAGTCTGTTGGCTAAGCTAGGAGACCTCTGGGTGGCCAGCTATGACGGTGAAGAAATTGTTGGTATGGCTGCCTGGATAGGCCCAGGAGTAGACCTCTCTACAGAGTCAGTATTTAATCGTCATTCATATTTCCTAGAGTTCTTACTTGGAAATAGGCCAGAGCATGTCTCCGAGATGTTAGGACAACTGTTACCAGAAGGCTCACAGGCTCTGCCTTGGGCAGGCTATGTAGATCTCTACCTAATGGCACGTTGGATATGATAGACTAACACCGCTATCAGATGATGGCTAAATGCGAAGCACAATACGACAACGCCTTAGGAGACGGAACAAGAGCTCGATCATGGTATTTGTTACAATTAGCAGTGCATCCTCAGTTCCAGCAAAAGGGTATCGGCTCGGAGCTTTTGAAGCCAATCCATGGAAAGGTGAGCTTCGTCTTTGAGGGATTTTCGAACCTGATCAACTGAAAATAAATGCAGGCGCAGAAGGAACGGCTACTCACATGTTTGGAGACGGATAAGGCAGAGAATGTATTATCCAATTTCGACAAGCCGAAGGAAAGCCTGATTTTAACATGTTTACAGCTACCGTTTTATTTGAAGCACGGTTACACCGTCCGGTCGGAAGAGGAGTACGAAACTCTCGTGGGTACTGGAAGGTGCTCCGTCTGGGTTTTGGCAAAAGACCCTACCCCATCACGCAAGTGAGCTAAGTTGGAGAATTCTGGAATTGATAAGCACAGGAAGACAGTGGTGAAGCGCTGGTAAGGTGCTTGTCGTCTGTTCGGATATTCCGATGCCGCTCAATTGTACCACTTGGGCTTTGCTTTAACTTGTAAATAATCAATTTAACTATCCCTATATCCAATCTTTTATGACTCTCTTATTGTTATCGAAATCATAATGCTCAGTGGCCCATCTCGATCGCAGGGATGAGAGTGGGCGTCTAATGGAAGACCAGGCGCTCGCCTAATTAAGACCCACAAGGGGAGCCCACCATGCAGGTCCAAAGAACGGCCTTGTACTTCGCTCTCTGGCACAGCCAGCCTTGTTCACAATTGCTGAGTTTATTAGCTTCTCCTCTCACCATCATCTGCCCCATCCCTCCGCTACCCCAAACCACAATTACCTCTTAACACGTTCTATGGCGACAAACGAAACTATCCCAATCACCGTCCCGATTGAACAGGGATTGACGGATGTGGCGAGCAGCGCTCCAGCCTCAGTAACTCCTGGTGAATATCCAAAACTTAGCGATTCCGGACCATCTGTCACAGGTGAGCATAATTTAGACACCATCGTAAGCTTCAGCTAACTAACATTCTCCCAGAGTCTCTAGAGAACCAAGCATCGCCCGCCTCTCAACCTAATCCTTTAGATGAGCCCACTCCGACTGTTCACGAAGCAGAGAACGTCCCATCACCCAGCACTGCAGGAGAAGATTCTCAGGCAACAGATCCACCGGCCACGGTGCTCCTCGCATCTTCCTCCGCTTGGTCCAGTGGCTCCGTCTCTATGCCTCCACCATCCACCATCCCCATCCCCAAGGGTCTGTTAAGGAGAAACCGAGACTCATCTGCCCGAGCTTCTGCTTCCTCAGCTACTATACTATCGATGCTTCCTCCCAATTCCCTGCCAGAACCCAAAGGCGAATACCCTGTTCATAGCCCTTCCAATTTAGCCTCTCCTTCAGCGAGTGGTTCACCGATGCCTCCCCCAGCTTTTGTCCCAAATCGCAATCCCAGTTTCCAAGGGCCAACGTCTATCCCCTCTTTCACCCGGCCTGTAGGGAGCAGACCTGGGTCCTACCCACCGGAATTTAAAGAATGTTGCAGCGCCCCAGATGTAGTCGAGGATTGCAGACATCAATGGCCTTCTCCTGACAATGTACCAACGATCAGCGAGGCCAAACAAGAGGCTTTCAATTTCGTATTCAGCTATTCCGACCTAATACCTTACTATCAAGCTAAAGCGATGCGGAGCAGACTTCTCAGCGAAGCAACTCGAGCACACGCTTTCGCCACGACGGCATACCTCCGCGTGCTAGCTAAAGGGAGGGCAGCGACGGAGGCCGACTGGCTTGAAGTCCAACAATTCCGGTTCCTGACAATGAAATATTTAATGAGTATGCCCAGGCCGGATAGGCAAAGCTTTTGGAGAAACATGGGTCACCCATCGGCGAGGATGCTGTTGGGTTTTGAACTCTATCCTGCAGAAACCTATATCCCTAGACCAGATGGTGCTAAAGCAGCGGGTCTAATCGACGGAGAACCAACAGAATTTGAATCTTGGAGGATTGCTAATGTCGACCCGGAGATTGAAAGGAGACTGGCAGCGGAGCGTGCCAGAGACGATCGTGACAAGAAAGGCAACAAGATTGAGGCAGTCACGGAAGAAAATATACCAGATATAGAAGAGCCAGTCGCAGCGTAGGTCGATTTTTATTCAAGTATTATTCGTGAAGCCTGACTGACCTTTCGCAGGACGCCTGCTATACCACCGGCCCAGTCGACTTCTTCACTACTCCCAAGATCTTCCGGAGCCGACTTAAGGAAAAAACGTCGAGCATCCGATATTTCTGACATCGACAACGGTCCCCATATTGAGTCAGTTTCCGCAGGTTCGCCAGCCGACGAGCTTCCCAGACTTGTAGGCGATTGGCCATTTTTAGCTCAAGTCTACGGAATAGAGGTCGACCCTAATGAGGATGCAAGGGAGATAACGAAGGGCTTGCGGGAAGTCATAAGCAAATCCCCCGCGGCAATGGCGGCTTTTCGGAGGAGACGACTTGCAGTACAAATTGCAACGAAGAGGAAGAGAGTGGACGATTCGGAATGTCTGGAGTCAAGCGGAGAGCCACAAGCTAAGAAAACTAGAATTAATAATGAGAAGAAGGCTACCGAGCAAAAGAGTTCCTGTGTTCTCATGTGATGATGTACTCGTTTGTTTAGTTAGATGTAGCTGTTTCCTCCTATTTTTCCCCTTTTCCATTTTTGCCTCATATCCTTGTATCTTGATTTACTCCTCTACTTGTTTACCCTGTTTTTTTTTTTTTTCGAATATTTTTTACTATGTCTCTGCGTGACATCGCGTGACGTTACT
>Ga0157379_10001584_pt1 | contig 18746 bp, 17 predicted proteins | sample S25metaG_FD_121802 | JGI IMG/M metagenome (GOLD analysis project Ga0157379, IMG submission 121802) | Switchgrass rhizosphere microbial communities from Kellogg Biological Station, Michigan, USA - S2-5 metaG | ecosystem: Host-associated > Plants > Roots > Rhizosphere > Soil | place: USA... | reverse complement strand
GATGAGGGTCTGCATCAGAGCGCGGGTGGCCGACCCCTCCCGCGCATCCCAATAGAGGCGCCGCGTCAACGCGAAGAACCGTTCCTTGTCGAGATCCTCCTCGAGCATCTCGATGCCTTCGGCGACGAGCGCCAGCACCGCCGGCTGATTCGGCGCCTTCTCGAGCCACGGCAACATCAGCGGGGTATTTCGTAGCGCAACCGCACCGACCGCCAGTGCCACCGGCGCTCGCGTGGCCTCGTCGGTGGCCGGTACGCCGATTCTGAACAACGCGTCGAGCGATGCGGCGTGACCGGCGACGGCGAGCGCGCCCAGGCCGCTCGCGGCGCCGCGAAGCAATTCCTGGAAGCCCGGATTCTTGTCGGCAAACGCCAGCGTCTCGGCCAGAAAGCCTTCATGAGTGCCGCAATTGACGTCGAGCAGACAAATCGCCGCGGCGACGGCCGGCTGCGCCGATCGCGGCGCCGTTCGCTGCAGCCCGGCCAGCGTCGGCAGCGCGCGCTTGTCGCCGATCTTTCCCAGCGCCAGGACGGCGTCGTCCTGCAGGGGTCCATCCAGCTGGGCAACGGCCGTAATCGCGTCGAAGGCGTACGACGCCTTGTAGTCGCCGAGCGCTTCGATGACCACGCTGCGGAAGAAGTCCTCCCCACGGGAAACATCCAACACGAGAGCCTGCTGAGCACGGGTGATGTCGGCGCGCGGCGCAGAGGCGCTCAAGTCTCTGACCGCGGCCGCAAGCGCACGAATCAGCGCGGGACGCACGAACTCTGCCTGCTCTTTGTCGAGCGCCGCGAGCAGCGGTGCGACGAGCGCTGGGTCGGGACTGTGCTCGAAGAAGCTGTAGGCGACCGTGCGCAGCCGATCGTTGGGACTGTTCACCGACTCGCGCATGGCGTCTTTGGTGCGCGGATCGTTGAAGCCGGTGAGCAGCACAAGCGCCCGGTAGCGCACGTACCCGTCGGCGTGCTCGCCGACCGCTTGCAGGAGCGCGGGAACCGCCTGGGAGCCCGGCGTTCGCCGAATGGTGCGCGCAGCGGTGGTGCGGGTCGCGTAGTCGAGGTCGCCCAGCTTGTTGATCGCGGCTTGGAGTTGCGCGGCAGGAACGGCTTGCGGCGCGGCCGGCTCCTGAGCGGCCGCGACGCCGGACACGCTCAGGAAGGCCACGACCAGCAAGGCCGCTTCGGTGAACCGTTTTCGCGCCGTCTCAGTCGCGCCTGACACGTGATGCACCTTCCGCTCGTGATTCTGCCCCAGCCCTGGTCTATTACCGCTCTACTTCGATCTACTTGACGACCGCTTCAGTCTTGTCCAGTTTCAACGCAAGCTGCAGGTAGCTGGTCTCATCCCTGGGAAACTCGACCGGGTAGCGGCCCGTGTAGCAGGACGAGCAATATGAATCGCTCGCCGAACCGACGGCGCTCAAGAGACCTTCCAGGCTCAGATATGCGACGCTGTCGGCGTCGAGATAGGTCGTGATCTCCTCGAGCGTATGCGTCGCGGCGATCAACTCGGACCGCCGCGGCGTGTCGATGCCGTAGAAGCACGGCGAAATGGTCGGCGGGCAACTGATCCGGACGTGAACCTCCTTGGCGCCCGCCGCTCGAACCATCTTCACGATCTTGCGGCTGGTTGTTCCGCGCACAATCGAGTCGTCGATGAGGATCACGCGCCGGCCATTGAGGATGCTCCGCACCGGATTCAATTTCACCCGCACGCCGAAGTGGCGGATCGCGGACTGGGGTTCGATGAACGTCCGGCCCACATAGTGGTTGCGGATGAGGCCCATGCGAAGGGGGATGCCGGATTCCTCGGCGAAGCCCATCGCCGCACACACCCCCGAGTCGGGGACCGGTACCACCACGTCGGCGTCCACCAACTGTTCACGAGCCAGAATGCGCCCGAGATTCGTGCGCACTTCGTTCACGCTGGTGCCAAACACGTAGCTGTCGGGCCGCGCGAAGTAGACGTGCTCGAACACGCAGTGCGCGAGCTTCGCCGGCGCAAACGGCTTGAGCGACTTCATCCCCTCGGCGCTGATGACCAGCACCTCGCCGGGCTCGATGTCGCGCATATACGTGGCGCCGATCAAATCCATCGCGCAGGTTTCCGAGCAGACGACCAGCGCGTCGCCCAGCCGACCGAGGGCGAGCGGTCTGAACCCATGCGGATCGCGAACCGCGATCAAACGATCTTTGGTCAGCAGGACAAAAGAGAATGCACCCCGGCCCTGCGTCACCGCTTCCACGACCGCCTCTTCAATCGTCCTGGCTCTGGAACGGGCGTAGAGATGCAGCACGACCTCGGTGTCGGACGTCGACTGAAAGATCGACCCCTGTCTCACGAGCTCGTCGCGCAGTTCCTGCGCATTGATCAGATTGCCGTTGTGGCCGATCGCAATCTGTCCGTGGGCGCAATCAATCAGGAATGGCTGTGCATTCGACAACTGGCTGGAGCCGGTGGTCGAATAGCGCACGTGTCCGATCGCTCGAGCGCCAGGCAGGCTGGCCAGCGTCTCGGTGTCGAACGCGTCGGCGACATAGCCCATCGCCCTCGAGAGACGGACCACGGTGCCATCGGAAACGGCGATGCCGCCGCTCTCCTGGCCGCGATGCTGAAGCGCGTAGAGCCCGAGGTAGGTCATGTTCGCCGCCTCGGGATGACCGAAGATGCCGAAGACGCCGCACTCGTCTTTGAACTTGTCGATCATGTTTCCCTTGAACACAACGGCCCGACCGTTGCCTCGGCCACCAACACCATCGGCAGACGGTCTGCCACGCGTCATCTGACGATACGTCAACCGTTCATGCCACGCGTTTCACGAAGTACCGCCCAACGGTCGTCGACCAGACGCGTTCGGCCTCCTCGATGCCGACGTCGACCGCCGCCCGACCGTCGACGTCGATGCGCAGACGCTGGCCGCCGGTCCGACCGATCGGCCGAGCCGGCACGCCGGCCGCGCCGGCTCGTGCGAGCACGGCCGGCAAATCCTCTTCAGTCACCGAAAGCACGACGCGGGTCGCCGATTCGCCAAACAGCGTCGCGGCGTCAACGATCGAATCGACGGGAGAAGCCGCGGCGGCCTCGATTGCCACCTCGGCGCCGAGTTGTCCTTCGGAGTCGAAACAGCATTCGGCCAGTGCCACCGCCAGGCCGCCATCGGAGCAGTCGTGTGCCGATCGAACCAGCCGCGCCTCGGCGAGCTCCACCAGCAAGACCTGGAGCGCTCGCTCCGCCTCCAGCTCAATCGCCGGCGGAACTCCCTTCACCAGTCCGTGGACCACCTTCAGATACTCACTGCCGCCCAATTCAGCGCGGTTGATCCCAAGCGCCAGAATGACCTCACCAGCCGCCTGAAAGCGCCGTCCGACGACGCGGTCGGCGTGCTCGAGGAGGCCGACCACGCCGATCACCGGCGTCGGATAGATCGCTTTGCCATCGGTCTCGTTGTAGAGGCTGACGTTGCCGCCAGTGATCGGCACGCCCAGAGCCCGGCACGCCTCGCCGATGCCGGCCACCGCCTGCGCAAACTGCCACATCGTCGACGGCCGTTCGGGGTTGCCGAAATTCAGACAGTTGGTGGCGCCAAGCGGCCGGCCGCCGGCGCACGCCACGTTGCGCGCCGCTTCGGCGACGGCGAGCATCGCACCTCGGTATGGGTCGAGATAGCAATACCGGCCATTGCCGTCGACCGACAATGCCAACGCGCGCTCGGTGCCCTTGATCCGGACGACCCCGGCACCCATGCCGGGCAGGTTGACGGTATTCGTCCGCACCATGTGGTCGTACTGACGATAGACCCAGCGCTTGCTGCCGATGGTCGGCGAGGCAAGGAGCATCAACAGCGCATCGTTCGGCGGCGGCGCCGGGGGCAGCGCGCGGAGATCGAGGGGCCGTACTTCGGCCAGGTAATCGGGTTCGACCATCGGGCGATGGTAGACGGGTGCCTCATCGGTCAGGGCGCGATTGGGAATCTCGGCGACCACCGTCCCGTGGTTCTTCACGCGCAGGAACCCGTCGCCCGTGACTTCGCCGATGTGGACCGCGTGCAGATCCCATTTGTCGAAGATTCGTTCGACCTCGGCTTCCCGACCGCGCTTCACGACCAGGAGCATCCGCTCTTGCGACTCGGAGAGCATGATCTCGTAAGGAGTCATGCCGATCTCGCGTTGCGGCACGAGCGCCACGTCGATCTCGATGCCGACGCCGCCGCGCGATCCCATCTCGGTCGTCGAGCACGTCAGTCCCGCCGCCCCCATGTCTTGAATGCCGACGAGAGTGTCGGTCTGCATGACCTCCAGACACGCTTCGAGCAGCAGTTTCTCCATGAAGGGATCGCCGACCTGGACCGCCGGGCGCTTCTCGGCGGAATGCTCGTCGAACTCCGCCGAGGCCATGGTCGCACCATGAATACCATCGCGGCCCGTCTTGGCGCCGACGTAGTACACGCTGTTGCCGACGCCCGAGGCGACTCCCTTGATGATGTCGGACGCTCTGGCCACGCCGAGACAGAAGACGTTCACGAGCGGATTGCCCGCGTACGAAGGCTCGAACGAGATTTCGCCGCCCACCGTGGGAATGCCAATGCTGTTGCCGTAGCCGGCGATGCCGGCAACGACCCCCTCCATGAGCCGCGGCGTGCCGGGCTGATCGAGCGCCCCGAACCGCAGCGAATTGAGGAGCGCAATCGGACGGGCGCCCATCGTGAAGATGTCGCGGATGATGCCGCCGACGCCGGTCGCAGCGCCCTGATAGGGCTCGATAAACGACGGGTGATTGTGCGACTCGATCTTGAACACCGCAGCGAGGCCGCCGCCGATATCGACCGCGCCGGCGTTCTCGCCCGGGCCCTGCAGCACCTGCGGCCCCTCGGTCGGCAGCGTCTTCAAATGCACCCGCGAACTCTTGTAGCTGCAGTGCTCGGACCACATCACCGAGAAGATGCCGAGCTCGGTCAGGTTGGGCTCGCGATCGAGAAACTGCACGATGCGATCGTATTCGTCGGGCGTGACGCCGTGGCGCGCGAGTACGGTTGCGTCGATCATGCCGTCTGCAGCACGCGATGGAGGTTGAGTGCATCGACGGCCGATCTGAAAATCTGCAGGCCGTCCACGCTGCCAAGGGCCGATTCACACGCGCGTTCAGGATGCGGCATCAAGCCGACGACATTGCGGCGATCGCTGCAGAGTCCGGCGATTCCCGAGGCGGAACCATTGGGATTGGCCGCGTCGGTCACCAGGCCGGCGGCGTCGGTGTAGCGAAAAATGACCTGCCGGTTCGCCTCGAGCCGGGCAATCGTTTCCGGATCAGCGAAGTAATTGCCGTCGCCGTGCGCAATCGGAATCCGCAGCACCGCGCCAGCATGGCACGCACCCGTGAACGGCGTGTCGGTGTACTCGACCCTGACGTGGACGTGCTCGCAGTGAAACTTGAGGTCGCGATTGCGCAGCATCGCGCCCGGCAGCAGGCCGGCCTCGAGCAGAATCTGAAAGCCGTTGCAGATGCCGAGGACCGGCCCGCCCTCGGCCGCGAACGCTTCGACGGCACGCATGATCGGCGAGAAACGCGCCATCGCCCCGGTGCGAAGGTAGTCGCCGTGCGCGAAACCACCCGGGAGGATGACCACGTCGGCGTCCTTGAGGCTGGTCTCCTTATGCCAGATGTACTCGGCGCGCTCGCCAAGCACATCCGTCGCCGCATGGAACGCGTCCTCGTCGCAGTTGCTGCCGGGAAACACCACCACTGCAAACTTCATGAGTCGACCTCGACACGATAGCTCTCAATCACCGGATTCGCGAGCAGCTTGTCGGCCACTTCCGCGGCAAGCGCTCTGGCTTCCGACGCGTCGGCGGTTCTGAGATCCAGCTCGAAGTACTTCCCCTGCCGGACGTCGTCCACGGTGCCGTAGCCGAGCGAATGCAGCGCGTCGGCGATGGTGCGGCCCTGGGGATCGAAGACCGACGTTTTCAGCGTAACGAACACCCGAGCCCTCATGCGTTGGTCCCTAGTCGTGAATCGTTGAAGCGCGCCCGTGCCGGGTCGAGCGAGACGGTCCGGTCACGCGCAGTCTCATTGGCCGCTGCCGACCGCCACGGTCTCTGCGGCCTCCGCGCGCGTCGCCGCGCCTTCGTACACCCGCGCAAAGATCTCATCGACATGCCTGAACTGCTCGTCGAGGTCGAAAGCCCGCTCGATCTCCTCGCGGGTCAAAACGCCCATGACATCGTGGTCGGCAAGCAGCAGCTGCTGGAAATCCTGTCCGTCGGTGAACGACTGCATCGCGCGGCGCTGGACCCATTCGTAGGCCTGCTCGCGGGAGACGCCCTTGCGGGCAAGTTCGAGCAGCACGGTCCCCGAAAACACCACGCCTCGCGAGCGGTTCAAATTCTCGCGCATCCGCTCCGGATGGACGACCAGCCCCTTCACGATCCTCGTGAAACGCCGCAGCATGTGATCCAGCGCGATGAAGCTGTCGGGAAGGATCACGCGCTCGACCGAGGAGTGGGAGATGTCGCGCTCGTGCCACAGCGCGATGTTCTCGAATGCCGCGTGGGCGTTGGCCCTCAGGAGGCGCGCCAGGCCGACGATCTGCTCGCAGCCGATCGGATTCCGCTTGTGCGGCATCGCCGACGAGCCCTTTTGGCCGGTCGCGAACGGCTCCTCGACCTCGCCGATCTCTGTTTTCTGCAGCCCGCGAATCTCCAGCGCGAACTTCTCGAGCGACGCGCCGGTAATCGCGAGCGCGGTCAACAGCTCGGCGTGCCGGTCGCGTTGAATCACCTGGGACGAGACCGGATCGGGAACCAGCCCCAGGCGCTTGCAGGTCGCCGCTTCGATCGCGGGCGAGAGATGCGCGAAGGTACCGACCGCGCCGGAGAGTTTGCCGACCGAGACCACCGTGCGCGCCACACGGACCCGGGCGATATCGCGCTCGATCTCGGCCGACCACAGCGCCAGCTTCAGGCCGAAGGTCATCGGCTCGGCGTGAACCCCATGCGTCCGCCCGATCATCGGCGTTCGCCGGTGCTCGAACGCGCGAGCTCGGACGACACCCTTCAACGCGTCCAGATCAGCAAGAATGACGTCGCAAGCATCGCGCATTTGCAATGCCTGCGCCGTATCGATCACGTCCGACGAAGTCATCCCGAAGTGGAGCCAGCGGGCCGACGGGCCGACCTTCTCGGCAACCGCCGTGGTGAAGGCGATGACGTCGTGCTGGGTCGTCTGTTCGATCTCGTCGATGCGGGCGATGTCGAAGTCGCCGCGATCTCGAATGTCGCGCGCGGCCTCGCCAGGCACGAGGCCAGCCGCCGCCATCGCCTCCGCCGCGGCGACCTCGACCTCGAGCCATGTCCGGTAGCGCCGCTCGTCGCTCCAGATTCGCCCCATGTCGGGGTGGGTGTAGCGCGGAATCACAACAGTCGTTCGCGGGAGATGTCCAGCCCGTTGACGTTGCCCAGCACGGTGGCCGATAGCGACCCTGATTGGAAGACCTCAGCGGCCACCCGCTGCACGTCCTCGGCGGTGACACGCTCGATGCCCTGCAGCGTTTCATCCAGCCCGAACTGCTTGTCGAAGTAGATCTCCTGACGGGCCAGATGGGACATGCGGCTGGCGGTGCTCTCGAGGCCGAGCATCAGGCTCCCCTTGAGATGATCTTTCGAGCGCTGCAATTCCGCGGCCGGCACCACGGTGTCGCGAACACCCCGTAGCTCTTCGACGACCAGGTCGACCACTTCCCCCACCGCATCGTTCGAGCAGCCGGCGTAGACGGTGAATGAGCCCGCGTCGCGGTACGCGCTCAGTCCGCTGAACACCGCATAGGCAAGACCGCGCTTCTCGCGAATATTCTGGAACAAACGCGAGCTCATCGACCCACCGAGCAGCGTATTCAGGACGTAGCTCGAGTATCGATCGCGATCGTTGTGGTTCTGCGGATAACTGCTCGCGCCCAGGCACACATGGCTCTGTTCGAGCTCTTTGTTGCGGATGAGAATTTTCGGCACGACGGTCGGCCGATTTTCGACGACCGCCTCGCCGGATCTGGGAACGGCCCCGAACCGCTCTTCCACCAGCTCCCGCACCCGGGAGTGCTCGAGGTTGCCAACGGCGGAAATTATCAGGTTTGGTGCGGTGTAGGCGTTCTTGAAGTAGTGGCGCAGTACGTCGGCGTCCAGCGACTCGACGGTGTCGGGGCGCCCCAGAATCGGCCGGCCGAGCGGATGGTTCTCCCAGAAGCCCTGCGTGAACAACTCGTGCACGAGGTCGTCGGGGGTATCCTCCACCATCTTTATCTCTTCGAGCACGACCTTCTTCTCGCGCTCGATGTCGCCGGCGCTGAACGCCGGGTTCATCACGATGTCCGACAGCACGTCCATCGCCAACGGCAAATGCTCGTCCAGCACCTTGATGTAGTAGCTGGCGTACTCCTTCGCCGTAAACGCATCGAGCTGTCCGCCGATCGAGTCGATCGCCTGTGCGATATCCTCGGCGGTTCGCGTCGCCGTCCCCTTGAACAGCATGTGCTCGACGAAGTGCGCGATGCCGCTCCGCTCGGCTGATTCGTGGCGTGACCCGCGAGTCAGCCAGACGCCGATGCTGACGGAGCGGACCTCGGTCATCTTCTCGGTGAGAAGTCGGAGGCCACTATCGAGAACGTCTCGGACGATAATTGGTGAATTCGACAAGGTAAAGCTCGAGAGCGGGAGCGCCTGGCCTTGCGGGCGACGTGCCGCAAAGCCTTGACAGACAAGGAATTAAGAGCGACGTCCGACTATAGCACGCGACCGTTCGCAGGGGCAAGGCGTTAAAATGGAGCGCGCTCAAACTGTTGGAAACGAAACAGATATCGTGAGCAGTCCACCGGTTCCGACCAACCTCGCCGAGCTCGATCGGCCCGCGCTCGAAGCCGCCTTCGCCGAGCGAGGGCTCGAGCCCTTCCGCGCCCGGCAGGTCTTCCGCTGGATCTATAGTCGCGGCGTCACCGCGTTTGGCGACATGACCGATCTGCCGCACTCGCTTCGGACGTCGCTGGCCGCCGACTTCACGCTCGCGACACCGCAAGTCGTCGTCCGGGATCGGTCGAGCGACGGCACGGAGAAATTCCTGCTACGGCTGGACGACGGCCGCCAGATCGAGTCGGTGTTCATCCCCGACACGCCGTCCATGACGTTCTGCATTTCGACTCAGGTGGGATGCGCCATGGCGTGCGGGTTCTGCCTGACGGGGAAGATGGGTCTGATTCGCAACCTGACGGCCGGAGAGATAGTCGGTCAGGTCCGCGTGCTGGTCGACGCGCTCGAGATGCGTCGTACACGTTTCAACATCGTCCTGATGGGAATGGGCGAGCCGCTTCACAATTACGACGAGACGATGAAGGCGCTGCGGATGCTGGCCGACGAGCATGGGCTCGCCGTCTCGCCGCGGCGCGTGACGCTTTCGACCGTCGGCCTGCTGCCGGCGCTCGAACGACTCGCGCACGAAGCGATCATGCCGAACCTCGCGATCTCGCTGCATGCGCCGACCGACGCAATCCGCGGCGATCTCGTGCCGCTCAACCGGAAATACGGTGTCGCCGACATCATCGCGGCGTGCCAGCGGTTTCCGCTGAAGCGCCGGAGCCGGATTACGTTCGAGTACGTCCTGCTGGCCGGCGTCAACGATTCGCCGGGCGATGCCCGGCGGCTGGCAAAGCTCCTGGCAAACGTGCGATCGAAAGTGAATCTGATTCCACTCAACGCGGCGCCGGGAATCCCCTATGAGCGTCCGTCGGATGCGGCGATCGATCAGTTCGCGCGGATTCTCGCCGATCACCAGCTGACGGTATCGGTGAGGAAGAGCCGAGGCCGGGACATTCGAGCCGCATGCGGGCAGCTCATCGTCGAGGGCGGCCGGCATCCTCCAGCTCAGAATCTGGCGATCCTGGCGTTCGGGGAATGAACGGCGGCCCGCGTGGAGCCGTTCGCGATTTCTCAACGGCTTCCCGTCAAAAGGTAAAGGGTCAGCCTGAAAACGGATCGCGCGGCCACCAGTCGCGTCCGATCGCGGTGTACCGCGCCAGCAGGATAAGGGCGAGCACGGCGACGATGATGAGGTAAGACATCATCTAACAGGCCGCTGAAAAGCCGGCCTGATGGCGAAAATGGCTGATGGCTGATGGCAAAAACAGGCGCATTCTAGCCATCCTCCATCAGCCATTTGCCATGTCGGATGCGTTTTCAGCATCCTGCTCAAGCCTGTCGGCCGCCATCGAGTCGCCGGACTCGGTGATCCTCACAGTCACCCACTCGTTGCGATCGCAACCGGGCGGGATTCGCACCTTCAGGTAATTGCCGGTGACGGCGACCGCCCCGTCTCCAATCGTCAGGGCGCGGTGGATGGTCCCGAGTTGGCGGAGTCGAAAGGCGCTCGTCAGGCGATGCCCGATCTCGCGAACCCGAGCGGCCCGGGCGCGAATCACGCCGCCAGGCACCTTTCCGCTCATCGACGACGCCTCGGTGCCGGGGCGATCTGAATAGGGGAACACGTGAAGGTGCGTGAGTGGCGAGTCGGCGAGGTACCCGCACAGCGCTTCGAAATCCTCATCCCGTTCGCCGGGGAAACCGACGATGATGTCGCAGCCGATGGAGGCGTCTGGCATCCGCGCTCGGATGCCATCGACGAGCGCTGCGTAATCCTCGACGGTGTACGGGCGGCGCATGGCCGTCAGCAATCGGGTGCTGGCGTGCTGCAGCGGCAGGTGAAAATGCCGTGCGAACGAATCGCCGTCGGCAACCAGATCGACGATCTCGCGCGAACAGTCCATCGGCTCGAGCGAGCTGATCCGAAAGCGCACCGGGGCCTGGCCACCATCGGCACGTCCGCCGATCGCCCGCAGCAACGCAATCAGCGAGGACCGAGGAACGAGGTCGCGGCCGTACGACCCGAGGTGGACGCCGGTGAGAGCGATTTCCTTGAAGCCGGACGCGACGGCGCGTGCGATCTGCGTCTGAATCTCGGCGATCGGCGCGCTGCGTGGCTCGCCCCGGGTTGCCGGAATGATGCAGTACGAACAGGGCTGCGCGCACCCGGTCTGGACTCGAAGGGTGAACGCCGTACGACCCGCAACGCCGGGCTCAATGTCTGCACCGCAGCTGCCGTCGCCGTCGCCGAAACGCTGCGCCGTGGTCAGACCGAAGTCGGTGGCCAGCAACGTGACCAGAGCCGGCTTCTCGTCGTTCGCGACGACGCGCAGCACATTGGGCGCCTCACGAAATTCGTCCGGTCGACGGGTCGCGTAACAGCCGGTGACCACGATCTTCGCGCCCGGATTGGTACGGGCGAGCCGGCGCACGGTCTGACGGGCGCTCTGATCCGCGCTCGTCGTCACCGAGCAGGTATTGACGATGACGATGTCGGCCTGGTCGGGGACATCGTACGTCGCTCCTCCGGCACGCAGCTCCTCCTCGAAACCGAGCGAGTCGGCTTGATTCACACGGCAGCCGAAGGTAATAACTGAGTACTTCACCCGGCGATCCGCGACGCGGAGCGTGCAATGTCGCGCCGGCACTGCATGCCGTCGAAATGAATCCTGTCCACACCGGCATATGCGCGGTCAGTCGCATCGGCGAAAGTCGCGCCTCGGCCCACGACGGTCAGCACCCGCCCTCCGGCAGTGACCAGATCGCCGTTGCGACGCGCGGTTCCCGCATGAAACACCTGCGACACCTTTTCTGCGTCGGCGATCCCATTGATCGGCCGGCCGGACTCCGACGACTCCGGGTAACCGCGCGACGCCAGCGTGACGCCGACGAACTTGTCGGGTCCGAGGCGACAGCGCGTCCGCGACAGGCGACCCTCGGCCCCGGCGACCAGCATCGGCAGCAGCGGCTCGTCGATCAGCGGCAGAATGACCTGTGCTTCGGGATCGCCAAGCCTGACGTTGAATTCGATCACCTTCGGTCCGGCGGTGGTCAACATCAGGCCAACATACAGGAAGCCGCGAAACGGATGGCCTTCGACCGCCATTCCGGCAATGACCGGTTCGACGATCTCAGTAATAATCCGCGCTTCGAGCGGGCCGTCAAGTACGACACTCGGCGCGAAGGCCCCCATCCCGCCGGTATTGGGCCCCCGGTCATCATCGAGGAGGCGTTTGTGATCCTGGGCCGATGCCAAGGTGCGGGCGTGATCGCCGTCGCTCAGCGCGAAGAACGACACTTCTGGTCCCGACAAACACTCTTCGATGACGATGCAGTCGCCCGCGGCGCCGAATTTGCGATCGTTCATGAGGGCCGAGATGGCGGTCTCGGCAGCGGCGTGATCCTCGGCGATGATGACCCCTTTTCCAGCCGCCAGACCGTCAGCCTTCAGCACGACGGGGAACCCGAACATCCCCGACCGCACAACCGTCAGTGCTTCAGTGGCCGACTGGCAGGTGTGAAAACGCGCGGTCGGGACGCGATGGCGGGCCATGAAGGCTTTCGCGAACGCCTTGCTCGACTCCAGCCGCGCGGCCGCCCTGCTCGGACCGAATACCAGCCGTCCTGCACCGGCGAATCGGTCGACCACGCCGAGGCTGAGCGGCAGCTCGGGACCGACGATCGTGAAGTCGACCTGCTCGTGCCCGGCAAGCTCGAGCGCGGCGTTTGGGTCAGTCAGATCGAGGTGGGTGGTCGGGCCTAGAGCAGCCATACCCGGATTGCCCGGGGCGCAAATGACCTGTTGAGCCTGACCATCGGCAACCAGGCGAGCGGCCAGCGCGTGCTCGCGGGCACCGCTGCCAAGAACAAGAACTCTCATGATGTGAAGGGGTTAACGCGTGGGCCGGCGGGTTTGGCTGTGGGACGCGACCGTGGACTATTTCGTTGACGTTTCGGCGTAAGTACGCCTAGAATCCGCGTCTACTGTGATAGCCTAACACATTTGAATTCGTGAATTTGAGGAGTGTACCACGCGTGGCTGAAGTGAAAATTCAGGAGGGAGAGTCCATCGAAAGCGCTCTCCGCCGTTTCAAGCGCAAGGTCCAGCAGGAAGACATCATCAAGGACATCAAGAAGCATTCGTTTTATCTGAAGCCCGGCGACAAGCGCAGGGCGAAGCAGGCCCTGGCGCGCAAACGCAATCGGAAGAAGCTCCGACGGGAGCTGGAATAGGCTGACGCGGCGGAACCGACCCCGACGAGGTGGCGACCGATGGAGTTCCAAGACAGAATCCTCAGGTGCGTGGACTGTAGCGCAGAGTTTGTCTGGACGGCGGGCGAGCAGCAGTTCTTCGCTGATAAGAACTTCCAGAACGAGCCGAAGCGATGCAAGGCCTGCAAGGGTAAGCGGGCGAGCCGCCCGGCAGGTGGGTCGGTTGCGCGCGAGCGGGTCGAAACCGTCACGAATTGCTCGGCCTGCGGGAAAGAGACGACCGTTCCATTTCGTCCGACGCAGGGCCGTCCGGTGTTTTGCAAAGAGTGCTTCCAGTCCCGAAAGTTCGCGGGGGCCGGCGGCGCCTGACGCGTCTGGTTCGATGCTCGTCCGCAGGCACGTGCGCGGCGGCGGTCGCTCGTGTGTTGCCGTGTGGGTAAGTTCGCTGTGTTAAGCTGAACCCGTCTTGCGGGACGGAGCCCTATCCATCGGGAGTCTTCATGCAAATTACGGAGCGTTCGGTCGGTGACGTGATGGTGCTCGACATCAAAGGCAAGATCACGTTGGGCGAAGGTGACGAGCAACTCAAGGACAAAGTGAACAGCCTCGTTAATCAGGGACAGAAGAAGATGGTCCTGAACCTGGCCGGAGTGCCGTACCTCGATAGCGCCGGCCTGGGCGAAGTGGTTCGAGCGTACACGACGGTCAGCCGACAGGGCGGCAATCTCAAGCTCTTGAACCTCACCAAGCGAATCACCGATCTGCTGTCCATCACCAAGCTCTTGACCGTATTCGAGACCTTCGATTCGGAAAGCGACGCCGTTCAGAGCTTCTCGGCCTCGGCCAAGGTCTAGTCCGTTCTCGCGCTAGGATGGCGCGCAGCACTTCTTCCAATGTGGCGTCTCCGGATACCTCGATGAGCGTGGTGTCCGGGCGTCCCCTCGTTCTGAACCTGCTCACATCGCTACGTCCCTCCCAGTGGACCAAGAACCTGCTCCTCTTTGCCGGGTTGATCTTCGGGCGCAAGCTGTTCGTCTGGTCCGCCGTGCTCGAAGTGATGGCGGCATTCGTGATCTTCTGTGGCTTGTCGGGCGTGGTCTACCTGGTGAACGACGTGCTCGATCGCGAAAGCGATCGCCGGCATCCGCTCAAGGCCAAGCGTCCGATCGCATCGGGTGCGGTCGGGGTCGCGACGGCGACGGCGACCGCGGTGGTGCTCGCGACCGTTGCTCTGCTGGCGGCATTCGCGCTGAACCTGCGATTCGGCCTGGTCGCCGCCGCCTACACCGGGCTGCTGGTGCTCTACTCGGGCCCGCTCAAGCAGATCGTCATCATCGACGTCCTGACGATCGCGATCGGATTCGTGTTGCGGGCGGTGGCGGGCGCCGTGGCGGTGGACGTGCAAATCAGCCATTGGCTGCTGGTCTGCACGATTCTGCTGGCGCTGTTCGTCGCCCTGGCGAAACGGCGCCATGAGATCACCTTGCTCGCCGGCAACGCGATCGGCCATCGCCGGATCCTTGGAGAATACAGCCTGCCGCTCCTCGATCAGATGATCGCGGTCGTCACGGCATCGACGCTGATCGCCTACGTGTTCTACACGATCAGCCCGGAGACCGAGCAGAAGTTCGGCACGACGTGGCTCGGCCTCACGATCCCGTTCCCGCTGTACGGGATCTTTCGCTATCTGTATCTCATTCACCAGCGGGCCGGCGGCGGAAGCCCGGCCGACCTGCTGCTCGCCGACCGGCCGCTCCTGGCCTGTGTGGTCTTGTGGGCGCTGATCGTCGCGTTGATTATTTACCAGCCGCTGATGCCGTAGGTGTCCGTTATGTCCGATTTCAACGTTCGCTCGGATTCGGTCGACGTCGAACAGATCATGGAGCAGATCCGGGCGCGGATCCGCGAGAAGCGCGGCGTCGACTACACCGAGCAGCAGCTGCGCGAGCTCGCCGCGGTCAAGCTCGAGAAATTTCTCGACCCGCGCGGCGTCCGCTCCGATCTGCTGCAGCGGTTCAAAGAGCGCCAGCCGCAGTACGAAAAGCCCCGGCTGCCCCTGTACACGTTCGAAGACACCACGATTTATGAAACCCACCGCGGACCGCTGCAGTGGATCCGCAAGATGCTGCAGCCGCTGTTGAAGCTGCTCTTCAATCCGAACCCGATCATTCACGCCTTGCACTCGCAGGTCGAAATCAACGCGCTGAATCTCGAGCGTGAAGAGGCCCAGGTCAAACGCCGGATGGAGATGGAGTCTCTCTACTACGAGATCATCCACAATCTCGTCTTCGAGCTGACCCGATCCGGCATCGAGGTCAAGAACTTGAAGATGCGGGTCGAATCGCTCGCCAGCCGGCTCGAGTTCAACGAGCGGCGGGCACGAGCACTCGAGAGCGTCGTCGTCTACAAGGGGGCGAGCGACGAGTCCGAGGAGCCGGCGACCAGTGCGGCTCGTCCGGAGCCGAACCAGGCGCCGGTGCCGGTGGCCATGTCGGCGTCGGCGCCATTGATGCCGGCGCCTGCGCAGCCGGTCCAACCGTCCGCAGGTGCGAGCGTGCCGGCCGAGGGACCGGGCCAACGCAGCCGGCGCAGGAGACGACGGCGGGGAAGGCGCAGCGGTCCGCCAGCCAGCGCCGTCATGGGTGCACCCGCGGAGGGTTCGATTGACGAGGACTCGGCGGGCGAGCAGGCGGCGACGGTGGAAGACGGCGAATCGGCCGAGTCGCCACGAACCGAGGCCTCGTCCGGCGACGGCGATCACCTGACCGGGTCCGGGCCCGACCCCGATCAGCAGTGAAGATCGCGGTTGTCGTTCAGCGATACGGGCAGGCGATCAACGGCGGCGCCGAGCTCCATGCCCGCTACATCGCCGAGCATCTCGCCAAGCACGCAGAGGTCGAAGTCCTCACGACGTGCGCGACCGACTACGTGACGTGGCGCAACGAGCTGGCGCCTGGCGTGGAAACGATCAACGGTGTCGTCGTGCGCCGGTTTCGCGTGAAACGCGAGCGCGATCCCCGACTGTTCGGACGTCGATCCGATCGCGTCTTCGAGCAGCCGCACTCGCTCGGCGACGAGCTGGACTGGCTCGACGCCGAGGGTCCGACTTCCCCGGCCTTGATTGACTACATCACGAGGCACGGCAGTGAATACGACTACTGCCTGTTCTTCAGCTACCGCTACTACCATGCCTACTACGGCGTCCGCGCAGCCGCGCCTCGCGCGATCCTCGTGCCAACCGCCGAGCGCGACGCAGCGATCGGCTTGACCATGTTCCGTGCGATTTTTCAGGGCGTCCGGGCGGTGATGTACAACTCGCACGAAGAACGGACGATGATCCAGGCCGCCTCGGGCAACCACGACCTCCCCAGTGTCGTGGTCGGCATCGGATCAGACATCGTTCAGAGTCCCCAGCCTGGCCGCTTCCGGCAGAAGTACAACATCCGGGGGCCTTTTGCGATCTACGTCGGACGCATCGACAAGAACAAAGGCTGCGCCGAACTGTTCGAGTTTTTTCAGGGCTATCTCCACGATCCATCCGGCAAGCTCTCGCTGGTGTTGATTGGCACGTCGATTCTGCCCGTCCCGGAACACCCGCGAATCCGTCACCTCGGGTTCGTCGACGACACCGACAAATTCGACGCGATGGCGGCGGCGGATCTGCTGATCATGCCGTCGTATTTCGAGAGCCTGTCGATGGTGGCCCTCGAGGCGTGGGGCACCGGCCGACCTGTCCTGTCGAACGGCAAATGCGATGTCCTGAAGGGGCAGTCGATCCGCAGCAACGCCGGCTTGTATTACGAGACCTACTCCGAGTTCCTCGAGACGCTGCACGCGCTCGAGCACAACCGCTGGCTCAATGCGGCGCTGGGCCGAAACGGCCGACAGTTCTTTCGCGAGCACTACGACTGGCCGGTGGTCGAGCGGAAGTACCTCGACATGTTCGAACGGCTCTCGCTCGAACCGCCCGGCAAGCCGATGGATTCACTCCCGGGCTGGCTCGAACGCCGACGTCAGAATTTGCCGCCTGCCGAATACGTATTGGCTGGCCTGCCCAACGGTCCATCACTGGCCGATCGCCGCGAGGCCTCGGTGGCACTCGAGACGGACCATTCGGCCCGCGACATTTCCGAACCGGAGGCCCGAGTCGAGGAACGCCACGATCGCGTCCGGTCAACAGGCGGTGGCTCGCGTCCGCATCAGCGGCGCGGGTACAACCGGTCACGCCGGAGCGGCGGCCCTCCCCGATGATCCAAATCCACCAGGTGCTGGCCACGCTCGGTTACGGTGACGCCATCGGGCACGAAGTCCTGGGAATCCAGCGCGTCCTGCGCGCGGAGGGATACGAATCGGAGATTTTTGTCGAAACCGCGGACTACCGGCTGGAGCCGATCACCCGCGACTACCGCGAGCTCGTCGACGTCAGCCATCCGGACAATCTCGTGCTGCATCATTTTTCGCTCGGGTCGAAGGCCTCCAGGACCGCCTTCGCGCTGCCCGATCGGATGGCGCTCATCTACCACAACATCACGCCGCCGGAATACTTCGTCGGTGTGCACCGCATGCTGGCACGGCAGTGCTTTCGTGGGCGTCGCGAGCTGCGGGCCTACGCCAGCCGCTGCGACCTCGCGCTTGGCGACTCCGAGTTCAACCGCCAGGACCTCGAGAAGCTCGGATTCCCGCGGACGGCCGTGCTGCCCGTCATTCCCGATTTCTCCAATCTCGATCGCCAACCGAACCGGATGATGGCCGGACAATTCGACGACGACTGGACGAATGTCGTGTTCGTCGGCCGGGTGATCGCCAACAAGCGAATCGAAGACCTGATCCGGTTCTTCCATGCCTACCACACGATCTTCAACCCGCGATCACGGCTGCTGGTCGTCGGAGCGTACAGCGGCTACGAACGCTACCTGTCTTCACTCCATCAGCTGACCGCGGCGCTCGGCGCCGATCATGTCCATTTCGTCGGCCACGTGTCCGACGAGGAGCTGGTGGCGTACTACGATGTCGCCGACCTGTTCCTCTGCGCGAGCGAGCACGAGGGATTCTGCGTACCGCTCGTCGAAGCCTTCTACAAACAAGTGCCCGTGCTGGCGTACGCGGCAACCGCGGTGCCGGATACGATGGACGGGGCCGGTGTCCTCTACGACGACAAAGACCCACGCTCCGTAGCGGCCTTGATGGACGCCATCGTCTCCAATCAGACGTTGCGGGACGCGATTGTCGAGGAGCAACTGGCCGCCGTCGGGCGCCTGCAAGGAGAGGACTTCGGCGCGACGCTGCTCGGTTTCGTGGAAGACATGCTCTCGTCGCCACGCGCGCCGAGGCCGCGGGTCGCATTCGACTTCTGGGGGCAGTTCGACGCCGCTCAGGAGCTCGAAGAGCTGCGGCTCTATCGACCGGGCATCTACCGGGCCTTGCCGGAGTGAGTTGAGGCGATGATCATCAACCAATGGGTGCCCGCCGCCCATCGCGGCGACGCGATCGGCGACAGCGCCAGGCGGGTGCGAGACCTCCTGCGGGGCATGGGACATCAGTCCGACTTGTACGCGCTGACCATCGACGACGACCTGCGGGGCGATGTGCGAGTGTTTGGCGACGACGCGGTCCACGGCGATCTGACGATCTTCCACT
>Ga0157379_10001583_pt1 | contig 18752 bp, 19 predicted proteins | sample S25metaG_FD_121802 | JGI IMG/M metagenome (GOLD analysis project Ga0157379, IMG submission 121802) | Switchgrass rhizosphere microbial communities from Kellogg Biological Station, Michigan, USA - S2-5 metaG | ecosystem: Host-associated > Plants > Roots > Rhizosphere > Soil | place: USA... | reverse complement strand
GGCCGGCACGCGCTCCGGCCTGCTCCATTCGGCGATGCGCATGATCGAAGAAGAAGGTTCCGGCGTACTCGTGGCGCTGCACGCAGCGGCGCCGGGCTCCTTGTCCCGCTCGATCGACCTTCGAGCCGGCAAGCCCGTCGAAGCCGGGGACGCGGTGCGCGGCTACGGAACCGGCGCGCAGATCCTCGCGGCACTCGGGATTCACGACATGATCCTCTTGACCAACACGCATCATTCGCCGGTCGCCCTCTCCGGATACGGGCTCGCGATCGTCGAAGAGCGGCGGATCGAGGCGGTGCGCTGATGTCGACCATCCTGCTGGTTGAAGCGCGCTTCTATCCGCACCTCAACGACATGCTGCTGGCGGGTGCGCGGGCGGCGATCGAGAATGCCGGTCACAAGCACGAGACGTTGACCGTGCCGGGGGCGCTGGAGCTCCCCGGAGCGATCGCGCTGGCGGCGCGGAGCGGACGCTTCTGCGCCTTCGTCGCGCTCGGCGTCGTGATCCGCGGCGAGACCTACCATTTCGAGATTGTCGCCGAAGAGAGTGCTCGCGCACTGATGGAACTCACCGTCCAGGGCTATGCGATCGGCAACGGCATTCTCACCGTCGAGAATGAAGGCCAGGCGATCGTTCGCGCCGATCCGGCACAGGGCGACAAAGGCGGCCACGCCGCCCTGGCGGCGCTTCGCCTCTACGACCTTAGGGAGCAATACGCCCCTTAAGCTGCCTTCGCTTCGGCAAGCTTTGGAAATGATAAGGCTGGTTTATTGGAATCCTCTCTGCTTTCGGGTTTCGCACTGACACGGAACATGGGTAAGCGCCGGCGATGCGCCCCTCCGCCGATCATCCTTTCGCATTCCCCGCCCTGTTCGTCGGAAGCTGCGCGCTTGCGCTCGGCCCCTGGCTGGTCCGGCTGACCGGTGTCGGTGCGGTTGCGGCAGGGTTTTGGCGGCTTGCGCTGGCCGTGCCGTTCCTGTTCGCGATCGCCGCTGCGACCAGGCAGCCGGTCCATTGGCCGGGCAAGCGGCTTGTAATAATCGCCGCCGCGGCCGCCTTCTTCGCGGCCGACCTTGCCGCCTGGCACACCGGAATCCACATGACCAAGCTCGGCAACGCGACCTTGTTCGGGAACAGCTCGAGCCTGATCTTCGCGCTGTGGGGTTTGTGGCTGGCGCGCAAGCGGCCGACGCTTCTTCAAGCCGCCGCTTTGTCGCTCGCGGCGATCGGCGCTGCGCTTCTGATGGGAAGCAGCGCGGAATTATCCGCCCGCAACGTCCGGGGTGACATGCTCGCGCTGCTCGCGGGCGTGCTTTACACCGGCTATCTGATCGCGGTGCAGCGCGCTCGGGGCGACATTCAGCCCTTGCCTCTGCTGTTCATCGCCAGCGCCTTCGGTGCCCTGATGCTTTTGCCCTTTTCTTTATTGCTCGGTGAGCAAATCATTCCGAACAACTGGACGTTCGTGTTCGTCCTCGCACTTAGCAGCCAGGTGCTCGGCCAGGGCTTGCTCGTCTACGCGCTCGGCTCGCTCTCGCCGCTGGTGGTCGGACTGACCCTGCTGACCCAGCCGGCGATCTCCGCTCTCGTCGGCTGGCTTGTCTACGGTGAAACCTTGGGCGCGCTCGACTGGATCGGGGCGATCGCCATCGCTGCCGCGCTTGTCCTTGTTCGACTTCCCAACAAGGGGTTGCGGACGCCGGTCGAGCAGCCCAGTTGAGCGCGATGACCGACGCGAGTCCCCTAGAGAAGCTCCGGCGGCGGCTCGCGCTGAGCGTCGGCGAAAATGCCGTGTTCGACGGCTGGACCCGCCAGGCCGTCGATTCTGCCGCTGCGCAGCTGGGTGTCGACCCGGTCCAGGCGCGCCTCGCTTTTCCCAAGAGCCAGGCCGAGATGATCGCTTGTTACATTCAGGAGGTCGACCGTGGGCTCGAAGCGAGTTTCACGGCAAAGCAGCTTGCGGGAATGAAGATCCGCGAGAAGATTCGTGCGCTGATCTGGCATCGGCTCGAGATCATGGGGCCGGCGCGCGAGGCCGTTCGCAAGGCGCTTGCCATCCTGACCATGCCGCAGAATATCCCGCTGGCGCTCCGCACTGGTTGGCATACGGCCGATCTCATGTGGCGCCTCGCGGGCGATACGAGCACGGACTTCAATCACTACACCAAGCGGATGACCCTGGGCGCCGTCTACGGCTCGACCCTTCTGGCGTGGCTCGATGATTCGAGCCAGGGATGGAGTGAAACGGCCGCTTTCCTCGATCGCCGAATCGACGATGTCATGAGGTTCGAGAAATGGAAGGCGGAATGGCGCAATTCCTCGGATCAGCGACCGAGTTTCTCGCGCTTCATGGGGCGGCTGCGCTATCCGCCGCGCTGACAGGCAGAAGTTCACTTCCCACAGCGCATCGTTAATGATAATCAGTCGCAAGAATGAACGCGCCTTTTTTTCCAATTGCGGCCACCGGCCTCGACCAGCTCCTGGTCGGGACCAAGGCGCGCGTCCTTTCGATTGCGTGGGATTCGCTCGATGAGGCGGAGGCGAATCGCCTCAGGCATTTCGGCTTTGACGAGGGTGTGGCGGTCGAGCCGCTCCACCTCGGGCCTTTCGGACGCGATCCGATCGCAATTCGCGTCGGGCGAATGATCGTCGCAATCCGACGCAGGCATGCGCGCGCGGTCCAGGTCGTCCCGCTCCAGCAGTGACCCCGCTTCCGCTCGTCGCCGTCGCCGGCAGCCCCAATGCCGGCAAAAGTGCGCTGTTCAACGCGCTCACCGGCGCTCGCCAGAAGGTCGGCAATTATCCGGGTGTTACCGTCGAACGGCATTCGGGCCGGCTGACGCTGGCCGATGGACGGCCCGTCGAGCTTGTCGACCTGCCCGGAGCGTATAGCCTCGATCCCGCAAGTCCGGATGAGGCCGTCACTCGCGACGTTTTGCTCGGGCGGCAGACGGGCGAGCGGAAGCCCGACGCCTTGATCATCGTCGTCGATGCATCGAACCTCGACAACCACCTCCGCTTCGCTCTCCAGCTGATCGAGCTTGGGCATCCGACCATCATCGCTTTGAACATGATCGACCTTGCGAAGCGCGACGGGCTCGAGCTCGACGCGAAGAGGTTGGAGCAGGAGCTTGGCGTGCCGGTGATCGAGACGATCGCCGTTCGCCGTCGCGGAATCACCGAATTGGGGCAAGCGCTCGACGACATGCTCTCCGCGCCGCGCTGCGGACTCCATGAGCGCGCTCCGAGCGAGCTTGTGCGGCTGCAGCGGCGCGCGCGGGAAATCGCAACGGCTGCCGTCGTCCGCGAAACGCCGGTCCGGCGCTGGACCCATCGCCTGGACGCGGTGCTTCTCCACCCCGTCTTCGGCCCGATCATCCTCGCCGCCATCATGTTCGTCATGTTCCAGGCCGTCTTTGCCTGGAGCGAAGCGCCCAAATCGTGGATCGAGAATGGAGTGGCGTGGCTTGGCGCGCAGGCTTCGGCGGGTCTTCCGCCCGGCCTGCCGCGATCGTTGATCGTCGATGGTGCGATCGCCGGCGTCGGAGCCGTGATCACGTTTCTCCCTCAGATCCTCATCCTCTTCTTCTTCATCCTGCTCCTTGAAGGCACCGGCTATATGGTCCGCGCCGCCTTCCTGATGGACAAGCTGATGCACGGCGCGGGGCTCTCGGGCCGAGCCTTCATTCCGCTCCTTTCGAGCTTCGCCTGCGCCGTTCCGGGAATCATGGCGACGCGAACCATCGACGATCCTAAGGACCGGCTCACGACGATCCTCGTCGCTCCATTGATGACCTGTTCCGCCCGCCTGCCGGTCTACACTTTGATCATCGCAGCCTTCATTCCGAACACGAGGCTGTTCTTCGCTGTTGGCCTGCAGGGCGTCGTGATGTTCGGGCTCTATTTCTGCGGGATCACCGGCGCGCTGCTCGCGGCCTATGTTCTTCGGCGCGGCGTGCTCAAAGGCGGCGGCGGCGGCTTCATGATGGAGCTTCCGAAGTACCAATGGCCTTCGCTGAAGGACGTCGTCCTGGGTCTGATCCAGCGCGTTCAGATCTTCCTGAAGCGCGCCGGAACGATCATCCTCGGAACGACGATCATTCTTTGGGCGCTCGCCAGCATCCCGCAGGCCGGCCCCGGCCAGAAGCAGAGCGAAATCTCGATCGCCGGTCACATTGCGAACGGGATCGAAGCGGTGGTGAAGCCGATCGGCTTCAACCATGACATCAGCCTTGCCTTGCTTCCGGCCATGGCCGCGCGCGAGGTGGCGGTCAGCGCGATCGCGACGGTTTACTCGATCGATTCGGGCGACGATGCAGCGCGCAACAGGCCGCTGGTCGAGAATCTTCGGCACCGGTGGCCGCTGCCGACGGCCTTGGCGTTCCTCGCCTGGTTCGTTTTCGCTCCCCAGTGCATCTCGACCATCGCCGTCACGCGCCGCGAAACGAACGGCTGGAAGTGGCCGCTTTTCATGGTCGGCTATCTGTTCGTCCTGGCCTATTGCGCAGCGGGCCTAACCTACTGGACGGCGGTGCTGCTCGGTCTATAGCTGTCCCTCAAGAAGAGGAGACTCGCATGGCGGGCGTGAACAAGGTGATCCTAGTCGGCAATCTGGGCGCGGACCCAGAGGCACGGTCGCTCAACAATGGCGGCGAAGTCGTGAACATGCGCGTCGCGACGTCGGAGCAATGGAAGGATCGCGACGGCAATCGCCAGGAACGCACCGAGTGGCACAACGTCGTGATCTTCAACGAGAACCTTGGACGGGTGGCGAAGAGCTATTTGCGCAAAGGGTCAAAGGTCTATCTCGAAGGCCAGCTTCAAACCCGCAAATGGACCGACCAGTCGGGCAACGACCGCTACTCGACGGAGATTGTTCTTCAACGCTTCCGCGGTGAGCTTGTGTTGCTCGACAGCCGTGAAGGCGGGGGCGCAAGCCGCGGCGCGTTCAATGAAGACTTCGACGAATTTGGTGGCGCCGCAACATCTTCGCGGCCGCAACAGCGCCCACAGCCGGCCGCTTTCGACGCCGATCTGGACGACGACGTTCCTTTCTAGGGCGCGTCGCTTCCCTTCTTGAGCTGGGCCAGAACTGCAAATGGGCTGGCTTCCGCTTCGCTGAGGACGCCGGCTTCTTTCAGGGCCGCCTTTGCGCCCGCGCTTCGCGGGTAAGGATCCAGGCTGAGCGCCAGCGTATCCGCGATCGCCGATCCGAGGTCGATCGTGCTTCCATCGTGGAAAACGACGTCGCAATCCGCCTCACCGAGTTCGATTTCTTCGTCCGAATGTCCGGCCCGCGGCTCGGGCATGAAGATGAGCTCAAAGGGCTCGTCGACATGTGCTGGAACGGGATCCCCGGTGACCGCGCAGGATTGTTCGAGCGATGCGAGCAGGCGGCCTTGCGCGCGCACGATCTCGCCGGTCCTCGTCAGGGCGACGTGCGCTTCGAGCCGGTCGAGCGATTGGAGTCCGAGGCGCTGAGTTGCGGCCTTCCGCTCCGATTCGTCTGCCGCAAGATCGATCCGCTCACCATCGCGAATCTGGTCGAGCCTCAGCTGGTGGGCGAAGTTATCCGTCATTCCAGGCTCCCCTCGGCAAATTTGGTGCCATCCAGCTTTTCCAGCCCGGACCAGAAGAGTCGAAGGCCCTCGGACGTATGGGACAATGCGTCTGAGGCTGGTTCCGACTTATAGATGCTGTCACGAGTGGAGTCCTGCCACGACGGTTCGCCCGCAACGGCCAATCGCCAGAGGTCTACGCGTCGAGACAGTGATCCGACGAGCTTGCGAACCGTCCGACCGAGCTTCGGATCGCCCAGCCCAAGCTCCCGATGCTCAGATTCCATCGAATCGATGAACCGCTCTGTCAGAACGATCGACAATTCGCTCGCGCCTCGGCCTTCGCGCTCGAGCCGAACCAGGACCAGCGCAAGCAGCGTGGCCAGCATGGCGAACCGGCCGTCGATCGTATCGGCTATTCCTCCCTCGATGTACCAGTGCGGCTTGCGGGCTTCCGCTACGACCGCGTCGTATAATTCGGCGGCAGGCGCCGGCGTTAATCGGGGGAACAGGTAACGGAGCATAGCGTGAATCCGGTCGTGAGAGGGTTGCGCCTCTGCTAGAGGCCAGCATATTGAGGCCGTCCGCCCGGTCGGCAAGGCCGGGCGCAAAGTCTTACGCTCGGGGCGGTCCCAGGAGAGGTCACGGAATGAAGGTTGCGCTCAAGATTTCGACGGCCCTGATCGGCGTAGCCCTGCTGAGTGGATGCGCCGGCTACAAGGCGCACAAAGGCGCTGTCGTCGATCCGCAGCTCGCGAGCGCGATCCAGGCGGGCACGGACAACAAGGCCTCGGTTGAAAAGACGCTTGGCCGCCCGTCCTTTGTCGGCGAGTTCACGCCTAACGACTGGTATTATGTGTCGCGAGACACCAGCCAGTTCGCGTTTCGGAACCCGCGGGTGACGCAGCAGACGGTGCTTCTTGTCCGCTTCGACCAGGCCGGCAATGTCACCGACGTTCAACGGACGGGCAAGGAGATGATCCTGGCGCTCAACCCTTCGAAGCGGAAGACCCCGACGCTCGGCCGGCAGAAGAGCTTCTTTGACGAGATCTTCGGCAACATCGGCACTGTGGGCGCAGTGTCGCCGACGAGCAGCTATTAGCACGCTTCCTCGCGACGGCCGATTATCCTAAGCCGTCCCGCATGACAGCGACGCCTGCCGGCATGACCTATGCCGACTATCTGAAGCTCGACCAGCTCCTTACGGCGCAGCAGCCGCTGTCCGGTCTCCACGATGAAATGCTGTTCATCGTCATCCACCAGACGAAAGAATTGTGGATGAAGGAGATGCTGCACGAGCTTCGGCTGGCGATTTCCTTGCTCGAGCAGAGCCGGTTCGCCGAGGCCTATAAGGCCATGGCGCGGATCAGCCGCATCCAATCGGTGATGACTCTTTCCTGGGACGTCCTCTCTACCCTTACCCCGGTCGATTATCTCAAGTTCCGAGACGTGCTCGGTACCTCGTCGGGCTTCCAGTCGGCGCAGTTTCGCGAGATCGAATTTCGCCTCGGTCTCAAGGAGCCGAGCTTCGTCAATCATTATGAGGAAGGCAGCGAGAACCGCCTGCGCCTTGAACGCGCGCTGGCCGAACCGAGCTTGCGCGAGGCGGCTTTGGGAGCACTCGAACGCGCCGGATTCGATCTCGGCGACCGGTCCGTCGACGCAATCGCAAGTGCGTGGCTCCAGGTCTATCGCGATGCCGACCGCTGGTTCGATCTCTATGAGCTCGCCGAAAAGCTCGTCGACATCGACGATGCCCTCGCCTCGTGGCGCCACAAGCATGTGCTCACCGTCGAGCGCATCATCGGCAACAAGAAGGGGACGGGCGGCTCGGCCGGGGCGCCCTATCTCCGGGCAACGCTCGAGAAGCGGGTATTCCCCGAGCTTTGGTCGCTGAGGACCGATCTTTGAGTTTCAAGCGGCTGTTTTCGCGCAGTCTCTCGGCTGACCCAACGCGGCTGCACTTCGCGGCGCATAGCCATCACCTGTGGCCGGACGCGAGCTTCGCCGGCCAGGTCGCCGCCTGGAACGACGCCGCGCGCCTTGCCGACCGCAAGTGGGACAAGGTGATGGAGCAGATCTGGCCCGAAGCCCAGGAGCACGTCGCGAGCGAACTCGGCACGGAGGACCCCTCCGCGATCGTCTTCTCCTCGAATACCCATGATTTCCTGATCCGCCTCATGACCGCCGCGCCGCCGCGCGGAAACGGCCCCCTGAGGGTGCTTACGACCGACGGAGAGTTCCACAGCGCGCGCCGCCAGTTTGAGCGTTGGGCGGAGGCAGGGTGGATCGCCCTGGAGAAGTTTCCGGCGGAACCGTTCGACGGCTTTTCGGAGCGGTTCCTGGCCGCCGCCGCGAGCGGAAACCATGATCTTATCCTCGTCAGCCAGGTCATGTTCGGGAGTGGGCAAATCTTCGACCAGGCTGAGGCTCTCGCTTCGCTTGGACGGCCCGACGGGCCGTGGGTCGTGATCGACGGCTATCACGCGTTCATGGCTCTCGACCGCCCGTTCGGGCCGGTAGCGGCCAAGCGCTCATTCTATCTGGGCGGCGGATACAAATATGCGATGGCCGGGGAGGGTTGCGCCTTCCTCCATGCACCGTCCGGGTTTGGCCCCCGGCCGCCGGTTACCGGCTGGTTCGCGGAGTTCGAGGACCTCAGCCTTCCGCCGGGCAGCGTCGGCTATTCGAAGGACGCGATGCGCTTCATGGGCGCGACGTTCGATCCCTCCGCCCTATATCGCTTCAATGCCATTCAACGGACGCTGCGATCGGAGGATCTGACCACTGTGCGTATATCGAAGCACGTGGCGGATCTTCAGGCACAGTTCGTCGGATCGATCGGAAAGACCAAGCTCGCATCGGCCGAGCTCCTTAACCCGTTGGACGACCAGCCCCATGCGCGATTTCTCGCCTTCCGCGACCCGAACGCGCAACGCTGGCATGAGGCCCTTTTGGCGAAAAACTGCGTGACGGACGTCCGTGGGGACGTATTGCGGATAGGATTCGCCTCTACCAGGACTCCGAAGACGTTGAGCGCCTGAGCGCCCTCCTGACGGCTATTTGATCCTGCCAAGATACTGAAAAGATTGGCAATCCTAGGTTCAGCCTAGTGAGCCAGAATGCCGGGCCAAGCCGATGGGCAGTGGAACGGGGTTCAAGACTGTCCGTTTGCATAGCGAAAGGAGATTTTCTCATGACCAGGCTTTTCCTGGCCGCGGGCGTCGCGGCCCTTGCGCTAGCCGTTCCGGCCGGCGCGAAGCCGGGTGGCAATGGCGGCGGCGGTGGACACGGTGATCGTGCCTCCGCATCCGTTCAGGTTCGAGGCGGTGGCGGAGGCCACGCCAACAATGGCGGCGGCTTCCAGGCGCACGGCAGCGGCGGCTTCCAGGTCCGCAGTGCCGAGCGCCACGGCGGCTTCCAGGCTCAGGGCGGTGGCGGTTTCCAGACCCGCGGCTTCGAACGTCACGGCGGTTTTAACGGGCAGCGCTTCGCGGCCTTCGACCGCGGTCATGGCCGCGGCGCGGTTTCGGTCGAGGAGCATGGCCGCGCCCACGCAAATGCGCAGCGACTTGAGCGCCAACAGGTGCGCAACGTGAATCGCGAGCAGTTCCGGAGCAATCGGGTTCAGAATCGCGAGGCGTTCCGCAATGAGCTTCGCGGCAATCACGTGGAGCGTGTTCAGAATCGTGAGGCGCTGCGCGATCAATTCCGCAATAACCGCACCGAGCAGTTCCAGAACCGCGAGGCCTTGCGCGAACAATTCCGGAGCGAGCGTTTGGCTCGCAACGAGAACTTCGGGGCCAATGCCCGAGGCTATGGTATCGGCGGCTGCCCGCCGGGGCTGGAGTCCAAGGGCTGCATGCCTCCGGGCCAGGCGGCCAAGTTGCTCGGCCAGCCGATCTCCAGTGCCGCGCGGATTGCAGCGCTTAGCGCCCTCCCGCTGTCAGCCCGTTATCTCTATCCGGACACCAACGATTATTATTACCGGTACGGCGACGGCTATCTCTACCGGGTCAACCGCGAGAGCAGCCTGATCGATTCGCTGCTTCCGCTCGCCTTTGGCGGATACATGCCGGGGACCTATTTCCCGTCGTCGTTCATGAACAGCAACTATTATGTGCCGGATTATTATGGCTTCAACAGCTTCTATCAGGACTCACCGTACACCTGTAACCGCTACGTCAACGGCGTGATCTACCAGGTGAATTGCATGACCGGCATGATCGAAGATGTCGTCCCGCTTTATGCGGGGGGCTATGGTGTCGGCCAACTGCTTCCGAGCGGCTACGGTTATTACAATGTGCCGTACCAGTATCGGGACATGTACTATGACACGTCCGATTACGGCTATTGGTATGCCCCAGGCGCGATCTACCAATATGATCCCTCGAGCAGCATGATCACGGCGGTTGCGGCACTTCTGTCGCCGGGCTTCACCATCGGTCAGCCGCTGCCCTTGGGCTACGACGCCTACAACGTGCCGTACGCCTATCGCGCGACCTACTACGACACGCCGACCGCCTGGTACCGTTACAACGACGGCTACATCTACCAGGTCGATCCAACCACGCAGTTGGTGACGGCGATCGTGGCATCGATCCTGAGAGGTTAAATCTCGATCGAAAATGAAACGGGGATGGCCCGGCATGCGTTGCCGGGCCATTTCACTTCAAGAACAAAAATGGGAGAAGGTCATGAAGACCCCAATTCTTACGCTCGGCCTGGCAGCGGCGTTGCTCGCCGCCGGCGGATGCAGCAAGTCCGGCGAACACCGGGCCAACCCACAGACCCCGGAAGCGCAGAAAGCGGCGGGCGACAAGACCATTTCGGCGGGACTTGCAGCGGATAGCAAGTTCATGGCGGCGGCGAAGGCCGCGGGCCTCGATCAGACGCTGGCCGGGGCAGGGCCTTATACGGTTCTCGTCCCCGACGACGCGGCGTTCGGCAAGGCCCCGTCCGGAACTTTCGATGCCAAGCCGGAAAACCGGGCACAGCTGACCGGCATGCTCACCAACCTGATCCTGCCGGGGACGGTGATGGCGGCCGACATCGACAAGGCGATCGAAAAGGGCAAAGGCAAGGCCGTGCTCGCGACGATGGGCGGCGGAACCCTGACGGCCACGAAGGAGGGCGGCAAGACCGTCCTCGCGGATTCGAAGGGCGACAAGGCGACCGTCACCCAGGCCGACGACCGATTCTCGAACGGCGTCGTCCATCACATCGACGCAGTACTCATGCCGGCGAAGGGAGCTGCGGCTCCTCCGGCAAAAGCCGGCCAGTAGCGGCAAGCCTCAATCAGCCACTGGAACGCGCCAACCGGCTCGCTATAACGAGCCGGTGACGCGTGGGCTGATGGGGCGATGAAGCATGAAAGCGACGATTGAACGGGCGACACTCCTAAAGAGCCTCGGCCACGTCCAATCGGTCGTGGAACGCAGGAATACGATCCCGATCCTGTCGAACGTGCTGATCGAAGCTCGTGACGACGGATCCCTTCGGCTGATGGCGACCGACCTCGATCTCCAGGTCGACGAAAGCGTGCCCGCGAATGTCGATCAGGCCGGCGCAACGACCGTGTCCGCCCACACCCTGTTCGACATCGTTCGCAAGCTGCCCGAGGGAAGCCAGGTCGAGATTGCAGCGTCGGAAGGCAAGATGCAGATCGTGGCCGGCCGATCGCGCTTCAACCTGTCGACGCTGCCGCGCGACGATTTTCCCGTGATCGCCGAGGGAGAACTGCCGACGCGGTTCGAGCTTCCGGCTGCGACCCTTCGCCAGATCATCGAGAAGACGCGATTCGCAATCTCGAGCGAAGAGACCCGCTATTATCTGATGGGCATCTTCCTTCACGTGATCGATGACCAGCTGCGTGCCGCGGCCACGGATGGTCACCGGCTCGCCAGAATTACCGTGCCCAAGCCCGATGGCGCCGATGGCATGCCAGACGTGATCATCCCGCGCAAAGCCGTGGCGGAGCTGTATCGCCTGCTCGAGGAGCTCGAAGGCACCGTCGAGATTTCGCTCTCACCGACGAAGGTCCGATTTGGCCTCGGCAGCGCCGTCCTCACCAGCAAGCTGATCGATGGCACCTTCCCGGACTATAACCGCGTCATCCCGACGGCGAACGACAAGCTTCTGAAGCTCGATCCCAAGAGTTTCTCAGCAGGCGTCGATCGCGTTTCCACCATCGCATCGGAAAAGACCCGAGCGGTGAAGATGAGCGTCGACCGCGACAAGGTGACGCTGTCGGTGACGTCGCCCGAAAACGGCGTGGCGACCGAGGAGCTTCCGGCTGATTACGGGGCCGACGGGCTCGAGATCGGCTTCAATGCCCGCTACCTGCTCGACATTCTCGGCGAGATCGACGGCGATACGGTGGAAGTGCACCTGGCCGACGCCGCGGCACCGACCCTCCTGCGCGAGAGCGACAAATCCAATGCGCTCTACGTGCTCATGCCAATGCGGGTCTAATTGGTGACCAGATTGCTGAGGCTGCTGGGTGGTGGGTTGATTGCGCTGTCGACGCCCCTCCTCGCCGCGCCCGCTGCAACGTCGAAGACTTCTCCGATCGTTCAGGCTTCCCCTGAGGCACTCGCGCTCGCAAAGTTGATGTCGCCCCGGGATCTCCGCATCGAAGGGGAGCTGAAGCAGTTCGACCAGAATTTCTCGAAGACCCTTTTACTGGATGAGGGAGGCAAGGCCCTCGAGGCTCAATATCCGGGTCTGACCGCCGCGCTGGCCAAGGCCGTGAGACCCATCGTTGCGGAAACGACGGCCAGGATTATCGACCAGGCGTATCCGGCGATGGCAAAGGTCTTGGCCGCGGACCTGACGGGAGAAGAGATCGCCGAACTTACGGCTTATTATGGATCTCCGGCCGGCCAGGATTTTCTACGCCAGATGGCAAATTCGATCGATGCGTCCGACGTCTACAGGCAGGCGGCGAAGAACGGGCGAGTGACTGAAGATGCCGCGACGGCACAGGCATTCATCGCCGGGATCCAGGCGACCGCGCAGCTCTCGGACGCGGATCGGCAAGCGCTCAAGGCGCTGACGGAGCGTCCGGTCTACGCAAAACTTCAATCGATCCAGCCGAAGTTGATGAAGATCATCCTGGACGCGTCGAACGCCCCGGACCCGGAATATAAAAAGCGCATTGAAGAGACCATGTCTGCAGCCTTCGACGCTCACGTAAAGGCTGCGGCCTCGAAGCCGGGGCAGACTTCGAAATGATTTGTCGCCTTTGGCGCGGGTGGACGACACGGGAGAATGCCGACGCTTATGAGCGGATCGTCCGCGGCGAGGTCATTCCAGGCATCGAGGCGCGAGCGATCCCCGGCTTTCGGCACATCGACCTGATGAGGCGCGACTTCGGCGACGAGGTCGAGTTTCAGACCCTCATGTGGTTCGACACCCTCGACGCGATCAAGGACTTCATGGGTGAAGATTATTCGGTCAGCCATGTGCCATTGGAGGCTCGTGCCGTCCTCAATAGCTTCGATGATCGCGCCGCCCATTACGAAGTCATCGACCGGCGTGAGCAATAGCGGCTAAGCCGCGTTTCGTGCCCGTCAGCCGTCTCGTTCTTACCAATTTCCGGTCCTACGCTTCGGCCTCGATCGAGCCGGGTTCGGGGTTCGTGCTGCTGTCCGGCGAAAATGGCGCGGGAAAGACGAACATCCTCGAAGCCGTATCATTGCTTTCCCCCGGACGCGGCCTGCGCGGAGCAGCACTGTCGGAGATGGCGCGGATCGGCGGCGAGGGCGGGTTAGCCGTTGCGGCGAGCCTCGGCGATACGGACATCGGCACCGGTACCGTTCCGGCCGCGCCCGAGCGACGGCAGGTGCGGATCAACGGAGCGCCGGCGTCGGTAAATTCGCTCTCCGAATGGCTGTCGGTCCTTTGGCTCACTCCGGCGATGGATCGGCTCTTTACCGGAAGCGCGGGGGATCGGCGGCGTTTCCTCGACCGGCTCGTCCTCGCGCTCGAGCCCAGCCACGCGCATCACGCCGCTCGCTACGAGGCGGCAATGCGAGCGCGAAATAAATTGCTGTCCGAGCCCGACATGGCGGACCCAAGCTGGCTGACCGCTCTCGAGGAGGCGATGACGGAACATGGGGAGGCACTGCACCAGGCGCGGCTTCGAACCGTCGAGGGGCTCGACCGTCAGCTACGCGAAACAGGCGATGATGAATTCCCGAAGGCTTCGATTGCGCTGGAGGGCTGGACCTCAGGGAACCTGGTGGCGGAGCTGCGGACGAGCCGCGACCGTGATGCGGCTGCCGGACGCGCGACAAGCGGCCCTCACCGTCAGGACCTTGTCGTGCTCCACCGCGTCAAGAACATGCCCGCGTCACGCAGCTCGACGGGTGAGCAGAAGGCCTTGCTTCTCGGCCTGGTGCTGGCCCACGCGGAGCTGGTGGCAAAGCGGCGCGATCAACCCCCCATCCTCCTTCTCGACGAAGTTGCGGCGCATCTCGACCAAAGGCGACGTGCGGCGCTCTTCGCCCGCCTCGTGGATAAGGGGCAGGTTTGGATGACCGCGACGGAAGCCGATCTGTTCGACGGGATCGGCGAAGCCTGCCGCTTTCACGTGCAGCCCGGGCTCGTCGAACGAGCCTGATTGGACATTTGCCGCGACAGCCTCTATGCTGCAGTGCAACACGAGGCGCTTTTCATAAAAAGCGGCGTGAACCTCCCGGCTTGATCGGGAGCGGGCCGCGCCTCGATTTTCTGCTCTCCTTTTCACGCGGGGCGCTCTTTCGACCCCGCTCGCGGCTAGCGCCTGACGCGCCGGCCGCGCGCCATTATTTGGAATATTATCAATGTCATTCATGTCACTGGGGCTTTCGAAGCCCTTGCTCGATGCGCTCGCCGCGAAGGATTATTCGCAGGCGACGCCGATCCAGCTGCAAGCGATTCCGACCGTGCTTTCCGGCCGCGACCTGCTCGGTATCGCCCAAACCGGCACCGGGAAAACCGCAGCCTTCATGCTGCCCTCGCTCGACCGGCTCGCCGCTGCAAATCGCTTTCCGAAGCCTGGCCAAGTGCGGATGCTCGTGCTTGCCCCGACCCGCGAACTGGCGGCTCAGATCGCCGCCAGCGCCCAGGCCTACGGCCGCTTCACGCGTCTCAGCGTCGGAGTCATCTTCGGCGGCGTTCCGAACGGCAAGAGCCTGCGCACCGTTGCGCGGGGCCTCGACGTCCTTGTCGCGACGCCCGGCCGCCTGCTCGACCTCATCGACCAGCGCGCGCTTTCGTTGCGCGAGCTCGAGATTCTGGTGCTCGACGAGGCCGACCAGATGCTCGACCTCGGTTTCATCCATGCGCTGAAGCGGATCGTCAGCCTCGTCCCGGAGAAGCGCCAGACGCTTTTCTTCTCGGCGACGATGCCCAAGGCGATCAAGGATCTTGCGGACCGCTATCTCACCCGCCCCGCCGAGGTTTCGGTGACGCCCTCCGCGACTGCGGTTGAGCGTATCCAACAGAGCGTGGTCATGGTGAACCAGCCCGAGAAGACGGCTCTGCTTGCGATGTATCTCAAGACCGAGCCGGTCGCCCGCACCCTGGTATTCAGCCGCACCAAGCATGGCGCGGACAAGATCGTGCGGCTGCTGGAAGCGGCCGGCATCTCCGCCAGCGCCATCCACGGCAACAAGAGCCAGGTGAATCGCGAGCGCGCGATCGCCGGCTTCAAATCGGGCAACATTTCGGTTCTGGTCGCGACCGATATCGCCGCGCGCGGGATTGACATCCCCGGGGTGAGCCATGTCGTCAATTTCGACCTGCCCGAAGTGCCCGAGCAATATGTTCACCGCATCGGCCGCACCGCGCGAGCTGGTGCCGAAGGGATTGCGATCGCCTTTTGCGCGCCGAACGAACGCGGCAATCTGCGCGATATCGAACGGACGACGCGGCAGCGGATCGCGGTTGCGCCCCTGCCAACCGATTTCAGCGCCTGGGTCGAAACGTTCAAGCGGCTCAAGCCGGTAGCGAAGGCAGCGCCCGTGCGTCATCCGACGAAAGCGGATCGCCGGGCGGACGGTCAGCACCGCGACAATCGCAATGAGGGCCGGCAACGCCATCCGCATCGCGCCGACGGCCACGCAGCGCATCGTCCCGAGGGTGGCCAGCCCAAGCGCAAGTTTCGCGGCCGGCGTCGTTTCGGCGGACCGCGCCGCGCGAACGGTTAGACCAGCCGACTCACGCGTGCGCGCGCGCAGGCGCGCGTGACTTCCCGTCCAAAATCCCTATATCTGGACTATGGCAACCGACCCCAATCAGACGAACGAATATGGCGCCGAGAGCATCAAGGTCCTGAAGGGCCTCGATGCGGTGCGCAAGCGCCCCGGAATGTACATCGGCGACACTGACGACGGGTCGGGTCTCCATCACATGGTGTTCGAAGTTTCGGACAATGCGATCGACGAGGCGCTCGCCGGACACTGCGACCGGGTGCTGATCACGCTCAACCCCGACGGGTCGGTGAGCGTAGAGGATAACGGACGCGGGATCCCCACCGGGATCCATGCCGAGGAAGGTGTTTCGGCCGCCGAGGTCATCATGACCCAGCTCCACGCCGGCGGGAAGTTCGACAATACGAGCGATGATAACGCCTACAAGGTGTCGGGCGGCCTGCACGGCGTCGGCGTCAGCGTCGTCAACGCGCTCAGCGAATGGCTCGAACTCATCGTCTGGCGCGACGGCGAAGAACATTTCATGCGCTTCCGCCACGGTGAGCCCGAGGCGCCCCTGAAGGTCGTCGGCAAGACCGACAAGCGCGGCACTCGGGTGACCTTCCTTCCGTCGGGCGACACCTTCAAGCAGATCGATTTCGATTTTGAGCGCCTTGAGCACCGCTTCCGCGAGCTCGCGTTCCTGAACTCCGGTGTTCGGCTGGTTCTAACCGACGCGCGCCACGACGAGCCCAAGAGCGTGGAGATGTTTTATGAGGGCGGCATCGCGGCTTTCGTCAAATGGCTCGACCGGGCCAAGACCCCGCTTTTCCCCGATCCGATCGCGATTAGCGGTCAGCGCGACGACATCGGCATCGACGTCTCGCTCGAATGGAACGACAGCTATTACGAAAACGTCCTGACTTTCACCAACAACATCCCGCAACGCGACGGCGGCACCCATCTCGCGGCGTTTCGAGCCGCGCTCACTCGCACGCTCAACAATTATGCCGAGCGCTCGGGTCTGATGAAGCGGGAGAAGGTCAATCTGACCGGAGAGGACATGCGCGAGGGCCTCACCGCGATCGTGTCCGTGAAGTTGCCCGACCCCAAGTTCGGATCACAGACCAAGGACAAATTGGTCAGTTCGGAGGTCCGTCAGCCGCTCGAAAGCCTGATGGCGGACAAGCTCGCCGAATGGCTCGAGGAGAACCCCGGCCATGCTCGCTCGATCGTCCAGAAGATCGTCGATGCGGCGGCTGCGCGCGAAGCTGCGCGCAAGGCTCGCGAGGCGAGCCGCAAGTCGGCGATGGGAATCGCGTCGCTGCCCGGCAAGCTGCACGATTGCTCCGAGCGCGATCCGGCGAAGTCCGAGCTGTTCCTGGTCGAGGGCGACAGCGCCGGCGGTTCGGCCAAGCAGGGCCGCGACAGCAAGTATCAGGCGATTCTTCCGCTGAAGGGCAAGATCCTCAACGTCGAGCGCGCTCGCTTCGACCGAATGCTGTCGTCCAAGGAAATCGGGACGATGATTCAGGCCTTGGGCACGGGGATCGGGCGCGAAGAATTCAACCTCGAGAAGCTTCGCTATCACAAGATCATCCTGATGACGGACGCCGACGTCGACGGCGCGCACATCCGGACCTTGCTTCTGACCTTCTTCTATCGGCAGATGCCCGAACTGATCGAAAAGGGGCACCTCTTCATTGCCCAGCCGCCGCTCTACAAAGTGAGCCGCGGCCGATCCGAGGTCTATCTCAAGGACGATGCCGCGCTCGACGACTATCTGGAAGAGGCGGGCCTTGAAGGCCTGGTGCTCGACGGAGCCGACGGGCAGCGTTCCGGGAACGACCTGAAGACGCTCGTCGATCACGCGCGGCGCATGCGTACCCTGATGAGCTATGTACCGCGTAAATATGATCCTGCGCTGATCGAAGCGCTGGCGATCAACGGCGCGCTGAAGCCGACCCTGGACAAGGACGGCCGGTCGAAGGTGATCGCACGCGTTGCCGAATGGCTCGGTGCCGCCGACGTGGAAGCGGCGTGGTCGGGCGAGCTCGCGGCCGAGGGCGGCTATCTGTTGAAGCGTTTGTGGCGCGGAGTGACCGACGCTTACGTCTTCGAGCCGAGCTTCCTTGTCTCCGCCGAGGCGCGCAAGCTCGACTCTCTGGCAAAGGAGCAGGCGGCCGCCTACGCAAAGCCGTCTACGCTGCGCGCGCCCAAGAAAGGCACGGCTGCCGAGCAGGAGCCGGAGCAGGAACCGGGTGAGGACGATGAAGCCGTTGAGACGGCCGCCGCCGACACGAAAGGCAGGCCGCAATCAGTCTCGCGTCCGTCCGAGCTTCTCGATGCGGTGCTCGCCGCCGGTCGCAGGGGATTGAAGACGCAGCGTTACAAGGGGCTTGGCGAAATGAATGCCGAGCAGCTTTGGGAAACGACGCTGGACCCCTCGAACCGCTCGCTTCTGCGCGTCGAAGTTGCGCAGGCCGACGTTGCGGACGAGATCTTCACGCGGCTGATGGGCGATGTCGTCGAACCGCGCCGGGAGTTCATCCAGGACAACGCGCTCAGCGTCGCCAACCTTGACGTCTAGGAACCGGACGGCGGGAACCGTTGTTGGCGCGGATGTGAGCGGCTCCCCCTGCATCACCGTCGCGTCCTACAACATGCGCAAGGCGATCGGCCTCGATCGCAAGCGCAACCCGCATCGCGTGCTGGACGTGCTGCACGAGATCGACGCCGACATTGTCGCGCTGCAGGAAGCGGACAAAAGGTTCGGCGGCCGGGGTTCGGCCGTTCCGCACGAGCTGATCGACAGCCACGGAATCTACAAGCCGGTACATCTTGGAGTTCGCCACCGCCGGCCCCTCGAAGGCGCGCGCAAACATGCGGAGCGGCTGTTCAAGATCAGCACGCGCAACATCGGCTGGCACGGCAATGCGATCCTCATCAAACGGCACGTCGGAGTGATCGACTGTGCGGCGCTCGATCTCCCGACGCTCGAGCCGCGCGGCGCGG
>Ga0157379_10001579_pt1 | contig 18777 bp, 20 predicted proteins | sample S25metaG_FD_121802 | JGI IMG/M metagenome (GOLD analysis project Ga0157379, IMG submission 121802) | Switchgrass rhizosphere microbial communities from Kellogg Biological Station, Michigan, USA - S2-5 metaG | ecosystem: Host-associated > Plants > Roots > Rhizosphere > Soil | place: USA... | reverse complement strand
TCATATATTGTGTGCTCGTGTTCTTATCGAAGTTACAGGCTTTGCTCAATACCCCGAAGGTGTCGGAGCCCCCTTCAAGCGCTCTATCAGACGATGATGAGGTACTCATTTCTGAAGACGAGCTTGAGTATAAAGAGGGTCTTTCGGAGTCAGATTCTAGTGGCTCCGAGTTTCAGATGTCTGAAGATTATGAACAAGTCGTTGGCGTGGATGAGTCTGATGACGAATTCGCAAAGGCTCTTAACGGACTTGACGATGAGGAAGCTGAGAGTGTTCTGATCTCTGCCGCCATCAAGCTTTCCAAGGAAACCAATAAATCAACTGCAAATGGTGCATCAAGCTCAAAAGCCCCTCCTGCCACAAGATCTACTGCAGCAGCTCTGCGTGCCGCCGCCGCCGAAAGGCGACTCGCTGTAGAACAAGCCATGGAGTTGTCCGAAGAAGAATTCGAACAATTTGATGCTTCCGGCTCTGAAGAATCTGAACCTCTCTCCAAGGGCAAAGGCAAAGGCAAGGCTTCCACCGTCAAAAAGACCACCGTCAGGAAACAGTCCAAAGCCACTTCTCTAGCAGAACGCAGGGCTGAAAAGCGTGCGGAACGTCAACTGATCCGCCTCGCAGCAAATTCTACTAAGAAAGAAGAAATGGAGCTCAGAAGGAAACTAGGAAGGAAACTCAGTCATGTACGCCTTCGCCTACATCCTCAAGCTGAAATTGAGTGTGACTGAGAACTATTATTCATAGGCGGAGAGAGCTACCATTCAGTTGTACAAACATCATCCAGGTATGTATTTTACGAGAATTGCTGCGATCGCGATTAGAACTGTTATCACCAGAGCTCAAGTCTGTTTGGGGAGACGTCGAAGAGAATATACCCATTACGATACCTCAGAAGGACCCTCAACCAGCAGGCTTGAAGCTCACCCTTTTGCCCTTCCAGCAAGAGAGTCTTCATTGGATGAAGAAGCAAGAAAAAGGCGTTTGGGCCGGCGGGATGTTAGCTGTAAGCTATTGTGAGACTGAGACCGCCTTCTCCACATTGATCTTCTGGTTCTTCTTAGGACGAAATGGGGTTCGTATTGACCAAATTAGTGCACACCTGATGGCTTACTTAGGCCCTTTAGAATGGGCAAAACTATCCAAACTCTCGCTCTGTTGGTTTCTGACCGTCAACCACCCAACCTGATCGTCGCGTACGTGATGTCTCCTCGTCCAGTTCCCCCCCCTCACGCCCGTTTAAACCAGTCCCACTGTTGCCGTAATGCAATGGAAAAACGAGATTGAAGCCCATACCGAAGACTTCAAAGTTCTTGTGTGGCACGGTTCCTCTCGAGAGCAAAATATCAAGGAACTGAAGAAATACGACGTGGCGCGTACATTTCAGTATACCTTCATCTGCAATATCTAATCTAGATCATTTGGATAGGTCTTGACGACATACGCCGTTCTAGAAAGCAGTTTCCGAAAGCAAGAGTCCGGTTTCAAGCGCAACGGCCAGATCGTCAAGGAGAAATCCGCCATGCATGCTATCGAATGGCACAGGATTATCGTACGCATCAGTCATGCCACTATCTATTCAAACCTTCATGAGTTCCTCTAGCTGGACGAAGCGCACAATATTAAGGAGCGAAGCACCAACACTGCCAAAGCCACATTTGAGCTGAAAAGCAAGTTCAAGTGGTGTTTGTCTGGAACACCTTTGCAGAATCGAGTTGGGGAGCTATATAGTTTGGTTAGGTATGTTTAATGGTTTAACCTTGACCTATTGGCTTCTGAGCGTTGGGGGTAGGTTCCTTGGCGGTGACCCGTTCTCATACTATTTCTGTGAGACTCTCAATCAAAGTGCCTTGTATGCGGCCGCTAACTGTTTTATCTAGGCAAAAGATGCGACTGCAAGTCATTGCACTGGAAATTCTCAGATAAACGAAGCTGCGATGGTATGTTATATCCCCATTTCATTCCGAAGTTTCTGCTAATGGGCCTTCTTTAGAATGCGGACATAATCCCATGCAAGTGCGTATTCTTCATCGCCTTTCTTATACGGTCACTAAGATTCCCTACAGCACACCTGTTTCTGGAATACCGAGATTCTTACTCCTATCCAGAAAGTAAGCCTACGGGGCCTATATCGCATTCATTCGCTCACCCCCCCTTAGCACGGTATGCTCGGTCCTGGTAGGATCGCCTTCAAGAAACTGAAGATCCTATTGGATCGAATGATGCTTCGTCGCACCAAGGTATGACCCCTTATGTACCTTATTATGACCTTCCGAACTGACATTCATGTCCAGCTCGAACGCGCTGACGATCTGGGTCTTCCTCCTCGAACTGTCATTGTCCGCCGCGATTATTTCAGTGAAGAAGAGAAAGAGATATATTTGTCGTTGTTCACAGATGCCAAGAGACAATTCTCGTATGTGGTTTTGTCTGTGTCTTTGAACCTATTCTGAACATTTTGTAGGACATACGTTGACTCGGGTACCTTGTTGAACAGTACGTTTAATTGGTGACACACGACGAGTTTAACTTACGCCTCTGCTAGACTACTCAAACATCTTCAGTTTGATTACTCGTATGCGTCAAATGGCATGCCATGTAACCCTTCCCTTTCTCAACCCACACTATCGGTTTCTTACCTACTTTCAGCCCGATCTCGTTCTCAAAAGCAAGAAGAACGTTGGTACACTCACTGAAGACTTGGGTGAAGCGCCAGTCTGCCGCCTCTGCCAAGATATCGCTGAGGATGCCATCCAGTCCAAGTGCCGACATCTCTTTGTGTGTTTAACCCGTCGCTATCGACGCTCCTTACTGATTTTATCACCAGGATCGTGAATGTATCAAGCAATACATAATGAGTGCTCTTGATGACGAAGTAAGCTCTGTATGCGTCTCCTTCTTTAAACCACCATACCGAATTTCGTCTTCAGCCCGCTTGTCCAGTCTGTCACCTCCCCCTCTCCATCGACCTCGAAGCTCCCGCTATCAACCTCGGCGACGACTCCAAACTTGCAGGAAGTCGCCAAGGCATTCTCGGCCGTCTAGATCTAGACAAATGGCGCTCTTCTTCCAAGATTGAAGCCCTCGTCGAAGAACTTACTAACCTGAGACGCCAGGATGCAACGACGAAGAGCATTGTCTTTAGTCAATTTGTGAATTTCTTGGATTTGATTGCGTTTAGGCTGCAGAGGGCTGGATTTACTGTGAGTGGGTCTTTGCTGTTGATTTGGACCTTTGTTCAATGTTGTTTGTGGAATAGATTTGTAGATTGGAAGGTACCATGAGTCCTCAGGCTCGCGACGCAACCATCAAGCATTTCAGTAAGCTATTCGTATAACTTCCCATGCCAGAGTTGACCCGACGACCTTTCAGTGAACAATGTCAATGTCACTATCTTCTTGGTCAGCTTGAAAGCTGGTGGTGTCGCATTGAATCTGACAGAGGTACAGTCCTTCTTGTGTATATATTCAGATCTCAAATTTCTTCAGGCATCTCGAGTGTACTTGATGGATAGCTGGTAGGTCTTTGGTGGTATTGCCTTGTACAGCTGCTTAATAACGTTCCTATAGGTGGAACCCAGCAGTCGAATTTCGTACGTTTCTCATTTTGGCGTGTTAAAAGAACCCCTTGCTCATTGATTCCGCAGAGGCTATGGATCGTATTCATCGTCTTGGACAACATCGTCCCGTTCAGGCTATCAAGCTTGTCATCGAGGACTCCATTGAAAGCCGTATTGTCCAGGTATGACAAATCCTGACCCCTCTGTTAAAATGCCGGGCTCATCGTATTTTGTGTAGTTGCAAGAAAAGAAATCTGCCATGGTTGACGCTACAGTACGTCTAACTTTTCCCTTTTTACAGCCAACTCTTACCTATATCTTTCCACAGCTATCTGCGGATGATTCGGTATGCTTTCACTCTTTGAATTGTCGCTGATTCCCTTACTTACCTCGATGGATCCATTAGGCCATGGGACGGCTAACAGCAGAAGTAAGTTCACCTATTTTCGTACTAGCATCCATGTACTGACAGTGCCTTCTAGGATGTAAGTGTAATTCAAGATATTCAAGATTTTCCGTTAACAAACTCTCCTCTCTTCCAGCTCGGTTTCTTATTTAGGGTAAGTCTGTGAGATTGAACGAGGGGCTTGGTGGCTGACAATCCTTTGTAGCTCTAACCAAGTCGCACTTCTTTTTCACCTTTTGGTATTATTTTGTCATACACGCCATTTCGTTCCTCCTCATACCCCTTGTGCTATATCCAAGCTTTATGTATTGTCCTTCATGTTTAATTGTCCTTCCAGCTCGTGAATGACCTGATTCGACCCCTCGGGTTGTAATAAATGTTAACTTCACTCAATAAATAGTTTGGATTCTCCCTTCACTTCAAAACTAATGGTATAGCATCGTAAATGCGGGTACAAGTAACAATCTGGGTAAAATGACACAAAGATATTCTTCTTCAAAACAACTAGTAGCCCATAACCTTGCTACCATTCTTTGGCTAGCTTGAAGGTCCATTCAAAATCTGGCAACGAGTCAGAAAATTAAAAATATCTAAAACCCATGTTACATACCAGCATAGATTTCGCCATCGTCGTCAACCACTCGGCTTCGGACATGGTATGTTCCAGTTCGTACAAGCATGCCCGAGGGGCTTTCTTCTGTATCAAAGTTCTTTGTATACGCTTCTCCATCCTTATGAGGTGCATAAGATCCGAGCATCTGCTCCATCTTGTCCACTGGAAACGAAATAAGAAAAAATTGGGCGCATATATGAAGACGACTTGCCTTTCAAGCCGGAGCGTTTAACCACCTGGATATATCGGACACCAGTAATGATCGAGTGGTTGACCTTGAAGGTGATGCCCACACTACGTGGCATAGCATGATTAGAGAAGCTCAAAAAGTGTGATCGCGAGACCTACTTGTATTCGACGCCCTCCTTAATGACGATCGGGTTCTTCTTCAGATTGGCGAGAACCTCTGGGTTGTTGATATCGATGGAGATCTTCTTTCCAGGTGGGAGAGTAGGGCTGGTGAGGAAAAGGCTGAGCACAGTGACCTATAGTCAGAGCGAACATAAGGATCAAGGCCAATATACCGCATCATTGCCACTGCTTACCTTTGGCCCACTGGCTGGGGCGGATCCGGCGACGGCGAGACCTAGCGAGGCTTTCCACCGATTCAACGACTCGTCATTGGCATCGAGGTTATTGTATTCATCGACGCTCTTTAAGTTACCAGCCTTGTAACCAGCGGTCTGTGTAGGGGCCAAGTCGGCTTCTTCTTCGTGATGAGGCTGTAGAATGAAGACAGGTCAATATGGAATTGACAGCGAGGTAAGTAGGTTGCTCACTGCAGACATGATAGTTTGTGGTCAAGAGATGAAGTGAAGAGGAGATATCAATGATGAGTTACCCTGGACCCACACAGCAACGCTTACCAGATTTGCGATCGATAACTCGGCGCTTGTCGACTATGTCTCCTCCTTTCCTTCTAAATTCCAGTGTCTTCCTCAAAATCTTCCTCGAAGGAAGGTGACATAATGCATCCAGTGTAAGATATTGGGATATGTGATGTCTGTGTCTTAATTTTTGAAATTAATTGAAGAATATATCCGGATATTACACCCAACTCGTTACTAGGACCGACCCGAGCTCTGTACAAGCACTGCTGTGTTTATTCCAGGATAAAACGACATCTAGGAGGCTTGCCGACGTTAGACCTGACATGATTGCACTGTAAATTTCTACCATCAGCCTTTAGTGCATCAAGTTCGCTGACATTCTGATTTTGAGGACACAGCCTGTTTGCCTCATTTCAGACAAGTACCAGGACTCAGTTGTAGAATGAATAATTCTATGATTTCAAAAACCTGCAGATGATGTATCAAGAACACGGTGATAGTATTTATGTAAGTCACCCTTGCTCTAGAATACTGTTAACATCGACTCTCAAGCTCACACAAAGGAGATAAAGCGACCATGAAAAGAAGAAATGCTCAACACTCCATTATGATGGCTGTGAAATCCCATCGATTCTCTCCTTATGTTGCGAGAATAAGACATCCATTGGAGCTTCACTCCTTCTGGATGTAACACAATCCTAACCTTTTTCTTAGCATCTTCGTATTTTGCATCGTCGGGGGCCTGCAAATCTCCCACTGGGGTCACAGATTGTACATCATGATCTAAAAATGTCGTCCAGTAATTTTGGGAAGGCAAGTTTAAACTGGCTTGCTTTCCCAGCCCCAATGCTCTATATATCAATTCGGTTTATCCCGATCCTCCTTGGCTCCCTCCTTTGCACTCCACCTTCTTCACTGTCCTCTGCACTCTCATTGTCATCATCATCCCCACCGTCTATTCTATCACTGACGCTATCACTTACATCCGTATATAGGATTATAAAACAGACGGGTGTACTGGATTCTCCCTGGTCGTTATCTAGCCCAGAGAGAAGGACAGGTCTCGCGATGTAGACATGATATTCTCTACCAGCTCATCCTAGTATTCTTCGTCGTCAGAAGACTTATTATTATTGGCCTGAGTGGTTTTCTTGTTCTCTTCTTGAAGGATTTTGAAGGTGGCTGGTAACTTCCTTCCGGGATTATGAAACTTCTATGTTTGCTGAAGCCACAAAACATCCCATACTGTGCTATGTGAGTTTGGAGAACTTGACGGCAGAGGAGAAATAGGCTCGCGTCGTGGCTCCGAGTCATTCATATTGCCGCGGAGGGACGATTGATAATACTTGATATGTATGCGAACTTTTTACAATTATTAACTGATTAACTATAATTATTGACGAAGTCCATGAAAAGCAACAGGAAACCTTCCAAAACCCATTTCATGTTGCAAGAATAAGACACCATTTGAACTCCACTTTGGTCATTCCACCCTCTTTCGGATGCCATCCAGCCTCGACCTTTTCCAGGCCTTCCTGTTCCTGATGGGAACAAAGACTTTACACCATGAGTATTGTCTGGAGACCTTGTTAGAAATATGCAGGGAAATGGTAAGATTTTAAGTTGACAATACCATCACCGTAATGGGACAAACTATAATCATATGTGGCAATTTCATACGGCGGTTCAAATATAATTGTAAAGCGCTTAGGCGCGTAGTGTCCTTGATCCTTCAACCCAGCGGCGAGGAAATGGAATGGCAGGTCATGCAACACAGGCTCGATATACTCTCCCGGTTCCCAATATCCAATATCATCGTTAAAATATTATCAACTTCATCTTCGGAACTCTCCTTCTCTTTCTGAAGGATTTTGACGATGGTCAACATCCTTTCTTTTGGGATTTCAAAACCCCATTGCACATCTGCTGAAGCCAAAAATTGTCCCGTGCCGTACAGTTTTAGACGGAGGACTTGATGATGGGAAGAGAGAAAAGCTCTGAAAGCGGTTTTGAAAAGGGGTCAGCCTATTTATTTGTCGGCTCACTGGGGGTTATTCATTTCAAGCAATTTCACCCCTACATGGATTATAAACCGGAGGGTGAGACCCGTCGGTCTTGCACTATATAGTTCCTTATTGTGCCAATGCATAAGGGTGCAAATATATCTTTTGTCCTCAACTATCTGGCCTTGAGACACTTTAAGGGTGATTTTCGAGTTATGAGGATGCAATTATTTCGATATGCTGTCAATTTCGATGGCATTGGGGGAAATAGGAGTAGACTCATGGCTAGCGGGTCATCCGTTTGTCCAGAGAGTGTGGGAAATGCTCTCTAACTGTACGAATGCATTTTCCGGGATTGCGTAATAAGGTTTCTCTAGATTATAAATATCAGGTTATATAACTATGAACTCGCGGCTTTGGAGACTACAAGCTCCCTTCGACTTAGATCTTCAATCCCAAGAATGAGACGCCGCTAGTACTGGAATTCCACTTCGGTCATTCCAGCCTCTTAGATATAACGCAGCCTTGACCTTTTGTAAACCGTCCTTGGAATTCTGCTCCCCGGTAGGAAGACACAGATTTCCGAGTGGTAGTAAAAACTTCACTCCTTTAGTTTTAGCAAAGCGCTGACAGTACCTGAATAGCCCCAATGAGACAACTTATACTTGGAGGACGGTTTCTTTTCATCTTCACCATCCTTATCATAATCATCGATATATTCTGAGTTGGGCTCGTATACGATCGTAAAGCGGGCTTGGGCACCGTAGTGTCCGTGATGCTCATTCAGCGATGCAGAAGGGGATATTTTCTAACGCACGCTGAAGGAGCCCTTGTAATTCCCATTTACAATGATGATCATCGGAAATTCAGTAGATTTGCCTTCAGATCTCTTTGGTAGAGAATTCTGAAGATGGCCAATAACTTCTTTTCGGGGGTCACGAAACCCAATGCATGTCTGCTAAAGCCGCATAATTTACCATCTGTATACTATGAAGGACTCGACAAGAGGAGTGTTGAACGGGATTGTGTGGAAAGGGGCCAGTATATTTATTTGCAGTTTAACTATCTGTAGATTGCTTTTCGCAAATGGGGCATGAATTATCTGTTTGACTCCCTATGCAAGATAACTAAAACTACTAGCTTCATAGAACAGATAAAGGGTGTTGAAAGCACACAGAATGCTTGAGGGGCCCGATAGGTCTTTCATTTCTCAGCCATTGAAGAGCTTTAAATGAGAAACGTCCATTGGGATTCCCCTTGGAAAATTTCCAGCTTCCAGAGATGTAACGCAACATTGACATCTTCCAGGCCAGCCTCGTATTTTGAAGTGGCGAAAGGCCGCGAACATTTTCGAATTGGGAGGCAAGACTGTGTATTAGCACTGTCTTCTAGAAGATACAAGACCATCAAGACGGTAAAATTAAGTCGAAATACTTCCACGGCCGTAATGGGAGGAGGATACATTATTGCAAAGCGCACTGGCACGTCGTATTCTCCTTTGTTGCTATCCGATCCGGAGGGGACGGGATTAAATGTAAATTTGTATAGAGAATCTCTGATATAATCAGATAACTCTTCGTAATAGCATTCTTCGACTTCATAAAATTGTGAATAATCAAAGTTGTCTGGATCCCCCACCTTCCTCGCTTCGTGAAATATCTTGAGGGTCGGCATCAACATTCCTTAGGGATTATGAGACCCATTCCAGCTCTGCATCGGCTACAAAACCTCCCATATTGTACCATCATGATAAGGACTTGATGTGAGAAGCTAAATGCTCAGAAGGGGTTAGTTATTACGATTGACATATCGTTCGTTCCCCCATGAATTTGACATAAGTACGGGGATTAATTTCGTACGCTATGAAGACACATCTAGGTTTACTCAGCTGGATCTTTTCGAGTTCCCTAGATGCGGTTGGAGATGGTATTAAGATAAGCCTTGGTTGAGAGATTCCTGCATGAATATTTCTTGATCCGGGTTGCGCGACATATGACATTATTTTAGGATGAAAAAATAAAGCCGACGGGGACGATCTCAAGATGAAACTTACCCATTTATAATTCTGAGAGTGACGAATTCACCGTGCAAACCCCATTCTATATTGCATCCTGCCGAGGATAAATTATTTCATTCCGTCCAGCTTTAAAATTACATGAGGCCTCACCTTGGACGTACCAACAATACTTGTACGAGTTGTATTGAACCATGACGAATGCTCACGTAATGTTCCAGCGCTTATGCTTGCACCTTCATGGAAAGCACTACTGAATTGTCGCTGCCTCCAGATCTACCTTTCCCTGTAACAATTTCGTCTTTAGATTTACAAGAATCTAGCCAAGTAGACCGCGGAACCCGTCTTCTCACATATTCCTTCACTTATACATTTCGTACGACTGGCACATCTGAGACGCGTTTCGGAACATGGGACTCACCAATCGAAGGCACCTTGGAGGCCTGGAAGGTTAAACCAGGCGATGTAATATCCCAGAAGCATTCTAAGGAGGGTGTCGCGGTTATTAAAGAGCCATGCAAGCACGAAATTATGATTGAGGGACTCTGTGGTATTTGTGGCAAGGATGTTACAATGTTCGTATACTTTCGCCTTCTCGCGCAACCATGTCCTGACTACAGATAAGATCCGACTATACTGGGTTCTCCTACTCTGCACGGGCAGGTATTCAAATGACGCATTCTGCCAAAGGACCCACCGTTTCCTTCGAAGAGGCGCAGCGACTGGAACGAGAAACCGCGGAACATCTGCTCAAATCGCGCAAATTATCGTTGATCGTCGATCTGGATCAGACAATTGTTCATGCCACGGTTGATCCCACAGTTGGTGACTGGATTTCAGAGGGGGAAGCATGGGAAGCAAGGCGCAAGGATGGCGGCCCTTCGATCGCGACTGAGGATGTCAATCCAAATTGGGAAGCTCTCAAAGACGTCAAGAAATTCGCTTTGGCTCAAGATGGTGTTCCCTCTCGACCATTCCATAGGAAAGTGGAGATCCCGAGCTGCATGTACTATATCAAGCCCAGGTTAGTCGTGTAATACATTCCACAGTTCATCATTGCTGACATTCGATTACCAAAGACCTGGTCTGTTGGAATTCCTCGATAAGATGTGCGAGAAATATGAGATGCATGTTTATACAATGGGAACTCGCGCATACGCCGAAGCCGTTTGTGCTGCCATCGATCCCAAAGGCACAATATTTCGTGACCGTATTCTGAGTCGAGATGAGAGTGGAAGTACGTCTGTTATGCCAAGTTCTGGAACCGTTGTTTCTCACATATATCGTAGGTTTAACACAGAAGAGCTTGCAACGATTATTCCCATGCGACACGTCAATGGTTGTCATCATCGACGATCGCGCGGATGTCTGGGAATGGAGTCCGAACTTGATCAAAGTTCGCCCATGTGAGTGGTTAACATCTTTCTATTCAAACGGGCTCTAATGTAGACTATAGATGACTTTTTCGTCGGGATTGGTGACATCAATTCTGCGTTTCTCCCTAAGGTTCCAACTTTGGTGCCCTCCTCACCAACACCTACACCAGTCCCCGCCCCGGAGACTAAAGATGCAGCTGAAGTCGAAGCAGCTGAAGAAAAGGCTTTGGAGATCCAGAAGCAGGCGACTATTGAACGAATCGTTGCTGAAGTTGAAGAACGACCGCTCGCCAAGAAGCAAGAAGAACTACTTGAGGAGATTGCGGAGGAAGCAGAGGAAGAAGAAGATGATAAGAGGCCATTGGAGAATCATGACGAGGAAGGTGAAGGAGTCAAACCAGAAGAGCATAAACATCCGCCGAGGAAAGCGCTGCTCAAGAATGATGATACTGAGTTGATCAGAGTTGAGAATGTAAGTGCTGTTTGAATCCTCAGTTTCACTTGTGCTCAGAGATTTTGTAGCTTCTCAACGACGTCCATAAACGATTCTATGATGCATACGATGTACGCTTGCCAGATCCACCGCCTGAAAAGCGAAAGGTGAAGCTGGCGGACGGAAAACCAGTTGAGTCTGTGGTCCCATATGATGTCACGGTGTGTAATTCTGCTTCACTTCCTTCGACATGATATTAACAGATCTATTCAGATCATCATACCGCGAATAAGGGCTGAAACGTTGAGTGGGGTCCATATCGTATTTTCAAGCGTAATTCCTCTTGACGTCGATCCGCGAACGTATGCTTCGAGGTTGTTTTCCTTTTGCCTTTGCTCATGGTTTTTGCAGGACGGAAATGTGGCGTACGGCGGAGGTATTTGGCGCAACGTGTGATACAACACTCAACGACAAAGTAACTCACGTCGTAGCTGCTAAGGTAATCCAATAGTTATCGCTGCGTTATCCATACTGACTCGGAAATAGCGTGGAACAGTGAAAGTTGACCAAGCGAGACGACGCGGTGGTATCCATGTTGTATGGGTCTCATGGCTTGTAGACTCACTCGCACATTGGAAGCGACAAGATGAGACGCCTTATATTATTGACGCAGATGCTCCTGCCGCTGAGAGTACTACTCCACCCCCACCTGAAATAAGTCTTGAAGGCGAGATTGAGGAACCGGTTGAGGAGCTTATCACGGATGATCCCAATATGTGGGCCGATGCCTCCGCGGAGGTTGATGCGTTTCTGGATGAGACTGATGATGAAGACGGTGCGGGTGAGGAGGACGGCGGTTGGCGGACAGATGGAAGGTAAGCTACTCTTATTTGATATGCATGGGTATGTTTCTGATATTTTATGGCAATACAAGCACTGAATCGTCGAAATTGCGAGGTCGAAAGCGTTCTCGAAGTTCTAGTGTATCACGAGAGAGCGTGAACGACGATGCGCGATCCCCCTTAGCAAAGCGGAAGAAATTATCGGAAGCTCGGCGAGGGGCATCTCGTCTGAAAGTAGGCGTTGTTGCTAGTGAAGTAGAGAGAGAGTCTGATGAGGATGCTGATGCTGAGGATGGAGTCGGTTCTGGAACTCAAAGTCGGGACGATAGCTCAGCTGACGGCGACGAAAGTGGTGCTTTCGATTTGGATGAAGATTTTCTTGTGGGTGAACTGGAAGAAGAAGGAGAAGAAGAGGACGGTGGTTAGCGATTTTTGTTTCATGATCAGATTGAATTTCTACCCTTGCTTCCTCAGAGCCTTGTATTATTCGTTGATACCTGTATTGTTATTAGCATAGTGTCATGTAGTATTTTCTTTTTCAGAATTAATCAAGAAACATGAACTCGCGTATTTTGTGAGAAATAAGTATGCAGTCGAATATCTCATAATGCATATACTAAAAAAAACATAAATCTCATAGTGAATAGGGTTTGAGTCGTCCCCAAATGTCATTTCTCCGTCAACTCTATTCTGAAATGTTTCCAGTTCCGAGGGGCGCTACTGAAGAAGCGCCTTTGGACGGAGGCTAATTCCGGCTTGTCGGCTTGTTTGTCTACTCATCATATTCACCCGTCACCGTCGACACCAACGTGAGTACGCCGTCCTGCTGCTGTTGAAGGGTTAGAAGTCGTTGGATATGGTGTTGCTGGTTCATCTGAGAGTTGGAAAGGTCGAATTACGGTCGAAAACGGTGTAGTTATGATGGATGGAGGTGACGGACATCAGATGACGGACCAACCATATCTCAACCTTCTCATATTTTCCGTTGGCGCGGTGCTGAAAATCTGTTCTTTGTAGTATCTAAAATGGGACGGGTTATCAGGACTCAAAGGCGGTCGCATGCTATCGTATGTTATCCTTCGGTCTCTAAATGATTACTTTTTAACCTGATTTTGTCTGCCTAAAGTTCAAGGCGCACACCCACCACAACAAGAACCCTGCCCAGTTCCGTCCTCTCGACTTTGCGGAGCGCAACGGTTATGTCCGCGGTATTGTGAAGGAAATCATCCACGACGCTGGCCGGTTCGTTATACTACTATTTGGTATATTATTGTTTGCCTGACACTCCAAACTAGTGGTGCTCCCTTGGCCCGTGTTGTTTTCCGTGACCCCTACCGCTACAAGCTCCGCCAGGAGACTTTCATCGCCACTGAAGGTCTCCACACTGGTGCCTTCGTCTACTGTGGAAAGAAGGCCGCTTTGACTGTCGGCAATGTTCTTCCCGTCGGTCAGCTCCCTGAAGGTACCATCATCTGCAACGTCGAAGAGAAGGTCGGCGACCGTGGTGCTCTGGCCAGAACCTCAGGCAACTATGCCACCATTATTGGCCACTCTGCTGATGAGAACAAGACTCGCATCCGTCTACCAAGTGGTGCCAAGAAGACCATCAGCGGCAGCGCAAGAGCTTCCGTAGGTATTGTTGCTGGCGGTGGACGTATCGACAAGCCTCTATTGAAGGCTGGTCGTGCGTTCCACAAGTTCAAGGCCAAACGTTACAAGTATGTTTCTTCGGTTTATATGGTAATATTTGGAATCCTGACAATCATTGCAGCTGGCCTCGTACTCGTGGTGTTGCTATGAATCCTGTCGACCATCCTCATGGTGGTGGTAACCATCAGCACATCGGAAAGGCCTCCACCATCGCCCGCTCTGCAGTTCCCGGTCAAAAAGTCGGTCTTATTGCCGCTCGTCGGGTACGTGAACATTTCCCCTCCTCCCAGATTATCCCACCTGGCTCATTAACTCCCTATAGACTGGTCTGTTGCGTGGTACCATCAAGACGAAGGAAGTCTAAGCCCATATATCCATTGCGGGTTAGCGGATGTTTTTATGCAGGCGTGGCTTTTTACTTCTTACTCTCACACAAAATTTGTATGCATATCTTTTAAGAGCATCAAGTATGCATCATGCTTCCTATGCAGGATACATAATCTGTATATGCACCTAATATTCTCCACTAAGTACTTCCTCGATTTCTTTCCGCCAGCGTCTTTGAATCTCGATGGTCTCCCGGAAAATCTTGTACTTCGCCTCTAAGAGTCTCTTCTGGCGAGGTCTCACCGAAGGCTGGACAAGTTCACCTGGCTGGGTCATTTCAACCTGCAGAAACGCCGAGTCAGCTTCATTCCACTGGAATATCTGCATGCTATGCACCATTATACGCCACAGTCTCTGTCGCTGATCTTTATCACTTGGAACTTGTCCCAGCATGGAAACCTCTGCAGCGAATCGTCCTAACATTGCAGATCCTAGCACAACTGCAGCCGAAGGAGAGTGTGGTAGAATAACATGAACATCACAGATGTCTGCAATCAACTGCATGAGGGCAATATTATTCGCCTGGCTCCCTGTGAGCAGCTAGTAAATATGCTGACACTGAAATATGTGAAATGAAACCACCACTCATATAAATGGCTCGTATCTCGTGGCCATGAGCTTCCATTTCATCCAGTATATGCCGTGTTTGCAAAGCAATTGCCTTGAGTACCTGTGAGTGGAAGAGAAATAAGCCTTATGAAACACATCGTACCTCTAATGTAACATTGAACTTCTTTGCTAGATCAGCGAGACTGTCGTCCTGAAACGCTGGTATGAGGACGATCCTAAAAGACGAGAAATCGACACACAAGTGTTAATCCAGAGATGGAACCAGTCATTCTAGGGTCAGCGATTGGAGAGCGATTTCCTGTGCAAAAGTTAGCAAGTATCGAGACTCGAGATACGTCATCATTCACCATGAAAATCAGGATAGAAGTGGACATCCTTGGTAAGTTCAGTCAGACTCGTCACCCCTTGCTCTTTTCTTAGGCGTTCGAGTTCTTCCTCCAGAACTAGTGAAATGGGTAGTCAAGGTATCTTTAATGGCAATGGGTGCATACTTTCAAATTGTGATATGCCACGCTCAGCTGCAGTCTTCTCCAACGTCTGCCGGGCAGGATGAGTAGAGATTATGAAGTCGATTAACTGGAACCAGGGTTAGATGGTAGATTACACCGAAGAGGTGGGTCTTACCTGCCCTGTGGAACTTTGACCACCTTCGTTCATCCACCATCCTGCGAAGACAGCGTTCTATGCCGATTTAGAACGACCATCCTAGCAAGCTCGATTTGTAACCCACCTGGTAAGGGCCCCATACTCCTGGAACGAAGTGACCTTTGGGTGTCTAATTCTCATCAGATAACTATGTTGCAAGAATATGTAATATCTACCAACCTGTATGAGATGACATGTGCTGGTCCCAGCTACGGCAGCAAGTCGATACATCGCTTCTTCCTGGTTTGGAGATTCACTGAGTTGTTGTCCACTAGGACCAGTCTTATACCGAGCTGCAATAGTTCCTATCCATCCGGCGTATCTGTGGATATATGACAACTAAGGGATTGGTAAAGTCATAAAACCATAAACGGGTATACGCATCAATAACCCCACTTCCAACAGGTGTTCCTTCAAGAAGTCCTAGTCCCTCGGCAGCCTTCTTGCTTAGCCCACGACCGACTGGCACACCCGCCGTGAGGAGTGCTCGCTTGTCGGAGTCTTCATATCAGTAATGAGTTAGAAAGCTGAAATAGCACGATGTGGTGGAATTAACCTTCTTCTTTCTCGTGGCTGTGGTACGAATGTCCAGGCAATAACCCGGGAGATATCCTCGGGGCAGGGCCACCAAGTTGTCTGAAGTCATCCTCAATAATGGAGTGTAGACCAATTGCCTTAAAGAAGGCTGGTTGCCATCCTACGGGAGGATGGGGATCTGAAGCAGGAGAATCCGGATTCAGGTGGGGACTATTTGGAGGCAACGTCGTCGGATCGGGGACATATGAGCATTTACAGGCCAAAGAGCAGGCGGAACGTGTCCAAGAGGAGGTTGCCAGGTATGTCACTGGAACTGAAGTTGAGATAATTATTGAAAGAATGCTGAATATTCGACAAACGGTAGTCAGGTAGATCGAAGAACTGGCAACGAGAGAAGAACTCTGGCGGCATGTTGTTCTTCAGCCATAAGACTTTGGGTATCTCCATCTCAAGCTGAAGTACAGAATAAGCTTTAAAAGCAATCATTTGATATCCAGACACTCACACTCATAATACCGCCAACATAATTCAACACAACCGACCCACTCTTGTTGATAATCTCTGCTTCCTTCTCTGCCCTATGATCTGCCCATAATATAATATTCCGCTCTCCATTCTTCCCGATATCCTTTCCTTTAGTAACCGTGACAGGGTGGCCATTCTCATCGCTAACAGCCAACGAACAAGTAGCATCAAAGCCCAGCCCTTTCACTGAAGCTGGTTCGACCTTAGCATCTGCCAGACACTGTTGTACAACAGTTCCGATTCCCTTCCAGATTTCCGTAGTAGATTGTTCAAATATCCTATGATCATTCTTGTCTCTGAAAGTGGTTGTAGGCTGCGTAGAAGAGGCCAAGATCTGTCCATCTTCACGAACGAGGGTTGCACGGACAGAACCTGTTCCACTGGGAGTATGGCGATGTAAGAAACCTTCTGGATACTGTGAATAACTTACACATCTATACCGATATAAGTATTGACCATGGTCGTTGGTTCGTGAATGCTCTCTGTTGGAAAGGAAGAGGGTCTGTTTCCAGGCGGGCCGCTTTCCGATCACATGGAAGACCAATGAGGTCACGCGTTTCCCGACGCGTCGAAGTCTAATTTATGCAAATATTCTTAATATTGCAACTTTTCATTAAAATGATGATGTTTTAACCATATCACAACCTATAGCCTAAAATATAATTTACTGATGCGATATACCACAATCCCCGAAGTAAAACAATCCACAATCTACAAGCAATGATGAGACGCGTCTCGTGGCATGAAATATATACTCACCATAGCCAATAACATAGATCAACATGAATAGTCTCCTCCCGATCCATAGTCGCCCCCTGAGCTAAAGTCGGCCCCCGAGCTAAAGTCTCCTCCACCAAATGAGTTCCCGAAGTCGCCACCACCACCTAAACCAAAGTCTCCCCCTGATCCCTGTTGACCTTGTAACATTTGACCGAAGATATCATTGCCATCCCCGTTTCCACTGGAATTATCTCCACCAAAATTCATATTGTTCATCGCGTTGGCAAGTTGGTCCCATGCGCTGGTGTCTCCATTCCCTGAATCTCCTCCATTCCCGCCATTGCTGGAGTCTCCTCCATCGGCAGAAAAATTATAGTTGAAATTGTTTACCACATTCGGTGTTGAATTATCCTGTGAACCACCCGATCCTGACCCCTGGTCGTTAATCTCCTGGACTGTGTGGTATATCTTGTATCCGGCTTTAAAGACTCCTGTCAATGTATCTGTAAGTGAGTGTTGCTCCTGCCCATTATTTCCTTGTGATGCATTCTGAGTTTGCGCTGGCTGAGTAGGGGCATTATAATACGAGGGGTTTTGTCCGCCAGTATTCACATTGTTATTCGAAGACGTGTTGTACTGCATTGGAGTATATGCCGTATTATTGGAAGCCATACCAGGATGTTGACCACTCCCATTCTGAGCCGGCTGTGTCGACTGAGCAGGCCCATTGTAATACGAGGTGTTCTGACCAGTTGCGGCTGACTGAGGATTGTTGAACTGGGTCGGGGTATATCCATTATTATTTGGATTGGCATTGGCCGGAGGTGGTCCTGAATTCTGCGTTGGGTTGTTATACTGGACAGGGGGATATCCCGTGGAAGCACCTGTGTTAGAAGGCTGCATCCCAGACGATGAAGAGCTAGTGGTATTGTATTGCACAGGCGCATATCCCCCGTTGCTGGATCCAGGCTGAGAATAGCCTCCATTAGAAGGAGAAATGCTCGGTTGAACGGGTGGCCGTGGAGGTTGTGGGGTATTTGTATTAAACTGTACGGGAGTATATCCAGTATTGGAATTTGTAGCTGGTTGTGGATTCGAAGGCTGGGTTACAGACGAATTAAATTGTACCGTCGAATAATTTGGCATAACTGGATTCGTCGCCTGTATCGATGGAGATGGGGAATTTGCCACAGACGGATTAAATTGCACAGCTGTATATCCCGGCGCAGGAGCAGGAGCAGGGCTCGCAACAGCAATATACGTTCCGTTGACCGGTACAGACTGAACGGGTACAGCGGCATACTGAATGTTGCTCGGCCTAGTCGCAAGCGAAAACGACGAAAAGCTCGGTGTTTGCGAGACGCTTAAATTTGGTAAAGTCGTCGAAAGCGTTAATCCTCCATAACTCGTTTGTGGGGCCTGTATTACTTGAATCGGCGCTGACTGCTGAACAGGGACTTGATAAGCTTGGTATAATTGGCCATTTAACGATACGACAGGTGGTTGGCTCGGCCGATTGAGTTGCTGAGGAGGGGGGACAGGAAGAGGAGGTCGTGAGGGCGCCGAAGCAGGTGATGGAGAAGGAAGTGGTTTCGGGGGCTGGGAATGATTCGTGGCCGTATAAGGCGTTGGTTGAGGAGGGGGATTTAAAGGTGCAGTATACGACGATT
>Ga0157379_10001578_pt1 | contig 18777 bp, 14 predicted proteins | sample S25metaG_FD_121802 | JGI IMG/M metagenome (GOLD analysis project Ga0157379, IMG submission 121802) | Switchgrass rhizosphere microbial communities from Kellogg Biological Station, Michigan, USA - S2-5 metaG | ecosystem: Host-associated > Plants > Roots > Rhizosphere > Soil | place: USA... | reverse complement strand
AGGCTGATCGGGAAACCGACAGGCATCTCGGCGACGGCGACGCCCATCTCCTCGTGATACCGACGAAAGCCGCCGATCAGGCCGGACAGGAAGGTGTCGTTGATCGATGCCTCGACCGCCTTCGATGCGGTCTTCATCGTCGACAGCGGCACTTCGATGGTGTCGAAGCGCCAGGAGAGGCTTCGCCTGCGAAAGAGCCCCGACCCCGGCACCGGCTTGTTGCCGATCATCCGCTTTGCCGAGGCGAGGTACTCGAGCGCTTCCTGCACGGACTCGGCATCGCTGGCGAGGTCGCGGACGTTGCGCCGCAGCCATGTCGCCGCATCGCCCGCCGAGCTCGGCAGCTTCGCCAGGCCAGCGGCGAGCGACTTCATGCCGAGTCGCATCGATGTCGTCGGCCGGACCCGGCCGAACGCGCGCGGCGGCGGCTTGGGTCGCACGACCTCGGCGCGATCGCGCGTGAAGACGCGCGTCAGCAGCTGCATGATGCCGAGTCCGTCGGAGACCGCGTGGTGCAGCTTCAGCACGTAGGCGGCGCGGCCGCCTTCGAGTCCCTCGATGAGCGTCGCTTCCCACGGCGCGCGCGCCTTGTCGAACGGCGTCATCGCCAGGATCGCGGCGGCGTCGAGCAACTGACGCTCGCTGCCTGGCGCGGGCAGGCGCTGCCGGCGCACGTGGTAGTCGAGGTCGAAGTCGGGGTCGTCGACCCAGGTGGGGTTGGCGATGCCGAACGACGGCACGACGACGCGCTGACGAAAGCGCGGCACCGCATCGACCAGCCAGCGGTGGTCGGCGTGGAAACGCTCCCAGTCGGGCTCGAGGTCCAGGATCAGCACCGACGTGGTGGTCGAGCGCAGGCGAGGATCCGCTTCGGCGAGCCACATCAGCGCCTCGAACGAGCTCATCTCGGCCGGACCGCCCCACTTGCGCAACTCGTCGAGAACGCCCGCATCCATCACCTGCGGCCGCGTCGCGGGCGCCTGCCGCTGCTTCTGCTTGTTCATCGTCTTCTTCATGCCACGCCGTGCTCCGCTCCCGGCGCGAGCCGGCGCAAGCCGCGAAACGCCTCGACCGCGCCACGCTCGCCGTTGACGACCGCGGCGACCTCGGCCGCGATCGGCATCTCGACGCCGAGCTGCGCCGCCAGCTCCATGACGACGCTGCTGGTCTTGATCCCTTCGGCCACCATGTTCATCGAGGCGACGATCTCGGCGGTCTTCTTCCCTTTGGCGAACTGCTCGCCGACCTGGCGGTTGCGCGACAACGGGCTCATGCACGTCGTGAGCAGGTCGCCCAGTCCGGTCAGGCCCGAAAACGTCTCGGCGCGGCCGCCGAGCGCGACGCCGAGGCGCGTGATCTCCGCCAGACCGCGCGTGATCACCATCGCACGCGTGTTCTCGCCGACGCCGAGGCCCTCGGCCATTCCGGCCGAGATCGCGATGACGTTCTTCAACGGGCCGCCGAGCTCGCAGCCGATCACGTCGGTGTTGGTATAGACGCGAAAGACCGGGCTCGCGAACAGCGGCTGCAAGGCATGCGCGACCTGCGCGTCGGGCATCGCCAGCACCGCCGCCGCCGCCAGGCCCTGCAGCACCTCGCGTGCGATGTTCGGTCCAGCGAGCAGACCCGCCGGATGGCCAGGCAGCTCGGCGTGGATGATCTCCGTCATGCGCTGCCGGCTGCCCTGCTCCAGCCCCTTGGCGAGACTCAGCACCGGCACCCAGGGGCGGATCAATGGCGCCGTCGCACGCAGGGTTTCGCGAAAGCTGTGCGACGGCACCCCGACGACGAGAACGTCGCAGTCGCGGACGGCCTCGTCCAAGGCCGCCGTCGCGCGCAAGCTCGGGTGCAACGGCAAACCCTTCAGGTACGCGTCGTTGCGATGCTCGGAGTCGATCTGCGCCGCGGTCTCGGCGCGGCGCGCCCAGACGACCGTGTCGGCGTTGCGCGCGGCGAGCGATGCGACCGTCGTCCCCCACGAGCCGGCACCGAGAACGGCGACGCGGATCGGCCGGCTCACTCGGCCTTCTCCGGCCAGTGCTCGAGCGTGTCGATGAACTGCTGGCGCACTTCGGCGACGCGCTCGTCCATCTCATCGAGAGCCCAGTGCTTGACGTGCACCGGAGGCAGCACGGCGACCTGGACCTTCCCCTCGCGCATCGTCTGGTCGTTGCGCCCCATGACCTCGCCGGCGTTTCTGATCACGACCGGAACGACCGGAACTCCCGCCTGGCGCGCCATGTGAAAGGCGCCCTTCTTGAAGGGTCCCACCTTGGGCGACCACGAGCGCGTGCCTTCGGGCGCGATCGCGACGCACAGGCCCTGCTTGAGGCGATCGACGGCGGGCTTCAGCGCGTCGATCGCCTTGCCGGTGTGGCTTCGGTCGATGAACGCCATGTCGGCCATGCGCATGAAGGTGCCGAATCCGGGCGTGTTCGCGGCCTCCTTCTTGGCCACGCCGGTGAAGCCGCGGCGGATGAGGTACATCATCAGGAACATGTCGATCTTGCTCTGATGATTGATGATGAAGACGCACGGTCGGCTCGACCACAGGTGCTCCTCACCGACGACGTCGAGGTCGACGCCGACGGTCGCGAGCGCCGCGTCGCTTGCGACCGACGTGATGAAGTCGACCGCGCGGCGCGTCCGTCCGGTCACTTTCGCGTAAGCCAGGCCGGCGAGGAAGGTCGCCGCCATCGCACCGTACGCGCCTGCCGTGCGCATCATCGCCTCGGGCGAGCCGCGGCTGCGCCGGTCGAAGCGCAGGATCGGCCAGCCCTCCTCGGCCGCCACCTGCGCGAGCACCGCTTTCGGCTGCACTGCAGCCGGATGGCCGACGCTGCGCAGGAACTCGATGTCCTCGTTGCCGTTCGCATACCCGAAGCTCGCGCCGAGATCGATGCGCTGCGCGCGCGCGAACGCAGCCACTCCCGCCGCCTTGCCCTTGCCCCACATCGGGGCGCCCATCAAGCCGCCGGTGAGCTTGCCGTTGCGAACGCGCGCACGCGTGCACAGGATGTGCTCGATGCCGTACTCCTCTGCGAGCGGCTCGACCTGATAGAGCGTCGCCGACGATGCGATCGCGACCGTGTGGCCGCGTCGCTGGTGTGCGCGCACGAGATGCCAGGCCTCGGGAAAGAGCGTCGCCCCGGTCTTGCCAGCGAACAGGCGCCGCCACATTGCGCGCATCTCTTCCTCGGTCAGGCCCGACCAGTCGAGAATGCCCTTGCCGATGACGTCGTTGAACTCGGCGTCGCTGAGGTCGCCCTTCTTCGCCATCTTGATCGTGTCGACGAGCTCGCGCACTCCCATCTCGCCGCGGCGCAGGCGGTCGGTGAAGTACGCGGCGGCCGAATAGCCGTCGATCAACGTGCCGTCGTAGTCGAAGAACGCGCCGACGCGCGGTCCCTTCGGGCTTTGCGCGATGGCGTCGAGCGCCATTTCGAGGGGCGTGCTCATGCGGCGGCGCGCAGGTCGACCGGCAGTCGCTGGCGGTCCAGGGCGTCGATCTCACCGACGGCAGTCACGAGCTCGGCGAGCTCGGCCGCGAAGTCGGCACGGCGCTTCGCCAGGCCTTCGCTGCCGGGCTTGAGGAGGTTGCGGTTCGCCGCCAGCTGCATCGCGTTGCCGAACAGCTCCTTCGAGACGCACTCCGGGTTCTGCAGGCGCCGCTGCATCAGGTACTGCTTGCCCACGTTGACGCACTCGGCGAGGAAGCGCGCCTTGTCGACCGGCTGGTCGACCGGCTGTGCCGCGAGCCGGTCGGCGACGACGTAGTACGCCTCGAGAAACGCCGTCAGGACGCGGTGTGCGACCAGGAACGGCGCCTGCAGCAAGGTCTCCTGGCGCGTTCGCGGGTTGGCGGCGCGGGAGCGGAACTGCGGGTCGAGCAGGCGCATCTCGGCCTTGATCTCGTCGCTGAACGTGTAGCGGTCGCTGAAGAAGAAATCGAACTTGAGCAGGTCGCGCAACGCGAAGCCCTGCTGCCACGCGAGCGGCAGCGGATCCTCGGCGTCGGTGCCGAGCACCATGAACCAGGCGAGCTCGGTGATCGCTCGATTGACGAACCAGTGGATCGCGCTGTTGCGATAGAACGCCGCGACCGAGTGCTGGCCGGGATTGATGCCATACACCGGCTCGGTCCCTTGGGTGAACGCGAGGACAACGCCCGATCCCGTGAGCGCGCCAAGCACCTCGGCGAGGCCCTCCTCGGTCTTCAGGCCCTCGAGCTGCGCTGTCGGCAGGCCGCGCTGGAGCGCGTATGTGCGCAGCGGCTCGACCAGGCGATGCACTTCACCGAGCGTGAGCCCGCGGTCACCGACTCCGAGCAGCGCCAGCGTGACCAGCGCCGGCGCAGTCACGGGCGTGACGCGGTTGATGCGCTCGAAGACCTCGAAGGCGATCTTCTCCACCGTCCAGCGGCCGCCGCCGCGCTCGATGTCGGCGCGTTGCAGCGCCTCTTTCAGCGAAAGCGGCTCGCCGAAGCGCACGTAGGCGGTGCCGATCCATTGCTTTTGCATGCGCGCGTAGTCGGCGAGCCACCGCAGGCCTTCTTTCGCCTTCTGCGCGCCGGCCTCCTCGGCCGCCATGACACCGATCTCGTGCAACTGGTCGTAGGTCATCGCCACCGGAACGAGCAGCATGTCGTCCGCCACGCCGCTCTCGATCGCGTCGACGAGGTAGCGCAGCAGGCCGTACTTCGGCGGCCTGAGCTTGCCCGTGCGCGAGCGACCGCCTTCCATGTACCACTCGAGGTTGTGACCGGTGGCAGCGAGATAGCCGAGATATTCGCGGACAACGAACTTGTAGACCTCGTCGTCCTGGAAGCTGCGCCGCATCAGCACACCACCGGCGTTGCGCAGGATCGTTCCGAGCGGAAAGAAGCCGAGGTTGTCGCCGCCGAGGATGTAGTTGCGCGGCAGCCCGGCCTCGCGGAGCGTCTGGGTGAGGATGAAGGCGTCGGCGTAGCTGCGGTGCGTCGGCAGGAAGACGAGCGAGTTGCTTTCGTTCAGGCGCTTCAGCTTCTGCAGGCTCGCCTGGTCGACGTCGATCGTCCAGGCGCGCGTGTGCATCGGACCGAGGCCGCGGTCCCACATCGTCGTGAACGCCAGATTGTGCACCGAGGCGATCTCGCGCATGCCGGTCTCGGCTTCCTCCCGCACCTGGGCGAGCGGTCGCTGCAGGCGTTCGGCGAGCTTGACGAGCTGGCTCTGGAATCGTTCGGTCGCGAGCACGGCATTGGCATTGCGCTTCCGCGAGCGCAGCATCGCAGCGAGCGATCCGCTCATGCCGGCTGCGCCTGCGCGGCGTCGGCGCGCTGCGTCACTTCGAGGATGCTGGCGACGACGCGCGCAGGGTCGTCGTACATCGGAACGTGGCCCACGCCCGGGACGGTGGTCGCGTCGACGGGCCGGATCCGCTCCACGAAGGGAGCCCCATACCGGGGGTATGGGATCACCGCGTCGGCGCCGCCCCAGGCGATCCGGATCGGCACCGTGCCGGCGTCGAGTGGCGCGACAGGGCCGTCACGGCCCATGGTGCGCAACAGCCCGCGCAGGATGTGCGTGCGCGACATCGCGGCCAACATGCCGACGAACTCGGCCGCCGACAGTCGCTCGCCGTGTTCCATCGTCTGCCGCAGCAAGGTCTTGCGCAGCCACGCCGAGCCGGCGAACCAGCGGACGAGCGCGAGGATGAATCCGACCAGCGCGTAGAAGATGCGAAACGGTGTCGCGATCGCGCGGTAGTCGGCATCGCTTCGCCATGCGCCGGCAGGCGAAAGCGCAGTCACCGAGCGGGCAAACCCGCGCCGTGCCAACTCGACCGCGAGCCAGCCGCCGAGCGAGTTTCCGGCGACGTGGGCACGGTCGATTCCCTGCTCACGCAAGGTCGCGATCACCTGTTCGGCGAGCCCGGCGACCGTGGCATCACCGCTGCCGGCGTAGGGCGGGCCGCCGTGATGGCCGGGCAGCGTCAGCGCGACGACGCGATGGTGGGCCTCGAGCGGCGCGAGCACCGGGCGCCAGATCTCCCACGTGCCGCCGAGGCCGTGCAAGAGGACCAGCGCCGGCCCCTGCCCTCCGACGTGCATTGCGGCCGGCGCCGTGTTCTCGCTCATGTCCTCACCGCGGTCCGTCGCCGGACGGCGGTCGCTGGCTGCGCCGCGCCAGCAGCGCCGCGGCGGAGTCGGCCAGGTCGCCGGTCGTTCGCGCCAGGATCTGGGTCCGGTTCTCGAGCTCGATCGCTGCCTGCAGGCTCGCGCTCTCGACATTCGCCCACGCGCCGCGCTTCGTCATCCAGACGCCGAATGCGCTGTTGGCGACGATGGTTCGGGCGATCTCGAGCGCACGCGGCAGCAAGCGAGCATCGTCGACCGTCTCCGAGACCAGGCCGATGCGCTCGGCCTCGGCAGCGTCGACCATCCTGCCCGTGAGCATGATGTCGAACGCGCGCGACATGCCGACGCAGCGCGGCAGGAGCCAGCTCACGCCGATGTCGCAGCTCGACATGCCGACGCGCACGAACGCCGAGTTGAACGCCGCCGAGCGTGCGGCGATGCGGATCTCGGCGGCGAGCGCGATGCCGAGACCCGCGCCGTTCGCTGGTCCGTTGACGGCGGCGATCACCGGTTGGCGCAGCGCGCGCAGGCGCGTCACGAGCGATGCGAACAGCTCCTGGCGCTGCATCCACGCCGGCGTCTCGCCGAGCTCCGCGCTGCGCGGGGCGTCGCCGGCGAGGCCGAGGTCGAAGCCGGCGCAAAAGCCGCGTCCCGCGCCAGTGAGGACGAGCACGCGCGTCTTCTGATCGGCGCCGACGCGGTCGAGCAGGCGGAGCGTCTCGGCGACGGTGTCGTCGGTGAGGGCATTGAGCTGTCGCGGCCGCTCGAAGCGCAGCAGCGCGATGCCTTCCTCGAGCTCGCCGAGGCTGACGCCGGGGCCGTCGTCAGGCATAGATGGCATCGATCACCTGCGCGTACTTCTCGGCGATGCTCTTGCGCCGCACCTTCATCGTCGCCGTCACCTCGCCGTCGTCGTGGTCGAGCTCCTTGGTGAGGAGGTGGAACTTGCGAACCTGCTGCACGCGCGGCATCTTGGAGTTCGCCTCGTCGACCTCGCGCTGCACCAGCTCGCGCACCTGCGGCAATTCGGCGAGACTGCGGAAATGGGTGTAGACGAGCCCTTGCTCCTCGGCCCATTTGCCGACGCTCTCGAAGTCGATCTGGATCAGCGCCGAGACGAAGTGGCGGCGGTCGGCGATCGCGATCGCCTCGCGGATGTAAGGCGAGAAGCGCAGCGCGTTCTCGATCTCCGACGGCGTGATGTTCTTGCCCCCGGCGGTGATCATGATGTCCTTCTTGCGGTCGACGATGCGCAGCTCGCGGCCGCTGGGCCCGTCTTCCCAGCGCGCGATGTCGCCGCTGCGCAGCCACCCTTCGGCGTCGATCGCCTCGCGCGTCGCCTCCTCGTTCCTGTAATAGCCGCGAAAGACGACGTCGCCGCGGATCAGGATCTCGCCGTCGTCGGCGAGCTTGACCTCGACGCCGGGATACGGCGCCCCGACCGTGCCGACCGGCGACGCGTCTCCGGTCTGCATCGTTGTCGCACCGGAAGCCTCGGTGAGCCCGTAGGCCTCGCGGATCGGAACGCCGAGGATGCGGAAGAACTTGAGGATCTCGGGCGCGATCGGCGCGCCCGCCGAGATCGCGACCCGACAACGGCGCAGGCCGACGAAGTTGAGCAGCGCGCGCAGCACCAGCACGTACCAGAACGCCCAGCGCAGGCGCTGCGCCGCATTCCAGCTGGCGCGCGGCTTCGTCGCGTCGTTCTCGAGCGAGGCGATGGCGCGCCGGTAGAGCGCGTAGCGCAGGCCGCCGGCCTCGCGCACCTTGGTCTGGATCGCAGAATGGAACTTCTCCCAGATGCGCGGCACGCCGAAAAAGATCTGCGGCGACAGCTCACGCAGGTCTTCCTGAATCGTGCGCAAGCTCTCGGCGAAGTTGACGACAGCGCCGGTCGCCACCGGGATGTGGATCGAGAACATCTGCTCGGCGACATGGCAGAGCGGCAGGTACGAGACGAGTGCGTCGTGCTCGCTGCATTGCAGCGCCGCGTTGAGGCCCCGCGCCGCCGTGCCCAGGCCGCGCCAGCTCATCATCGCGGCCTTCGGACGGCCGGTCGAGCCCGACGTGAAGACCATCAGGCCGACGTCATCGAGCGACGGCCCGGCCGTCGCCGCTGCCGCGCCGGTCGGATCTTCCGCCTCGACGCGCTGGCCGAGCGCCACGACCTCGTCGAACTCGTAGAAGCTCGTGCGGTCGTAGCGGCGCAAGCCGCGCGGATTGATGACGACGATGGCACGCAGGCTTGGCAGGCGGGTCCGGATCGAGAGGACCTTGTCGAATTGCTCCTGATCGGCGCACACGATGATCGGCGCCTCCGAGAGCGCAAGCAGGTACTCGACTTCCTCGGCAGGCGAGGTCGGGTAGACGCCGGCGGTGATCGCGCCGACCAGCGCCGCACCGAATTCGGCGTAGACCCACTCCTTGCAGTTCTCGCCCAGCACGGCCACGCTCTGCCCGGGCTGCAAGCCGAGTTGCAGCAGGCCGAGCCCGAACCAGCGCGATCGCTGCGCGTACTCGGCCCAGGTGACCGGCCGCCAGACCCCGAATTCCTTCTGCCGCAGCGCGACCTGGTCGGGGCGGACCTTGGCCCAATGCAGAAGTTGCTGCGGCAGCGGCAACTCTTTGAGATCTTCGGCTCGATTCATGGCGGCGGCGAATGAACGCTCTAGGACAGCCAGCGCTTGCGCCGCTTGTAGTGCTTGACGTCGCGAAAGCTCACATGCCCCTCGCCCTCGTCGCCGGTGCCGAGATAGAAGCGTTGCACGTCGGGATCCGAAAGGAGCTTCTCGGTCGGTCCGTTGACGACGATGCGCCCGTTCTCGAGGATGTAGCCGTAGTGGGCGACGCCGAGGGCGACGTGCGCGTTCTGCTCGACGAGCAGCATCGCGACGCCCTGCTCGCGGTTGATGCGGGCGATGATTCCGAAGATGTCCTGCACCACCAGCGGCGCGAGCCCGAGCGACGGCTCGTCGAGCAGAATCAGGCGGGGCTTGCCGACGATCGCGCGGCCGATCGCGAGCATCTGCTGCTCGCCGCCCGAGAGATACCCGGCGAGCTGCTTCCTGCGCTCGCGCAGGCGCGGGAAGTAGCCGAAGACGAGCTCGGGGTCGACCTCGACGCGCTCCCGGCCGGTGAGCGCGTTGCCTGCGGCGACCAGGTTCTCCTCGACCGTCAGGTCGCCGAAGATGTGGCGGCCTTCCCGCACGTGCGCGAGGCCCGCGCGCGCGAGCTTGTAGGCGGGGCGGCCGCTGATGTCGTCGCCGAAGTATCGGATGCGACCGGCGGCGAGGTGGCCGTTCTCGTACGGCAGCACACCCGACGCGGCCTTCAGCGTCGTCGTCTTGCCGGCGCCGTTGGAGCCGAGCAGGGCGACGATCTTGCCGTTCGGGACCTCGATCGAGAGCCCGCGCAGCGCCTGCACGCTGTGGTTGTAGACCACCTCGATGTTCTCGACCTGCAGCGCCGCTTCGCTCATGCGCCCGTCCTCGCCTTACGAACCCGCTTCGCTCATACCTTGATCCACGCGCTCGCCGGCTCCATGGTCTTCTTGTCCGGGTCGTAGGCGTACATGCGGCCGGCCGGAATCTGGTGCGTGCTGAGGTCGGCGAGCAGGCCGCTGATGCCTCCGGTGTCCCACTCCTTCATCGACTCGAGCGCCGCCTTCATGTTGGGCAGCGTCAGCGGCTTGTTCGCCTTGAGGCAGCGCTCGGCGACTTCGGCGAAGATCATTCCCGTCAACCAGGTCGAGATGTAGAACGGCGAGATGTTCTTGACCTCCGGCCGATTCTTGGCCAGGTACTCGCGCATGTTGTTGATCATCGGCGCGTCGGTCTCGTGGCCGTAGCGGTAGGCGCTGACGCCCGTCAGGCGAACGCCGAGAGCGGCGAGCGCGTCGTACGCCGGCTTGTCGAGGCCCCACGCCGTGCCCATGATCTGCGGGCTCATGCCCGCCTCGCGCATCTGGCGCACGAATTCGGGCATCGGCGCCAGGATGTAGCCCTGGAAGATGACGATGTCGGGTTTGGCGCGGCGCAGCTGCGCGACCTCGGTGGTGACGTCGACGCCCGACTGCTTGGTGACGATCTCGGCGACGATCGGCAGACCGAGCTTCTCGGCGCGCGCCTTGCCGCCCGGAATGCCGTCGCGGCCGAACTCGGTGTCGGCGTACACGTAGGCGATCTTCGGCTTGGTCGCACCTTTGTTGGTCCGCGCGATGTATTCCATCAGGATCTCGTGCAGCCGCGGATAGGTCGGGCTCGGCACGAAGTGCTGAGGCATGCTCTTCGGGTCGGCCACAGCAGTCGCGAGCGAGGTCGACGAGGTCATGACGTGGTTCGACGCGATGGCATCCTGCGCCACCGCCTTCACCGATGGCGTGCCGTCGCAGTAGAAGAACGAGGGCTTCTCGCTCGCCATGAGCTTCTTGAAGATCGCCGCCGACTGGTCGACCTTGAAGCCGCTGTCCTCGACGACGTAGCGCAGCTTGTGGCCGGCGACGCCGCCGTGCGCGTTCTTCCACTGCACGAAGTCGTTGAGGCCGTTGTTCATCGCCACGCCAGCGAACGCGAACACGCCAGTGATCGGCTGGCCCGCCCCGATGACGACGTCGCCCTGGTGTGCCTGGCCGTACGAGGATCCGATCGCGAACGGCCCGAGCGTCGCCGTGGCACCGAGGGCCTGGACAACCTTGCGTCGCGTGAAATGCGTCATGTCAGTCTCCTAATTGAATGGTTCAAGTGCGGAAGGGCCAGAGGTGGAAGGTGCGCCGTACGCGCGCCCAGACCGCGGCCAGGCCGTGCGGCTCGAAGATCAGAAAGCCGATGATGAGCAGGCCGAACACGACCTGCTGCATCGGCAGCAACAGCCCGGCAATGCCGGGAAACCAGGTCGAGCCGGCCTGGGCGATCAGGCGCAGCGCCTCCGGGACGAACGTCATGAAGACGGCACCGAGCACGCTGCCGAGCACCGTGCCGAGGCCGCCGACGATCACGGCGGCGAGGTAGAACACCGACAGCGTCAGGACGAAGTAGTCGGGGGTGATGTTTCCGTAGAAATAGCCGAGCAGGCCGCCAGCGACGCCGGCGTAGAACGCGCCCACGGCGAACGCGAGCAGCTTGGTGCGCAGCAGGTTGACGCCGAGGATCTCGGCCGAGATGTCCCGGTCGCGCACTGCAACCAGCGCGCGGCCGATGTGCGTCCGCGCAAGATTGCGTGCAGCGACGGCCATGATGAAGGCGCACACGAAGATCAGGTAGAAGTTGCGGCGGTCACCGGCGAACTCGAATCCGAACAGGTTGGCCCGGGGGATCGCGGTGCCGGCGACGCCGCCGGTGCCGGCTTCCCACTCGCGGAAGATGAACGTCAGGATGAAGTGGGCTGCGAGCGTGGCGATCGCCAGGTAAAGCCCCTTGACGCGCAGGCTCGGCAGGCCGACGACGACGCCGAGCAACGCGGTCACGCCGCCCGCTGCGGGCAACGCGATGTAGAAGGGCACGCCGTGCTTGCCGAGCCAGGCGACGGTGTAGCAGCCGACACCGAGGAACGCACCGTGACTGAGCGAGATCAGGCCGGCATTGCCGGTGGTGAGGTTGAGGCCGAGCGTGGCGATGACGTGGATGCCGACGATGCAGGCAAGCGCGAGCGCGTAGTCGCCGCCCCAGAGCGGCATCGTGAAGAGGACGAGCGTGAACGCGAGCATCCAGCCGCGCGCGGTCGGCGAGGGCCAGAGCCGCTCCTCGGAAGCGAAGGTTTCGTGAAAGACGCCGGTGCGCACCTCAGAGCCTCTCGATCGTCCGGGTGCCGAAGATCCCGTACGGCTTGACGACCAGGATCGCGAGCACGACCAGGTACGGGACGACGTCGCGCGACTTGCCGCCGAGATAGCCTGCGGCCACCGATTCGGCCCAGCCGATGAGCAGGCTCGCGACGATCGCGCCGAGGATGCTGTCGAGGCCGCCGAGGATGATCGCCGCGAAGACGCTCAGCGCTGCCGAGGCGAGCAGCGGCGACAGCCCCGCCGAGCTTGCGATCAACACGCCCGCGACCGTGCCGACGACGCCCGAGAGCACCCAGGTCAATCGCTGCGAGTAGTTGATGTTGATGCCGAGCGTCGCTGCCGTCACTGAATCGCTTGCCGTGGCGCGCAGGGCGATGCCGGTCCTCGAGTAGCGGAAGAAGGCGAGGAATCCGCCGATCAGCACCGCGGCGACGGCGAAGTTGCCGAGCACGGTGCCCGGAATGAGGATTTCGCCCAGGTTGACCGGCGTGCGCGGCAGGAGCGTGGGCGGCGACAGTGTGTCGCCGCCCCACTGCGCCTCGACCGCGCCGTGGACGATGCTGGCAATGCCGATCGTCGCCATCAGCACCGCGACCGCGGGCTGGCCCGACAAGGGGCGCAGGACCGCGCGCTCGACCAGGATCGCCAGCATGGCGATGACCACGAGGGAGATGACGAAGGCGAGCCAGGGCGCAAGGCCGAAGGTGACGGCGCCGGCATAGTAGAGATAGGCGCCGAGCATCATCACTTCGCCGACCGCGAAGTTGACGACACCGGTGCCCTTGTAGATGAGAACGAAGCTGAGCGCGATCAGCGCCATCACGCCGCCCGAAAGCAGGCCGAGCAAGCTGTATTCCAGGAACTCGCTCACGTCTGGCCCCTCACGCCGCGACCGCGCTCTCGGCGCCGAGATAGGCTTCGATCACTCGCGGATGACTGCGGACTTCGGCCGGCGTCCCGGCGGCGATGACCTCGCCGAAATTGAGCACGACGACATGGCTCGAGATGTCCATCACCATGCCCATGTCGTGCTCGACCAGCAGCACGGTGACGCCCCATTCCTCCTGCACGTCGAGGATGTAGCGCGCCATGTCCTCGGTCTCCTCGCGGTTCATCCCGGCGACCGGCTCGTCGAGCAGGAGCACGCGCGGTCGCATCGCCAGCGCCCGCGCCAGTTCGACGCGCTTCTGCAGCCCGTACGGCAAGGCGTCGATCGACTGGTTGCGGATGTGGTCGATCTCGAGGAAGTCGATCACATTGCGCTCGACCTCCTCGCGCAAGGCGATTTCCTCGCTCCGCGCGCTGCGCGAGTAGGCGAGCGCGGCGAGCACGCCCGCGTGCATCGTGTGGTGGCCGCCGAGCTTGATGTTCTCGAGCACCGTGAGGCCGCGGAACAAGGCGATGTTCTGGAACGTGCGTGCCAGGCCGCGCGCCGCTCGCGCGTGGACGGGAACATCCGTGATCTCGTCGCCGCCAAGCTTGATCCGGCCCGCCGCGGGCCGATAGAAGCCGGAGATCGTGTTGAAGACGCTCGTCTTGCCCGCGCCGTTCGGGCCGATCACGGCGGTGATCTGCCCCGGGGCGGCCGAGAACGACACGCCGCGCAGCGCGTGGATGCCACCAAAGCGAAGATCGACGCCCTCGACCGCGAGGGCAAGGCCGCGCTCGGCCGCTGCCACGCTGGATGCCGTCGTCTCGGTTGCCGGATGGTTCATGCGCGATCTTGGCAATGCGTTTGTTGGGCCGGTCGACGTCGCGGGCGGGCTGGCGGGAGCGTTTCACCTCCGCGATCGATGGATCCGCGATCAACCGTTGGACTGCGCCGCCGCCATCTCGCGCAGCTTGAACTTCTGCACCTTGCCCGCAGGCGTGCGCGGCAGGTCCCCAAGGATGGCGAGGCGCTCCGGCCAATACTGCTTGGCCACTTTCGATTCGTTCATCCACGACTGGACGTCCGCGAGGCTCAGCTGCTTGCCGGGCTTGAGGACGACAAAGGCGCACGCACGCTCGCCGAGCCGCTCGTCCGGGTAGCCGACGATCGACGCCGCGGCGATCGCCGGATGCTGGTGCAGCAGGCTTTCGATCTCGACCACCGGGACGTTCTCGCCGCCTCGGATCAGGACGTCCTTGGTGCGGCCGTTGATGCGGATGTAGCCCTCGTCGTCCATGTAGGCGAGATCGCCGGTGTCGAACCAGCCTTCGGCATCGAATGTGACGAGATCGGGACGCTTGTAGTAGCCGGCGAAGAGCTGCGCGCCGCGCACCATCAGCCTTCCGGTCGTGCCGTTCGGCAACGTCTTGCCGTCGCTGTCGACGACCTTGACGTCGACCCCTTCGAGCGCGCGTCCGTCCGTCGACGACGACTTCTCGGCAGCGCGGGAGGGCTCGGTCAAGGTGCTCGACAGCGACTCGGTCATGCCCCAGAGCGAGCAGACCTTGAGGTCGAGCTCGCGCGCGGCGCGCTCGATCAGGACCGGCGGGATCGGCGCACCTCCGCACAGGAACGAGCGCAGCCGCGTCGGCCGTGGCAGGCCACCTGCCACCGTGTCGCAGATGTCGGTCAGGAATGGCGTCGACGCGGCCGTGTAGCTGACGCCCTCCTTGAGCATGATGGTGACGCCCTGCTTGGCCTCCCACACGTCCTGAAGGACGATCGTCGCCGCCAGGCGGATGCCGAGCAGCATGACCGCCGCGTAGCCGGTCATGTGCCCCATCGGCGAGGCGACGTGCATGACGTCGTCGGTGTCGAGGCCGAAGCGACCCGAGAGCGCATTCAGGCATGCGATCAGCGTGTTCGAGGTGTGCATCACGCCCTTGGGCGATCCGGTCGTGCCGGACGTGAACATCAGCACGGCGAGGTCATCGGGCTGCAGCGGCGACTCGGCGATGCTCGCAGCCGGCGGCACGCGGTCGTTGCCTTGGAGAAGGCGGCGCTCGAAGCCGTTCTCCCCGCTGCCGTCGACGACGATGACGTGCTCGAGCTTGGGCAAGCCTGCGCGCATGCCTTCGGCCATCGCCTCGTGGTCGAAGCCGCGAAAGAGCTTCGGCACGACCAGCACCTTGACCTCGGCGAACTCCAGCATGTAGCTCAGCTCGCGCTCGCGGAAGATCGGCATGAGGGGATTGACGACCGCGCCGATGCGGCCGCAGGCGAGCGCAGTGACGACGAACTCCCACCAGTTCGGCAACTGCACGGCGACGATGTCGCCGCGGCCGACGCCGAGGCCGCGCAGCGCGCCGGCGGCACGCTCGACCATGTCGCCGAGCTCGCGGTAGGTGAATCGGCTGACGTTGCCGGGTCGGTCGGCGCGGTAGCCGACCAAGGCGGGCTTGTCCGGCGCCGCTGCGACCGCTTGCGCCAGGTATTCGTCGATGGTCCGGTCCTGCCAGAAACCGCCGGCGCGCATTGCACGCCCATGGGCGACCGAGTCGAAGGCGTGCGCCGTCATCCGAAGTCTCCTGCAGAGCACCGTGCGCGCTGCCAGCGCCGGGCCGATTTAGTTCACTACCGTATCGTATGGATTATGACGATGTGCTTGGGAGCCCGTCAACGGATAAACCCTAGAACACGCCCTCGGTGCCCTGCAATCGGGTTTGACGCGCAGCGGATCGACCAGCGGGGACCCTCAGACGGGGTCCCAGGTGAAGACGTCGCTCGACCTGTCGAGGGGTGAGAAGCCGGCGCGCATCATCGGCAGCGCCGTCGCGACCACGCCCTCGGGCGTCCAGCCCTCGCCGCGATGCGCGCTGCGAATCGGCCGCGGCTGGCTGAACAGGAAGATCTCGTTGTTGCGCACTGCGAAGACCTGGCCGGTGACGTCGCTCGCCTCGTCGGCGCACAGGCCGACGACGAAGGGCGCGACCTTCTCCGGCACCAGCTTCTTCAGTCCCTCGAGCCGTCGCTGCTGCTCAGGGGTCTCGGCCGGGATCGAGTCGATCATCCGCGTCCAGGCGAACGGCGCGACCGCGTTCGATCGCACGTTGAACTTGCGCATGTCGAGCGCGATCGACTTCGAGAGCGCAGCGATGCCGAGCTTGGCAGCGCTGTAGTTGGCCTGGCCGAAGTTGCCGATGAGCCCGGAAGTCGACGTCATGTGGACGTAGCTGCCGCTCGCCTGCGCCTTGAAGTGCGGCGCCGCCGCGCGGCTGACGTTGAAGCTGCCCTTGAGGTGGACTGCGATCACCGCGTCGAAGTCGGCTTCGTTCATGCGGTGGAACATGACGTCGCGCAGGATGCCGGCGTTGTTGACAACGATGTCGATGCGACCGAACGTGTCGACGGCTGCCGCGACCATGCGGTGCGCCGCATTCCAGTCGGCGACCGAGCCGCCATCGACGATCGCCTCGCCGCCGGCTGCCCGAATCGCCGCGACGACCTCGTGGGCAGGCTGCTCGCCGCCCACCTCGCCGTCGAGCGCGGCGCCGAGGTCGTTGACGACGACCTTCGCGCCCGCCTCCGCGAACGCGATCGCGATCCCGCGGCCGACGCCACGGCCGCCGCCGGTCACAAGCGCGACCTTGCCTTCCAGGAGTCTTGCCATCTGTCTTCCTCTCGAATGAGTCAGCCCGCCGAAGCGGCCCGGCGCTGCGCGTAGGCAACGAACCAGTCGAACGCCGCTGGATTCGCGCACGCGTCCTTGTTGACGACCTCGGCCAGGGCGCGGCCGAGCATCAGCTTCTTGACGGGCAGTTCCTGCTTCTTGCCGGTCAGCGTGCGCGGGATCTCGGCGACCTGCACGACCTCGTCCGGAACGAAGCGCGGCGACACGCCGGCGCGGATCTGGCCCCGGATCTCGTCGGCGAGCGCGCCGTCCAGTGCGACCCCGGGACGCAGGACGACGAACAGCGGCATGAAGCTCGGCTTGCCGAGATACTCGATGTCGACGACCAGGCTGTCGAGGACCTGCGGCAGGGCCTCGACCGCCCGGTAGAGCTCGCTCGTACCGAGCCGGTGACCGTGCCGGTTCAGCGTCGCGTCGCTGCGCCCGTAGATGACCGCGCTGCCGCTCGGCGTGATGCGCAGCCAGTCGCCGTGACGCCAGACGCCGGGATAGGTGTCGAAGTAGCTCTCGAGATAGCGCCGGTTGTCCGGGTCGTTCCAGAAGTAGAGCGGCATCGAGGGCATCGGCTGCTTGCAGACCAGCTCGCCGACCTCGTCGACGAGGCTGCGCCGGTGCTCGTCCCAGGCCTCGACGTCGGCGCCGAGGCAGCGCGCCTGCATCTCCCCGGGAACGGTCGGCAGCTCCGGCGTGCCGCCGAGGAAGGCGCTCGCGAGGTCGGTGCCGCCGGCAATCACCGCCCACCAGATGTCCTGCCGCACGGCGCGCCATCCCCACTCGTAAGCCTCGGGCGGCAACGGAGAACCCGTCGAGCCGAGGGCGCGCAATCGCGCGACGTCGACGGCGCGACGCGGCTCGACGCCTGCCTTCATGCATGCGGTGTAGTACGCGGCGCCGGCGCCGACGAACGTCGCGCGCGACTGCTCGGCAAAGCGCCACAACGTGTCGGCGTCTGGCCACGATGGGTGGCCGTCGTAGACGCACACCGTCGTGCCGAGCAGGAGCGCCGAAAGGTGGAGGTTCCACATCACCCAGCCGGCGCTGCTGTACCAGTGGAAGCGCTCGTCGCTGGTTGCGCTCGGCCGCAGGTTGAGATGGAAGGCGTGCAGCTTCAGCATCTCGAGCATCACGCCGCCATGGCCGTGGACGATCGGCTTCGGCAGGCCGGTCGTGCCGCTGCTGTAGACGATCCAGAGCGGATGGTCGAACGGCTGCGGCCGCGGCAGCGTCCGCGCTGCGCCGGAGACTGCCTCGCTCCACGCCAGCACGCGACCTGCCCAGCGGCCGGTGTCGACCGGTTGCGGCGCTTCCGCGCCGGCGACCTCGAGGTACGAGACGAGCACCAGCGCGCGCACGCTCGGCAGCTCGCCGAGAAGCTCGACGACGGCGGCGCGACGATCGACCACCTTGCCGCCGTACACCGTGCCGTCGGCGGCGATCAGGACGACCGGATCGATCTGGCGGAAGCGGTCGCGCACCGTCGCCACGCCCATGTCGGGTGCGCACAGGCTCCACACCGCGCCGAGCGAAGCGCAGGCGAGTAACCCGATGAGCGCCTCGGGGATGCTGGGCAGATACGCCGCGACGCGATCGCCGGGAACCACTCCGAGCGATTCGAGCGTCGCGGCCACGGCCGCCGCCTGGTCGAGCAGCTGCTGCCACGAGATCTCGACGGTCCTTCCTTCGCGCTGCAGCCGCTCGTTGCGAAAGACGAGCGCCGGCGCGCCCGCGGCGTCGCTCGCGGCGGCGTGACGGCCCACCTGCGCTGCGAAATTGACGCGTGCGCCCTCGAACCAGCGCGCCCCCGGCATGCGCGGGTCCCCGAGCGCGCGCGCGTGCGGCGTCGGCGACTCGATCGCGAAGTAATCCCAGAGCGCCTGCCAGAAGTCGCCGACGTGCTCGACCGACCAGCGTCGCAGGCCTTCGTAGTCAGCGAGATCAAGGCCGCGCTCGCGCCGCAACCACTCGCGCAGGCCGACCGTGTTGACGTCCACGCCGGGTCTCCTCACATGTTTCGCCCGAACCCGGTGACCATCGCCTGCGGACGGGAAAACCCTCGCCACGCAACTGCGATCAAGGCGTTGTCGGATTCGTTCACTAGCGTATCATCCATCAAGTCATCATGTTCGAGAAGTCGTGACTACCCGCAATCCCGCCAGCGCCGCGGCGACGTCGTTCGGTCTGCTCGCGACGACACGATACGTCCCGCGCCTGCGCCTCGAGCGCAGCGAGGTGTTCGCCCAGCACCGCTGGATGGCACCCGGACTGCGCGGCCTCGCCAAGGGCCGGCGGGCGATGGCGAGCTGGGACGAAGACAGCGT
>Ga0157379_10001576_pt1 | contig 18790 bp, 19 predicted proteins | sample S25metaG_FD_121802 | JGI IMG/M metagenome (GOLD analysis project Ga0157379, IMG submission 121802) | Switchgrass rhizosphere microbial communities from Kellogg Biological Station, Michigan, USA - S2-5 metaG | ecosystem: Host-associated > Plants > Roots > Rhizosphere > Soil | place: USA... | reverse complement strand
TTTTCGTGTCTTTTTGAGCAGTACGAAATATAAAGTGGAACTCCGAACTCAGCTCGCAGCAGAGACCGTGTGGGACGGGTCATCGACCGGTCCAGGCCAAACAAGGCTCGGCTAGGTTCGCATCACAATCAGTACGAACCAATGAAGTTAATCGTGGTAAAAATAAGCGCAAGACTCCAACCTTCTGGCAGGCCCGATCCGATTTCTTGCCGGTGTCAAGGGCAAAGTGGAGCGGCGACGGTTAGAATAACGAATTCCAGACAAATCTCATTATGAAAAGCCCGCTACAAGCTGACCAAGCGCAGGACAAGAAGATCTACGTATGCCTCAGCGGCCTGCCCCTCTCCTTCCATCTGGAGTGGCCGTTTCGCAAGTCCACCTCCGGAGCGGATTTTTACGTGCTGCACGCCGAAATCGCTCTGGAAAATTCCGAAGGACTGCATGCACCCGTGTCGATCAATCTGTCGGCTACCGTTTACGAAGTGATGCCGTCGCTGGAGCCGAAAGACATCGAGGCTCCGGTGATCAACGCTCTGCGCAAGGAAGTCGATCGCCGGCAAATCGAATTTCTGAAGTCGGGGAAGCGGGTGCCGGTGCAATTCTCTAGCCGCTACTACGACTTCAAACGCAGCAAGTGGGTGTTTGGCAAAGCCACGGAGGAGAACCTCGCCCTGTTGGTGGCCCGCAAAGTCTACTGGCAGACCAAAGTCGCAGGCGGGCCGGTCTGGATCGGTGATCCTACCGAAGCGCTGTTTCTCGAAACCACGCCCGCGCACCTGATCGAGGTGGCGCAGAAACTGCGCGGCCAGGAATTGATCACTCTGGAAGGCGAGTGGGCGTCAGCCAATGCATCGCTGATGGCGCAGGCTGAGAAGTTTGAAGCCGACATGCGCGTGGCCCTAGCCGAACTGGAGCAGAAACACGCTTTCGAACGAGGCTGACGATTTCCGCGCGTGCTCCACTTACTGCTGCTTACTGATGGTTCCGCTGAGCTCTACGTTCGAATCGGTCTGTACCACGTAGGCGTCATTACCCGAGACCAGGTAAAAAATCAGATTGCTGGAGAGATTACTGATCGAGGCTCCGGTCCGCCCATTCCCCGAAACCGCATAATGTCCAGACAGAATGGCGGTGCTGGGCGTCCCGTCCGTGTTGGTGAATTCATTCAAGATCAGCTTTCCGGATCCGTCCCACTGCAAAGTACCTACCCGGTCTTTGGCTGTACTTTGAACGTCGAACCCATCCATGATGAACCCGAACTGTCCATTCATCGTGGAATTCGAAAACGTCGAGAGCTGCTGCAGGTCGAGGCTTCCGTCCTGTACGGCGTTGGGATCATTGACCAGGAAAAGGCCGCGTGCAGGACTGACCATCCACACCACGTAGTTGCTGTTGGCGGCCGTGGAGAGGCTCAGCACAGCGCGCCCGTTGGTGGTCTGCGTATAGGTTCCGGTAAAACTGACGTTGGTCGCAGGGCCGCCGTCCTGCACTGAGTCGCGAGCGCCGGCGGTGATGTTTCCTCCATTGGCAGTGAAGCGTCCAGCCATATTGACTCCGCCCAGTGCGCCCGTGTCACCCTTGCTACCGAAGGCGTAGCTCCCGGAGAACGTAGGCGTGGCACTTTGGAGCTCTGCCCGGCCTTGCCCGACGATATTCGTGTCCCCGGCAAGCAGCCGTATGTTATTGGCGTCCACGATGTAGTAATTGAAGCTCGAAGTGACGAGGGCGCTGTCGGTAAAGGTTCCACTGCCCCGACCGGTTGTGGGGTCGGGAGCGTTAAATGAACCGGTAAAGGTCAGCGAGCTGAGCGTTCCGCCCAGATTGACGTCTTTGTTTCCGTTGCTGGCGATGCCGCCGGTGAGCGTGAATGCGCCCACGCTGGCCGAGGATTGCGCCGTGTTGAAATTTATGTCGTGCTCACTGAAAACAAACGTCCCGTTGGGAGCGGCAGCAGTCGCCGTCAAATCCTGCTTCTCTGCGATCCCGCCCGCATTCACCGCCGAGTCCGCTTCCACCAGATAGACCTTGGAAGCACTCACCATCGTTACTTCGAGCGTGATGGGGCCAAGCAGGGCATTGTTGAAAGTTATGCTGCCGGTGCCGTCGTTGTTGATGGAGTAGGAACCGGTGCTGACGGTGTTGAGCACACCTGTGCCCTCGGAAAAATCGTCGGTCGCGCTGGTGATGAGCTTGTTGCCGTTGGCGGTAAAAACGCCAGCTTCACGGTAGGGTACTATGTTATTGGGGTTGCTGAAATCGAACCCCTCGATCTGATAGACGTACTGCCCATTTAGGCTGGCATTGGAAAAACCGCCCTTTGGAATGAATCCTGGAACGCCGCCGCTACTCGATCCACAACCCGCACAAAGCAGAAGGGAAACCAGGCCCAGGCACAGATATAAGATTTTCATGATGAGAATTGCGCAGCTTAAACACCTTCAACCACTAACACAGCCCGCTGCAGAAAGTTGTCAAAGCCAGGTCACATTGTGCTGGAGGACGGGCGTCCCGCCCGTCGTAGACGCCGCCTACTCTGGCGCAACCTGCACCCTCGGCGATTCAACCGAAGACTTTCTTTTCTGCACTAGCCACGCCACCACCCGGTATCCCAACAACCAAGACAGCACAAAGGCGTACCGGGCCGGCTTGCTGATATCAGCCTTCACCAGCCACCAATAGTGAATGACACCCGCTATCGCACTGACGTAGATGAGACGGTGCAGAGCACGCCAACGGTTGCCTCCCAGGCGGCGTATCCAGCCCGCGGTGGAAGTCAGCGCCAACGGAATCAGCAGGACGAATCCGGTGAAGCCGATCGTGATGAAGCGGCGCTTGTTTACGTCGGCCCACACCTCGTGCATGTCGAAGAATTTGTCCAGCCAGATGTACGTCAAAAAATGCAGAACCGCATAGAAGAATGCAAACAGCCCGAACATGCGGCGATAACGAATCAGCCACAGCTGTCCGGTCAATTTGCGCACCGGCGTAACCGACAGCGTCACCAGCAGGAAAATCAAAATCCAGTCGCCCGTCGAATGCGTGATGACTTCGATGGGATTGGCCCCCAACCGCCCCGTGTAAGCCTTCCATCCCAACCGCGCCAGCGGCCCGAGGCAGGCAAGAAACACAACGGGTTTGAACCATTTCACCATGACTTATGAATGTGGCGGTCTGGTGGGGCCGCAGGCGACTCGCCCGGGGCCACACAAACCACATCACAACCTAGAAGTTCTTTTTCAAATCCATGCCGGAATAGAGCGACGCTACCTGATCGTAGCCGTTAAACATCAAGGTCGGACGCTTCCGAAATTCTCCCAGCCGCCGTTCCGTGGCCTGACTCCAGCGCGGGTGATCCACATGCGGATTCACGTTGGAGTAAAACCCGTATTCGCTGGGCGCGGATATATTCCAGGTGTTGACCGGCTGGTCGCCGGTAAAGCGAATGCGGACGATCGCCTTGATGCTCTTGAATCCATACTTCCACGGGATGACCATGCGCAGCGGCGCGCCGTCCTGGTTGGGCAGCACTTCGCCGTACATGCCAAAACACAACAGTGCCAGCGGATGCATGGCTTCGTCCATCCGCAAGCCTTCGACGTAAGGCCACTGCAGCACCCGGCTGCGCTGACCCGGCATCTGCTGCAAATCGAAAAGGGTGGTGAACTCCACAAACTTCGCTTTAGGCAGAGGGTCGGCGCGTTTGATCAATTCGCTGAGCGAGAATCCGATCCAGGGGACCACGATAGACCAGCCTTCAACGCAACGATGGCGATAGATGCGTTCTTCCGGCGCGGCCATCTTGATGATCGTGTCCACGTCGAGCACTTGCTTTTTCTTGACGGCGCCGTCGATGCTGACGGTCCAGGGGCGAATCTTAAGATTTTTGGCCAGGCCGGCGGGCTCGTACTTGTCGCTGGAAAATTCGTAGTAGTTGTTGTAGTTGGTGACGTCTTTGTATGGCGTGATCGTCTCGTTGGTCGAGAACGGACTCTTCTGCAAGCCGTCAATCTTGCTGTTGGCGTGCGCCAGCGACGAGGGCGAAACAATTTCGCGCAAGCCCGCTCCAGCCGCCAACGCGGCTGCACCCGCCAGTGCCGTGCCGGCCAGAAACTTCCGCCGGTTCAGGTACAGGCTCTTCGGGGTGATTTCGGAAGAAAGAATGTCGGCTGCCTTCTTGATCAGCATGTGGGGAAGCTCCTGAGAGGTTTACGCACAAACCGGCGGCACTGGATTTCCAGGCCTTATTCTCTGTTAAGTAGGACGCATTTGGCCGGGAAAAGTTGCATGGCGGGTCCCGCCGCGAAACCTGTGCTAGCCGAGCAGCCCCTGCATTTCTTTCTCGCCGATCACTCTTACGCCCAGCTCTTTGGCTTTATCCAGCTTGGATCCGGCATCGTCGCCTGCCACCACGAAATCAGTCTTCTTGCTGACTGAGCCGGACACCCGGCCGCCAGCATCTTCGATCATCTTTTTGGCTTCGTCGCGCGTGAGGTGAGGGAGCATGCCGGTGAGCACGAAGGTTTTGCCGGCGAGTTTCGTTCCACGCTGTTTCCTGGTTCCGGTCAGCCGCAAACCCAGATCCTGTAGCTGCTTTACCAAGGCGCGATTCTTTGGCTCCTGGAAGAATTCCACGATGCTTTTGGCGATGCGCGGGCCGACCTCGTTTACCTCCTGCAGTTCTTCCTCTCGGGCCTCGATCAGCGCGTCCATGGAACCGAAATGCTCGGCCAGAAATTGCGCGGTGCGTTCGCCTACGAAGCGGATGCCGAGGCCGTAGATCACACGCTCGAGGGGCAGTTTCTTTGAGCCCTCGATCTCATTGAGAACATTTTGGGCCGATTTGTCGCCCATACGCTCGAGCGACAGCAGGTCTTCTTTAGCCAGTTTGTAGATATCGGCGACGTTGTTGATCAGCTTGCGGTCGGTAAGTTGAGTGACCAGGGCATCGCCCAGGCCATCAATGTTCATGACGCCGCGCGAGGCAAAGTGCAGGATGGTCTCGCGCAGCTTGGCGGGGCAGTTGGCGTTGACGCAGCGGTGGTCGGCCTCGCCTTCGGTGCGGACGACATGGCCTCCGCACACCGGGCAACGTTCCGGCATATGAAAAGATTTGTGGCCGCGGGGGTGGTCTTGGTCTTCGATCACGCGCGTGACTTTGGGAATCACATCGCCGCCGCGTTCGACTTCCACCCAGTCGCCGATTTTCACCCCGAGGCGCTCAATCTCGTCCATGTTGTGCAGGGTGGCGCGGCTGACCGTAGTACCCCCGACGGGCACGGGCTTGAGTGCCGCAACCGGGGTAAGTTTTCCGGTGCGTCCGACTTGCACCAGGATGTCTTCGATTTTTGTGATGCCACCGCGCGCGGCGTACTTGTACGCGATGGCCCAGCGCGGAGCTTTGCCGGTGTAACCCAACTCCGCCTGTAGCGCGGTGCGGTCGACCTTGATGACGATGCCATCAATTTCGTAGGGGAGCTTTTCGCGCTTGGGCTCCTCCTGTCCGATAAATGTCCAAATCTGGTCGAAGGTTTTCGCCAGCTTGCAGGTTTTGTTGACCTTGAAGCCGGCAGCGTCGAGCGCGTTCAAAGTTTCCCAGTGACGGTCAAAGTGCGTGCGGCCATGCTTGAGCAGCGCATAGGCGAAATAGTCGAGCCGGCGCTGCGCCGTGATGCTGGGCTCGAGTTGGCGAACGGTGCCGGCGGTGGCGTTGCGCGGGTTGGCAAAGGCCGACAGGCCCATTTGTTCGCGCTCCGCATTCATTTTTCTGAAGGCGGCGATGGGCATAAGCATTTCGCCGCGGACTTCAAAATCAGCGGGAATTCCAGCTTTCTTCAGCTTGTCCAGGGGAATAGAAAGCGGGATGGAGCGAACCGTCCGCACATTCAGGGTGACGTCTTCGCCGATACTCCCGTCGCCGCGCGTGATGCCGCGAACCAGCTTGCCATTCTCGTAGTGCAGGGCCAGGGACATGCCGTCGAGCTTCAGCTCTGCAACGTACTCGATGTCTTCGCGGCCGCTCAGTTCGCGGACGCGCCGTTCCCAACTGCGCAGTTCGTCCTCGCTGTAGGTGTTGTCGAGCGACAGCATGGGCGACGAGTGCGGCGCTTTTAGGAACCCTTCGCGGGGCTTGCCGCCGACGCGCTGGCTGGGCGAGTCGGGCGTAACCAGTTCGGGGTGTTCGGCTTCGAGCTTTTTCAGCTCGATCATGAGCTGGTCGAATTGCGCATCCGTGATCTCAGGATTATCGAGTACGTAGTAGAGATATTCGTGGCGGCGAATTGTGTCGCGCAGCGCTTCGACTCTGTTTTCGATCCCCTTGGTCGCAGTAGGCATGACTAAAAGATTATATTCGTCTGATGATTGTGTGGGACGGGCGCCCTCGCCCGCGGCTTTCGACGCCAACTTGTCGGCTTTGACTTTCCCTAGCGGCTTTCGCGGGCGAGGGCGCCCGCCCCGCACAGGATATGCAAATTCTCGAAACTGACCGACTGCTACTGCGTGAATTTGTTCCCGCCGACATTGATGCGCTGCTGGCGGTTATTTCCGACCCTGAGACCATGCGCTTCTATCCCGAGGCGCTGGACCGGGTTGGAGTTGGATCATGGATTGATCGCAACCGGCGGCGCTACCGGGACGACGGTCACGGGCTTTGGGCCATGGTTTTGAAATCCAGCGGCGAAGTGATCGGCGATTGCGGATTGACCCGGCAGACGGTGGATGGAGTCGGTGAGATTGAAATCGGGTATCACCTACGCCGCGATCTGTGGGGACGAGGGCTTGCTCCCGAGGCGGCTGGGGCGTGCCGCGACTACGGATTCGCGCGGCTCGGCGCCGAGCGGCTGATTTCGCTCATCCGGCCGAAGAATTTTCCTTCGCGTCGGGTGGCGGAGAAAGTGGGGCTGGCTTTGTGGAAAGAAGTAATGTGGAGGGATTTGCCACATTGCGTGTACGTGATTCGGAGTATTGCGCGTTCCGAGCAACGCCTGATCGTAGCCCGGCGCTTCAACGGTCGCAGGCGGTTAGGATGCCCGTTCCGTCAGGACGGCTGAAATCTGTCCCCTCCCGTCGGAGGTCCCGGCGAGACCAGAAAACCTTCTGAGCTACGTTCGCCCTGGACAGCTGATGGCGGTTCTCCCGACGTGGTGAGTGACGACTTACACCAGGTCGTCCACCTTTAAATTCAGCGGGCCGCCCTTCCAGGCCGCCTGGAATTGTTTTTGCACGAATCCAGCATCGTAGTCCCGCTTCTGCGCTTTCAGGGCAGCTTCCAGGCCGAACAGCGAACGTGGATTACGCGGATGACGGTCCAGGTCCTCGCGAAAGACCTTTTCGGCGCTCGCGGCATCTTCGTTCATCAGGAGCACTGCACCCAGAGACTCACGCACCGGGAAGAACCAGTCTTCGGGCTCGTTGTACTTCAGATAATCCTGCACCTTCACGGCTTCCTGCAGTTGTGCGATGGCGCTGGCGTTGTCCTTCTTGGCAAGTGCGATCTTTGCGCCCAATACGTCTCGGGCGATCTTCAAGACGTCTTTGGTCTTGTTGTTCACGGGCATGGCGAAGATAAGGTCTTCCGGCGTGTTCTTCTCCGCGTCCGCAACGACCTGATAATCAGCCTGAGCTTCGTCCGGCTTTCCCTTGGCGGCCAGGGCCATGCCGCGGGCGAAGTGCCAGAAGACAGTTTCAGTCTGCATTTCCGGACTTGGCTTCGGCATTTTCAAAATGTCATCCCAGCGGCGGAAGCGGACATCAACGGCGATGGGTATCGTCACAAAACCCTCGAGCGGCGGCATCTCCTTTACGTGCGGCCTCACATGGGCGGCCAGCAGTTGAGCATTTTTCATGGCTTCCGCATAGTCTCCGCTCATGGCCGAGCACATGGCGATGAAATGCAGATTGTGACTGTAGTACATCATCGGATACAGGCCCTGCACGCCGCTGGCCTTGATGTAGGCCCGATCCGCGATGGCGGCAGCTTCGTTGGTCTTGACCGCCGCCGCATAATCACCGGTACGGATGTAAACGTGGGCCGGCATGTGCACCAGGTGTCCGGCGGCCGGCGCCATGGCGGCCAGGCGGTTGGCGGCTGCCAGCGCCCGTTCTGGAGACGCAGAGGCTTCGACCGCGTGAATGTAGTAGTGGATCGCGCCCATGTGGTTGGGATCACGCTTGATCACCGATTCGAGCGTGGCAACGATTTCTTCGGTGCCGGCTTCCGGTCTTCCGTCGCGATGCCACAAGCCCCACGGGTGCAGATTCATGCCGGACTCCGCGAACAACGTTGCGGCGTCCAGATCGTCGGGAAAGTTCTTCGACACTTCGCGCATGGCGTCGTGATAGGTCTCTGCCGCCTGGCGGCGGTCGGACTTGGGATCGGCGGGGAAGCGCAACGCCATGGCCTGTATGTAGGCCTGTTCGACGGGAGAAGCGTTGGCCGAGAGATCTGCAGCCTTCTGAATTGCGGCATGCGCCGCCGCGAACCGTTGGTCACTGGCGGGATCGTTATAGTTTGGACCGACTGCCTCCGCGACTCCCCAATAGGCCATGGCCAGCTTGGGATCGAGGTCTGCAGCACGCTGAAACGAGCGCGCCGCTTCGTCGTGGTTAAAGGCGTAAATCTGGCGCATCCCCTGGTCAAAAAACTGCTGGGCCTTCGCGTTGCTGGTCGAGACTGGGTGATGAAGGTCGCCATAGCCGGACATCAGAGTGGCAGGCTTCGCTGGCGCGGCATGATCCTGCGCCATTGCCAGACCGCCTGCAAAGAGTAGTAAGAGGACGAGGGCATGCCGCATATGAGTTACCTCCTGGAATTTGACGAATGTCAAAATCGCGCGAGAAAAGAACGCCCCGTGCCAGTAGCTTAGTAAAAAGATGTTGAAGCTGCAACATGGCTGTCACCTGCCGAGTGGCGCAATTTGGATTTCTCCTCCTGATGGGGTCATCCCGAGCTTGCGAAGAGCCTGCCCTGAGCGAAGTCGAAGGGATCTGGCGCGCGGTGGAAATGCGTAGTAAGCCAGCGCTCTAACCTGCCGAGAATACGTTTTCAGTACAATCCCATTGACCTCCATGCGTAAGGCTGCGCTCTTCTACAACCCGCTGTCTGGCCGTCGCCGCGAGCGGCGACTGGCGGATGTCAAGGCGGCCCTGGCTGTGTTGCACGAGGCGGAAATCGAGGCAACCGCCGAGCCTACGCGTGGGCAGGCAGATGCGGCCGGGCAGGCGAGCCAGGCCATCGCCGCGGGTTGCGACACGATCTTTGCCTGCGGAGGCGATGGCACGGCGCATGACGTTCTGCAGGGCATGGTGGGGAGCGATACCGCGTTGGGCATCATTCCGCTGGGCACCGCGAATGCCCTGGCACACGATCTGCGGTTGCCGCTGTCTGCGGTGGGCGCCGCGCGCGCTCTTCTGACGGCAAAGCCCCGGCGCGTCGCGCTGGGCCGGGTGGAATATACGAATCTTGAAGGCAATCGCAACTTCCGTTTCTTCACCGTCGCCGCCGGCATCGGCGTGGATGCGCATCTTTTCTACAAATTGAATCCCATGGTCAAGGGCCACCTGGGAATGGCGGCTTACTATGCCAAGGCCACGCGGCTCTGGCTGACGCATCCGATGGAGAAGTTTGCAGTCGAAGTGGAGCAACAAGCCGCACAAGAAAACGCGGGCCCGGCGGAGGTCTCTCAGTTACTGGCCGTTCGTATCAGGAATTTCGGGGGGGTGCTGCGCGAGCTGGCGCCAGGAGCTTCGCTCGATCGCGACGACCTGCGGATGGTGTTGTTTCGCACTTCGAGCCGCTGGGCTTATTTGCATTACATCATTCGGGGACTGGTGGGGGGACGGTGGCAGGTGGGTGGAATCGATCTGATGCACAGCCTCAAGATCGATTGCCAGCCGCTGGGTGATCCGGCCGAAGGTTCCCGCATTTTCGTCGAAGCCGATGGAGAATTGCTGGGGACGCTGCCGGCTGCGATCAGCGTTGTGCGCGATGCGCTGGCATTGCTGGTACCCGCGGAAAGGTAGTCACCACCCAGGACACGAAGGCACACGAAGCAATGCAAGAAGATCTGAGCTTTGTGCAACTTTGTGTCCTGGGTGGTTAATGCTCTTTTCTGCGTCGCACCGTTTCGAGGTAAAGTGTTCAAATGAATCTGCGTTAGTGACAGCCGCATCCAAGACACTTCTAATCGGGATCACGCTCGAAATTGGAACCGCTTACTCACTTTCTTACCGGAGCCTGCCTCGCCCGTGCCGGGTTTAACCGGAAGGCGGCACTGGCTACGGCCACGATGACGCTGGCGGCGGAAGCCCCAGACATCGACGTAATCGGAAATTTCAAAGATCCGGTATTCGGCTTTGCCCACCATCGCGGTTTCACGCATTCATTTCTCGGACTTTTGCTGGTGCAGGCGCTGGTGGTTGGACTGATCTACGTCATCTGGCGCCTGGGCGGGCGCAAGGTTAAAGATCGCAATCTGCCGCCGCGCTGGGGTCTGTTGTTCCTGTTCGCGTATCTCGCCGGGCTGACCCACATTCTGCTCGACTTTACCAATAACTACGGCGTGCGCCCGTTCTGGCCTTTCTGGGAAAAGTGGTATTCCTGGGACATCGTGTTCATCATCGAGCCGTTGCTTCTGATCTTGCTGATCGGCGGCCTGGTACTGCCCGGGCTTTTCTCGCTGATCAACGACGAAATCGGAGTGCGCCGCAAAGGGCCGGCGGGACGCCTTGCAGCGACGCTGGCCCTGTTGGGGGTGATCTTGGTCTGGGGCGTCCGGGATCATGAGCACCGGCGGGCCGTCGGTGCGCTCAATTCCCGGCTCTATGACGGGGCTGATCCGGTGCGGGTTTCTGCTTTTCCCAATTGGCTGAATCCGTTTCACTGGTATGGAGTGGTTGAGACCCGAGACTTCTTCGCTCTCACGCAGGTGGATTCTTCCCTTCCGGATGTTGACCCCGAGGGCCGCATGGGAATTCGGCGCAAGCCGGAAGAAACACCGGTGACCCTGGCGGCCAAGAGGAGCTACCTGGGGCGCGTCTATCTGGATTGGGCGAAGTATCCCGTGGTCGAGACACAGGAGACCGAGTCGGGTTACATCGTTCGCTTCAGGGACCTTCGCTATTACGATCCCAGTTCGACGCGCCGGGATCTTCTGGGCGCGAGCGTGGAGCTTGACCGGTCTTTGAACGTTGTCCGCGAAGGCTTTGGATCGCGCGGGCGCTCGGTGCCGAGGAAGCCCTAGGCGGGATTGTTTGGGGTCGGGTTGTGTGGTGCGGACGCCGCGCTCGCTCGCGTGCCGGAAGTCCAAGTCAAAAGCCGCGGGCGCCCGCGGCCACACAGGCCATGCTTGACGGCGCGCTCCGGGCGGGCCACAATTATCGATTGAATTCTAGAGGTGATCATGCTGGCTTATCTATTTCTGGCGCTTGCTATTGGGGTTCGGTTCATACCCCATCCCTGGATGTTTACTCCTGTGACCGGAGCGCTGCTTTTCTTCGGAGCGCGCGGTTCGCGCCGCTTCCCTTGGGTACCGCTGGTGGCGATGATGGCCTCAGATGTGGTTCTGACCAAGGTGGTGTATGCCTACCCGTTTGTCTGGGACCACTTCGTAACCTGGGCGTGGTATGCGGCGGTATTGTGGCTAGGGACTCGGCTGCGTACGAACGCAAAGCCGCTGCCCGTGATTGGCGCGGCCCTGGCCAGTTCGGTTTCCTTCTTTGTGATCAGCAATTTTGCGGTGTGGGCGGCGTACGACATGTATCCCAAAAACTTCGCCGGGTTGATGACATCGTACACGCTGGCTTTGCCCTTCTTCCGTCACGCGGTGGAAGGCGATCTGCTTTTTACGTCGGCATTTTTTGCGACGCCGGTGGTGCTGGCAGCGTTATCCGACGCCTTCAGCAGCGACCACGCGGCAGCGGCCTAGTTGCCGCATATCAGGTGGGGGCAGCCGGCCCCCCGGCTATCGAGTCGAGCGAAGCTCAACAGACTTTGCCGGGATCAGAAACACCCAAGCTTCGCTCCGCCGGACAGCCGAGGGCGGCTGTCCCCATGTGGCTGGTGGTAATTCCTGCACGAGCGGGGCGCTCGCATCTACATTTTTCGTTTCTTTAGCCTGATCACTACCAGCCAGATTGCCAATCCCACTGCCACCGCTGCCAGCACCCATGGCCAATGCTCCCGGAAGACGCTTCCGAAGATGCGTACGAATTGCGGGCCGAATACCAGGGTCAGAATGGACAGCACGAGGAAGCGCACGAAGCGTCCGGCAAAGATGGCCAGCAGGAAGTGCGTGAACTTCATCTCCGAAATGGCCGCGGCCAGCGCAAACAACTTGAACGGCGTGGGCGGAGGCAGCATCGCGGGAAACATCAGGCTCCAGAAGGGATGCTTTTGGAAAGCCTGGTGAAATTTCTCAAAGCGCTCGGGAGAGATGCGCTTGCGCAGCAATTCTTCACCGCCCAGATATCCAATGCCGTAAATCACGATGCTTCCCAGCGCCGATCCGGTGGAGGCCATAAGCACATACAGCAGGAAATGGGAGCGATCCTGATAGACGTAAGTGGCCACGATCGGGTCCATGGGCAGGCCCAAGGCGGCGCCGTCGAGGGCGGCGATGACGAAAACGCCCCATGCGCCCAGCGGCTTCAGCAGGCCCCACAGGAACGCCGAGTAGCGCAAGAATATGTGTTTGATTGTGTTCAAGGTAAGCCTAGCAGTGTACGCGAACCAGCTTTGATGTGGGGGCGCCCTCCTGTCCGCCTCGGTTGAAGTTGATCTTGTCCGCAGAATCTTGCCCCGCCCGGCTGGTCACCGGCGAACGGCTGGAGACAAGATCAAAAGCCAAAAGGCGTCGGACAGGAGTGTCCGCCCCACATCTTCACGCTATGACTTCGGAAAATTCGGGTCGGCTTTAACTTCGTTGATCTGTTTGGTGTGGCGTTCGCTGTGCCCGGCAACGAACAGCACCCATTCGAAGCCATCGAGTTTCTTCCCCATCGGGCTATCGATGGCGTGCTCCCGCAGGTCGTCGTGGGTTTTCACGAAGGTTTCGGTTTGAGCGCGGGCATCGGTGAAATGCTTGAGCGAGGCCTGGGGCGAGCCAAAGCGGTTTGTCGGCTTGAGCGGCTCGGGCGCCTGGGCCTTGTGGCTGCGGTCGGGAACTTTCGCCACGACCATGTCGTCGATCGCCTTCACGTCATCGCCCGCCGGACGCGCGGGGGCCTTCATGACCTGGGTAGTCACCATGCCCATCAGGAAATCCTCGGCGGCCGCGATGTGCTCCATTACTTCGGCGATCGACCACCGATCGGGTGCGGACTTGAAGTTCCATTGCGCGTCGGAAAGGCCTGCGGTTGCATTCAGTACCGCCTGCTTGGTGTTTTCCAGATATTGCAGGGCTCGGTCGCGGTCGGCCGCAGTCAGCGTCTGGGAGAAGGCTGAGGTGGCGGCATAGAGAAGAACGATGGCAATGGTCAGGATTCGCTTCATGAGTTTCCTATCCTCCGATTGTGCGCATTCGTGGCGCACAAGGTTCTATTCAACCTACTGGCAGTTTTATTTAATCAGGGTCCGAGGGGCGGGGCAGGGTCATAGTACAGCAAGACGACTTGGAAAGAGTGTCCGCCCCACACTACGGTTCCGTGTGTTTCGTATTTCCGACGAGCAGTTCCAGGGCGTGCGGCAGGAGATCGATTACCGCTTCTAGGGACTCAACGGCTCCACGGGGACTTCCGGGCAGGTTCAGAACTAGCGACTTTTCACGCACTCCGCATATCGCCCGGCTTAGCGCTGCCATCGGGGTCTTTTTGGAGCCTTCGAAGCGCATTCGTTCTGCGATGCCTTCGAGAAGGCGGGTGCAGACGGCGCGTGTGGCTTCGGGAGTGACGTCACGCGCGGCGATTCCCGTGCCTCCGGTGGTCGCGATCAGGCGGGCCTTGGCGGCGAGGCGAATGATGGCTTGCTGAATGTTCTGTTGATCGTCGGCAACAATTTCAGTTGCGACTATGGCAAAGTTTTTTCTCTTGAGAATTTCGGCGACCGCGGGTCCGGAGAGATCGGGGCGCTCGCCGCAGGCTGAGGAGTCGCTGACGGTGAGGACTGCGGCCGTGAGAGCTTCAGGAGTCGAGGAGGACATCTTCCTCTTCTTCCTCGGCGCCGCCTTCGTCGCGCTTGGACTCATCGAGCATGCGCAGGCCCTCCATCAGCAGGCCTTGCGTGTTCAGGGTGGTGGTTTGTTTGCTGGTCTTACCTTCGAAATTAATTTGGAAACTCCCTCCGGTCCAACTCAGTACTTTAAAGACCGCCTTGTCGCCGGTGAGCGAACCGTAGGCGGCATGGGTTACCTGGCCTTCGCTGAAATACATCTCGCATTTGTCGCGTTCGTTGGTGAGAGTGAGGGCGCAGCTCTTGCGTCCCATTTCGAGCGACTGCACCAGGTCGATCACGTTCATCTGCGAAAGGTTGCCGCGCAGCACGCCGTCGGAAGGCGCGGTCTTGGCCATTTTTTCGAGTGCGATCTTGTCAATCACGCGCTTGATGCGTTGGGTCGCATCTCTCAAGAAGAACGGTTTCTCGACGAAGTCGTCAACTGGTTCCTGGCTGGAAAGCTTTTCGCTGATGTCGGCTTTGCTGGCCAGCAGGATCACGGCAATGCCAGCGGTCTTGGGGCGACTCCTCAAGCGCTCGACCAGTTGATGGCCGTCCATGCCGGGCATGCGGTAGTCACTCACCAGGAGGTCAGGCGGGTCGTCGACGGCCTTGAGCAAGGCGTCGGCGGTGTCGCTGGAGGTGGTGACCGCGGCCAGCGGCTTCAGCGCGCCGTGCAGCAGTTCGAGGACCATGGGGTTGTCGTCCACCAGCAGGACTTTGACGTTATTCGGCATGGCAGCCTAGGTCTTCTTGCGAACGCGGGTGTAGGTACCGCTCTTGCCTCCGGACTTGTGTTCGAGCACGATTTCCCGGATTTCAATTGCCTTGTCCAGCGCTTTACACATATCGTACACGGTCAGCGCGGCGACGCTGGCCGCGACCAGGGCTTCCATCTCGACCCCCGTTACCGCCGTGGTGGTAACTCTTGAGCCAATAGCGACGCCATTTTCGCACAGCCGCATGGTCACATCAACGTGCGAAAGCGGCAGAGGATGGCACATCGGGATGAGATCAGACGTTCGCTTGGCCGCCATAATGCCCGCCAGCCGCGCCACTTCAAGCGGATCGCCCTTGGGATTTTTCGGCAGCGCTTTGAGCACGGCCGGTTTCAGAACCACCAAGGCGCTGGCGCGGGCTTCGCGTTTGCTGGGAGCCTTGGCGGAAACATCCACCATACCGGCACGGCCGGAGCCATCGTAGTGAGAGAGTTTGCGAGCCATCGCGAAAAGCTATCTTACACGCGTGGCTCTACCGCATCAGAACTGGGACCCACTCGCCCGCCTGGATGCTGTCACGGTCCGGGGGAATTACGATGTAGCAGTTAGCTCGAGTCATGGATGCAATATCGCCCGAGCCGTGCCAGGCCGCCAGTTCAACTTGCGTGTGTTCGAATTCTCCAGACAGAATTGCGGGAAGGAATCGCTTCAGACCGGTTTTTGTTTTTATGTCGGACTTCAGGCGGGCGTTTAGAAATGCCAGCTTGCGTGGCGACATGCCGGCCAGTGCCTCCAGAATCGGGCGAGCGAAGAGTTCGAACGTCACCATGGTCGAAACTGGATTGCCTGGAAGTCCGAAAAAATATACCTGAGCCGGGAGAGACGACAGTGATTCGCGGGCGGAGGCGCCCGCGCCACATGGGACTCTTCCGAAGACAATCGGTTTACCTGGTTGGATTTGGGCGCCGGTGAAGAAGAATTCTGCCTGGATTTCTGCCAGGACCTGCTCGACCAGGTCGTACTTGCCCATCGAGACTCCGCCTGCCAGTAGCAGCAGATCGGCTTCGAGTCCATCCGCGATGAGTTCACCCAGGCGTTCAGGCTCGTCGGGTGCGATCGGCAGCAGGACGGGCTCGCCGCCTGCGGCTTGTACTTGCGCGGCCAGGGAATACGAACTGGAGTTGCGGATTTGAGTGGCTGCGGGTGGAACATCAATGTCCACGATTTCGTCCCCCGTAGAGAGGATTGCGATTTTGGGTTTGCTGTAAACCAGGAGCCGGCTTCTGCCTACCGACGCAGCCACTGCGATCGCGGCGAAATCCAGCCGCGCTCCCGAAGACAATAACTTCTCGCCGCGCTTCGCCTCTGAGGCGAGGGGGGCGATGTTATCGCCCGCAAGCACCGACTTCATGATCTGCACTCGGCCGGCGTCGCGTGAAGTGTATTCCACCATGACCACGGCATCGGCACCCGAAGGAGCGGGAGCGCCGGTCATGATGGCCGCGGCCTGGCCGGCTTGCAGGACTGGGACATCTTCGGCGCGAGCGCCGGCTTTGATTTCTCCGATCACTTCGAGGGTGGCGGGGAGCAGGGAAAGATCTTCGGCTCGCACAGCGTAACCGTCGCGCATAGCCCGCGGGAACGGCGGGAAATTGCGGTCTGCGAATATGGGCTCGGCCAGGACTTGTCCTGCGGCTTCAAGCAGCTCCACCAGTTCCTTGCCGCGGGGACGCAGCCGAACGGCGTGAGCCTCAACCAGGTGACGCGCGTCCTCGAAGTTGAGAATGAGAGGCGGCTCGGGCACGGCAGCCATATGTGGGAGATGATACGACAGGAATGTGACCTGTGTGCCCCTCCCACGTAGGGGCGGACGGCCTCGTTCGCCCAGCGGAGCGAAGCTCGGCTACTTTCCTGCTGGCAAAGACCTGTCGAGCAGGCGGACGAGGGCGTCCGCCCCCTACGTGGTTCGTAGCGCTTGTTTACGTATTGCCTCTGCTGGTAACCCGATCCTCGTTTACATTGAGCCGCGCTTCGGCTTCGAGGACAATCATTTGACGGATTCCCGAACGGATTCCCTAAGTTGGGGGAGAGCTGTGCTTTACCGCCGTGCATTCGAAGTGTGGCTGGTGGTGGGCGCTGTGCTTACGGCGGCCCAGGCCAAAGATATTGCCTTGGTTTCCAACAAGTCGAATGGCGTGACCGACGTCAGCATGTCCGAACTGGTCAAGATCTGCAAGGGTCAGACCAACCGCTGGCCCAAAGGCAAGCCGATCACTTTGTTCAGTCTCAATCCCGCGTCGAACGAGATGAGGATGGTGCTGGAAAAAGTCTATGGCATGTCGAGCGACGAGGTCAGCGCCCTCATCGCCACCGCCAACCACGGTAGAGCGAACCATCCAGCCATCATCGTCGTCAAGTCCGACAAGGACCTGGTGGAGGCTGTGGAATCCACGCCGGGCGCAATCGGGCTGGTGGATGTGTACTCGATCACGGGGGGCATTACAGTATTGCGTGTCGAAAGCAAACTGCCGCTCGAAGCGGGATATCCGTTGCATGGCAACTAGGAGTCGGAACCGGAGTAGCGCCACGACCCGGGCGGCTGTCCGGCAGGCTTGCCCTGAGCGAAGTCGAAGGGATGCGGCGCTACGAGAGCAACCCGTTGACCAATATCAAATATGATTCCAAAACGTTGCGCCGCTTTCCCCGCCACGCGCTTGATGTCCGCGTCTCAGTACACGCCTTTCGCTCCGGACAAAGCGTTTCGTTTTGGGGGCGATCGAGCGAACTGGGAGAAGACGGCATTGGAGCGACCCTGACTGGCGAGCTTGAGGCTGGGGAAGTCGTCTCCATGGAACTGTCGTTGCCGATGGCGCCGTTTTCTCTCAAATTTCGAGCGCTGGTGCGATATGGCGACGGACTGCGCCATGGCTTCGAGTTTCTGGCCTTGAGCGCCGCCCAGCGCGACGAGATCCGCCGGGTGTGCGAAACACTCTCGGCCGGCACCTGAGCGGGCGGAGAGGGAATGAACCCAGTCGTTGGGGCGGCGGAATAAGTACCTTAGACTGACCGGACTTTGGTCTCGGTCTGTGTGGGACCGGGTCTCCGATCCGGTCAGGCGGCCCAAAGGCCGCGGTCTCTATGTTTCATGCAAACCCACTGCAGCGCTTCGCACCACCTGCCCGGGTTAGAGACCCCGGTCCTACACGGAACCACCGCTATGCCATCGCCGCTTTGATCCTCCCATACGTCGTCTCCAGTGTCTCCGGCAGGACCCTGGTTTCGCCTACCACGGTCATGAAATTGGCATCCGCTGCCCAGCGTGGCAGCATGTGCAAATGGACGTGTCCCGCCACACCTGCCCCGGCAGCCTTGCCAAGATTCATCCCCAGATTGATCCCCTCCGGGTTGTACACCTGGCGCAACACGCGTTCCATGCGCTGCGCCAGATCGATCATTTCATGGGCTGCCTCTACCGCCAGTTTTTGCAGTTCATCCCGATGGGCGAACGGGACGATCATCACGTGCCCGGCCGTGTACGGAAAGGCATTGAGGACGACGTAGCAGTGCTGGCCGCGGTACACAATGCCGGCTTTGGCGTCATCCCCCAAGCGTGGCAAATCGCAGAACACACAGCCGGAGGTCAGGTCAATGCCGGCCACGTAGGCATAGCGCCAGGGAGTCCAGAGATAGTCCATTAGCAGGGCAGAGTAGCAGAAGAGCGCTGCTGGCTTCTAGCTGCTGGCTTCTGAGCTGAAGGCCTCAGCTCAGTAGCCAGAAGCTAGAAGGTAGAAGCTGTTTTTGCCGTTTGACACTGTTCGGAAACGGTTGCTACACTCGAAGTGTTCCCTTTGGACGCGGGTTTGCTTAGAGACGTCCGACCGCTGGGATTGTTCCAGTCCGTCCGCCAGGGCGGGCTCAACACAAC
>Ga0157379_10001575_pt1 | contig 18792 bp, 17 predicted proteins | sample S25metaG_FD_121802 | JGI IMG/M metagenome (GOLD analysis project Ga0157379, IMG submission 121802) | Switchgrass rhizosphere microbial communities from Kellogg Biological Station, Michigan, USA - S2-5 metaG | ecosystem: Host-associated > Plants > Roots > Rhizosphere > Soil | place: USA... | reverse complement strand
CTTTGGCGCCGTCCTGACGGCAGTCGAGGTTCTTCACACCCAATGCCGCCATCAAATCCTTGAGCGCCTTGATTTCTTCGGCGGCCGCCAGATCTCCGACAATCGCAGCCATGGCCTCCGGTCTGGTTGTCGCGACGCGTGCAGCGATCGCGGCGAAGGCTTCGGGCCATGATGCCGGCCGCAACTTGCCGTCTACGCGAATATAGGGTCGATCGAGCCTCTGTCGCGCCAACCCATCGCAGGCATGTCGCGCCTTGTCGGAAATCCATTCTTCGTTCACCGCTTCGTTCAGGCGCGGCAGCACGCGCATCACTTCATTGCCGCGCGTGTCGACTCGGATGTTGCATCCCTGTGCGTCCATGACGTCGATCGAGTCGGTGTGGCGCAACTCCCACGGCCGCGCATTGAAGGCATAAGGCTTGGAGGTCAGCGCACCCACTGGGCACAGATCGACGACGTTGCCGGAAAGCTCGGAGGCAAAGGCCTTCTCCAGATAGGTGGTGATTTCCATGTCCTCGCCGCGGCCGGTCGCCCCAAGATCCGCAACGCCGGCAATTTCGGTCGCAAAGCGCACGCAGCGCGTGCACTGGATGCACCGTGTCATCGTCGTCGCGACCAACGGGCCCATATACTTGTCTTCGACGGCCCGCTTGTTCTCCCGGAAGCGGTTGAATGCGGCGCGGCCATAACCCATCGCCTGGTCCTGCAAGTCGCATTCGCCGCCCTGATCGCAAATCGGACAGTCCAACGGATGGTTGATGAGCAGGAATTCCATTACGCCTTCGCGGGCCTTGCGCGCCACTGGCGAGTTTGTGTTGATCTTGGCGGGTGTGCCGTCCTTATTCGGAAAGATGTCGCGAACCTGCAGCGCGCAGGACGCCTGCGGCTTCGGCGCACCGACCCATTCCACCAGGCACATCCGGCAATTGCCGGCGACCGAAAGCCGTTCATGATAGCAAAAGCGCGGAATTTCGGCGCCGCCGCTTTCGCACGCCTGCAACAAGGTGAGGCTGTCGTCTGCTTCGATCTCCTTGCCGTCGATGATGAGTTTGCGCGACGTCATGGCGTCGCCTTTGCTTGACAGCGCGGCAAGTCGCTTGATGGTAGCATCGGGCAAACCCTGCGGATGTTCATGGCATCACTCCGCCGCGAGCTTTGAGCGCGCAGCGATACGCCGCTCCAACTCTGGCCTGAAGTGGCGGATCAATCCCTGGATCGGCCATCCCGCCGCATCACCCAGTCCGCAGATGACATGGCCTTCGATCTGCTTGGTTACCTCATAGAGTTGGTCGATTTCCTCGCTCCTTGCGTCGCCGGTTTCGAGGCGCCGCATGACCCGCCACATCCAGCCCGTGCCTTCGCGGCAGGGTGTGCACTGGCCACAGCTCTCATGCTTGTAGAAATACGCCAGGCGGGAGATTACCCGCACCAGGTCGGTCGATTTGTCCATCACGATCACGGCGGCGGTGCCAAGGCTGGAATTCACAGCCTTCAAGGCATCGAAGTCCATGATGACGTCGTCACACACAGACTTGGGAATCAATGGACACGAGGCGCCGCCCGGAATAACGGCGAGCAAATTGTCCCAACCGCCGCGCACCCCGCCGGCATAACGCTCGATCAACTCGCGCATCGGTATGCCGAGAGCTTCTTCCACCGTGCAAGGGGTGTTGACGTGACCGGAAATGCAGAAAAGCTTGGTGCCGGTATTGTTGGCGCGGCCGATGCCGGCGAACCACTCCGCGCCACGGCGCATGATCTCGGGCACGACCGCGATGGACTCCACATTGTTCACGGTTGTCGGACAGCCATAAATGCCCATGTTCGCCGGAAATGGCGGCTTCATGCGCGGCTGGCCTTTTTTGCCCTCAAAACTCTCGAGCAACGCGGTTTCCTCGCCGCAGATGTAAGCACCTGCTCCGTGATGGACGAAGAGATCGAAGTCCCAGCCGTGAACGTTGTTCCGGCCGATCAGTCGGGCTGCGTAACATTCATCGATGGCAGCTTGTAGCCGCTCGCGCTCGCGGATGAACTCGCCACGGACGTAGATGTAACAGGCATGTGCCCGCATCGCGAAGGATGCGATGAGGCAGCCCTCAATCAAGTGATGCGGATCATTCCGCATGATATCGCGGTCTTTGCAGGTTCCCGGTTCGGACTCGTCGGCGTTGACCACGAGATAGTGCGGTCGGTCCTTCACCTCCTTCGGCATGAAGGTCCATTTTAGGCCGGTAGCAAAGCCTGCGCCGCCGCGGCCACGCAGGCCGGATTTCTTCATCTCGTCGCAGATGCCTTCCGGACCGCGTGCGAGGATCTCCTTGGTGCCATTCCACAAGCCGCGCGACATGGCACCTTTGAGGCTGATGTCCTCGAGCCCGTAGATGTTCGTAAAGATGCGGTCGCGATCAGAAAGCATCAGGCTGGTTCCGCCGTTCGCGAGGTATAGATCGAACGATCCGTCAGCGTGTTTGCCCCGCCCGCCGGCTCCGATGACATGCGGCCGGACTGCGAACCCGGCTTGGGCGTTTCACCGCGGCGAAAGGCCTCGATCAGTCTCTCGCTTGTCACGCGATCCAGGTCTTCATAGAAGTCGTTCCCGACCTGCATCACCGGCGCGTTGACACAGGCGCCTAGGCACTCGACCTCCGTCCAGGACAACATCCCATCCGCGCTCGGCGTCATCGGCGACGCTCCGATGAGCTTTTGGCAGGCCGCGACGACGTCGTCCGAACCGCGCAGCATACAGGGCGGCGTCGTACAGACCTGGAGATGGAACCTGCCAACCGGCGCCAGGTTGAACATGGTATAAAACGTCGCGATCTCGAGCACGCGTATAAACGGCATGTCGAGGCGGCGCCCGACATACTCGATCATCGGATGCGTCACCCAGCCCTGCTGCTCCTGACCGATCCACAACAGCGAGATCACGGCGCTGGCCTGACGGCCGGGAGGATACTTCGCGATCTCCTTTTCCGCACGTGCCAGGTTCTGGAGCGTGAACTCGAAGCTGGGCGGCTGGATTTCGGGCGGCGCAAGACGACGAAAGCTCATCGGTCGACCTCACCAAACACGATGTCGAGCGAGCCCAGAACGGCGGAAACGTCCGCCAACATGTGTCCGCGGTTCATGTAGTCCATGGCTTGCAGATGCGCGAAGGACGGTGCGCGAATTTTGCAGCGGTAGGGCTTGTTGCCGCCGTCGGACACGAGATAGACGCCGAACTCGCCCTTGGGCGCTTCGACGGCGGCGTAAGCCTCGCCCTGCGGCACGTGGTAGCCTTCGGTGTAGAGCTTGAAGTGATGGATGAGGGCTTCCATCGAGCGCTTCATCTCGGCGCGCTTGGGTGGAACCACTTTATTGTCGGCCGATGATACCGGACCGGACGGCATTTTCTCGATGCACTGCTTCATGATCTTGACCGCCTGGCGCATCTCTTCCATGCGCAACACGTAGCGATCGTAACAGTCGCCGTTTCTGCCGACGGGAATCTGGAATTCAAAATCGTTGTAGCACTCGTAGGGTTGGGCACGGCGCAAATCCCAGGCCACGCCCGCCGAGCGCAGCATCACTCCGGAGAAGCCCCACATCTCAGCCTGTTCGCGATTGACGACGCCGATGTCGACATTGCGCTGCTTGAAGATGCGGTTGTCGACGATCAGCCCATCGATATCGTCAAGCACCTTCAAGAAGGGATCGCAGAATTTGTACATGTCGTCGAGCAGTCCCGGCGGCAGGTCCTGATGTACGCCACCGGGGCGAAAATAGGCGGCATGCATCCGGCTGCCCGACACCCGCTCGTAAAAGGACAGCATCGTCTCGCGCGAGTCCAACCCCCAAAGCGGCGGCGTCATGGCACCCACATCCAATGCCTGGAACGTCGTGTTGAGGATGTGGTTCATGAGCCGACCGAGTTCGGAAAAAAGCACGCGGATGTATTGGCCGCGCTTGGGCACTTCGAGGCCGAGCAGCTTTTCGACGACGAGCGCGAAAGCGTGCTCCTGGTTCATCGGCGCGACATAATCGAGGCGATCGAAATAGGGCACTGCCTGCAAGTAGGTCTTGTGTTCAATCAGCTTTTCAGTGCCGCGATGCAACAGGCCGATATGCGGATCGACGCGAGTGACGATCTCGCCATCGAGATCAAGGACCAAACGCAACACGCCATGCGCGGCGGGATGCTGCGGGCCGAAGTTCAGCGTGATCTGTGGTTCGACAGGAGCTTCAGCCATGCTGGAAACGCTCCACGCTTCGCGAATGACGAATGGCGAATGGCGAATGAAACTGAAGAGCCTGCACTAGGCGCTCTTCTGTTGCAGTGTCCGGATCAGAGCTCGAAGCATCTTTCCCAGACGTTGGCAAGGTTCCAATAGAGTTTCGGCACTCTCCGACGTCAGCAAGTTGACTCGAACCGACAAAAGTAAGTGTGTTTCCAACTCCTTCAGCGAACCTTGTGAAATTCGCAGGAATTGAACGAATGTTCGAGTGTGCTCGCGTCCGTGACCTTCCGCAATGTTGGCTGGAATTGAAACGGCAGCTCGCCGAATCTGCGACGTGAGCCCGAACAATTCTTCTCGTGGAAACTGCCGGGTCAATCGGTAGCAATTCTCCGCAAGCGTCATTGCATCCTGCCACACGCGCAAGTCGCGAAACGATCTGATCGTCTGCTCGCTCAAGCCCCGCCCCTATTCGCCACTCGCCATTCGTCATTCGCTTATTTCTTCCTCGGATCGCTAGCCCCGGCCTTGTTCGCATCAGGCAGAATGTGCGGCGCGCCCTCCCAAGGCGACATGAAGTCGAAGTCGCGAAATTCCTGGACCAGCTGTACCGGTTGATAGACTACGCGCTTCAACTCATCGTCGTAGCGAACTTCGACGAAGCCCGTCAGCGGAAAGTCCTTGCGCAGCGGATGGCCGGAGAAGCCATAGTCCGTCAGCAAGCGGCGCAGGTCCGGGTGATCGGAAAACGCCATGCCGTACATGTCGAAGGCCTCGCGTTCGAACCAGTTGGCGGCGGGATAGACACTGACGACGGAGGGCACGGCCTCGTCTTCGCCGGTCTCAACCCGTACGCGCACACGCATATTCTTCGTCAGTGACAGCAGGTGATACACAACGTCGAAGCGTTTGGTGCGCTGCGGCCAATCCACGCCGCAAATGTCGACCAGAATTTTGAACTCGCAGGCAGGATCGTCGCGCAGATATTTCATGACGCGCACGATCTCGCCAAGCTCGACCTCGAGGGTGAGCTCCCCAACGGCTACGTTGTGCGCGCGAACGGCGCCCGGCAGCGCTGCGCTCAATTTCTGGCCAAACGCGGAAAGATCGGTCATTTCACCGCTCGATCGTCCCGGTGCGGCGGATTTTCCGCTGCAGAAGCATGATGCCGTACACGAGCGCTTCAGCGGTGGGCGGACAGCCTGGCACGTAGATATCAACGGGAACGATCCGATCGCAGCCGCGCACGACGGCATAGGAGTAGTGATAGTAGCCGCCGCCATTGGCGCAGGACCCCATCGAGATCACATAACGCGGCTCGGGCATCTGGTCGTAAACCTTGCGCAGCGCCGGGGCCATCTTGTTGGTCAGCGTTCCTGCAACGATCATGACGTCGGACTGCCGCGGACTGCCGCGCGGAGCCGCGCCAAATCGCTCCAGGTCATAGCGCGGCATGCTCGCCTGCATCATCTCGACCGCACAGCAGGCAAGTCCGAAGGTCATCCACATCAATGAGCCGGTGCGCGCCCAATTCACCAAAGCTTCAGCCGAGGTGACGAGAAAGCCCTTGTCCGCCATCTCCGCCTGCATGGCTTTGAAGTAGGGATCGTTGTTGCCGACGCTCGCCGCACCGCCTTCGACACCTGCCCGCGCGCCGCTACCTGCCGGGATCACTCCCATTCGAGCGCTCCCTTCTTCCACTCATAGATAAAGCCGACGGTGAGAACGGCGAGAAAGCTCATCATCGACCAGAATGCGAACGCACCCGTCGCGCCAAGGGTGATCGCCCAGGGAAACAGGAACGCGACTTCCAGATCGAAGATGATGAAGAGGATCGAGACGAGGTAGAAACGCACATCGAACTTCATGCGCGCGTCGCCGAATGCATTAAATCCGCACTCATAGGCAGAGAGCTTTTCGGGATCCGGCTTGGCGGGCGCGATGACAAACGGGACCAAGATCAGCGCCGAGGCAATCGCGCCTGAGATCGCTATGAAGATAAGGATCGGCAGGTACTCGAGAAGCTGCTTGTCCATACCCGGCCCTTTTGCTTCAGCCCGGGATCGCGGATCCCCCAAAAAGGCCGAAACGGTGTCATTTCGCGGGTGCAGTATAGGCAGCGCATGTCCGCGAGCAACGCGGGTTTAGACTAAGATTCGGCGCGAAAAAACAGGATTTTTTGGACGGCTTGCGAACCATTCCCAACTGCGGAAATGGCGGGAGCGACGGGGCTCGAACCCGCGACCTTCGGCGTGACAGGCCGACACTCTAACCAACTGAGCTACGCCCCCGCATCGGGGCGTTGGGCCCAGACCGCGAAAGGGGGCCGGTGTAGGGCGCGCGCTCTGCCGCTGTCAAGCATAACGCCCAAAACCTCGCCAAATCAGTGGATACCGCTCGCCGCCGGCGCGACAGGCGCCACCCGCTGCAAGCGGATATGCATTTCCTCGAGCGTTACTTTCCCGTCACCGTCCGCGTCAAATTGGTCAAACAGCGAGCGCATACCGGCAGCAAACTCACCAAAGTCGACAAACCCATCATCGTTCCAATCAATCAGAGGGATCGCAGTCGACTGATCGATGCGAATTCGCCGCAGGTTGGCTGTGCGCACTTCGTCGGCGTCGAGGCGGCCGTCACGATTGGTATCGGCCTGCAAAAAGTCCTGTCGCAGGCCGGCTTCAAGTTCACGTCGCGTCACACTGCCGTCATTGTTGGCATCGTAGCGCAAAATGAGGTTGTGCGGTCCGTGCCAGTCCTCCTGACGCGTCTCGAACGGCCTCCAGTGACGTGTCGGTGCCGGCGTGGAGCAACCAGCCAGCGCAAACAGCAAAACCCCAACCGTCATACGTGCCCACATTGGACAAGTCGGCCACTCGCGGCGCGCCGCGTCAAGCGGGCGCCGGAATTCGGTTACTGTCCCTAGCCGCGCCCAGGCTCTCGGTCTGCGCCGTGGCCAGGGCGACCTGCACCGGGCTGTTCGCGTGGCGGATGCTGACCGGCCGGATTGAGTTCCGCAGCCGTCAATTGACCGTCGCCATTCGCATCCAACGAGTCAAAGAGCGACAGGGCGGCGCCGGAAAACTCCTTGAAGTCCACGCAGCCATCCTGGTTCCAATCGACGAGCGGAACAGCCTGCGAAGCGTCCTGCTGCACGCGGGCCTGATTGATGGTGCGCACTTCGTCGGGCGAAAGACAGTTATTCTTGTCGGTATCGTACGAGCCGAACTCGGCCTTCAGCCCCGCCGCCAGCTCGGCGCGCGTCAAGATCCCGTCATGATTTGTATCGTAGCGCAACAACGACGCCCTGGGCGAATGCCAGTCCTCGTTGCGGGCGGGTACATTTGGATTCCAGCGCCCATGATGCGGCTCGGTCGTGCCGCAGCCGACCAGCAGAAGAACGGCGGCCACGGCTGTCAGAGGTACGCAACGCATGTTGTTCACCGTGCTGCCACGGCTGCGACCGTAGCGGCCCCAAGCTTCGTGCGCGAGGAATTCCGTGTCGCAAAACTTCGCCACATTGCCGATCGCTTACGGGGTGTCTCGGCCCGCGAAGCTGGTGTATGAGGACGCCGTCAGGGCGGTTAGCTCAGCTGGTAGAGCATATCGTTTACACCGATAGGGTCGGCGGTTCGATCCCGTCACCGCCCACCAACCTACGCTGCGCAGCTGCGGAGGTTGCCCGCCGAAGCTCGCAAGAGCGAAGGAGGGCTGGCGAACGGTTTGCGCAGCTTCGGTTGGCGAGCCTCCGTTTCTGGGAGAATCATCGATGAGGGAAATCGCAATCTTCTCCGGATCGGCACATCCAGCCTTGGCGGCTGAGATCTGTCAGCACCTGCGCGTGCCCTTGCTGCCCTCTCGCCTGACCCGTTTCGCCACCGACTGCCTCGAAGTCCAGCTACAGGCGAATTGCCGCGAACGCGATGTGTTTATCATCCAGCCCATGTGTGCGCCGGTGCAAGAACATCTCGTCGAACTGCTGCTGATGCTGGATGCGGCGCGCGGTGCTTCGGCGTCTCGCATTACCGTGGTGATGCCTTACTTCGCCTATGCCCGCTCCGACAAGAAGGACGCGCCGCGCATCTCGATCGGCGCCCGGCTGGTCGCCGACCTGATGGTTACGGCCGGCGCCAACCGGGTGCTGAGCATGGCGATGCACTCACCGCAGGTGCACGGCTTCTTCAGCATTCCCGTCGATCACCTGCACGCGCTGAACGAGCTGGCGGACCATTTTCGCAACTCTGACCTGTCCAACGCGGTGGCGGTGTCGCCCGATCTGGGAAACGCCAAGGAGACCGCTCATTTCGCGCGTCTGCTAGGGATCGGGGTCGCGGTCGCTGCCAAACAGCGCTTCGCCGACGACAAAGTGCAAATCAGCGCAATCATCGGCGATGTCTCCGGCAAGGACGTCATCGTACTGGACGACGAGATCGCCAAGGGCAGCACGATGTTCGAGTTGCTGCATCACTTGCGCCAGCAAAAGGTCAAGACGATCCGAATCGCCTGCACCCACGGCTTGTTCGCCAGCGGCGCGGCGGCGCGGCTGAGCGAACAACCCGATGTCAGCGAAATCGTCTGCACCAACACCGTGCCAATCGCCGCGGAGAATATCGCTGCCAAGTTGACGGTGCTGTCGATCGCAAAGCCGCTGGCCGAAGCCATGCGCCGGATTCACGATGGCGAATCCGTCAGCGCCCTCTTCCATGCCTGAGGTGAAGGTTTTAGTTCAAGGAATCCTTGAGCTGCTTGCCGGCGCGAAAGCGCGGCTGCTTGGAGGGCTTGATGGTGATTTCCTCACCGGTCTGCGGGTTGCGCCCTTTGCCACCGGCACGCGTCGCAACCACGAAAACGCCGAACCCGGTTAGGCGAACTTCATCGCCTGCCTTCAGCGAAGCGGCGATCAGATCGAACACGCCGTCTACGGCCTTGGCGGAGGTATTCTTGTCGAGGCCAGTATGTTCGGAGAGCTTCTGGATGAGATCGTTCTTGTTCACGGCGACGACTCCTTTGCGCGATTCGCTCCAACACGGGCGACTTTAGGGCGCAACGGTCTGCGGTCAAAACAAAAAACCCCAGTTTTCGGGGAAAAATCGTGTGAAATGAACCCCGGGCGGTCTCCGGCCCGGGGTTCACGGTACTGGTTAACGACCGGCCTAGTGCGTGACGATCGCGTCGTTGTCGCTCGAATCCGGCGGTGGCGCGGTGACTTCCGTTTCGATCCAGTTGATCGCCTCGGGCTGATGCACGAGCGCGATCTTCAGCACATCGCTGACATTGGCGACCGGTACGATCCGCATGCCCGACTTCACATTGTCGGGCACTTCGGCGAGGTCCTTCTCGTTCTCCTGGGGGATGATCACCGTCTTGATCCCGGCCCTCAGGGCGGCGAGAAGCTTTTCTTTCAGACCGCCGATCGGCAGGGCGCGCCCGCGCAGCGTCACCTCACCGGTCATAGCCACGTCGCGGCGCACCGGAATGCCGGTGATGACCGAGATGATCGAAGTCGCCATCGCCAGGCCTGCCGAAGGGCCATCCTTTGGCGTCGCCCCTTCCGGAACGTGCACATGGATGTCGATCTTGTCGAACAGCGGCGGTTTGATGCCGAAGGACGTCGCCTTCGAGCGGACGTAGGAGCGCGCCGCGTCGATGGATTCCTTCATGACGTCGCCAAGTTTGCCGGTGGCTTGAAACCGGCCCTTGCCCGGCAGCATCACCGATTCGATCGTCAGGGTTTCGCCGCCGACTTCCGTCCAGGCCAGACCGGTCACAACACCGACCTGATCTTCGCCTTCCACCTCGCCATAACGGAACTTCCGCACGCCGGCGTAGGCGTCGACATTGGCGGGGGTGACTTCCACGGTCTTCGCCTTGTTCGAGACGATCTCCTTGACGGCCTTGCGCGTCAGGTTCGCAATCTCGCGTTCCAGATTGCGCACGCCGGCTTCGCGCGTGTGATAGCGGATCAGGTCGCGCAGACCGGCATCGGTGATCTTCCACTCATCTTCCTTCAGACCATGCGCCTTGACCTCTTTCGGGATCAGGTGGCGCTTGGCGATCTCGACCTTCTCATCCTCGGTGTAGCCGGGGATGCGGATGATCTCCATGCGATCCATCAGCGGCTGCGGCATGCGCAGCGTGTTGGCGGTCGTGATGAACATCACGTCCGACAGGTCGAAATCGACTTCGAGATAGTGATCGTTGAAGGTCGAATTCTGTTCCGGATCCAAGACCTCGAGCAACGCCGACGACGGGTCGCCGCGCCAATCGGCGCCAAGCTTGTCGACCTCGTCGAGCAGAAATAGTGGATTGGCTGTCTTTGCCTTCTTCATCGACTGGATGACCTTGCCGGGCATCGAGCCGATATAGGTGCGCCGATGGCCGCGGATTTCCGCCTCGTCACGCACGCCGCCAAGCGACATGCGAACGAATTCGCGGCCAGTGGCCTTGGCGATCGACTTACCGAGCGAAGTCTTGCCGACGCCAGGCGGACCGACGAGGCACAGGATTGGCCCCTTCATCTTGCCGGCGCGCTGCTGCACGGCAAGATATTCCAGGATACGTTCCTTGACCTTGTCCAAGCCGTAGTGATCGTCGTGTAGGACTTTCTCGGCCGCGACGATGTCCTTGCGTACCTTGGACTTCTTGCCCCAGGGCAATGACAGCAGCCAGTCGAGATAGTTGCGAACGACGGTGGCTTCCGCGCTCATCGGCGACATGGAACGCAGCTTCTTAACTTCGGCATTCGCCTTTTCGCGCGCTTCCTTGGAGAACTTGGTCTTGCGAATGCGCTCTTCGAGCTCGTTCATCTCGTCGCGGCCTTCTTCGCCTTCGCCGAGTTCCTTCTGGATCGCCTTGAGCTGTTCGTTCAGATAATATTCGCGTTGGGTCTTCTCCATCTGGCGCTTCACGCGCGAGCGAATCTTGCGCTCGACCTGAAGCACGCCGATTTCCGATTCGATCAGCGAGAGCACCTTCTCAAGCCGCTCGACAGTGTCCAGCGTCTCCAGCAGCGCCTGGCGATCGGAGATCTTCACCGACAGATGCGAGGCAACGGTATCGGCGAGCTTGGCGGCGTCGTCGATCTGGGCCACCGATGCCAGCGTTTCGGCCGGCACCTTCTTGTTCAGCTTGATGTATTGCTCGAAGTTGGTTTTCACCGTGCGGACGAGCGCTTCGGTTTCCTTGACCTCATTGGCGCTGTCCGGAATGCGCTCGATCGTCGCCTGGAAAAAGTCGCTGCGCGGGATGAACCCCGTCACCTTCGCGCGGCCCTTGCCCTCGACCAGCACGCGTACGGTCTGATCGGGCAGCTTCAGCAGCTGCAAGACGGTCGCGAGCGTTCCGATGCGATGCAGGCCCTCGGAGTTGGGATCGTCGTCGTCTTTGTTTTTCTGGGTGAGAAGCAGGATCTGTTTTTCGTCACTCATGACTTCTTCGAGTGCGCGAACTGACTTTTCGCGGCCCACGAAAAGCGGGACGATCATGTGGGGAAACACGACGATGTCGCGCAGGGGCAAAACCGGCGCCAGTTGGCCGCCATTGTCACCCTGGGCGGAAGTCGGTGTGTTCACCTCGTTTGGGTCTGACATTTTGTTCTCCTGACCGCCGCACGCTTCCGGCGACGGGTGCTGATCGGAGCCTGCCCCGTTTGGGCGCTGGTTCCGGGTGGTGGAGCCTCCCAGCTGGGCCGACTCCTGAGAGATTAAAGTGGGCTGGAGCTAAGGCTCTTTCAAGGCGCCTTGCCAGCAGCCAGTGATCGCGGCGCCATCCTATCAGGTCAAGGTTTCTGCTGTGTTGCGTCGATCCGATGACACGGCGTCACGAAACGCGACTAAGATGCGCTCTTTTGAGCCGCTTCGCCCTTGTCGGAGTAGGTGTAAAGCGGCCGTGCCTTGCCTTCCACCACGTCGGACGTGATGACGACTTCCTGTACGCCGTTGAGCGTCGGCAGTTCGAACATGGTTTCCAAGAGGAAACTTTCCATGATCGAGCGCAATCCGCGCGCTCCGGTGCGCCGCAGGATCGCCTTGCGCGCGATGGAATGCATCGCCTCTTCCTGGAAGCGAAGCTTGACACCTTCCATTTCGAACATGCGCTGATACTGCTTGGCCAGCGCATTCTTCGGGCGCGTCAGGATTTCGATGAGCGCCGGCTCCGACAGATCACCCAGTGTCGCCAGGATCGGCAGACGACCGATGAACTCCGGGATCAGGCCAAATTTCAGCAAGTCTTCCGGCTCGACTTCGCGCAAAACCTCGCCAGTGCCGCGTTCGTCGGGGGCGCTCACATTGGCGCCGAAGCCCATTGAAGAGCCATGCGTGCGACTGGAAATGATCTTGTCGAGACCAGCAAAAGCCCCGCCGACGATGAACAGAATGTTCGTCGTATCGACTTGCAGGAACTCCTGCTGCGGATGCTTGCGGCCCCCTTGCGGCGGTACGGAGGCGACAGTGCCTTCCATGATCTTGAGCAGCGCCTGCTGCACGCCCTCGCCCGAGACATCGCGCGTGATCGAAGGGTTGTCCGACTTGCGGCTGATCTTGTCGACTTCGTCGATGTAGACAATGCCGCGCTGGGCCCGCTCGACATTGTAGTCGGCGTTCTGTAGCAGCTTGAGGATGATGTTTTCGACGTCCTCGCCGACATAGCCGGCTTCGGTGAGGGTTGTGGCATCGGCCATCGTGAAGGGAACGTCCAGGATGCGCGCCAGCGTCTGGGCCAACAGCGTCTTCCCGCAGCCCGTCGGGCCGATCAGCATGATGTTGGACTTAGCGAGCTCGACGTCGCCGTTCTTGCCGGACGAGTTGATGCGCTTGTAGTGGTTGTGGACGGCGACCGAGAGCACCTTTTTGGCGTGCTGCTGCCCGACGACGTAATCGTCCAATACTTTGAAGATCTCCTGGGGGGTCGGCACACCCTCCTTGGACTTCATGAAGGAGGTTTTGTTCTCCTCCCGGATGATCTCCATGCAGAGTTCGACGCACTCGTCGCAGATGAAGACGGTCGGACCGGCAATGAGTTTGCGGACCTCGTGCTGGCTCTTGCCGCAAAAGGAACAGTAGAGCGTATTCTTGGACTCGCCGCCGCTCGCCTTGCTCATAAACTCTCCCGGACTGCCCGCCCGTAAAATTCCTGCTTTGACCCTTACCGATCAAAGCCTTGCATGATCCGCGCCAACCGAAGCAGCGCCATTCTAGTTCATTCGACCACGTTAGCGCCGAGCGGATCAAGATTTGTTTAATTCAGCCAAATTCCCCACGAATTCGGCAGGTTACGCCTGCTAAACGCCTTCGGGTACTTCCGGACGGCGGGCCATGACCTGATCGATCAGGCCGAACGCTTTTGCCTCTTCCGCTGTCATGTAGGTGTCGCGATCGAGAGCCTTTTCAATCTCCGCCATCGTCCGGCCAGTGTGCTTGGCGTAGATTTCGTTGAGGCGGTGTTTGAGTTTGACCACTTCCTGGGCATGGCGCGCGATGTCAGCCGCCTGCCCATAATACGAGGCGCTCGGCTGGTGCACCAGGATACGCGCGTTGGGCAAGGCGAAGCGTTCGCCCTTCTTGCCGGCCATCAGGAGTAGCGATGCGGCACTGGCTGCCTGACCGACGCAGAACGTCTGAACGGGCGGGCGGATATATTGCATCGTATCGTAGATCGCCAGGCCTGCGGTTACGACGCCACCAGGCGAATTGATGTACATGTGGATCTCCTTCTTGGGGTTTTCCGCCTCAAGAAAAAGCAGCTGCGCCGTCATCAGGCTCGCGCCGTAATCCTCGATTGCCCCGGTGATGAAGATCACCCGCTCCTTGAGCAGACGAGAATAGATGTCGTAGGCGCGCTCGCCGCGGGCGGTCTGTTCGACCACCATCGGCACCAGCGTGTTCATGTAGACTTCGCCCGGGTCGGCCATCGCACCCATCAACCTTTCGATTCGTTTCGCGCGCCGAGACTCTTACGCGCCCAAGCGAACGTCAATCTCACATATATAGTGGCGGTTGCGGCAATGCGACCATTCCGCATAAAGGGTTATTGAATGGCAAACCGACGCGGGCGCGGCCTGCAAGCCTAGCTCGACTTGAGTTTTTCCGCCGCCTCGTCCGGATCCATGAACAGCGTTTCGCGGTCAACTTTCTTGTCGGTGACTTCAGCCAGTTCGGCTATGAAGTCGACGACCTTGTCCTCGAAGATCGGCGCGCGGATTTCGGCCAGCGCCTGCGCGTTGCGGCCGTAGAAATCGAACACCTGCTGTTCCTGGCCGGGAAACTGGCGAGCCCGCGCGCCGACAGCGCGTTGAACTTCGTCGGGCGCCACCGTGATGCCGTTCTGTTCTCCGATGCGCGCCAAGACAAGTCCCAGACGCACGCGACGTTCGGCAATCGCGTGATATTCGGCCTTCAGTTCTGCTTCGCTCTTGCCTTCGTCTGCCGCCGTCTTGCCCTCGCGCTTCAGTTCGGCCTCGACCTGCTTCCAGATCCCCTCGAATTCGCTCTCCACCATGGCGGGAGGCAGGTCGAAGGAATGCTTGGCATCGAGCGCATCCAGGATGCGGCGTTTCAAGTGCAGCCGGCTGGCGCGCGCGAAGTCTGCCTTCAATTGTTCGCGGACCCGATCTTTCAAGGTGCCCAGATCGTCGAGGCCAAGTTTCTTGGCGAGCTCCGTGTCTATGCTGACCGGTTCGGGCTCTTTGACTTCGCTCACGCTGACGTCGAACACCGCTTCCTTGCCCGTCAGGCTCACTTCGGGATAGTCGGCGGGGAACGTCACCTTCACTTCGCGCGACTGGCCGGCCTTCACGCCGATGAGTTGGTCTTCGAAGCCCGCGATGAGCTGTCCGCTGCCGAGCGTGAGCTGGAATTTCTCCGCCTTGCCGCCGGCAAACTCCGCTCCGTCGACTTTGCCGACGAAATTGATCACCACCAGGTCGCCCTTTTCCGCTGCCGCGTCCGGCTCGCGCGCTTTGTAGGTCTTGGCCTGTTCGGCGAGCCGCTTCAGCGCTTCATCCACGTCAGCATCCTGCACGTCGCCGACCAGCCGTTCGATCTTGAGCTTGGCGACGTCGGCCAGCTCGAATTCCGGCATCAGGTCGACCTTGACGGTGAATTCAAGATCAGATTTGCCGTCGACCACCTGTTGGTATTCGCTGACGAGATCCACCTTTGGCGGCGTCGCGGGTTTCAGCGCATTGTCGCTGATCGCCTTCTGGCTCGATTCATTGACGGCGGCCTCGACGATCTCGTTCATCATCGACTTGCCGTAGGTTTTCTTGAGAAACGAAACCGGTGCCTTGCCTGGCCGGAAGCCCTTGAGATGCAGCTTCGGTTTCATCTCCTCCAGCTTGCCGGTCAGTTTGTCGTTGAGGTCGTTCTGCGGCACCACGACCCGGAACTCGCGGCGCAGGCCTTCGGAAACGGTCGCGGTGATTTGCATCTCTCTAACCCAATCTCTCAATTCAACATGGCCTGCCATCCGAAGCGGCGGGACGTATTCACCAGTCCTCGTTCGCCAAGGCTTCGGCGGACATCCTTCGCTGCTCCGCCGCGAAGGATGGTGCGGGCGGAGGGACTTGAACCCCCACGACTTGCGTCACTGGAACCTAAATCCAGCGCGTCTACCAGTTCCGCCACGTCCGCGTCCGAGCCAGCCCGGGCCGATTTTTGAGGCCGAACCGCCGGAAGGGCGCCCCTATAACAGGGGTTTCCCCGGGGTGCTAGGGCTTAGGGCATCCGCTTCAGATAAAGTGCGACGTCCCAGAATTTGTCGAATTTGCGCCCGATTTCTGGGTAGGTGCCGACATGTTCGAAGCCGACCGCCTTGTGGAGTGCAACCGAGGCCTCGTTGGGCTGGGTAATCCCGCCAAAGGCGCGGTGGATATCCTGGTCGGCGAGCGCCTCGAACAGGGTCTGGTAAAGGCGCCGGCCGACGCCTTTGCCGTGGTCGCCCGGCGCCAGATAGACGCTGGTCTCGATGCTTGTATCGTACGCGGCCTTTTCCTTGAAACGCGCTGAGCAGACCCAGCCGATCGGCACGTCGCCGCGCACCGCGACAAAACATTGATAGCGGCCACTGGTCGAGAAACCGTCGAGCCATTCCTGTCGCTGCGCCAGCGTGCGTGGCTCCAGATCAAAAGTCACCGGCGTGTTGACGACATAGTGATTGTAGATCGCGAGCAAGGCCGGCAAATCGCGCTGCTCGGCGCGGCGGATTATGACGTCAGTCATCGGTCTTCAACATTCGCAGCACGGCGGGCAATTGTTCCGCGATGTCCTCCGCGATCAAACCAGCGCCGAACAGGTTCGCCGCCTCGCCATGCAACCACGCCGCCATCGCCGCCGCTTCGAAAGAGTCCACACCCTGCGCCATCAAACCACCGATGAGCCCGGCGAGGACATCGCCAGAACCGGCGGTCGCCAATGTCGGCGGCGCATTGCTGTTGATGACGGCCCGGCCATCGGGGGCTGCGATCACGCTATCCGCGCCCTTGAGGAGCACCGTGCACTTAGCGGCAGCAGCCGCAGCGCGGGCCGCCCCGACCTTGTTTGTGGAACTCGACAATAGACCTGGAAACAGGCGCTCGAACTCGCCTTCATGCGGTGTCAGCACCGCGGGCTCACGCAAGAGGGCAAATAGTTCCTGCGGCTGGTCTTTGAATGACGTCAACGCGTCGGCGTCGAGCGTGACGGCGGCACCACTCGCAAGTGCGCCAGCCACCAGTTCCTTGGTCGCGCGACCGACACCACAACCAGGCCCGAGGACCACCGAATTGAGGCGCTTGTCCCTCAGCAATTCAGATAGCCCGAGCGAGCCCTGGAACGGTTTGACCATGACGGCAGTCAAAGCGGCGGCGTTGACCGCGACTGCGTCGGGCGGACTAGCCACGCTGACAAGACCGGCGCCCACACGCAGCGCCGCACGGGCCGCCAATCGGGCCGCGCCCGTCGCATGCGCCGGACCGCTGACGGCGATACAGTGGCCGCGTGCGTATTTGTGGCTGCTCGCCTTGGGCCACGGGAAGCGCCACAACGCCGGACCATTTTCATGGACTGCCGGTGAAATGGTCTCGAGAGCGGCTTGCGGAATTCCGAAGTCGGCCACGACAACCTCACCGCAGAATTCGCGTGCCGGAAACAGGAGATGCGCTGGTTTCTTGCGAAAGAAAGTGACGGTCAGGCCAGCGTGAAACGCCACACCATCGAACGACTCGCCGGTATCACCATGGATGCCGCTCGGCACATCGATTGCCACGATCCGCTCTTTGAGTTTATCGGATGCCAGGGCAAGACGTCGTGCCGCGCCCTCGAGCGGCCGCGACAGCCCAGCGCCAAACAGCGCATCGACGTACAGATCGGCCATGCGGTTGTTTTCCGAGACGACAAGCGTTTCGCCCTTCCAGCGCCTCGCCATCTCAGCCGCGTCGCCCTGCAGCGCCGCAACGTCGCGCAATGTCTCGACCCAAACGTCGAAGCCGCGCGCATCGAGGTGGCGCGCGACGACAAAGCCGTCGCCGCCATTGTTGCCCGGCCCGCACAAGATCGCGGTCGGGCGCGGCGTCCACCGCTTGCAGATCTCGTTTGCGACCGCGAGGCCGGCCTGCTCCATCAGCTGCAAGGACGGCGTGCCGTGCGCGGCTGCGTAGCGATCGGCGGCATACATTTGCGCGACAGTGAGAACTTCGGATGTCATCGGACCCGATAATGGTAGCGGTACAGTTCGCAGCGAAAGCCTAAACTCTCATAGAGCCGAATGGCAGACGCATTTGTCGCCACGACCTGGAGGCAGGCCGCCGTCGCGCCCATCTCCTGACCCCGCCGCAGCAGCGCCGAAAGCGTGGCACGCGACAGGCCGCGTCTTCTCTGCTCTGGATCAGTAACCACCCATTGCAGGCACAGCATGCGCTCGTGGATCGCACCGAACGCAACCGAGGCGATTTCGCCATCCGCGTCGCGCGCCTCACCGAAGAAGGCCGGTATCGCGAGCATATCGAGCACGGCATGGAGCGCGCGCCCCTCTTCGCTCGAACGTCGCGACAGCCGGTTGTGCGCCGTGAGCCACTCGGCGGACGGCCTGCCCTCCAGGATATCAAGCGCAACGCTGCCATCCAGCGCCGGCGGCCGATGCGTACGAAAATTCATGAACAACGTGCAGGTTTCGTCTTCGCGCCGGTAGCCGCGCGACGCGAGCGCGCCATCGAGTTCCTTCGCTCCCGTCGAGAGGATGCGGAAGTATGGCGGCTGGCCATGCGAACGGTAGATGTCCTCGCAATAGGCGATCTTGTCGGCGAGAGCGCGCGCACTTTTGCCGATGACGTTCACCGAATTCGTGCGGCGTGTCTGACCGTTCGCAAGCCGGATGAGCCAGCCGTCATAGAAGATCTCCTTCAGTGCCGGCCAGGCGTTCATGCAGGTTTCCTCGACCTCGGCGTGAAGTTTGGGCATGTCCATGGCGTTCTCCGTCGTGGTGGTCCCGGAGCGCGCGGAAGGCAAAAAAAGAAAAACCCCGCACGGTCCGGCGGGGCTTGGTGAAAATCGTCGCTGAAAGTTCGCGCGCGCTCAACCACCCCATCGGAAGGTGGTACGGCGTCGCG
>Ga0157379_10001573_pt1 | contig 18807 bp, 18 predicted proteins | sample S25metaG_FD_121802 | JGI IMG/M metagenome (GOLD analysis project Ga0157379, IMG submission 121802) | Switchgrass rhizosphere microbial communities from Kellogg Biological Station, Michigan, USA - S2-5 metaG | ecosystem: Host-associated > Plants > Roots > Rhizosphere > Soil | place: USA... | reverse complement strand
TGCTGTTCGGCGCGCTCGGACTGACCGACCCGACCAACAACGGCGGCGGCGTCGCGTACTTCGCCCACATCGGCGGCTTCGTCTTCGGCCTGCTGGCCATCCGCGTGTTCGCCCACCGCCAGAACCCCGCCTACACCGGAGGCGGTCCGCGCCACCCGGTGTACTGATGCCGGTGCGCCGTCCCGCCGTCCTCGCCGCCGCGCTGACGCTCGGGCTCGCCGTCGGGTCGCCCGGCTGCGGCTCCTCCGACCACGGGCCGGTCGAGAACGCGGCCGCCCCGCCGCGCCCCCGAGAGTCCGAGCAGATCGCCAACGGCCCGGTCGCCCCCGCCCCGGCGACCGCGCCCCTGACGCTGCAGCTCGTGGGCCAGCCCGACGTCGTCCAGATCCACTTCGGCAAGGCCCCGCGCAGCGGGGTGCTGTTCGACCTCGACACCGGCCGTGTCCTCTGGCGCAAGGACCCCACGCGGATCCTGCCCATCGCCAGCCTGACCAAGATGATGACCGCGCTGGTCGTCGCCGACCGCGTGCCGGAAGGCGCGAAGGTCCTCGTGACCAAGGAGGCGCTGGCCTACCAGGGCTCGGGCGTGGGCGTGCTGCCCAAGGGCAAGCGCGTCGGCGTCTCGGCGATGCTCTACGGGCTGCTGCTGCCCTCGGGCAACGACGCGGCGATCGCCCTCGCACAGCGCGCGGCCGGCAGCGTCGGCGCCTTCGTGACCGACATGAACGCCCGGGCGCAGAAGATGGGCCTGACCTGCACGCAGTACTCGTCGTCCTCGGGCTTCGACGACGCCGGGAACCACTCGTGCGCCGCCGACCTCGCGGTCGAGGCCCGCGCGATCCTCGACCAGCCGCGGCTGGCCCGCGTCGTGGGCCGCCGCGAAGCCGTGCTGCCGTTCCCGATCAAGGGCGGCAAGTTGTACCTCTACAACAACAACCCGCTGCTGCGAATGCGCTACCCCGGCACCCTCGGCATCAAGACGGGCTTCACGGACGCCGCCGGCCGGTGCCTCGTCGCCGCCGTGCGCCGGGGCAGCCACCGCCTCGGGGTCGTGCTCCTGCACTCGCCCGACCCGGGCCGGCAGGCGCGCCAGCTCCTCGACCGCGGATTCCGCGCGCTCGGCTGAACCGCGTTTCCGCAGCCAGGATGCGAATTCCGACCGGATCGGTGCGAATTTTCTCCACCAGGCCGTGTCCGGCTGGTACGGTGCGCGCGTCAGAGCTGACCGGTTGGTCGGCTAGCAACGTGTGTTGGCGCCGCAGTGGTTGGTCCGAAGCACCTCCCGCGTCCGCAGCACGCAGGTACGTAGGAGGAGTTCCCACCAATGGCTCAGGGCACCGTCAAGTGGTTCAGCGATGAGAAGGGCTTCGGGTTCATCACGCCCGACGAGTCCGGCAAGGACCTGTTCGTCCACCACACCGACATCGTGGCCGACGGCTTCCGCACCCTCGCCGAGGGCGCCCGCGTCGAGTTCGACACCGAGGCCGGCAACAAGGGCCCGAAGGCCGTCGGCGTCCGCATCGTCTGACCCTTCGCCTTTGCAGCACTGCGGCGCGGCCGGCGGCTTCTGCTGCCGGCCGTCGTCGTTCCGGGCCGCGTCGGGTCGCCCAGCACACGTCGCCCTTGGCACGGGGTGACGGAGGGGTAATGTCGGCGCCATGGCCAGTGACGTCACCGAACGCGAGGCACGCCAGGTCGCCGAGGACGCCCGCGAGGGCGAGTGGAGGCTGCCGAGCTTCGGCAAGGACCTCTTCCTCGGGAAGCTGAGCCTCGACCTCATCCACCCGCAGCCGCCGCTGGATCCCGCGGCGGTGCAGGAGGGCGAGGCGTTCCTGGAGCGCCTGCGCGCGTTCCTGACCGATCAGGTCGACCCCGCGCAGATCGAGCGGGAGGCCAAGATCCCCGAGTCGGTCGTCGACGGCTTCAAGGAGCTCGGCGCCCTGGGCATGAAGGTGCCCCGCCAGTACGGCGGGCTCGGGCTGTCGCAGGTGTACTACAACAAGGCGCTGATCCTGGTGGGGTCCTGCCACTCGTCGCTCGGCGCGCTGCTGAGCGCCCACCAGTCGATCGGCGTGGCCGAGCCGCTGCTGCTCTTCGGCTCCGAGGAGCAGAAGCGCAAGTGGCTGCCCAAGGTCGCCACCACCCACATCTCGGCGTTCCTGCTCACCGAGCCCGACGTCGGCTCGGACCCCGCGCGCCTCGGGACGACCGCGACGCCCACGGCCGACGGCACGGGCTACCGGCTCGACGGCCGCAAGCTGTGGGCCACCAACGGCTCGATCGCCGACATCGTGGTCGTGATGGCGAAGGTGCCCAAGAGCGACGGGCACCGCGGCGGCATCAGCGCGTTCGTGCTGCCCTACGACAGCGAGGGTGTGCGCGTCGAACGCCGCAACGCGTTCATGGGGCTGCGCGGCATCGAGAACTCCGTGACCGTGCTCGACGACGTCTTCCTGCCCGCCGAGAACCTCATCGGCCGCGAGGGTGAGGGCCTGAAGATCGCACTGAGCACGTTGAACACGGGGCGCCTGGCGCTGCCGGCGATCTGCGTGGGCACGTCGAAGTGGGCCACGAAGATCGCCCGGGAGTGGTCGGCCGAGCGCGTCCAGTGGGGCCGGCCGATCGGCCAGCACGACGCCGTCGCCCAGAAGGTCGCGTTCATCGCCGCCTCGGCGTTTGGCCTGGAGGCCATGCTCGACGTCGCGAGCCGCATGGCCGATGACCAGCAGCGCGACATCCGCATCGAGGCCGCGATCGGCAAGTTGTATGCCTCGGAGCTGGCCTGGAAGGTCGTCGACGAGCTCGTGCAGATCCGCGGCGGCCGCGGCTACGAGACCGCCGACTCGCTCGCGGCCCGCGGCGAGAAGGGCATCCCGGTCGAGCAGGCGCTGCGCGACATGCGCATCAACCGCATCTTCGAGGGCTCGACCGAGATCATGCACCTGCTCATCGCGCGCGAGGCCGTCGACCAGCACCTGGCCGTCGCGGGCGACGTGCTCGAGCCCGACGTCGCGCTCAAGGACAAGGCCAAGGCCGCGCTCGGTGCGGGCGCGTTCTACGCGAAGTGGTTCCCGCAGCTGGCGGTCGGCGAGGGCCAGAAGCCCAAGGCCTACAGCGAGTTCGGCGCGCTGGCCGGGCACCTGCGCTTCGCCGAGCGCGCGTCGCGCAAGCTGGCCCGGTCCACGTTCTACGCCATGGGTCGCTGGCAGGCCAAGCTCGAGCGCAAGCAGGCGGTGCTCGGCCGCATCGTCGACGTCGGCGCCGAGCTCTTCGCGATCTCCGCGGCGGTGGTCTACGCCGACACCCTGCAGCGCGAGCGCCCCGAGCACGCGGACGAGGCCGTGGCGCTGGCCGACCTCTTCTGCCGCCAGGCCCGCCGGCGCGCCGACGCGCTCTTCGCCCAGCTGTTCGACAACGACGACGACACCGCCTACGGCGTCGCCCAGGACGTGCTCGCCGGCCGTTTCGCCTGGGTCGAGGAGGGCGTCATCGACCCGTCGTCGCCGCCGGCGTCGTGAGCCCGTCCACGGTCGTCACCTTCCCCGCGAACAGGAACGCCGTCTGGCGCAGCGACGCCGCGAGGTCGAACGGGTGCAGCGCGGAGACCGCGTCGCGGCAGACGACCACGTCGTACCAGCGCAGCGCGGCGCTGGCCGCCGTGTAGTGCACGCAGATGTTGGCGACCGTGCCGCAGAGCACGACCGTCCGCACGCCCCAGACCCGCAGCAGGTGATCGAGCGGCGTGCCGTAGAACGCGTCGTAGCGCGGCTTGCGCAGCACGGTCTCTCCGGCGGCGGGCGCCAGCGCCTCGACGATCTCCCAGCCCCACGTCCCCTCGCGCGCGTGCTCGGGCCAGATCGCGAACTCGGGATCGCCCTCGCCGTGCGTGTCCTGGGTGAAGACCACGCGCCAGCCGGCCTCGCGCGCGCGGGCGAGTGCCCGGGTGATCGCCGGGATCGTCCCGGCGGCGTCGGGCACGACGAGCGTGCCGCCCTGGGTCACGAAGTCGTTCTGCATGTCGACGACGACGAGCGCCGTGGTGGCCGGGTCGAGCTCGACGCGCGCGTGCTCGGGGATCTCGGGGATCGCGACCATGGATCCCGACACTAGTCCACGACCAGCAGCGTCTTTCCGACGGTGGTTCGCGCCTCGATCGCCGCATGCGCCTGCGCTGCGTGCTCGAGGGCGACGCGCTGCCCGATCACCGGCCGCACGACGCCCTCCGCGGCCTGCGCGAGCACGCGGGCGGTGGCGGCGCGCGCCTGCTCCGGCGCGGGGCGGGTCATCGGCAGCAGGTATACGTCGCGCGCGGCAGCGACCGCGGCGTCGATCTCGGCCCACGCGCCGCTGGCCAGCCCGTAGCTGAGCATCCGCCCGCCGGGCACGATCAGGTCGAAGGCCGACCGCGCGATGGCGCCGCCGACGCCGTCGAGTACGACGTCGACCGGTCCGGCCGCGTCCGCCCAGCCGGGTCGCGTGTAGTCGACGGCGATGTCGGCGCCGAGCTCGCGGGCGAGCGCGACCTTGCGCGCGCCGCCCGCCGCGGCGACCACCGTCGCACCGGCCGCGTTCGCGAGCTGCACCAGGAGGCTTCCCACGCCGCCCGCCGCAGCCTCGATGAGCACGCGCTCGCCCGGCCGCGGGGCGGCCGCGTCGAGCAGCAGCGTCGCCGTGCGCCCGTCGGCCATGAGCGCGACGGCGTCGTCGAGGGCCACGGCGTCGGGCACCGCGACGAGCTCCGCGAACGGCGCCGCCGCGCGGACCGCGTACCCGCCGGTGCCGCCGGTGCCCGCGACGACGCGCGCCCCCAACAGGCCGGGGTCGACCCCGGCGCCGAGCCCGGCCACCACCCCACCGACGCCGTTGCCGGGGATGAAGGGCGGCTCGGCGGCGAACGGGCCGCGGCCGGTGGCCCGGAACTGGGTCTCGACGAACGTGATGTTCGCGAAGGCGACGTCGATCACCACGTCGCCGGGCCCTGGGGCCGGATCCGGCGCCTCGCCGGCGACGAGGACCTGGGGTGGGCCGAACGCGGTCAGCCAGATGGCGCGCATGGTGGGCCAGCATGAGGGTTCAAGCGGGCTCGAGGTCAAGCGTGATCCTGCGCACAGTGACACCGATCCATGTCACTATGATCGATGTCATGGCTGCCACCGCCACCGCGCCCGCCCTGTTGGGCGAGGCGCCCCGGTCGCCCGCCGGTCCCGTCGACGAGAGGACACTCGCCGGCCTGGCCGAGCCGCCGGCGATCGCGCTCCCGCGCCTGGTGCAGGTGCTGCGCTTCAACCAGCGCCAGATCGAGTTCCTGTTCGGCGCGCGCCGCCGGCACGGCGAGGTTTTCCGCATGCGCGGGACGATCCCCGGCGGCCCGGTCGTCACCAGCCACCCCGACCACGTCCGCTCGCTGTTCACCGCCCGGCCGCAGGACGCCCCGTCGCTGACCGGCGAGTCGCCGCTGCGCCCGATCGTCGGCCCCAACTCGGTGCTCACCGCGACCGGGCCGCGCCACCTCCGCCAGCGCAAGCTCCTCCTGCCGCCGTTCCACGGCGAGGCGGTGGCGCAGTACACGCAGATGATCGCCGACGCGACCGACCGCGAGCTCGGCTCGTGGCCGGTGGGCCGCCCATTCGCCCTGGCCCCGCGAATGCAGGCGATCACGCTCGACGTGATCATGGCCGGGATCTTCGGCATCGACGGCCGGCCCCGGCCCGGTACGCCGGAGCACGGGGTGCGCGCGGCGACCAAGGGGCTGCTGGCCGCCTCGACGTGGCGCACGGCGCAGCTCGCCGAGTTGATGAACATCGGCCGCGACGAGCCGGTCGGGCTGACGAAGGCCGGCCTGGCGATGCTCGACCGCCCGACCTACGCGGTCATCGCCGCCCGGCGGCGCGACGCCCGGCTGCAGGAGCGCCACGACATCCTGTCGCTGCTGCTGCGGGCGCGCACCGAGGACGGCGAGGCGCTCACCGATCGCGAGCTGCGCGACGAGCTGCTGACCCTGGTGCTGGCCGGCCACGAGACGACGGCCAACCAGCTGGCCTGGGCGTGGGAACGGCTGCTGCGTGCGCCTGCAGCGCACGACCGGCTCGTGACCGCCGTCCGCGACGAGGAGCCCGACCGCGAGGCCGTCGTCGAGGCCACGATCCAGGAGGCAATGCGCTCGCGACCGGTCATCCCGATCATCGGCCGCCGCGTCGCCGTGCCCTGGCAGCTGGGCGCCTACGGCGTGCCAGCCGGGACGCCGGTGACCATGAGCATCCTGCTGCTGCACCACCGCGCGGACCTGTACCCGGACCCGTTCGCGTTCCGGCCCGAGCGCTGGGCGGGCGCCAAGCCCGGCACCTACACCTGGATCCCGTTCGGGGGCGGTATCCGCCGCTGCCTGGGCGCGGCGCTGGCGATGGCCGAGCAGCGCATCGTGCTCGAGGCGATGGCCCGGCAGCTGGACCTCGCCGCGCCCGACCCCGAGCCCGAGCACGCCCTGCACCGCAACGTGACGATGATCCCCGCGCGCGGCGCGCAGGCGGTCGTGGTCGCGCGGCGCTGACCAGCGGTCTCTCACCACTCAGGCTCCCTGCTCGCATACGTCGCACGCGGCACCCGCCGCCGTGGCAGTAGCCTCCGGCGATGGACGCCGCCGCCCCTATGGTCAGCGATGACCTGGAGCGCTGGATGGCCGGCGACGGCGACAAGACGCTCGGAGGCCTGGTCGCCATGTTCGAGGAGAAGGCGTTCGCGATCGTCTTCGTCGTCCTGCTCGGCGTCCCGGCCCTGCCGCTGCCCACCGGCGGGGCGACGCACGTCTTCGAGATCATCGCGACGCTGCTGGCCCTCCAGCTCATCGCCGGCCGCGACCGCATCTGGCTGCCCGAGCGCTGGCTGCGCCTCGAGCTCGCGGGCCCGCGCCAGCAGAAGTTCCTGCGCGGGCTGCTGCGCCTCATCCGGGCGCTGGAGCGCATCTCGAAGCCGCGGTTGCGGTTCCTGTTCAACCACCGGATCAGCAACGCCGTCTTCGGCCTGCTCGTGATCGGCGGGTGCGTGGGCGCGTTCTTCGCGCCGCCGTTCACCGGCCTGGACACGCTGCCCGCGCTCGGGGTCGTGCTCGTGTCGCTCGGCGTGCTGCTCGAGGACATCGCCATCGTCGCGACCGGCGTGGTCATCGGCGCCGGTGGCGTGCTGCTCGAGATCATCCTCGGCAAGGCCGCCGTCCACGAGGTCAAGCGCCTGTTCTGACGACCAGGCACGGGCAGCACGCAGGTGCATCACGATCCGCGGCCGGTGTCTCGCCGCGTCATAGCCCCGCTGGCCTTGGTCACGCTGTTGACCGGCGCGTGGCTGGTGAGCCACACGACGTTCGCCGAGCTCGACGTCGTCTGGCTCTCGCTGGCCCCGGTGTTCCTGCTGGCCCTGCCGCTCGTGGCCGGCCGCTACGTCGGCGAGACGCACCTCGAGCGCCTCTCGGCCGGCCGGCGGCCGCGTCCGCGCCGTCGGCTGTTCGAGCAGGTGGGCTGCGCGACCTGCCACACCCTGGCCGACGCGAAGTCCCACGGTCAGGTCGGCCCGAACCTCGACGACCTCAAGCCGTCCCTGGCCACCGTCGAGCACCAGGTCACGGACGGCGGCGGCGGCTGCCCGCGTTCCGCGGCCAGCTCGCGACGGCGCAGATCCACGCCGTCGCCCAGTACGTCGCCCGCGTCGCCGGGCGCTGACCGGCGGCGCCTCGCCCGCGCGCTGCGCCGCCCCGGCAAACTCCACGCCGTCGTCGCCGCGACCGCGGGCGGCGCGACCACAACGCTGCGGCTCAGGCTCTGACGAGGTCGCGGCGCCGCAGCTCGGCGGCGAAGGCCTCCATCTCCTCCACGACGCGCGGGTAGGCCTCGGGCAGCGACAGCCACAGGTGCGTCACGCCCTCGGCCGCGCGTTCGTCGACGAGGCGCACCGCGGCGTCGACGTCGCCCTGCAGGTACTGCATGGCCGTGCCGCCGGCGGACACGGCGTGGTTCGTCGCGCGGGGACTCGGCTCCCACAGCGGGACGCGCAACATGATGGGGAAGGTCTGGGGGTCGCGACCACGCGCCTCGAGCTCGCGGTTCAGCAGCACCCGGCCCTCGCGCAGCTGCTCGTCGGTGGCCATCATCGGCATCCAGCCGTCGCCGAGGCGGCCCGCCCGCAGCGCCGAGTAGCGCCAGCTGCCGCCGACCCAAACCGGCGGGTGCGGCCGCTGGACGGGCTTGGGCAGGAAGCTCGCGTCGGTGAAGCTGACCCAGTCGCCGGTGAACGTCGCGGGGTCGGCCGTCCACAGCGTGCGCATCGCCGCGACGTACTCGTCGGTCCGGCCGCCGCGACCGCGGAACGCCTTGCCCTGCCACTCCATCTCCTCGGCGATCCACCCGGGCCCGACGCCGACATCCACGCGGCCGTGCGACAGCACGTCGAGCGTGGCGAGCTGCTTGGCGAGGTGGATCGGGTCGTGCTGGGGCAGGATCAGGATGTAGAAGACGAAGCGGATCCGCGACGTGCGCGCCGCGATGAACGACGCGATCGTCAGCGGGTCCGGCCACTGCCGGCCGAGGAGCTCCTCGTAGCGCGCGGGGAACACCGTGTGCTCGGGCAGGCAGACGAAGTCGTAGCCCGCGGCCTCCGCTCGGACGACGAAGTCCACGAGCGCGTCGAGGTCGGGGAACTGCGACGGCGGGGAGAGCTGGACACCGAGCTTCACGGGCAGCGCGATCGTCTCCGCTCGCGCCTCTCGCCGTCAAGCCCCGCGTCAGGCCGGGTCGAACAGCAGCGCCGTGACGATGGCCCGCGACTCGGGCGCCGGCTGGTCCTCGTCGGAGTACGGGCGGTTCAGCAGGTGCCCACGGTGGACGAGCGTCGCCGACCCGCCGCCGTCGAGGTTGATCGCCTCGCGCACGCCGAAGGACACCATGAGGCGCGCGAGCTCGGCGAGGTCCAGGCCGGCGTCGACCCCCGAGCGGCGGCCGTCGCAGCACACCGCGAGCAGCTCGTGCTCGCCGACGCCGAGCGCGCAGCGCGGATGGCGCGCCGCGGTGATGTCGGAGTCGAACTGCGACGCCCCCGCGGAGAAGCCCTCCGGGTCGGTGCCGTCGATGACGGCGCGGCCGTCGTGCACCAGCAGCGGGCCGGCCTGGACGAGGTCGCCGGCCGGCGCCGAGCCGAGGTCGCGGCGGGCGGCGAGGCGCACCGTGCCGTCGACGTGCACGCAGGCGCGCGCCGCGTCCCACGGCGCGGGGATCGGCTCGTGGTCGACGAGCTCGCCGCCGAGGCGCACCTCGCCGAGCGGGCGGAACGGATCGCGGACGAAGAACCCCGCGACGATCGCCTCGTGGTGCCCGGTCGCCGCACACCAGACGTCGAGGCGCTCGGGCTCGGGGAAGTGCCGGACCGAGACCCGCGTCGTCGCCAGCGGATGGCGGACGAGGTAGACGGTGGTCTCGGGGCCATCGCGCGTGCGGACCCGTAGGAGCTCGTAGACGGCGGACATCACGTCAAGGTCTGGGGCCCGGGAATCGGCCAAAGCGAGCGATTGATCTTGCCGGTCGACGACTGGAGCCAGATGCCGCCGACGAGACCGGATTCATTGCCGGCGGTTGAGCCGGCGGCGGGGTTGAGTGCTCCGTACACGATCGATCCGACGGGTGAATTTCGATCCACTCAGTCAAATCCCGGTTGGACCTCGACCTGGATCCAGTCGCCGTGCAGCGCGTCGTCGGCATCGATGCGGAATTCCAGCGTGCCGCCGCCGAGGTCAAGCCCCAGATCATCGTCATGGGCCAGGTGCAACAGCAACAACGACCCCGGCGGGGGCTGGCCGAATGCCGGATCCGACCAAGCACCGAACGTCCAGTGTGCTCCGCGACCCAACGACCAACCCTCCGAGCCATAGCGAAGGCCGGCGGCGAGCTCCTGGTAGTCCTCCTCTTCAAGACCGACACGCTCAGGCGCCTCGTAGTCGTCCGGTACGGTCGGCGCCGAGCACAATTCGACGGCACGCCGCGTGAGCACGACTGCGCCCGGTGGCGCGTCGGCCTCCTCGACGGTGTCGCTGAACAGCACGCGAATCGGCGCACCTGCCTCGTTCGCAGCGATCTCAAGGACCGGCAGTTCCTCGCGACGATCGGAACGGAGCACAGCGAAGAACAACAGCCAGCCCATGTGCGGCAGCGGAGACCACGCCGGCAGCTCTTCCAGGCAGATCGCCGCCAGGAAGCTCAGGGGGCGCCCGTTCCGGTCGCAGGGCCACTCGGTGCCCGGCGGCAGCAAGCCCGCGCCCCCAAGACGACAGCGGCCGGGAGCCTCCGACGGCGACCACGACAGCCCCGAGGCGGCGAGACTCATGATCCGAGCTCGCACATCGTCGTCGACGCCCTCGGCGCGCAGGTATCGCTCGAGCGCCGCGCGGTCTTCGTCAGCAAGTACCCCGACCGCTCCCATCATGCGTCCACGTCCATGTCGGTGCACAACGTATCGACGCGCGGCCTCAGGACCCGGCCGGCCTCGAAGTCGAGCTCCAGCACCTCAGTGCAGCCGCCCTGCTGCCTCCGATAGACCCCGACCCGGTAGCCGTAGCTCACATGGCCGTCCACGTAGCCGATGTGATCGGGCGGCCCGAGCAGCTTGCGAACCCTGGTCTTCGAAGCGCTCGCAAGCAGCTCGCGCCGCCCGATCGCGACGGCAACCCGATGCCGACGCGCCCCGCGAACGAACGTGTCACCCGAGGTCGCAAACCACAGACGATGTGCAGACCTCTCGTCCAGCGGGGGCGGAACCGACACCATGGACGTCACATCGCGCCGAGCGCTCGGATTGGACCCGCATCCGATCGGCGCTCCCAGAAGAGCACCGACGAGCACGAGTACCAGACCACGTTTCCAGCTATCCATCGATGCCATCTTCAAGCCCGACGCCGGACTCGCCACGCATGCCTTCGGCAAGTCAGGACCGCTGCAAGCCGTCACGGATGCTCGCGCCGCCATCTTGATCGACATCGCCGCCGACCTGTACTACCAGCCACGCTTCGAGGCCGCCCCCGCGGCGGGTCACCGCGTACCGCAAGGTGGAATCGAGCAGTCGCGTGATCTGCGTGTCCGCCGCCATAGCATTACACGACCGTCGCTGGGACGATGGAGTGAACCCGGCCGATCGATGGCCGGGACTCCCACCTTGGCGTAGGCTGCCGCCGCCCATGAACGTCGGCTTCGTCCTGGATCTCCGGAACCCCGTGCAGCGGCGCGTGGAGTGGTCGCGCGTCTACGGCCACGCCCTGGAGATCTGTGAGGAGGCCGACCGCCTCGGCGCCCACTCGGTCTGGGTCACCGAGCACCACGGCTTCGACGACGGCTACATCGGCCAGCCGCTGCAGTTCCTCACCGCGGTCGCGGCGCGGACGACGACGCTGCGCCTCGGCACGTCGGTCATGCTCGCCCCGATCCGGTCGGCCGCCGACATCGCCGAGCAGGCCGTCGTCCTGGACGCGATCAGCGACGGGCGCCTCGAGCTCGGGCTCGGCGCCGGCTACCGCAAGCCGGAGTTCGAGCACTTCGCGACCGAGGCGGGGCTGCCCGGCTGGGACGACCGCTTCAAGATCACCGCCGACCGCATCCGCACGATCCAGGAGATGTGGGCCGACGGCACGATCCTGCCCGCCCCGACGCAGCAGCCCATCCCGATCTGGGCCGGGTTCGGCGGCCCGGTCGGCGCGCGGCGCGCCGGCCGCCTCGGCGTCGGCCTGCTGAGCGTCCGCCGCGACCTGATGGACCCGTACCTCGAGGGCCTCGACGAGGGCGGCCATGACCGCTCCGTCGCGCGGATGGGCGGCTTCATGCGCGTGTTCGTCACCGACGACCCCGAGCGCGACTGGCCGGTCGTCTCCGAGCGCTACGCCTACATGTACGACTCCTACAACCGCCACGCCGTGATGGGCACCGGCCGACCGGTCCCGCCGCCGGTCGACGTCGACCGCTGGCGCCGCCAGGGCATCGAGGCCGGGAGCGCCGGGCGGGCGCAGGACGTCAGCGAGTCGATGGTGTTCACGACCCCCGAGGACGCGGCGCGGCAGGTCCTCGAGTTCTTCGACGGCATGCCGGTCGAGACCATCGTCGTGTGGCTGTCGCCGGGCGTGCTGCCCGAGGAGATGGCGATGCGCCACGTCCAGCTGCTGGCCACCGAGCTGCAGCCCCGCCTGGCGGCCGGCGTTCACACAGGACACGGGTAGGCACCCCGACGCCGCCACCGGCGGGCACGCTTGCCGGTCCTTCGCGTCGGTGCGAGCCTGCCCCGCATGCCCGCACCGGCAGGGAAGACGCCCGAGCACCGGCGCCTCGAGGAGGCGCGCACCGGAGCGGCCCCGTGGAAGGCGTGGGGCCCGTACCTGGCCGAGCGCCAGTGGGGGACGGTCCGCGAGGACTACAGCCCCGGCGGCGACGCCTGGAGCTACCTGCCCCACGAGCACGCGCGCTCGCGCGCCTACCGCTGGGGCGAGGACGGGATCGCCGGCATCTCCGACGAGCGCCAGCGCCTGTGCCTGGCGCTCGCGCTGTGGAACGGCGCCGACCCGATCCTCAAGGAGCGCATGTTCGGCCTGACCAACAGCGAGGGCAACCACGGCGAGGACGCCAAGGAGTACTGGTTCAACCTCGACAGCACGCCGACCCACTCCTACCTCAAGTACTTGTACAAGTACCCGCAGCGGGCGTTCCCCTACGACGACCTCGTGGCCACCAACCGCGCGCGCGGCAAGCAGGACCTGGAATACGAGCTGCTCGACACCGGCGCGTTCGACGAGGACCGCTACTTCGACGTCGTCGTCGAGCACGCCAAGGCCACGCCCGACGACATCCTGATGGTCGTCACCGCCACCAACCGCGGGCCCGAGCCGGCAACGCTCCACGTGCTGCCGACGCTGTGGTTTCGCAACACGTGGTCGTGGGGCGACGACACGCCCAGGCCTCGGCTGCAGGCCGCGGACGGGCCGAAGGACACGGCCTGCATCGTGGCCGAGCACGACGAGCTCGGCCGCTGGCGCCTGACCACCGACGCCGCGGCGCAGCTGCTGTTCTGCGAGAACGAGACCAACAGCCAGCGGTTGTTCGGCACGCCCAACGCATCGCCCTACGTCAAGGACGGGATCAACGACGCGGTCGTCGACGGCCACCACGATGCCGTCAACCCGGACGCCACGGGCACGAAGGCCGCCGCCCACCACGTGCTCGAGCTGGGGCCCGGGGAGACGGCGACCGTGCACGTCCGCCTCTGCTCCGAGGCGGCCGCGCAGGACGGCGGCAAGCCGCTGGGCGCGGCGTTCCAGCGCGTCGTCGCCGCGCGGCGCACCGAGGCCGACCGCTTCTACGCGGAGCTCATCCCGGCCGAGCTGCCGGCCGACGAGGCGCTCGTGATGCGCCAGGCGCTGGCGGGGATGCTCTGGAGCAAGCAGTACTACGAGTACGACGTGCACCGCTGGCTGCGCGAGCACGGCGTCAACCCGTGGGATCCCGAGACGTTCGGCAACGCCGCGCGCAACGTCCCGTGGTTCCACATGCTCGCTCGCGACATCATCTCGATGCCCGACACGTGGGAGTACCCGTGGTTCGCGGCCTGGGACCTGGCCTTCCACACGGCGCCGCTCGCGCTCGTCGACGTCGACTTCGCCAAGGAGCAGGTCGAGCTGCTCGTCGGCACGCGCTACCTGCATCCCAACGGGCAGATCCCGGCCTACGAGTGGAACTTCGGCGACGTCAACCCGCCGGTGACGCCCTGGGCGGCGCTGTTCGTCTACGAGCGCGAGGCCGCGATCCGCGGGGTCGGCGACCACGCGTTCCTGGCGCGCGTCTTCGACCGGTTGGTCATGAACTTCACGTGGTGGGTCAACCGCAAGGACCCCGACAACCGCAACCTCTTCCAGGGCGGGTTCCTGGGCCTGGACAACATCGGCATCTTCGACCGGTCGGCCCCGCTGCCCGGCGGCGGGACCCTCGAGCAGGCCGACGGCACCGCGTGGATGGCCCTGTACTGCCAGTGGATGCTGCAGATCGCCGTCGAGCTCGCCCGCCACGACGAGGCCTACCTCGACTCCGCGATGAAGTTCATCACGCACTTCGGGTGGATCGCGATCGCCATGGATCCGCCCGGCGTCGACACCGGCCTGTGGGACGAGGCCGACGGCTTCTACTACGACGCGCTGCGCACGCCTGACGGGCGCGCGATCCCCCTGGCGGTCCGCTCACTCGTCGGTCTGTTGCCGATGTGCGCCGCGACGGTGCTCGAGCCCGAGGTCGCCGAGCGCTTCCCCGCGCTCGTCGCCGGCGTGCGGGAGTTCATCGATGCGTTCGCCGACGCAGTGCCCGAGCTGCGCAATCTGCCCGGCCCGAGCGCCGACGGCCACCGCCTGCTGTCGTTCGTGTCCGAGCCGCGCCTGCGGCGCATCCTCGCCGCGATGCTCGACGAGGAGGAGTTCCTCGGCCCGCACGGCATCCGATCGATCTCGCGCCGCCACCTCGACCGTCCGTGCGTCTTCGACTGGGCCGGCCAGGAGCAGGTCGTCCGCTACCTGCCCGCGGAGTCCGACACCGGGATGTTCGGCGGCAACTCGAACTGGCGCGGGCCGGTGTGGTTCCCCATGAACCTGGTCATCATCCGCGCGCTGGTGCAGCTGCACGCCTACTACGGCGACGGGCTGTCGGTCGAGTGCCCCACCGGCTCGGGCACCGTGATGAACCTGCAGCAGGTCGCCGCGGAGCTGAGCCGGCGGCTCGTGTCGACGTTCACGCAGGACGCCGACGGCCGGCGACCCGTGTTCGGCGGCATCGAGCGCTTCCAGGAAGATCCGCACTGGCACGACCTCCTGCTGTTCCACGAGTACTTCCACGGTGACAACGGCGCGGGCATCGGCGCCAGCCACCAGACGGGCTGGACCGGGACGGTCGCCGTGCTCATGCTGCTCGGCGGCAGCATCCGGGCCCGCCCCGACGCGATCGTCGCCGTCGCCGTCGCCGAGTAGGGAGCGGCGATGCGCCTGCCGCCCCGCCCCACCGTCTACGAGATCAACACGGCGGTGTGGCTGCGGCGCCTGGGCGCGGCCACGCTGGACGCCGTCCCGCCCGCGGCGTGGGACGCGATCGCGGCGCTGCCGGTCGACGCCGTCTGGCTGATGGGCGTGTGGGAGCGCAGCCCGGCGGGGCTGGCCATCGCGCTGGCCGACCCGGGCCTCGAGGCCGGCAACCGGGCGGCGCTGCCGGATCTGCGCCCGGACGACGTGATCGGCTCGCCGTACTGCGTGCGCGACTACGTGGTCGACGCGCGCTTCGGCGGCACCGCGGGGCTCGCCCACGCCCGGGCGGCGCTCGCCGACCGCGGCCTGGGCCTGATCCTCGACTACGTGCCCAACCACGTCGCGCCCGATCACGACTGGCTCGTGACCAGGCCCGGGTGCTTCCTGCACGGCGACGAGGAGGAGCTCGCCCAGCACCGCGAGGCCTTCCTGCGGACGGCCGGCGGCATCGTCGCCAAGGGCCGCGACCCCTACTTCGCACCCTGGCCGGACGTCGTGCAACTCAATGCCTATGCCCCGGCCTTGCGCGACGCGGTGGCCGAGCTGCTGACCGGCCTGGGCGGCCAGTGCGACGGCCTGCGCTGTGACATGGCCATGTTGATGACCAACGAGGTCTTCGCCCGCACGTGGGGCGAGCGCGCCGGACCGGTGCCCGCCGAGGAGTTCTGGCCCCAGCTGATCGGGCGCGTCCGTGCCGCGCATCCCGACCTGCTGTTCATGGCCGAGGCCTACTGGGAGATGGAGTGGACGCTGCAGCAGCAGGGCTTCGACCTCTGCTACGACAAGCGCCTCTACGACCGCCTGGTGCACGAGGACGCGGCGGCCGTGCGCGGGCACCTGACCGCGGCCGCCGACTACCAGGAGCGCCTGATCCGGTTCATCGAGAACCACGACGAGCCGCGGGCGGCCGCGACGTTCGCGCCCGCCGGAAAGGCCCGCGCGGCGGCGGTCGTGATGGCGACGCTGCAGGGCGCGCGGCTCTTCCACGACGGTCAGCTCGACGGCCTGCGCACGCGGATCCCGGTCTTCCTGGATCGCGGCCCCGACGAGCCCGTCGACGCCGAGCTGCGGGCGTTCTACACGCGGTTGCTCGCCGCGATCGCCGCGGCCGACATCCACCACGGCGCCTGGCAGCTGTGCGACTGCGACGGCTGGCCCGACAACGCGTCGCACGAGCAGCTGGTCGCGTGGACCTGGACGAACGACGCCGGGCGCCACCTCGTCGTCGTCAACCTCGCGGACGCGCCGGCGCAGGCGCGCGTGCGGGTGCCGTGGGACGACCTGCGCGGCGCGACGTGGACGCTCGAGGAGCGCCTGGGCGGCGAGCGATGGGACCGCGACGGCGACGAGCTGGCTGAGCAGGGGCTGTACGTCGGCATGGGCCCGTGGGAGGCGTACCTGCTGAGCTCGGCCGGCGGTCAGACTGCGGCCCTTCCCACCGGCTCGGCGGCCGGGTTAAGGTCTTCGGCATGACGTGGGATGAGCTCTTCGACAACCTGCTCGAGCTCGAGGGCCACGAGGTGCTGATCCAGGTCGGGGCGCGTCACGACGGCGCCCCGCACACGGCGGTGCTCTCGGCCATCGGGCGTTTCGCGGCGGAGCCCCACACGCTCTCGGACGAGCGCGGCCGCGACACGATCACGCTCGGCCTCGCGACGGGCGGCGGCGAGATGTGCGGAGGTCTGTCGCTGCGGCAGTCCGACTTCGAGGACGCCCGCCGCGCGGACGCGCGGCATCTCGAGGTGTCGTACTCCGGGATGGACCTGTCGATCGCGTTGCGCGATCAGACGTAGCTCGGGAACGAACGGGGTCAGACCCCGTCCTTCCGGCGGGCGTGCGGCGCGACCGCGGTGCCTGGCACCTTGAGTCGCGGCGACTCAAGGTGCCAGGCACGTTGAGTCGTGGACGCTCAAGGGGTCAGAGCCCATCTGTGGCCCCTCAGTCCCCTCGACCGGCGGCCAACACAAGCGAGGCCGTCAACAAGAAGCCCCGAACCCGCCAGGGTCCAGGGCCACCACGACATGGAGCCAAGGGGGATCGGACCCCTGACCTCCTTCTTGCAACGCAAGCCGGCCGAGGAGCCCGCAACGCCCGAGAACTCGGGCGATCTGGCGACTGGCGCACCTGATCGACCGTCTGAAATGGCGGCCGATGACGGCCGATCTCCGGCGATACGGGCACCGGCGAGCGCGACGGACTACAGCCGCTTCGTCGGCATTCGCCTAAGACAAACGGGCGTCCAGCCGGATTCGCGCGGGGGCTACGCTGCCGCCGTGGACCTGGCGCTTACGTCGATGTTCGCGGCCTTCATGATGGGCGTGTACCTGCCGGGGCGCTGGTCGACGCTCGCATGGCTGGCGCCGGTGCCCGTCGCAGTCGTGTACTACCTCGCCTGGCAAGGAGAGCGTTCTCCGTCCGCATCTGCGAGCGGAGATCCGCAGCCCGGCCTGATCGCCTTCGTCGGGGTCGTCGCGGTGCTCCTGACCGTCGCGGCTGCGGGTCTCGGGCACCTGGTGCGGTGGTTCCGCCGTCGCAGCGCGTCGCGAGTCGACACGGGGTAGTCCACGGTCCACGGAGACGGCGGCAGCCGCCGATCCGAAGACGCATCGAGAACCCCTCGGAGGTGCGAGCGACCCGCGGAACGGCTACAGGCCCAGGGCCTCGCGCGATGCAGCTGTGGAGCTCAGCACGCGGCTCCGCTGCGCCAAGCCTCCCGCTGCAGAGCTCAAACCGCCCGCCGTGCGCAGGGGCGCGCCGGGAGCTGTGGGCGCCGCCTGAATAGTGACCCTGCTGCAGGTGGTCCACTTTTCGACCGGCCTTGACAGGAGCGGCGCCCCAGCTGGGCACTGATCTCGGGCGCTCTCAGGGCGAGCGGGTCGCTCCTCCGAGCCGGGCCTAGTCGCCGCGCTCAGGTGCCGGGCCGGTCGTACGCCAGCGTCGCCGGGCCACCCCGCATCTCCCAAAGCGGCGAGCAGACCGGCCACGCGCCGGGTAGGCCGCGAGTCGTGTCCTTGAGGAAGCCGAAGAAGGGCTGGCGCACGATGTGGGTGGACTTGCCGCCGCAGGGCGGGACACGCCTCGACAGCCTCACGTTCCTGCGCGCCTTCCTCGCCCGCTGGCTCGTCTTCATGATCGTCGTCGCCCTCGTCCTCATCGCGGTCGGCCCCGGATGGACGAAGATCCTGGCCGTCGTCGTCGTGGTCACCGGCGTCCTCAACTTGCTGTCGGTCCACGCCAAGCTCAAGCGCGAGCGGGCCCGGACCAGCCACCTCGACGGCGGTTGAGCGTTGCTCGGCTACGCACCACCCCTCGATGACGCCGGCAACCTCCTGGCCGTCCTCATCGTTGGCGGCAGCCCCTGCCGATCGGCGCTTGGTGGCTATGGCGTCAGCGCGAGCCGTAGGGGTCGTGGAGGCGGCGCCACGCCGCCAGCGGGAGACCGGCACGGCCCAGTCGCCCGCACCCGCGCCGGGAGGGTCGCGCCTGCGTTTCCCTTGCGCGCGTCGCCGAGCAACTTCCGCATCGTGCGACGTCACCGATATCCGTCCGTGTACGTGGTGAAGTCGGCGAGCTTCAACTCGTCGCGGGTCTTGCCGTGTACGCAATTGCAGGCCGGGCAGTATCCGTCCCGGTTCATTGTTCCCTGACATCCCGGTGAGAAGACGTGTTGGATGTAGCGACCGATTGCCCGAAGGACGCGCATGGTCTTGGTGTTACCCGCCAGCCGAGCGACTACCGGC
>Ga0157379_10001571_pt1 | contig 18811 bp, 19 predicted proteins | sample S25metaG_FD_121802 | JGI IMG/M metagenome (GOLD analysis project Ga0157379, IMG submission 121802) | Switchgrass rhizosphere microbial communities from Kellogg Biological Station, Michigan, USA - S2-5 metaG | ecosystem: Host-associated > Plants > Roots > Rhizosphere > Soil | place: USA... | reverse complement strand
CTGAACGATACGCCGGGGGTCACGACGAGCGAGGCCTTCACGAACTGGTTCTCGAAGCCGCCGCACTGCGCGACCGCCTCGAGGTCGAGGTCGGCAGGACCGCTCAGGTTGTAGCCGCTCGCCGTCCAGCCCTTTGCGGATGGGTACGACGCGACGAGACGCGTCACCAGCGCCTGATCCGGCGCCGGCCCGTGGCCTTCCTCGAAGACGAACGCGCCGCCGGTCAAGGGCGTCAGCCCCTTCGGACACTTCGCGGTCACCGTCTTGATGCCGCCGTCCTTCAGCGGGACCGACTTCGTAACCGTGACGAGGGAGAGGGCATTCCATCCCGTTGCCGGATTCGACGCCGCAAACCCCAAAGAACAGGCGAGACAGGCAACGAGCGCACCGCCGGTCATGAGGCGAGCCATCGGTGTCCTCCTGCTACACGCGCTTGCCTATGTGCGACAGCGGATGCAAGCGCCCCTCTACAACGTGCGTCAATCGTCGGCGCGGTCGATCGCGAGGTAGTGCGCGACTTCCGGCGGCGTGTTGCCGCGATGGAACGCGCGGGTGCGCTCGCGGATCTCGACGTCGTCGAGCGTGGCGCGCTCGTGCTGGCGGAGATGCTCGGCCCACGAGTCGACGAGGAACACCTCGACGAGCTGCGACGCATCCTCCGCGTCCTCGTAGAGTGACCAGCCGACGGCGCCGTCGCGGCGGCGCAGGCGCTCGATGCCGCGCATCGCGGTGATGAAGGCGTGGCGATCGGCACGCTCGACGCGGTAGTGGATGGTCACCATGACGGGGCCGCGGTCGAGGGGCGCGTCGACGCGCGGCGCAGGGGAGAACTTGGTCGGCGACAGATCGACGCCGGCGACGTCCGGCAAACGGAACCGCGCGAAGACCGGAGCGGTCACGAGCAAGCCGAGCGCGGCGGTCGAGAGCGCCCACGGCGTCCCGACGCGGGACGCGAGCGCGCCCCACACGACGCTGCCGACGGCCATACCGCCCGAGAAGACGAGGATGTAGACGGCGAGGCCGCGCGCGCGCACCCACTCGGCGATCGCGTTCTGCGCAGCGACGAAGAAGAGCGAGAGCAGCGTCAGCCAGCAGATCCCCGCGACCCACATCGCGACACAGGCAATCGGGAAGACGCGCACGTTCGCGACGACCAGGCAGCACACCGCGAAGACGGCGCTGCCCGCCCGCGTCAGCTGCTCGAGCGAGACGCGCCGGCGTAACTCGGCGAGGAGCGCGGCCGCGGTGACCGCCCCGAGCCCGAGTGAGCCGAGCAGCACGCCGTAACCGGTGGGACCGCGCCCGAGCTCGTGACGCGCGACCAGCGGCAGCAACGACATCAGCGCGATCGCGAACACGATGAAGCCGCCCGAGCGAACCATCACGGCGCGGAGCGGTGGCGTATGGCGCACGTAGCGGAGACCACCACGCATCGCGCCGATGAGGCGCTCGGCCGGCAGCGGCGTCGGCGGCGCCTCGCGGTTCCAGTCGTAGAGTACCCACACCGTGCCGAGGAACGAGGCGGCATTCAGGAGAAACGCCGGCCCCGGACCGGCGGCCGCGACGACCGCGCCGCCGAGCGCCGGACCGAAAGCGCGCGCGATGTTGAAGCCGACGCTGTTGAGCGCGACGGCGGCGGGGAGCTCCTCGCGCGGCACGAGCTCCGCGATGGTCGCCTGCCACGCCGGGCCGTTCAGCGCCACGCCGAAGCCCATGGCGAGGGTCACGATCAGCAAGACGATCGGCGTCGTGTGGCCGGTGATCGTGACGACCCCGAGCACCGCGGCGCCGACGAGCATCCACGTTTGCGTGAAGACGAGCAGCCGTCGGCGATCGAGAATGTCGGCGAGCGCGCCCGCGGGCACCGCCAACACGAACATCGGCAAGCTCGTACCGACCTGCACCAGGGTCACCAGGAGGGGCGACGTGGTGAGCGACGTCATCAACCACGAGGCACCCACGTCCTGCATCCACGTGCCGACGTTCGACGCGACGGACGCGATCCAGAGGCCGCGGAAGACGGCGCGGCGAAGCGGCGCCGTCGTCTCTCCACGCAGCCCCATCATCGGACGATGGGCGACGTCCAACGACGCGTCAAGCGTGGTGCGCGCTGGAGAGCGGAGAGGGAGGGATTCGAACCCTCGGTAGGGTGTTACCCCTACACACGCTTAGCAGGCGTGCGCCTTCGACCACTCGGCCACCTCTCCGGCACGGGGGGACATTGCCGTTTACCGCAGCGCGGCGCCTCGCGCCAGCGAGCCGTAACCGGTCCATCTTCTTGACAAGGAAGGGGTCGGCTTCTAAGCAGCTGCCGTTCCAGGAGGAGGGCTACCAAATGGATGTGATGAACTTGATCGAGTCGTTGTTCCGCTGGCTGCACGTGTTCTTCGGCATCCTTTGGATCGGGTTGCTGTACTTCTTCAACTGGGTGAACGGGCCCTTCCAGGCCACGCTCGACGCCGAGACCAAGAAGAAGGTCGTGCCCGAGCTGATGCCGCGTGCCCTCTTCTGGTTCCGCTGGGGCGCCGCCTTCACCTGGATCACCGGCGTCTTCCTGCTTCTCCTCGTGTACTACCATTTCGGCGCCGTCTTTCAGGGCAACGAGGCGCACTGGACGTTCCCGATGCTGGTCATGATCCTCTTCGTCTTCATCGCCCCCTTCATCTACGACGCGCTCTACAAGGGACCGCTGAAGGATCCGTCGACGGGCTTCTGGGGGGGACTGGTGCTCGCGTTCGTCATCCTGTTCCTGTTCGACAAGTTCGCGGGCATGAGCTACCGCGGCACCGCCATTCACCTCGGCGCCACGATGGGCACGGTCATGGCCTTCAACGTGTGGTTCCGCATCTGGCCGTCGCAGCGCGCGATCATCACCGCGGTGAAGAACGGCCAGGCGCCGGATCCGGCGCTGGTCGCGCTCGCGGGCGCGCGCTCGAAGCACAACACCTACATGTCGGCGCCGCTGGTCTTCATGATGATCAGCCAGCACGCGACGTGGGCGGCGTCGGCGCCGGTGATCGAGCTGACGATCATGGTCGCCGTCGCGTGGGCGATGGTCTACCACATCTACGGCCGGGCGGCGGCCGTGAAGGGCTTCTGAGCGGACGGCTCGCTCGCGCGCTGCTCGTGGCGCTACTCACGAGCGGCGCGTGCGAGCGCTCCACCACGCCGCCGGCACCGACAAGGACGCCGACGCCGCTCGATCACGCAACGACCGGCGTGATCAACGGGTACGTCCATTTCATCGGAAGCGCGCCGGCGCCGCGCCCCGTGACGCAGATCGCCAGCGACCCCGCCTGCGTCGCCGCCCATCCCAATGGGCTGGAGATCCGCGACGTCCGCGAGCAGGACGGGCAGCTTGCCGACGCGTTCGTCTACATCGCGCGCGGCCTCGAGGACCGCGTCTTCGCGGTGCCGACGTCGCCCGCGATCGTCGACCAGGCCGAGTGCATGTACCGGCCCGCCGTCGTCGGCGCGCAGGTGGGCCAGGAAATCCTGTTCGAGAACAGCGACGACACCCTCCACAACGTGCACGGCGAGCCGACGAAATCGCCCGCGTGGAACTTCGGCCTCGGCGTCAAGGGCGCGCACCGCTCGATCACGATCGACCACGCCGAGGTGCCCGTCGCCGTGCGCTGCGACGTGCATCCGTGGATGCGCGGGTCGCTCGGCGTCGTGCCCCACCCGTACTACGTCGTCACCTCGACGACAGGTCTGTTCTTCCTCGGCGAGGTGCCCGCCGGCCATTACACCCTGGCCGCGTGGCACCCGACGCTCGGCACGCGCGAGCTGGAGATCGACGTCGCGCCCGGCCGCGTGACGGACGTCGAGCTGACGTTCGGCTCGCCCTGACGCCGTTACGCCGTCACGACGGGCCCGTCGAGAGGATCGTCGCCAGTTCCTTCGCGTTCTGTACCGCGTACGAGCCGCGACAATTGTTCATGAGGACGTGCACCGAGCCGGCACGGCGCGCCAGCGCGTGGACGCGCGGTGCCCACTCGCGCAGCTCGTCGAGCGTGTAACGGTAGCCGAACTTCTCGACCGTGCCGACGCCCGGACGATCCCACGCCGCGAGGTTGCGGCCGTGGAAGCGCACGACGGCGAGCTCGTCGCTCGTCGCCTCGGCGATCGGCGGCACGCTTGCCGCCGTGCCCTGCGGCTCGTCGACCGAGACGTAGGCGAGGCCGCGCTCACGCAGGAAGGCGAACGTCCGCGCCGCGCGCTCCTCGGCGAGCCAGGTCGGATCGCGGAACTCGATCGCCAGGGGGTACGGCAACCGCTCGCGGCAGAGGTCGAGGTACGCGAGGCTCGTGCGCGAGCGGGGAAACCACTTCGGAAACTGCAGCAGCACGTAGCCGAGGAGCCCGGCCTCGTGGAGCGGCCTGATTGCCGACGCGAAGCGCCGCCAGATCTCGCTCGCCACCTCTTCCGGCACCTCGCGTCCATAGACGCGCGGCCGCTGCGCCAGCTTGGCGCCGAGCGCCGTGCGGAGATCGGGCGGCAGGCGCGCCGGCACGAAGGGGTGCTGCGTCAGCGCCGCGAAGGCCTTCACCCCGAAGACGAAATCGTCGGGCACGCGCTCGACCCAGGCCGTCGCCATGCGCTCCGCCGGCAGCGCGTAGAAGGTGGCGTCGACCTCGACGAGCGGGAAATGCCGCGCATAGTAGCGCAGCCGGTCGGCCGGGCTCTTCACGCTCGGCGGATAGAACTCGCCGCTCTCGAGGAGCGTGCGCTCGGTCCAGGACGCTGTGCCGATCCGGACGTTGCCGACCCGCGCCGGCATGGGCCCCGCCCGCAGCGCGGCGAGCGGCGGCTCGAGGTCGAGACGGGCCGGGCCCGCGGTACGCATGCCCTACTGTGTGCGAGGGCCCGTCCGCGACGCAACCGCCGCCGGTTGACGGCCAGGGTCGTGGCGCCTAGACTGTCATGTTTGCCGCGCCTGTCGAGGCGGTGGAACCCATCCGGAGGTGAGTCAGGCGATGCGGCATCAAGATCTCGAGACCGACGCCCACAATGAGCTGCGGAAGATCGTCCGCACCGTCGACAAGAAGCTGCAGCTCCAGGTCCAGGACGGCCCGACGACGCAGGACCCGCTGCTGAAGCTGCATCTCTCCCAGGGGAACCTGCAGGCGGAGATGGAGGTGTCGGTCGAGGAGATCCGTCGCGCCCTCGAGGACGACCGCGAGCGGGCCACGCTGCGGGAGCGCATCAAGCGCACCCACGAGCGTCTGTGGTTCCCGCTCAAGCCGGCACCGTTCTTCAGCACCAAAGCGATCCGGCCCGGCAGCGAGGCCTTCGCGCACTTCCGCCCGTCGGGCGGCCGCCGCTAGATCTCGCGCCGGCCCGGCTGATGCCGGTACCGGACGCTGGTCAGCCTTCTGACGGCGAGTTGAGCTGCGGGCCGCGGATCCCACCCTCGCTCGCGAGGTCGTAGAGCGCCTTGCGTGCGAGTCGGGTCGGGCTGTTGTGCCCGTTCTCCCAGCGATTCACCGTCGCCACCGTAATGCCGAGCCGGTGGGCGAACTCTTCCTGCGTCAGACCGAGATTGCGACGCAGATTGCGGATGTTGTCGGCTTCCATTCAGCGCTCCTCCTTCTGAATGCGCGGCACATCCGCGCTGGCCTGGACGGAAGCAACTGATATGCCACCTTGCAAGCCTGGATTTTCCTACTGATCCGCGCCCTTCACACCCGGAGCCGTGTCAGCATTGCGGCACTGTGGACATCGACGTAACGCTCCGCATGCGGCCTTGCGGGCAGAACGACGCCATACGATAGTTCTCCACGGGAAACCCGAGCGATGATGTTCGAGCGCATAGCACTTTCGACAGCACTGGCGTTTCTCCTGATGCCGACGGCCGCGCTCGCGGCCAAACGCAGTTGCGGCGACGACCGGGCCGCGCTCCAGGCGGAGATCGATACCGCCTGCCCCTGTGCCTCGGCGACCAGCCGATCCGCGTACCTACGCTGTGTCGGCAACAAGCTCCGCGACCTGAGCGGCTGCCGCAAGGGGCCGGACGGGGCCCCGATTTGCCGGCCCGTCTCCCGCTCGTGCGCCACCACCGTCCGCCGGGCGGCCTCGCAGTCGGCCTGCGGCGAGGCGGGCACGGTGGCCTGCTGCATCCCCCACCAGCACGACTGCGCCAACGACCCCAAGTTGGCCGACGGCAAGAAGGAAGGGACCTGCAGCGGCACCAAAATCCCATGCGACAGCATGGCGGATTGCGTCCTGCCGCGCTGCCGGCAGGCCTCCAGCGCCGCGCGCTGCACGCAGATCGGCGGCAAGGTCGGAAGCAGCCAGGATTGCAACACCGCCTGCTCGCCTTGACCCCGCAAGCGCTCAAGTTCTCGCGCTAACTTACCGAAAATCCCCAGGACAGCTGAGAGGCGGGGTAGCTCCGCCCTTGTCGGAGCCATGTTCACGATCATAGGGATCGTCGTCGTCCTGTGCGGGGTCATCGGAGGGTTCGCCTTCGAGAACGGCCCCATGCACGTCCTCATCCAACCCGCCGAGCTGATGATCATCTTCGGCGCCGCGATCGGGGCGCTGCTGGTCTCGGCACCGGGCAAGGCCCTCGGCCAGACCCTCTCGGCGATCGGCAGCTCCTTCGCTTCGACGAGCCCGACCAAGGCCGACTACCTCGAGCTGCTCACCCTCCAGTACGAGGTCTACCAGTTCCTGCGGAAGAACGGCGCCGTCGCTCTCGACGAGCACGTGCAGGACGTCGAGAAGAGCGCGATCTTCTCCAAGTACCCCGGCTTCCTGAAGCGCCATCACGCGGTCGACTTCTTCCGTGATGCGCTGAAGCAGGTCGTCAACGGTACGGCCAGCGCCGAGGAGCTCGACGTGCTGCTCGACTCCGAGCTCGACACGCATCACGAGGAGTTGGCGATCCCGATCGGCCTGATCCAGAAGACCGGTGACGCGCTTCCCGGTCTCGGCATCGTCGCCGCGGTGCTCGGCATCATCATCACGATGGGCTCGCTCGATGCCGGCCCCGAGGAGATCGGCCACAAGATCGGCGCCGCGCTCGTCGGCACGTTCCTCGGCGTGCTCCTGTCCTACGGCATGCTGGGTCCGATCGCGACCAACGTCGAGATCCAGGGCAACGCGGTGTCGCGCTACATGCGTTGCATCAAGGAAGGTCTGATCCCCGCGGTGCGCGGCGCGTCGCCCATCGTCGCCGTCGAGTTCGCGCGCAAGGCGATCTTCGGCGGCGTGCGGCCGTCGAGCGACGAGACCGACGAGGCCGTGAAGTCCGCCAAGTCGGCGGCGTCGAGCTGAGGTCGTCCCATGGCGAGCTCCAGCGCCAAGCCGCAGATCATCATCAAGATCAAGCGGAAGGCCGCGCACGGCGGCGGCCACCACGGCGGCGCATGGAAGGTGGCGTACGCCGACTTCATCACCTGCATGTTCGCGCTCTTCATGGTGCTCTGGCTGCTGACCCAGGCGGATCTCCAGCTGCGCCAGGACATCGCGCGCTACTTCCGCAACTCGAGCGTTCTCCCCGGCGGCTCGATGATCGGCAGCCAGACCTCGGCCGCGAAAAGCGAGAAGGCGCACATCCTCGACGCCTCGATCTCCGTCGTCCAGGGCTCCGGCGAGGAGCTCGCCGCGCTCCGTGGGCGCGCCAAGGAGATCCAGAAGGCGCTCGAGCAGAATCCGAACCTGACGCAGATCCGCGACAACGTCCGCGTCCAGGTCACGGAGGAAGGACTCGAGATCCAGATCGTCGACTCGGGCGCGGAGGGGCGGAAGGACCTCCTCTTCGACGTGAACAGCTCGACGTTGTCCCCCGCCCTGCAAGCGCTCCTGATCGACCTGGCGGCGCGCCTCGGCACGCTGCCCAATCGCATCGAGATCGGCGGCCACACCGATGCGCGGCCGTTTGCGACCGGCTCGCAGCAGAGCAACTGGGATCTGTCGTTCGCGCGCGCCAACGCCGCCCGCCAGATCATGGAGGCGCACGGTCTGTACCCGCACCAGATCATGCGCGTCACTGCCTACGCCGATACCAAGCCGCTGAACGTCGAGGATCCGCTTGCCGACGAGAACCGTCGGCTGAGCCTCCTGGCGCGGCGCGAGGATCAGCCGAAGGCGAAGGGCAGGAGCGCGGGCGGCGATCCCGGCTCCCGCCTGCCGCCGCCAATCGTCGTGCCGGGCCTGCCGCCCGTCAGCTGAGCCGGTTCTCCCGCATCCCCGCGTCGCGGCCCTGGTGGCCGCTGGCCGTCGCGCTCAGGTCGCGCCGCCATTCGCGCGCGCGCTCGAGCGTCCGAGAGATGAAACGCCCCTTCCGATCCGAGTACAGCAGCAGGCTGTGCCCGGCGTCACGCGCCAGCTTGCGCTTCAACGAGCCGTAGCGCCGCGCCTCGTCGGGATGCGCCTGCAGGTAGTCGCGGAAGAGCAGGTTGTGGTCCCACAGGCTGCTCTCCCGTTGCACCACGTGCAGGTTGAAGGGCTGCGGCTCGAGCTTGCGGAAATAGGCCCGCCCCGGAATGCCGCAGGCGCCGAGGTACTCGTAGCCGAGACGCGCCAGGGCCGCGAGCTGCGTGTCGAGGAGCGCGAGACGGTCGACGCTCGCGATGATGTCGACGACCGGCTTCGCCGGCAGGCCAGGTACGGCGGTGCTTCCCATGTGCTCGACGGCGATGACGTCGCCGAGTGCACGGGTGATCTCCGCTCGCTCGGCGGCGAAGAGCGCCGGCCAGCGCGGATCGTACTCGTGGATCGTGACGAGTTCGTCGGCACGCCGTTCGGCCCGGATTATCCGCTTTTCGGAGGGCGTCACGACTTCAGGCTGCCCGGGAGGCGCCGAACCGTCAATCACGGGTGAGGGTGGATTCGCCATACTGCAAGAGGGGATACGCGCGTCACCTGTCCGTCCGGATGAGGCGCCTCCTCCTTTGGTACTAGGACCTTAGTATGTCTGTTACAAAGCAGTTTCGTATATCATCCTGTATTGACAGAGCAGGCTCAAGCGCGCGTATGCTCGGGCATGCGCCCCCTCCTCCTCGCCATCGCTCTCCTGCTGCTCGTGCCCTCCGCGTCGCTCGCTCAGCAGACGCCGAATCCGCTCGATGCCTGCCAGCAGAGTCTGGCGCGCGCGAGTCGCTCGCTCGGCGACAGTACGCGGCGCAGTGTCGGCCGCTGCATCGCGGCGGGTCTGCGCTGCCTCACCGGCAACGCGACGGACCAGCGTCTCTGCTGCCTCACGGCCGCGCCGCGCTGCAGCGCGCAGGCGGTCAAGATCGCGCGCGCCGAGCAACGCTTCGCCGGACGGGTGCGCATCGGCCGCTGCGCCGCGGTGCCGTTTGCGACGATCCTCGACCCGACCGGCCTCGGCTTCGCCAGCTCCGCCGACACCTGCCGCTGCCTCAGCGTGCCGACCGAGGTGACCGATCTCCACACGCTCGGCGTCTGCCTCGCCCAGCTGGTCGACGGACAGACGACACGCCTCCTCGCCCTGGCCGAGACGCCCCGCGCGGCCGACGCCCTCGCCTGCGTCGGTCTACCCGACGTAATCGACACGCTGCAGACGAGCGTCGCAGTCCTGGCGTGCGGCCAACCGACGGCAACGCCCGACGCCGCGACGACCGCCACGCCGACCATCGCATCGACGCCGGCGCCCACGGCCACCCCGGGCAACGGCGCCACCCCGCGTGCCACGCGCACGCCGCGCCCGAGCCGGACACCGACCAATCGCGCCACGCCGACGATGACGACCATCGCCGCCACCACGACGCCGGTCTCCGCGCCGACGCGCACCGCCAGCCCCGCCGTCAACCCGACGCGCTCCCCCACCCCGCGCCCGACGCTCAGCCCCACCCCGGCGCCCACGGCGACCGCGGTGTGCGGCAACGGCATCGTCGAGGGCGATGAGGAGTGTGACGGCAACGCGTTCGACGACAGCGGCTGCCTCGAGGACGTGTGCACGTGCGACGACTTCTGCGACGACGCCGGGGGCCGCCTCGGATGCAACCGCGATTGCACCGCCGACTTCAGCCACTGCACCGCCGGCGGCTGCGAGTTCTGAGCCGCGCGAAGGGCTCAGTGCTTTGTGATGTCGGCCTGGCCGATCGCGCCGTCGAGCAGGTAGGCGCCGTCGATCCGCATCGTATCGCCGACGGCGAAGACCTCGCACCCGAGCGCGTGGCCCGCGTTGTCGTGCACCGACGAGTCGGTCAGCTCGACGACATAGGTGTCGTCCTCGTCGACCATCTCGTCCGGCGGCAGCGCGACGCTGGCGCACACGAGGCGATCCATCGCGCAGTCGAGCCCGACGACTCGCCCCTCGAAGGCGACGTACACGGCCGTCGGCGCGACCTCGCCGCTCGGCACCCGTAGGGTCACGTCGCGGAGCGTCGTCGTCCCGCCGGCGGGAACGTTCACGGAGTAGCGCGCCTCGAGCCCGTCCCCGGCGCGCGTGAAGCGCAGCGCCGTGTCGCCGGCGAAGGCCCCGCGGAGGGAGAACTGTCCCTGGCCGTCGGTCTGGGTCTGGAGATCGGTGCCCTCGACGGTCACGATGATGCCGCTGGTCGACTCGCCCGAGGAGGACGCCCCGCCGCGATCGACGGCAACGACGTTGCCCGCGAAGCTGCTGATGCCGGTGCCACGCTGCCCGCCGTCCGCCGCGCAGCCGGCGTACGCGAGCAGCAGTACGAGTCCCAAGATCCGCACCCGCCTCATGACTCCCGCTCCTTGCGGCCGCGCTTCCGTCCGCCCGCGCGCGCCGGAGGCGCCGGCCGATCGTTCGATCGCGGCGCCGACTCGAAGAAATACAGCCCGACGCCGGCGCGGTGGCGCGCGCCGCCGGGGGCCTTCGGGTTGCGGTCGCGATCATAGCGCGCCAGCAGGCGGTCGAGACGGTCGAGGAAGCGCTCGCTCTCGCGCCGGATCTCGCGCCGTACCCGCTCCGCGACCTCGCTGCCGAGGTTGTCGTACGAGACCTTGCGCTGCAGCAGGCGATCCTCGCCCTCCGCCATCACGTTCTTCAGCATCGTCTCGACGAGCTCGCCGGGGTCCTCGGCCAGGATCTGCAGCTGCTCCGCGCTGCCGGAGCGCGGCACGTACGCGCGCACGCGCAGTGTGACGACGCCGTCGCGGACGGCGACCGCACCTGTCGCGGCCAGATGCTCGAGGAGCACCCCGGGCGCGAGGTCGGAGGTGACGTCGTGCGCGAGCCGCATGAAGCTCGCCCCGCGCGCCGCTTGATACGGGAGGGCGCGAGGCTTACCCGAGCTGTCGGTGGTGCGCGGATCAGTGCGCCACCGCGCGATCAGGCTGGCGATGTGGTTCATGCTGAACGTGCCCGGCGCGGCGGCCGCGCCCGCCGCGCGCATGCGGCGGACCTCCTTGCGGTTGATCCCGGTGAGCAGCGCGATACGGCTGTCCGTGGCGCGCCGGCCCGGCAGCGCGAACTCCGCCTCGGCGACGGCGATGAAAACCTCGCGCAGGCGGCGCTCGACCCAGCCGAACGGCACACCGAGCGCCAGCAGGCGGCGCACGAACGGACGCGTCGCCTCAGCGGTCGCGCGGATCAATCCTTCCTGCAGATCGTTCACGTCGAGGAGAATTGTAGGGCGCCTGGACGCTCGCTACAAACCATTCCGGCGGCTTGATGGCGGCGTCGTGGATGCGCTAGAGCGCCTCGATGCCCCGAGGATCGTCCCGGTTGAACCTCATCCTGGTCTCGACGGCCATCCTCTTCCTGGTGGCCGGCCTCGCCATCCGCTGGCGCATTCGCCAGCTCGGACCGCACGCCTCGGCGCTGGCGCGGGTGCAGGCGCCGCAGCCTTCGCCCTCGCCGGACGAGCGCGCCGGGGACCTCGCCGACCCGCTCAACGAGCAGGCGTACGAGGACGATCCGCTCACCGGCATGCCCGACCGCGAGGCCCATTGGGCGTCGGTCGACATGGAGAAGATCCGGGAAGCTTTGCCCGACAACATCTACTGGAAGATGGCCGCGCCGACGAGCGATCCCCAGGTGAAGGAGGCGCGTGAGCAGGAGCGTGCGCGTTGGAACGACGAATACGGCAAGGTGCTCTCCAACACCGCGACGGACGCCGAGATCGACGCCTATTACGCACACCGCCAGAAGCTCTCCGAGGACTACCTCGCCTTCATCGTCTACCTGATGGAGAACTACGGCTATCAGATCCCACGCCGCGACGTCGCTCTCCTGAAGCTCGCCGGCGAGATGCACCACGAGCGCCTCGAGGAGCTTCCTCGCCAGCTCGCAGAAGCCCACCAGCGGCATGCAGAGCACGAGTCCGTCCGCGAGGCGTGGCTCGAGCAACAGAAACAATTCGGCGTCCAATCGCCTCCCGCTCCGAACGCGCCACCTCCCGACGCGCAGTGACATGCGCAGCGCGCGGCGTTCGATCGACGGAGCGCACGACGATGCGACACATCGCGAGATCGTCTCCCACATTCTCTTCACCGGAACGCACGTTTTTTCTTGATTGAAGTCACGCACCCATGTTACCCGGCGCGAGCACTGCACGCGGTGGGGCCGCCCGCCCTGCCCCCTTGCCCTGAACTACGACAGGAGGTGGCGACGCATGACGCTACGCAGCGCTTTCCGAGGTTGGCGAGCCGCAGCCCTCGCGCTCGCGGCACTGACGATCACCATGCCACGCGCAGCCCACGCGATCGGGATCGAGGACGTGGTCGACGGTGGCAACACCTACAATTGGGTGAAGGTCGAGATTCCAGGAACCGTGTGCAGCGACGGCTCGCAGTACCGCTTCTGGTACTACGACTCGCCGACGTCGAACAACATGGTGATCTCGTACGAGGGCGGCGGCGCCTGTTGGGACTACCCCTCGTGCAGCGGCCAGGCCGGCATCCTCGGCGCCGCGCACCCGAACGGCATCCCGAGCGACTACATCACGCAGTTCGAGCCGCAGTACGTCTCCCCGATCATCAACGGTGCGGATCCCGGCATCCCGGGCCGTGCGAAGAACCCGATCGTCACGAACGGCTGGGACATGGTGTACGTCCCGTACTGCACGGGTGACGTCCACGTCGGCAATCGCGTCGTCACCTACACCGATCCGACGGGCGTGAACCCCCCGATCGTCTTCCGCCACAACGGCTACAACAACAGCGTCGCGCTGCTGAACTTCCTGCACACGCGCTTCCCGAGCATCAACAAGCTGCTCGTGACCGGCTTCAGCGCCGGCGGCGTGGCCAGCGCCGCGACCTTCTACACGGCCCGCCGCACCCTGGTGCCGACCAAGGCGTACCTGCTCGACGACTCCGGTCCGGCCTTCCTGGCGCCCAACTCGTCCTACAACTCGTACCCGCTGCAGCAGCTCATCAAGACGCAGTGGAACCTGACGTCGCTCTACTCGCAGCTTCCGGCGTCGTTCAATCCGAACGATCTCGGCAGCATCAACGGGATGGTCGCGACGCAGTTCCCGAACGACCTGATGGCCTACACCGCCTACAACAGCGACTACAACTTCTCGCGCTTCTCCTACGAGCGCTTCTATCCGGGCATCACCAAAGACCAGGTGCTCGCCAAGTGGCGGACCGACCAGACGAACCTGATCAACAAGATCAAGACCTACTCCAACTGGAGCTACCACGTCCCGTGGGAGCGTCCGATCAACGACAGCCACTGCGTGTCGATCATCACCTTCATCGGCAGCCACGCGTGCCCGACGGTACGCAAGAAGTACTGGTACGAGGCGCTCGAGTGGCCGTGGACGCAGAGCTGGAAGTGCCCGAGCGGCTTCCTGCCGTTCGAGACGTTCCTGTCGAATTGGCTCGGTAGCAATCAGCAGAAGCGGACCGTCGAGCCCGAGAACTACTACAACGACGAGGACCCGGGCATGCAGATCGTCGGGCCGTTGATCAACGACGCGCTCGCCGGCGCCTGATCCTGATCCCTGACCGTCTCCATCGGGGGCCCGCACTCGCGGGCCCCCGATTGTTTTCGTATGCGCTTCCGGTGATGCCGCTCGCGCGCTCCCTCGCTGCCGTCGCCGCGCTCGTGGTGCTCGCCGGCTGCCAGAGCGGCACCGCGCCCGCGCCGTCGCCGACCGTCGCGCCGTCGCCGCACGCCACCCGCGCCCGCAAATTCGACATGGGCGGCGACGGCGAGGTGCGAAAACCGCAGCCCTACACCCTCGAGCAACGCTTGCTCGAGGCGGTGCGCCAGAACGACCGCGCCAGCATCACCCGCGCGGTCGAGCTCGGCGCCGCGCTCACGTCCAAGGACGACCTCGCGCGCTCGACTGTGCTGCTCGCGACGCTGGACGCCGGCGACCTCGAGTTGGTGCGCTGGCTGCACGAGCAGGGCGTCCCGCTCGACGAGCCCGACGCCGGCGGCCGCACCGCGCTCAGCTTCGCCGCCGATACGGGGCGCCTGCCGATCGTGCAGTACCTGCTCGAGCAAGGTGCCGCGGTCGACAGCCGCGACGTCCAGCAGCGCACGCCCCTGCTGCACGCCGCCGGTGCCGATCATCCGGACGTGATCGCGTTCCTGCTCGATCATCACGCCGACGTGAATGCCCGTGACCAGTTCGGCGATACGCCGTTGATCGTCGCCTGCGGCAAGGGCAACGTCGCCAGCGCCACGCTGCTCATCGCCCGCGGCGCGGACGCGACGGTCGCCGATCAAGAGGGACGGACCGCGAAGCAGCGCAGCGCGCCCGAGGCCGCGCCCTGCCTCGCCTTGCCGCGGTAACGGATGCTCGCGGCCGCCCTCGGAGGCGCGCTCTACTTCCTCGGCTACGTCGGCTTCGGCGTCTGGCCGTGCATGGCGGTCTTCCTCGTGCCCCTGTGGTGGGCACTGGACCGCCGGCGCGCGGGCACGAGCCGGGCGCTGCTGCTCGGCGGCACCTTTGGCCTCGTCGCCTATGCCGGCGGCTTCGGGTGGCTGTGGCATCTCGTCGGGCCTTTCCTCGGCGGCGACCTCCTGGTGGGCGCCGTGCTGTGGGGCGGCTACGGCGTCGCCTTCGCGCTCGGCTTCGCCGTCTACGCCGCGCTCTACGCGGCGCTCCGCCGGCGCGGCTCGACGGTCACGCTCGCGGGCATCGCGCCGCTCCTCCTGGTGGAGTGGCTGCAGCTGCAGATCTTCCCGCTCTACGCCGGCAACGGGCTCGTCTCCGTTCCGGCGGCGCCACTCTGGCTGCAGACGGCCGACCTCGGGGGCCCGCTGCTCTTGAGCGCGCTCGTCGCCGGCGTGAACGTCGTCGTCTTCGAGACGCTGCGCTGGTGGAGCGGCGAGCGGGCGCGGCCGGTCGCCGCCTGGCTGACGGCGCTCGTCGTCGCGACCATGGTCGTCGGCTACGGCGCTGTCCGCATGGCCGAGCTCGATGCCGCGTCCGCCGCGGCACCGGCGCTGCGCGTCGGCCTCGTACAGGCGAACCTGAGCCCGCTCGAGAAGAGCACGCTCAGCGTGGTGACGCACGAGCGGCATCTGGCGCAGACGCGCGAGCTTCTCGCGCAAGGCGATCTCGACCTCGTCGTCTGGCCCGAGACCGCCTATGTGCGCGGCCTCCGCCTGCCGCTACCGATCGCCGGCCGGCCGATCCTCGGCGACCTCGCCGTCCCCCTGCTCTTCGGCGCCAGCTCGGTGCGCGAGGAGAGCGGCCGGCGCCGGAAGGGCAACGCGGCGCTCCTGATCGGCGCCGACGGCATGATCCGCGACGTCTACCAGAAGAATCTCCTCATCCCGCTCGCCGAGTATCTGCCGCTCGCCGCGCTCGTACCCGGAATCCGGCGCTGGCTGCCGCAGGTCGACGACTTCGACGCCGCGGCCGACACGCCGGCGCTCCACCTCGGCCCGTGGCGCCTCGCGACGCCGATCTGCTACGAGGCGATCCGTCCCGACTTCGTGCGCCGCATGGTCCGCGCGGCCGAGCCCCACCTCCTCGTCACCCTCGCCAACGACGCCTGGTTCGGCGACTCCCAGGAGCCCTGGCTGCACCTCGGGCTCGCGCGCCTGCGCGCCGTCGAGCACCGCCGCTACCTGGTGCGCGCCACCAACAGCGGCATCAGCGCGGTCGTCGATCCGGCGGGCCGGCTCGTCGCGCGCACCGGCGTGCTCACGCAGGAGAATCTGCGCGCCGTCGTCCACCCGCTCGAAGGGACGACGGTCTACGCGTGGATCGGCGACTGGCCGGGGTGGCTCGCTGCCGCGCTCGCGGGGGTCGCCCTGACGCGGCGGCGACCCCCGTCCGAGGAGCGATCCGCTACTTCAACGCCATCGAGACGCCGCTCGCGCCGATGGTGAACTTCAGCCCCTTCGTCGTGCCGGTCAAGGTCACGACCACGCCGTTTTGATTCTTCATCGTCAGGGCGCCGCCGCCCCCACCCACGGTCGCGCCTGCTTCGACCGCGGCATACGTGCCGGAGAAATCCTCGAGCTTCGCGAGGTGGTAGACCTTGCCGGTCGCGCTCACGTTGGCGATGCCGACGGAGCCGACGTCGAGACCGCTTACGGTGATCTCGTGCGCCTTTCCTTTGTAGTTCAGCGTCCCGCTGCCCCAGCTCAAACCGACGCCTGCCGCGACGGAGCCACCCGACAGCTTGAGGGTGGCCGACGGCGCGTTACCCTTGTGTTTCGCGCTCGCAACCCCGACCGGCAGACACATCGCGACCAACGCACACGCTACGATCAATCGACGCATGATTCCTCCTCTTGAACGACCCACGTTCGTTTACGGTTGCGGCTATCGTCCAAGCTATACGCTCATAGTCAAGCGGTCGCCCGCAACGTCACGTGACACCACGATGATTTTTTCGCGCGAACCGGCTAGACAGTCGGGATGATCACGGCAAACGAGCTGAAGCGCGGGTGGCGGGTCGAGATCGAGGACGACCCCTATCTGGTCATGGCGGTCCAGGTGCAGTCGCCGTCGGCACGCGGCGCCAGCACCCTCGTGAAGGCGAAGGTCCGCAACCTCCGCACCGGCAATGTCTTCGACCGCACCTTCAAGGCGAGCGACAAGATCCTCGAGGCCCAGATCGAGCTGCGTCCCGTGCAGTACCTCTACAACGACGGCGACGGCTATCATTTCATGGACACGGGCTCCTACGAGCAGTTCACCTTGAGCGCGGATGCCCTCGGGGACGACGCCGGCTATCTCACCGAAGGCCTCGCGGGCACCCGCTCGGTCGTCTTCAAGGGCGCGGTGATGAACGTCGAGCTGCCGCAATCCGTGGTGCTGAAGATCCGCGAAACCGATCCGGCCGTGAAGGGCGCCACGGCGCACGCCCAGACCAAGCCGGCCACGCTCGAGACCGGCCTCGTAATCCAGGTTCCGGCGTATCTCGAGAGCGGTGAGACGGTGCAGGTCGACACCACGGAGGGCCGCTTCATGGCGCGGGTGAAGAGCTGACGTCGTCGGCGCGTTCCTCCGGGTCGTAGGGCTCGTGTAAGGGGCCGACCGTGATCGCGATCATCGCGCGTCCCCCCGCAGCGCGAGCACCATCTCCTGCAGGCTCGCGGCGGTCACGGCTTCCGGTGCGACCGGGGTGCCACACACCAGCTCGATACGCGACCAGACGCGGCGAAACGGACGGCGCATCGCCGGACCGTCCTTGCGGCTGAAGAAGCTGCCCCACAGCCCGCGCAACGCCATCGGCACCACGGGCACGGGCGTGCGGTGGATGATCTGCTCGATGCCGGGCCGGAAAGCGCCGAGCTCGCCATCGCCGGTGAGGCGGCCCTCGGGAAAGATGCAGACCATCTCGCCCTCGTGCAGCGCGGCCGCAACCGCGTCGAACGCCCGCGTCTTCATGTCCGCATCCTCCTTGGCCGACGCGATGGGAATCGCGTGCGACGTCCGGAAGACGAAGTTCAGGACCGGAATGCGGAAGATGTGATGGTCCATGACGAAACGGATCGGCCGGCGGCAGACGGCGGAGATCACGAGCGCGTCGACGAAGCTCACGTGGTTGCAAACGAGGACGGCCGCACCCTCGTCGGGCAGGTGCTCGTCGCCGCACTGCCGCACCCGATAGATCGTGTGCACGAGCAGGAAGACGAGGAAGCGCATCAGGAACTCGGGGATGAGCGTATAGATGTAGACGGCCACGCAGGCGTTCACGATGGCCGTGAAGAGGAAGATCTGCGGAATCGTGACGCCGCGCATGCGCAGCACGACGCCGACCAGCGACGCCACCACCATGAAGGCCGCGCTGATGATGTTGTTGCCGGCAATGACGCGCGAGCGGTGCTCGGGCGCGCTGCGATGCTGCACGAGCGCCAGGAGCGGCACGATGAAGAAGCCGCCGAAGACGCCGATCAGCGCCAGGTCGAGCGCGATGCGCCTGCCGGCTCCGCTGCCGACGAAGCCCGCGACCGTCATGGCCGTGCCGCTCGGCGCCAGGACACCGCGGGTCGCGAAGAAGAGATCGGCCGCGAAGAGCGACAGGCCGATCGAGCCGAACGGCACGAGACCGAGCTCGATCTTGCCGTCCGAGAGCCGCTCGCAGAACATGCAGCCGAGGCCGATCCCGACGGAGAACACCGCCAGGATCAGGGTGACGACGTGCTCGTCGCCGCCCAGGACATCGTGGCCGAGCGCCGGGAACTGCGCGAGGAAGATCGCGCCGTAGAACCAGAACCACGAGATGCCGAGGATCGACTGGAACACGGCACGCGATTCGCGCGCGGCGCGGATGTTGTCCCACGTCGAAGTCCACGGCCGCCAGTCGATTCGCAGATCCGGCGCCGCAGGACGCAATGCCGGGATGGTCAGACTGATCGCGAATCCCGCCGCGGCGACGCCGATCAGCGCAATCGCGATCGCGCCCGTACTGCCTTCCGCCGCCAGCAAGCCGGCTGCGAGCG
>Ga0157379_10001570_pt1 | contig 18816 bp, 17 predicted proteins | sample S25metaG_FD_121802 | JGI IMG/M metagenome (GOLD analysis project Ga0157379, IMG submission 121802) | Switchgrass rhizosphere microbial communities from Kellogg Biological Station, Michigan, USA - S2-5 metaG | ecosystem: Host-associated > Plants > Roots > Rhizosphere > Soil | place: USA... | reverse complement strand
GAAGAGCTCCTGCTCCCGCTCCGTTTCGCGGACCACGTCTTCGACGAGCGCCTCGAGGAGGGCCTCGCGCTTGCGCTCGTCGGCATCGACCACTTCGAACGCGGAAGGAGCGATGGGCCGGCGCGCGACCCCCCGGGGCCAGGCGAATCCGGCCCGTTCCGCGAGTGACGTGGCCACGTGGACCAGTTGGGCGAGCTCGGGATTCCGTCTCGCCGTCTCCGGCTGGTGATGGCAGGCGATGGCTTCCACCAGATCGGCGGGAAGCCCCCAGCGCTCGGCCAGCCACGCGCCCACCTCGGCGTGGCAGGACCCGAAGAGGCCACGCTCGGCCTCCTCGATCGTTTCACCCTGGTCCCGCACCATCGCGATCACGGCCTGGAAGCGGTCGGGATCGGTCTGGCGCAACACCACGGTGCCGATGTCGTGAAGCAATCCGGCGGCGTACGCCTCGCTGCTCAGGCGGTAGCGCGAACGATCCGCGAGGATCCGCGCCGCGACGCCGGCCGCGAGCGAGTGGCGCCAGACGTCCTCCATGAGATCGTCGGTCTCGCCGATGGTGCGAAACACGGACGCGGAGAGCGCGAGATCCCGGATCGGGTTCGCGCCCAGGACCACGACCGCGAGATCCACCGAGCCGACCCGGCGCGGGAACCCGTAGAACTCGGAGTTCGCGAGCCGGAGCGTCCGCGCGGTCAGCGACGGATCGAGCGAGAGGATGCGCGCGATCTCGTCCGGGGTCGTGTCCGGCTGCGCCACGGCGCGAAGGAGCCGCGTCGCGACGAGCGGGAGCGTCGGGAGCGCCACCATGCTCTCCGTCAGCTTGAGGAGCGAGGTGCGGTCGAGCGTCTTGGACGCATGGCCGCGCGGCGCGCCGGAGCGGTTGGCGCCCTTGATGGCGCTCGTGCGGGCAGCGTTGGTTCGGGAGGTGGTCACGATCAGAAGAGGCGGCCGAGGCGGCCCTTGAGGGTCTTCACGGCACGGGTGTGGATCTGCGACACGCGCGACTCGGAGATGTGGAGTGCTTCGCCGATCTCCTTGAGCGTCATCTCTTCGTAGTAGTAGAGCGCGACCACCAGGCGCTGCTGCTCGGGGAGCCCGTCGATCGTCTCGAGGAGCACTTCGCGTGCCTCATCGCTCTCGATCACTTCGAGCGCGTCCTTGTGGGACGGGTCGTCGACGATGTCCTCGAGCTGGATGAAATCCTGGTCCTCGTCGCTCGACACCGACTTGGAGAGCGAGAGGAGCGCGGTGCCGTGCACCTCGTCCATGAGGCGGGAGAGCTCGACGGGGCTCAGGTTGAGGGCGTCGGCCACTTCCTCTTCGGTCGCCGCGCGGCCCAGCTTCTGCCCCAGCTCCCGAGCGACTTCTTCCACATTGCGGGCCTTCCGGCGAATCGAGCGCGACGCCCAGTCGAGCGAGCGAAGCTCATCGAGGATCGCGCCGCGGATGCGCCAGATGGCGTAGGTCTCGAACTTGGTTCCCTTCGAGGCGTCGTACTTCTCGAGCGCGTCGAAGAGTCCGATGATGGCCGCCGAGATCAGATCGTCCCGCTCCACCGACTTCGGCAGGTGGAGCGCGAGACGGTCGACCACGTACTTCACGAGAGGCGCGTACTTGCTGAGCGCCACCTCTTTCTGCCGCTCCTTGCGGTTGCGTGAACGCGGCGTGCGGTGAGCCAGCGAGTGGAGCACGGACGGGGTGGGCATGATCGGAATCCTCCGCTACCGGTCCGTGGGGACGCGGCGGTCCGTCGGGACCGGGCGTTGCGTGGACACCGGGTTCGCGTGAAGCCTGCCGTCCCCGGGGCGGCGCCCCTGCTCGTAATAGCGGCGCAGGGCGGTGCGCATGACGACGAGGCCCACGCCCGCACCCGCGAGAAGCACGATGGTGAAGGCGAGGAGCGCTCGGAACATCACGACGTGCGGCTGCGTTCCCGTCGCGATCCCGAGAAGGGTCGCGGCGATCCCGGCGAGCACGGACGCGATGAGGGTGAGTCGGATCACGAGGCGACGCACGATCACGCCTCCTCCGACGGATCGACGATGGAGAGGGTGGCTTCGGCGAGCTCGTGGCTCTTGTCGTGTTTGTGGTTGCCGCCGCTGTTGTGCGGGCCGGAGGGATTGCGGCCCTGCTGCCCCATCACCTTGCGCGCGAGCTGGTAGATGCAGCTCGAGGCCGGCGAGTACGGATAGGTGGAGAGGAAGGGCTCCTGGCGCAGCACCGACTTCGGCACGGACTCGTCGTCCAGGACGTAGCCCCAGTAGTCGACGTCGAGATTGAGGAAGCGCTTCGCCACGTTCTTCACGCGGCGGGCCACGGCAATCGCGCTCTCTTCGGAGTCGACCTGGTTCACGAGGAGCGCCGGCGTGCACTTGAGCGGGCGGCGCACCAGGACCTTGATCATGGCGTACGCGTCGGAGAAGGACGTCGGCTCCGGCGTGGTGACGACGAGGATCTGGTCCGCGCCCTGGATGAGCGACGTGGCGTGGGTACCGATGCCGGACGGAGAGTCGATCAGGATGATGTCGACTTCGCCGTCGAGCTCCGCGAGGGAGCGAAGGAGCACTTCGGTCCGATACTCATCGAGATTCGCGAGCTCCTCGACGCCCGAGGACGCCGGGACCACGCGGATACCGTCCTGCCCTTCGAGCACCACGTCCCGCACGTTGCGTCCGCCCAGGATCACGTCCTGGAGATCGAACTGCGGCGCGACACCGAGGAGCAGGTCCACGTTCGCGAGTCCGAGATCGCCGTCGAGCACGAGGACGCGAACCCCCTGGCGCGCGAGCGCGATCGCGAGATTGGTGACGATGTTGGTCTTGCCTACGCCGCCCTTGCCGCTCGTCACCGCAATCGTGCGACGCCGCGGCCGCGACGGCGGCGGCGGAACGGCCGGCTTGGACGAGCGCTTGGACTTCGCACCGGGAGCGCGGCGGGGCGCGCTCTTCGATCCGCCGACGGGGCGGACCGTGGGCGCCGCCTTCGCGGTCGGCGTGGGCTTCGACTTGTTCTCGATGTCGCTCATCGGGAGGACTCCAGATTCGGGTTGCGGGCGGCGCGTGCGTCGCGCGTCGTCATGCATCCCGAGCAAAGCAAGCGCGGTGCCTGCACTTGATTGCATTGAGCCGCAACGAGTTGGAGCGTTTCGTCCGGCGATCCAGCGACCAAATCCAGGTGGAGCGCCGGCTGGGTGGTCGAGTTCTGGCCGGTGGTGAGGTCGGCGGCGCGGTGCCGCACTGGGGCGGCGTGGTGCACGGGGGTGGCACGGTGCGCGTAGGCGGCGCGGTGTGCGTCGGCGGCGCGGTGCGCGAAGGCGGCGCGGCGCTGCATTAGTTGTTGCTCCGCTTCGAGCGCGAAGCCTGGATGGCGCGTGCGAGCTCGGCATCGATGGGCCCGAACGGATCGTTCGAGACGGCGACCGTCGCTCCGACAGGACCGAGATCGGCGAGAGCGGTCCACTCGGACGACGTGGACCCGAGGAGGAGCCGCTTCCCCTCCACCTCGACCACCACGAGCGTGCGGCCGCGGCCAAGCTGCGTCCGCGAGAGCACCTGGATCTCGCACGGAGGACCGAAGGCGACCTCGTCGTTCTCGGCATCCCGGCGACCGAGCGTGCGCGCGATGCCGTAGAGCGTAGCGGCGGCGATCCCGACGGCGATGGCGTAGGCGAAGGTGGGATTCATCACGGGATCCTTTCGGTGTGAGACGCCCTGGTGCGGCGCCGCTCGAGAGAGAGGACGCGGACAGCCGCGCGCCCCTCGACATCGACGAGCACGCCCCGCGCGACCGTGACCGCGTTGGCGACGATCTCGACGGGATGCCCCGCCGAGCGGTCGAGCGCGATCACGTCACCCGGCTGGAGCCGGTCGATCTCGTCGGGCGTCAAGTCCGCATGCCCCGCGTCGACAACGACGTGAAACCGCTCGCGGGGCGCCGGCACGTAAGGCGCGTCCGCCCGGAGGGCTTCGATCTCTTCCTTGGTCAGGAGTCGCGACACATTGGCTCCGGAGTTAGCGAGACGAATTGCGGCTGCGGGCGGCGCCGATGACCGCGCGAACGAACGCGATGTAGCGGCGATTGCGGAGCGTTTCGAGCTCGAGCTGACGCTTGTCGACGCCGGTCCGGGTGCGGGTCTTACGACCGCGCTTGGTGCTGGTGCGGGCCATCGTGGCCTCCCCTTCATCCCTGGTCTGTTTTGGGTGTCCAGCCGCGAGAGTCGGAGGGCGATTGGGCCCGCCGGCAGCCGGTTCGACGGCTCGAAATGGCAACGCCCGTGCCGGGGTTTGAGGCCTCGGGAGTGAGGGTTGGAAGTGCTTGTTGGTGTTTGGCTTAAGGCGGGGCGCCGGCCGGCAGACGCGGATCGCGGTATCGGCTACACCGGCGAAAACTTGAGCGAAATGCGAGGCACCGTGCAGAACGAAGCCGCCCGGCATTTTGGTGTGATCCCGGGGTGTGGGAGGGTGGTTTTCTGGGGGGACCTTCTCGATCTGGATCGAACCGCGCGGCGGTGCCCGGGGGCCAGCCCCACCAGGGTTCGAATGCCGGGCCGTTGGTTACTCGTCACATGTCGAGCTGGAGCACAGTTTGAGCATCTCCAACAGGCCCCGGGGCCAGTTGTTCTAACCGGTGTGGCGGGCCTTGGTGGTTAGTTACTCGCCCCGGGGCGAGTTGGTTGCGTGGTTGGCGGGCTCAACAGGCCCCGGGGCCAGTTGTTCTAACCGGTGTGGCGGGCCTTGGTGGTTAGTTACTCGCCCCGGGGCGAGTTGGATGCGTGGTTGGCGGGCTCAACAGGCCCCGGGGCCAGTGGGGCTGGCACGAGCAGCTATCAGGCGATCAGCATCGCGTCGCCGTAGGAATAGAAGCGGTACCCCAACCGAACCGCTTCCTCATAGGCGACCAGAATTCGCCGGCGTCCCTCATCTTCCGGCCCGGCTAGGGCGCTCACCAGGAACAGGAGGCTCGAGCGCGGTAGATGAAAGTTTGTGACCATGCCCTGGACGACCTGGAACCCGAAGGGGGGCACGATGAAGAGGTCGGTTTCACGCCATGCTCCGTCATCCGGGCTGCCGGCGCGGGACCATGATTCCAGGGTGCGCACCGCGGTGGTGCCGACGGCGAGGACACGCCCCCCTCGCTCGCGTGTGGACCGGATGGCCGACGTCGTCTCGACGGGCACCCGATAGGGCTCCGGGTCGAGCACGTGCTCGTGGGGGTCCTCGGTCGCGACCGGGCGGAAGGTGCCGGGTCCGACGTGGAGCGTGACCGATGCCGTCTCCACACCCCGCTCGCGAAGCGTTCCCACAACTTCATCCGTGAAATGAAGCCCCGCGGTCGGGGCGGCCACCGAACCGGACTCGCGCGCGAAGATCGTCTGGTAGCGCTCGCGATCGCCGGGCTCGTCCTGGCGCTCGATGTAGGGCGGGAGCGGAACATGGCCGATCCGCGAGAGCCAGGCCTCGAACGAGAGCCCTCCTTCCCCCTGGGATGGCCGGAACGCGACGTGCCGCACACCGCGCAATCCCATTCCGATGACGGAGCCTTCGAAGGTGGGATCGATGAAGCGGATCGTCGTCCCGACCTGGAGCGCACGCGCCGGGCGAGCGAGCGCGGTCCAGATGCGCTCGGGAGGAACGGCAGGCTCCTCGCGCAGCAGGAGCACCTCAACCTCGCGCTCGGCCGCGCCACCCCCGCGCTCTGGCCCGCCACCCTCGCGCTCAGTCCCGCCAGCCTCACGTTCAGCCGCGCCACCCTCACGTTCAGCCGCGCCACCCTCGCGCCGCACCACGCCAAACAGACGCGCGGGAATCACCCGCGTGTCATTCACCACCAGCAAATCGCCGGGCCGAAGCAGTGCCGGCAGCTCCGTGAATCGGTGATGAGCGACCGCGCCGCTCCGGCGATCCAGCGTCAGGAGCCGCGACGCGTCACGGCGGGGTGCGGGATGCTGGGCGATGCGGTCCGGCGGAAGGTGGTAATCGAAGTCGGAGGTTTTCACGCGAGATCAGCGGAGACCAAGAACGCTAAGCCAGCCGCGCTACGCGGGCCGCGCCACGACCGGCCAAGCCAGCCGCGCCAAGCCAGCCGCACCAAAGCCGGCCGCACCTACGGGGCATGAAGCTAGAACAGGGAGCTCTGCGGCCCGGGGTCGTCCGCCACGAGGCCGGCGCCCTTGCGGTCCGGAGGCGGGAGTCCGAGATGCGTGAACGCGAGATCGGTGGCCTCGCGACCGCGGGCGGTGCGTTTCAGGAATCCTTCCTGGATCAGGTACGGCTCGTAGACATCCTCGAGCGTTCCGGGCTCCTCCCCCACCACGACTGCGATGGTCGAGAGTCCAACGGGACCGCCGCCGTACTTCACCACGATCGCTTCGAGCATTCGGCGATCCATGTCGTCGAGTCCGCGCGCATCCACCTCCAGCAACCGCAGCGCCGCCTGCGCGACCACGGCCGTGATCTTCCCCTGCGCGCGCGTCTCCGCGTAATCGCGAACACGCCGCAGCAACCGGTTGCTCACTCGCGGCGTGCCGCGCGAGCGAGACGCGATCTCCTCCGCGCCGCCGTCGTCCACCGGCACACCGAGGATTCGTGCACTCCGGCGGACGATGCGCGCCAATTCTTCGGGCGTGTAGTAGTCGAGCCGCGCGGTGAATCCGAAGCGACCCCGCAGCGGCGCGCTCAGCAAGCCGGTCCGCGTGGTCGCGCCGATCAGTGTGAAGCGCTTCAGCTCGAGCCGCACGCTGCGCGCGCTCGGGCCGCGGTCGAGCATGATGTCGATGCAGAAGTCCTCGATGGCGGGGTAGAGGTACTCCTCGACGACGGGATTCATGCGATGGATCTCGTCGATGAAGAGGACCGAATGTTCCTCGAGATTGGTCAACAAACCGGCCAGATCGCCGCCCCGCTCGAGCACCGGACCCGACGTCTGCGCCATGGGCACGCCCATCTCCGCGGCAAGGATCGACGCCAGCGTGGTCTTGCCCAGCCCCGGCGGACCGTGCAGGAGGATGTGGTCCAGCGCCTCGCCGCGCCCGCGCGCGGCCTCCACGGCGATCCGAAGCTGCTCGCGAAGTGACTCCTGCCCGACGAACTCGTCCAGCCGGAGCGGCCGGAGGCTGCTGTCGAAATCGCGCTCGCCCCCGATCGGCTCGGGATCGGTGATGCGCTCGTGCTCCGGCAAAGGCGAAGGCGGCGGCGCCGACGAAGGCGGAGGCGTCACGCGAGGTCGCCGCCCCGGAGCCGATCCCCCTGGAGGCTTGGGAGCGCCAGCACCCGGCCGCGCCATCACTTCACCCCTTGCTGGAGCGCGCGCCGGACCACCGCCTCGACGGACGCCTGAGACCCCAGCTCTTGAAGCACGCCCTGCACCGCGCTCATCGCCCCGTTCCGCGTGAAGCCGAGCGTCACGAGCGCGGCGGCCGCGTCGCCGGCGACACCCACCTGGAGCGCGCCCGGTGCGCCGAACGCGGCCGGGAGCGAGCCTGTGGCCGTCGCGTTGGGAGCGAACTTCTCACGCAGCTCGACCACGAGCCGCTGGGCGAGCTTCTTCCCCACGCCCGGCAGCGTGACGAGGAAGTCGGCGTCCCCCGACTCGATCGCCTCGCGCACGCGCGAGGCCGTGGCGCCGCTCAGGATTCCGACCGCGAGACGCGGTCCGATGCCGGCCACGGAGATCAACCGCTCGAAGAGGTTGCGCTCCACCTCGTCGGCGAAGCCGAAGAGCTGGAGCGCGTCCTCGCGCACGTGGAGATGGCTGAGGAGTGTGATCTCGCGGCCCACGGCGGGCAGCGTCTCGAAGCAAGACACCGAGATGAGCACGTGCAGGTGGAGCCCGCCCGTGCGCACCACGGCGTAGGTCGGGGTCTTGGCCGCCAGGATTCCCGTCACCGCATCGATCATCGCGCCTCTCCCCGGTGACTCACGCCAACCCCCGATCGCACCCCGTTCACCGCGCCGTCAGCCGCCGCATCGGCGCCCGGTGCGCATGGCACAGAGCGACCGCGAGCGCGTCCGCCTCATCCTCGCGGATCGGACCCGCCTGGGGCAAGAGCCGTCGCACCATGAAGCCCACCTGGTCCTTGGCGGCGGCCCCGTGGCGGACCACGGCGAGCTTCACCTCGGGGGCCGTGTACTCGTGGATGGCCGCTCCATGCTGGCGAGCGGCAAGCAGGATGACCCCGCGAACATGGCCAATCTGAAGCGCGGCCAGGGGGCTCTTCCTGACGAACGCGGACTCCACGGCCACCTCGTCGGGCCGGAGCTCGTTCAGGAGCGCGAGGAGGCCGTCGTAGACGGCGAGGAGACGGTCGCTGAATGGAAGGGTGGCGCGCGGGGTGATCACGCCCGAGCGCTCGTAATGGACGCGGGATCCGTCGAGGAGGAGAAGGCCAAAACCGGTGACCCGGCTCCCGGGATCGATCCCGAGAACCCGGATCGCGCCGGGGCGCACCTGCGGCGCTACGACGGCCGCGGCAGGCTCGACGGCCGCGGCAGGCTCGACGGCCGCGGCAGGCTCGACGGCCTCGGCACCACCCCGGGCCCTACTCGAGCTTCGCGAGGAGGTCCGAGCTGATGTCGAGATTGGACGAAACTCTCTGGACGTCGTCATGATCCTCGAGCACCTCCATGAGCTTCAAGGCGGCTTCGGCGTCCTTCTCGCTGAGCGAGATCACGTTCTGCGGCACCTTCGCGACCTCGGCGCTCGTGGTCACGATGCCCTTGTCGGCCAGGGCGGCGCGGACGGCCTCGAACTGCTGGGGCGACGTGGTGATCTCATACGTCTCGGGATCTTCGGTGTCAACGTCCTCGGCGCCCGCGTCCAGCGCGAGCGTGATGAGGGTATCTTCGTCCACGGCCGAGCGGGGGACGGCGAAGACCCCCTTCGACTGGAACATCCACTGCACGGCGCCCGCCTCGGCCATGCGGCCGCCGTTCTTGGTCAGGATGTGTCGGAGCTCGCCGGTGGTGCGGTTCCGGTTGTCGGTCAGGGACTCCATGAGGATCGCGATGCCGCCGGGACCATAGCCCTCGTACGTGATCTCCTCGTACGAGGTGCCCTCGAGCTCACCCGTCCCCTTCTTGATGGCGCGGTCGATGTTGTCGGCGGGCATGTTGACGCCCTTCGCGCCGAGAATGGCCGTGCGGAGCCGCGGATTGCCCGCCGGATCCCCACCGCCGTTCCGTGCCGCGACGGTGATCTCCTTGATCCACTTCGTGAAGATCTTCCCGCGCTTGGCGTCCAGAGCGCCCTTCTTGCGCTTGATGGTCGCCCATTTCGAATGACCGGACATCGTCCCCCCTTCGGCGCCAACGAGCGGCGCCCCGCGTCAGCGAAGCAGGATCAACCGCTTGGAAAAGTGAGCCCCCGCAACCTCGAGGCGATAGTAGTAGATCCCGGACCCGCTCTTCTCGCCCTTCTCGTTCTTACCGTCCCAGTTCGCCGTGCACTGCGCGGGAACGGGCTCGGCCGTGTCCATGAGGGTCCGGACCAGGCGACCCTGGGCATCATAGATCCGAAGCACGACCGGCACCACGCCCGCAGCCCCCGCGAGGGTGAAGTCGATCCGCGTGAGCGACCGCATGGGGTTGGGCCGGCTCTGCGCCATCAGCACCTGCGGCGCCGAAGGGGGCGGGGTGTACGTGACGCCCGTGGTGGTGGTGGTGGTGAACCGGAAGAGATCCTTGCTCAGCCGCTCGTGACCGTCCACGTCGATCGCGGTCACGCTCCACTCGTAGGTCTTGCTCGGCCCCAGGTAGCCCGTGTAGACGAGGAACGTGTCCGTGGTCATGGCGCTGAACAGGCAGCACGGCTGCGGCGAGATCTGTCGGAGGTTGATCCGGTAGTTGATGGCGCCGCCCTGCGGATCCGTGGTCTTCCGCCACTTGAACGTGATGGGAGCCTTCACCACGGAGCCCGTATCGACCGGGACCAGCAGTTGGAAGGGCTTGGGGGCGACCGGAACGCCGTAGGACGAGTTGTAGATCGCCTTCACGACGTCGATGCGGCCGTGGCCGAAGTTGTTGTCGGGCGTTGCCGCCTTGTCGGCCGTCTGCATGAGGGCATCCCGCACCTGGGCCACCGTCCACTCCGGATGGGCTTCGCGCACGAGCGCGGCCGCACCGCCGAGGAGCGGGGTCGAGAGTGACGTACCGCTCGCGAGCGCATAGCCGGTGGGAGTTCCCGCGACCGCCCACTGGACGCTCACCCCCTGGGCCACAACCTCGGGCTTCATCCGTCCGTCGACCGTGGGGCCGCGACCGGAAAAGCCGGCGATGCTATTGCCACTGTCCACCGCGCCCACCGAGATGATGCTGTCCGCGTCGGCGGGAGACCAGAGCGAGCCCGGAAGACCACCCTCGTTGCCCATGGCGTTGCAGACCACGATGCCCCGGCGTGCCGCCATGACCGCGCCCAAGGCGACGACCGTTGTGTACCCGTCGAGGTCGGTATAGGTGTAGTCGTTCGCGGTGCCGTCGAAGTCGAGGTAGGCGAGGGATGAGGAGATCACCTCCACGCCGAGGGAGTCCCCCCACTCGGCCGCGGCGACCCAGTTGTCCTCCTCGATCGGTGTCTCGGAACGCACGTCCTCGGTCTTGGCGAGGACAAATCGGGCGTTGTACGCGGGTCCTATCTGGACAAAGGGCTTATAGCCACCCAGGACCGACCACGTGCCCGTGCCGTGCTCCCACTGGCTATCGGCGTCGCCCACCTGGTTCGCCGTTTCACCATCGTGGAAGATGAAATCGCGCTCAGCGATCTTGGCGAGGGGCTTCAAGGCCTCGTGATTCTTGTCATAACCCGTGTCGAGCATGGCGACGATGACCGACGCCCCACTCCAGCCCGAATCATGGGCGGCCGGTACATTGATGCTGGCGAGCTGTGTGGTGGAGCCGCCGTAGCCAAGCGGCTTCGGCAGGGACATGAACTGGCCCTGACCCGCGACGGTACCCGCGAGCAAATCCCCCGGCCTGGGCCCCGCTTCGCGCAGCAAGTCCTGCTCGGACGGCGCCTCAGCGGGCGCCAGACCCACGGGCTCCGTCCGCCGTGAGGCCATCGCCGGCGTGACCCGGCGCACGAACGGGAGCGCCGCGATCTTGCGCGCCTGGGCTTCGTTCGCCACCACGGTCATGGCATTGAGCCAGCGCGAGACGTGCCGCACCTGGGCCCCCGTGGCCGAGACGGCGTCGACGTAGCTGCGTGCGACCGGGAGGTCGTAGTAATCGGGAACGAACTGCCCGCCCGTCTCCCGCGCGCGGCGGGCGCGAGCGCGCGGATCCATCCGCTCGTCGATCGAGCGGAGCGCGGCGGCGAAGGAGGCTGCGTCGGGAATCGCCTTGTCCGTGAAATGGACCCAGAGGACCGACTGCCCCTCGGCCCTGAGTCGTGCGAGCGACTGGGCCGAGAGCACCTCGGGCGCCCTCGCCGAAGGAGCGGTGAACGCGGCGTGCGGCTCCGGCCGCGTGCGAGCCAGGGCGGAAGGAACAGCGGGGCCGGTCGCGATGAAGGTGAGGAGCGCGCCCCCGATCAGATACGAAGCTGCGATACGTGACATAGCGGGACCTGTTCCGGCTCTCGAAGGCGTGTCCTTCGACCGTCGCGTGGCCTTCCTAGGCCGAGGCCATGGCCTCCTTGTCGGCGCGGGCCTGAGCCACGATGCGGTCGGCAAGCTCTCGGGGAACCTCTTCGTAGTGGGCGAACTTGGTGTGATGCGACGCGCGCCCCTGGGTGAGGGAGCGCAGGTGGGTCGAGTACTTGTACAGCTCGGCCTGGGGCACGTGCGCGCGAATGACGTCGTAACGCCCCTCGTTCCCCATGCCCAGGATCTTCCCCCGTTTGGATGAGAGATCGCCCGTGACGGCCCCGACGAAGTCCTTCGGGACCTTCACCTCGATCTCCACGATCGGCTCGAGGAGGACCGGATTCGCCTCCTTGGCGCCTTCCTTGAAGGCCATCGAGCCGGCGATCTTGAACGCCATTTCCGATGAGTCGACGGTGTGGTACGAGCCGTCGTAGAGCGCCGCGCGCACGCCAACCACCGGGTAGCCGGCGAGCACGCCTTCCTGCATGGCCTCGACGATCCCCTTCTCGACCGCGGGGATGAAGTTCCGCGGCACGGCCCCGCCCACGACCTCGTCCACGAACTCGAAGCCCTCCTTCATGGGCTCCAGCCGCACGTGGACGTCGCCGAACTGGCCCCGTCCGCCGGTCTGCTTCTTGTGACGCCCCTGCTTGCTGACCGATTTCCGGATGGTCTCGCGATACGGGATGCGCGGCTTCGCGGTCTCGACGTGGACGCCAAACCGCCGGAGCAGCTTCTCGCTCACGACCTCGATCTGGAGATCGCCCATGCAGGAGAGAAGGGTCTGATGGAGGTCTCCCGCCACGCGGACGTGGATCGTCGGGTCTTCCTCCCGGAGCTTGTGGAGGCCGGTGCCCATCTTCTCTTCCTCGCCCTTCGACTTGGGAGCGATCGCCACCTCGTGCTCGGAGCTCGGGAAGTGGATGGGCTCGAGCGTCACGGAGTGGCCCTTCTCGCAGAGCGTCTGGCCGGTGTGCGTCTCGCGAAGCTTCACGGCGGCCCCGATGTCTCCGGCCGGGATGTGCCCCGCATCCGCGCGATCCTTGCCCTTGATGGTGAAGACCTGGCCGATCTTCTCCGCCCGCTGCGCGCTCGAGTTCCACACTTCCTTCCCCGGCGCGAGATTGCCGGAGAAGACGCGGATCATCGAGAGATCGCCCGCGTGCGACTCGCTGCTCGTCTTGAACACGAGCGCGGAGAGGTGTGCCGCGAGCTCGGGCTTCAGGTCCTCTTCCTCGGAGCCACCCGCCCGCTTCGCGTGGACCGCCCCCATGTCGACGGGGGACGGCGCGAGATCGACGAGCGTATCGAGGAGGAAGTCGATCCCCAGCATCGAGACCGCGGCCACCGGAACGGCCGGGACGAAGTTTCGGTGCGCCACGCCTTCTCGAAGGCCGGTGTGGATTTCATCCACCGAGAGTTCCTCACCGCCGAGGAACTTCTCGAGGAGCTGATCGTCGGCTTCGGCAGCCGCGTCCACGAGCGCAGCGCGCGCCTTCTTGACGTCGGCCTCGAGCTCGGCGGGGATCGGCCCTTCCTTGTGAGAGCCGTCCTTCTCGAAGAGGAGCGCCTTCATGGACGCGAGATCCACGACGCCGCGGAACTGATCCGCCTCGCCGATGGGCCACGCAACCGGAACGAATCGAGTCCCCAGACGGTCGGTCGCGCCCTGGACTACCTTCGAGAAGGAAGCGTGCTCTTTCTCCATCATCGTGACCGCGCAGATCACCGCGCAGTGGCGATCGTGCACGCGCTCCCAGATCGCCTCCGTGCTCGCTTCCACACCCGCAGCGCCGCGCAGACAGAAGAGCGCTGCGTCCGCGGCGCTCAAACCCGCGACGCAATCTCCGATGAAGTCCGCGTAGCCCGGCGTGTCGATCAGATTGATCTTGGTCCCCCGCCATTCCACGGGAGCCAGGGCCAGGCTGATCGTGATCTTCCGGTGGATCTCCTCTGGCGTGAAGTCGAGAGCGGTCGTGCCGTCTTCGATCTTGCCGTGCCGCGCGATGGCCTTGGTACGAAAGAGGAGCGATTCCGCGAGGGAGGTCTTGCCGGTTCCGTGCTGCGAGACGAGGGCGATGTTGCGGATCTGGCTCGGCTGGAAGTCCTTCAAGAGCGCCTCCAGGTGCAAGGAGGTAACTTGCGCGATTCTATGGACATAGAGGATTACCTATATGGTACCACAGAAGGCTCATCGCCTGCAAGACAGCCCAAAAGTAAAACACGAGCGGTGGCTTGCGCCACCGCTCGTGCGGGGGTTCTGAATGATGCTTGCTGCTAGTGCTTCTTACTTCTTGCGACGCGCCGCGGCGAGGCCGATGAGGCCCATGCCGAAGAGCGCGATCGTACCGGGCTCCGGCGCCGTCGAGGTCGTCGACGTCGTCGAAGAGGACGACGTCGTGCTGCTCGTCGTCGTCGTGCCGGTCAGGGCGTGGATTTCCTCGAAGCCGTCGCCGGAGTCGAGGCCGTTCGTGTCGCCAGCAAGACCGAAGTTCGCGACCATGTAGATGTAGTCGGTCGACTGCGCACCCGCGAAGAAGCTCGTCGGGATGTAGAAGTCGATGTCCGTCTCGCCGGAACCCTTGTTCGACACGCCGTAGTTCATGTAGATCGTCTGATCGGAGGTGCCGTCCATGTCGTAGTTGAGGGTGTGACCCGCAGCCGCGATGACGTCAGCCTCGGTCGCAAGAGCGCCACCGGCCGAAGCGTCGACCGTGTGGATCTTGAGCTCGTTGAGCGTCAGGAACCAGTCCGGATCGTTGTTCGGCTCGTTGATGTCGAGCGAGAACACGTAGTAATCGATTCCACCCTTGGTGACGACCTGGAGATCGCCCACCGTGATCGAGTGAGTCCAGATACCGCCCTTCGTGTCATCCGGCGGCGTCTGGGCATCGGTGTTCATACCCGTCTCGGTGTTGTTCGCCTGAATACGGAGGAACGGATCGAGCACGCCCGTTCCGGCCGACTGGACAAGGTTCGTGTTCGTCCAGATCGTCCCATCGACCCCCGACGTCACCGTGGTACCGGCAGCCGACAGGTCAATAGGTGGGAACGCCGCGTGTGCCGTAGAAGCGCCGAGAAGCGCCGCCACAGCAGCGAGAAGCACTGCTGAACGAATCATTCTGACCCCCCAAAGAAATTTGCCTCCCCGCGGGGAACAGCGAGGCCACCGGACTTGCCTGCATGGGGTACGACCCCCGTAGAGCCCCATGCAAGCTACTCGTTTCGATACGGACAAAAGTATATCAAACAATAGCTGACGGATGCAAATGGAAATTTCAGGTCATGCCCCGGTCTTTGGCTTCGAATTGGCCGGCGGCAGCTTGGCCAGGTTCTTCTTCACGTCGCCCACCAGAGGACTCTTCGGATAATTGGCCAGGAACAGCTGCAGGTAGCCCCGGGCCCGCAAATCCTGATCGTGCTGGTGCGCGATCCGCGCGCCGTGCAGAAGTGCTTGCTCCGTAATGGCTTGCCCCATGTCCTTCCTCACCATCTCATCCACCGTCCGGAGCGCACCCTTGTTGTCTTCGAGGCGCATCTGGCAGCGGAGGGTGGCCCAGCGGTACAGGACGCAGAAGGCCGACGTGGTGTCCCGATCGATCAGCCCCTGATAGGTGTCGATCGCCTTTCGAACCGCCTCGCGAGCCGCATCTTGTTGTCCGACACGGGCATAGCGATTGGCAATGGCGATCGGCGCCTCGAGCGCGGCCATGGTCTCCGGGAATCGAACCGGAATCCCGTCGAGGAGATTCTTGGCGCTCTCCCAATCACCCAGCTGCTCCTCGAGCATCGCCCGGCGATAGAAGGCGGGCGGTGCGACATCCGGAAGACGGTCATAGGAGGTCGTGACTCTTCGGTAGTACGAGAGCGCCTGCTCTTTGCGGCTGTGCATCTCGCAGAGAGTGCCGGCGTCCATCAACGCTCGGCCCGCGAACGGAGATCTCGGGAAGTCCTGCGCCACCCTCTCGAACAGAGCGAGGGCCTCGTCGGGCTTCTCCTTGCCTGTGTGCATCATGTGGAGCTTGGCTTCCGAGTAGCGGATCTCCGGCTCCAAATTCTTGAGCTGCGGGGACGCGGCTCCAAGCTTCCGGAGCGCCTCGACGTCGCGCAGACCCGAGGCCCAGTCACCCTGCTCCAGCTCGACGCGGATGAGCCTCGCTCGAACTTGCGCCTCGAGGAGTGGCACATGGGGCGTCGTGAGAATGCGGCGGTAGTACGCGGCCGCTTCGTTCAGCGCGGCATTCGCGCTCGTGCTGTCGTTGAGATCGCGATACAGGCGCACCATCGCCTCGGGGATGGCGAGGATCGCGTCCTCCTCCTCCGACGTCTCCGACGCGATCGGCGGGTAACGCTCGAGCATCGACCGCATGAGCGCCACCGCCTCTCCATAGCGCTTGTATTGCCGGAGCGTCCCGACGAGGAAGAAGTCGGAGCGGCGCAGCATGAGCGTGTCGCCCTCGGCCATCGCCTGGACGCGCTTCATCGTCTCGATGGCTATGTCCGGACGGTTCGCGGTGACCGCCAGGCGCGCCGCCTGGAGCTCAGCGTTCCCGACCAGGCGCATGATGTCTCTCGCCACGGTCGAATCGTCCTTGGACGACGAGGCCGTGACCTTCGGAATCTCCACCTTGCGCCCCACGTCGAGATAGGGCTCGCGCAGCGCCATGAGGGTGGTGGAATCGGGCCGCTCGTCGAGGACCCGAGCCGAGGTTTCCTTGCGGTCGGCCTGCCACATGAGCCGCTCGGCCTTGTAGCGGAGCGCGAGCATGGGCGCGTTGCCGCAGCCGGAGAGGCTCGAAGCCGTGACCAAGGCGAGGAGCCAAGCGAAGGAGCGTGCCGCGCGGACCTTCACGCCGGGCCGGCTCATGCGTCCTCCATCTGGGAGGCCCAGTGGAGTCGGGCCGCCGCCGCGTAGGTCAGATAGGTGGCGAGACTGATCAGGGTCGCGTAGAGACCAATCAGGACCACGACCATTTCGGGGCGCATGCGTTCCGCGATGAAGGACATCCCGAGCTGCATCACCATGAGGAAGGGCATGGCGGGAAGCGCGAAGATCAGCACGTAGAGAATCGTCCACTTGTAGAGTCGCAGCCCCTCCTGGACCCCTTCACGAAGCGACCCCATGAATGTGGAGCCTGGATGGAGCGCCACCACCGGCACGTAGAGAAAGAGGGCGCTCAAGGAATAGGAGCCCAGCATGCTGATGCCCCAGATGAGGGCCGCAGACTGGATCTGGGGCAACGAGGCGCGGATGAGCGGAACGAGCGCCTGGTTGAAGATCCACTGCCACCCCCAGAGGAGGAGCGCCATCACGATCCCCGCGACGAGGGTCGGGGGCCACGCGCGCTTCAGCCTCGCCTTGAGGCCCGACCCCTCGAGCTCAGGGTCCATCGGCGCCTGGATGCGGGCGATCGCCAGGGGAATCAGGATCGCGCCGGCTACCGTGTAGAGGCAGAGCTCGAGCCAGGAGGCGGCGTTGGGCAGGTAGAGGAAGAACGTCGGGTAGTGGAGAGGCGCGTCGCCGGACAGGAGCCTCAGGATCGCACCGACCGTCCCCATTCCGAGGATGGTTCCCACATTCAAGGCGAGGATGAGAAAGAGGAACTGCACGCCCAGGATCCAACCCAGGGGTGCGTATTCGTGCCACTGAAAATCTCGTGCGGCTTCCACGCCGCAGGCGCGCGCGACCCGGAAGTTCCGATGCATATGCCTCCTTGGCTTACGGGTTGCAACTCGAGGCCGGACGCCGGAGACTAGCGCGCCATGGCCACCGATGACTACCAGATTCAAATCCGACGTCCGGGCGCCGAGCCCGAGGTCGTGCTTCTCGACAAGAACGCCCCCTGCACCCTGGGGCGATCCCCGCAGTGCCGGGTGTTTCTGAGCGACGCTTCCATCTCGCGGAACCACGCCGAGATCTTCTGGCGTGACGGATCGTTCTGGATCCAGGACCTCGGAAGCAAGAACGGGACGAAGCTCGGCAACAAGAAGATCGAGGGGCCGCACCCGCTCAAGGCGGGCGACCAGCTCCATCTCGGGAGCGTCCATCTCTCCTTCGGCAAGGCGGGCGAGTCGCCGTCCCACGAAACGAGCGTCTCGGCGCGCGTCGCGGACATCGCCGCGCCGGTCAACGTGCACGCCGTTCCGCTGGAGGACATCTCGAGCGGCAGCGTCGCGCTCGATACCCGCTCCTTCGGATCCAGCCTATCGCCGGAGCGCGTGGGCAACTTCCTCCAGGCGATGGACCGGGTCGGGCAGGCGCTCCTCGCGTACCGTCCGCTCGACGAGCTGTTCCAGTTCGTGGTGGGCCTCGCCGCGGACGTGCTCCGCGCGGACCGCACCGCCATCCTCCTCCGCCGCGCGAGCGACGACGACCTGGTCACCATGGCGGTGTCGCAGAGCGGGCGCGGCGCCGGCGAGGAGATCATCGTGAGCCGCAGCATTGCGCGCATGGCGGTGGGCCAGCGCCAGGCCATCCTCACGAGCGATGCGCAGAGCGACACGCGCTTCAAGGAGCAGCAGAGCGTCATCCGCCAGCGGATCCACTCCGCCATGTGCGCGCCTTTGTGGCACGACGGCGACGTGCTCGGCCTCCTCTACGTCGACAACGTGGCGGCGCCCGTTCCCTTCGAGGAGGGGGACCTCCGGCTCCTCACGTTCATCGCGCATCTGGCCGCGGTGAAGATCCGCGAGACCGAGTCGCACGAGAAGGATCTCGAGCGCGAGGAGGAGCTGCGGCGCGCCGCGGCCCTGCAGCAGGCGCTCCTTCCCCACGAGCCTCGCGTGGTAGGGGTGGTCGAGGTCGCGGGGCGGAATGTCCCATCGCTCAACGTCGGTGGCGACTACTTCGACTTCGTGGATGGCGGCGAGGGGCGGATGGTGGTGGGCCTCGGCGATGTCGCAGGCAAAGGGATGCCGGCGGCCCTTCTCATGACCCACCTCGCCGCCAGCGTGCGCGCGCAGGTGGAGACCGAGCGCCCGCTCCTCGAAGTGATGACGCGGCTCAACAAGTCCATCTACCAGAACGTGCGGGGGGAGCGCTTCATCACGCTCGTCCTCGCCGAGATCGATACCGCGACCGGAGCGATCCGCTACGTGAACGGCGGCCACAATCCGCCCTATCTCCTCCGGTCGGGGACGAACGAGATCGAGACGCTGACCGAGGGCGGGCTCCTCCTCGGCATCATGCCGGAGGCGAAGTACGCACAGGGCACCGTGACGATGAACCCCGGCGACATCCT
>Ga0157379_10001569_pt1 | contig 18820 bp, 14 predicted proteins | sample S25metaG_FD_121802 | JGI IMG/M metagenome (GOLD analysis project Ga0157379, IMG submission 121802) | Switchgrass rhizosphere microbial communities from Kellogg Biological Station, Michigan, USA - S2-5 metaG | ecosystem: Host-associated > Plants > Roots > Rhizosphere > Soil | place: USA... | reverse complement strand
TCCCGCCGGCCTCACGAGCGACCCGCCGGCGATCGAGACCGTGGACGGCGCGCCCTGCGATCAGCCGGGCACCGGCTCGGCGACCGCCGCCGCCGAGCTCACGTGCGCCGCGGGAATCACCCCGTGCCCGCCTGGGTCGAGCTACCCGATGCAGACGCAGGTGACGCTACTGCCGCTGCCGCACGAGGACTCAATGCTCGATCCCTGCGCCAGTCTGCCGCGGAACCGTTGGTGCCCGTACGCGGGACCGCGATCTTGATGCAGGGAGGCGCAGCCTCTCGCTGAGCGAGAGCCCACCCTCGCACTGAGCGCAATGCGCCCTCGAGGCCGCGCGCGAGCTCAGTGCGTGCGCAGTCCCATCGCCTCGAGGTTGGCGTGGCCGAGCTCGAGGGCCTTGTAGAGCTGCGACCGGTCCTTGCGCTCCGGGAGGCCGCACTTCTCGAGACGCTCGAAGTACTCCTCCACCTGCTTCACCTGGAACTGGGCGGTGATCCTGCACCCCTGCTCGATGTTCTCCTTCTTCATCCCCTTGCCGGAGAGGATGATGAAGGGCTCCATGACCTCGACGGCATAGGCGCCGCCGAAGACGAAGTTCTCGGCCTCGTCCAGGTGCTTGTGGATGATCTCCCGCTTCTCGGGGAAGTGATCGAGGATCCACTTCAGGTGCTGCATGCCGTAGCCGACGTGGCGCGCCTCGTCCTGCATCACGAGGCGGAAGAGCTTCTTGTCGCCGTCGGTCGGCGAGATGTACTCGCTGAAGCGGAAGAGCGTGAGCACCATGCCCTCCGCCTGCAGGTGCAGCGTGGTCGACGACTCCGAGAAGCTGTCGGCGTCGCGCAGGAACTTGAGGTTCACCTCGTTGGCGGGGCTCGCCCTCATGAGGCCGTAGCCGGTGGTGAGGGCGCGCTTGCGGAAGACCTCGGCGTGGCGCGCCTCGTCCATCACCTGCGTCGCCATGAAGTTCTTCACCTCGAAGAAGTCGGCGTTCAGCCGGCCCAGCCACTTGGCCGGGACGTCGGTCGCGATCATCTCGACCTCGGTGAGGAACGTGAGGAGCTGCGAGTACGCGCGCGCGATGTCGTCCGGCAGCTCGGCGGCGGCGAGATCGGCCCAGGGCACGTCGGTCGTGGCGTTCCACTGCCGCGACATCGCCTCCTCGTAGTAGCTCTCGATGTTGTACGCCCACACCTCGCTCTTGCGATTGACCTCGGCCTGGAGGTCGGGACAGCCGGGGGGAATCTCGGCGCCGCGCGGCGCGAAGCTGCGGTTCTCGCGCGCCAGGTCGGGCATGGTGCTGTAGCCGTAGCCGGGCACGTCCAGGTCGCGGAAGGTCAGGCCACGGCGGGCGTTCTGCGGCGCGCACACGGCGTCCTTGGTGGCGGCGCGCATCCAGGAGAGATCGAGCTCGCCGCTGCGAAGCGTGTACTGCCAGCGATCGACGAAGTCCTTGTCGTCGAGGAAGTCCTTCGTGCTGAGATAGCTCATGGGGGTCTCCGCGGCTCAGGCCGCCGGTGCCGTGCGGCGTGGGGCCGCCTCGTACGTGACGCCGTCCAGGGTCGCCGCGAGATCGAAGAACTGCTGCACGCTCTCGGCGAAGCGATAGAGCTTGTCGTGGCCGTCGGGATCGTCGTAGCGCAGGGTGAGCGTCTCGCCGAAGTGCGTCAGCGTGTTGATCGAGTGCGCGACGTCAGCCGCGCCGTTGGCGCGGATGTTCTCGAACATCTCGCGCCAGGCGCCGAGCTTGCCCTCGAGGATGACATCGACGTCCGACGGGGCGAGCGACGCGACTTCCTGCGCGCGCGTGCACTCGAACACCTCGAACGCCAGCACGAAGAGCCGTGCATCGCCGTCGGCCGCGTCGGGCAGCACGCCGATGCCGATCGTCGCGTCGAAGAAGCCGAGCGCGCGAAAGCGATCGTGGGCCTGCGCCATCGCCGCGGCGAGCGCCTGGAAGAACGCTTCGGATGGAAACGGGACGGCCATGACAGGCGCCACCGGGCGCGGGCAAATACTACGGTTCCGCCTGGACGAGCGTCAAGGCGTCTTGCGCCGTCGCCACGGTGGCAACGCCGGCCTCGGGGCTCGACCAGAGGAGCACGCCGCCGACCGCGATGCATGCCGCCGCCACGGTGAACGCGGCCGGGTAGCCGAAGCGCTCGATCACGCCGCCGAAGATGAAGGCGCTGGCCGCAACGCCGACGCTGAAGGATCCGCTGAAGAGCGTCTGCACGCGCCCCAGGTTCTCGGGGTGGCTGAGGTCGATCATGAGCGCGTTGGCGGTGGGGTAGACCATGCCCTGCCCGGCGCCGAAGAGCAGCCCGACGCACACCAGCGCCGCGACCGAGTGTACCCACCCGAGCACCAGCACGGCCACGGCGAGGAGCGCGATCGAGGGCAGCAACACGCGCCGCCTCCCCACGCGATCGGAGAGTCCGCCGAAGGCGAGCCGCACGGCGACCGCGGCCACCGTGTACGAGATGAAGAAGGGCGCCACGTGCTCGAGGGCGATCGCGTGCACGAAGGTTGGCACGAAGGTGAGCACGGCCCCGAACCCCAAGCCGCAGGCCACCATCATGGCCGCGCCGAGCCAGAGGATCGCCATGCGCGGCAGCCGCGCGCCGGCGCTGCCCGCGACAGACCGGGGGCGCTCGGGGGCACGAATGCGCAGGGTCAGCGCGGCGGCGCAGAGGCCGAGGCTGCCGGCGATCGCGAACAACGCCGCGAAACCGAAGCGCCGCGCGACGATCTCGCCGAGCGCCGGCGCGATGGCATGCGTGGTGAGCGTCGAGATGCCGAAGAGGCCGAGCGCCTCGCCGCGGCGCTCGATCGGCGCCAGCTCGACGGCGAGCGTCGACGCCGTTACGAACGCCGCGGTGAAGCTCACGCCCTGCACGACGCGCAGCAGGAAGAGCACCGGCCCCACGCCCGGCACGACGATGTAGGCGAACGAGGCGAGCGCCATGGTGAGCGCACCCGCGGTGACGAAGCCACGCCGTCCCACGCGGTCGAGCAGCGTGCCGAGGAACGGCAGGACGCAGAGCCCCGCGAAGCCGGCCGTTCCCATGACGTAGCCGATCGTCCGCTCGGTCACGCCGAGCTCCTTCAGATGCAGCGGCAAGAGGAAGAACGAGGCGAAGTTGAGGAAGAAGACGAAGTTCGCGGCGGTCACCAGGTAGAAATCGCGGGGGAGGCTGCGGCCGGGCACCGCAAAGGCTTAATCGATGCCCGGAGACCACGCAACGCGGCCGGCGCGGGCGATAGTTGCAAGTGCTATCCGATGCCGTTGCCACCACGCGTAGTGGAACGTCCCGGAACATTTCGGGTTGGACCAGCTTGTCCTCTGGCTCCGGGCACTCGATGTTGTGCGGCGGGAATCGGCAGCTTTTGGAATCCGTCTAGTATTGAGACCGAGAAGCCGAGCACGACGCGCGGGCGTCGCGGATCATGACGAGTGGATCACCCGGGGCGCGTGGGACCTCCGCGCCCCACGAGCGATAAGACCAATGCCACCCACCAGCCCCACGGCAGCTGCGAGCAGCCCGAATCGCACGGATCGGGGCGCGTACTGGAAAGTGACGGTATGGCTGCCGGCGGGAAGGACGATGCCGCGGAACAGGTAGTTCGTTCTTACGATCGGGGTCCCAACGCCGTCGACGTCGGCGGTCCAGCCTGGCAGATCGGTATCTAGAAGCACGAACATGGTCGGGCGATCCGTACTCGCCCGCACCACGACGCGCTCCGGTTCTGAGACGAGCACCACCGCTTCGCCCTGCGCGCCGTTGTCAGTCGGAACGTCAAGCGAGATGTCCCCCTTCTCGACGAGCGCAAGGGGTGCGGCACCGCGCGGCAGCGCCGCGAGTGCATCCAAGACCTCGCTGCCGTTCGCGGCGGTGTGTACCTCGCCAGCTACGAACGCGCGCGGCCAGGCGTACGGGTTCGTGAACACGTACGCATTTCCGGCCAGCGGGATCAGCCGCTCGTTGGCGCCGAGCGCGCGCGGCGACGGGAGCACCAACTTCGTCGGCGGCGCGAGCCCGGCAACAGCTGGCGGCGGCCGACGAGCGTCGTATCGCAGCAGTACGATGCCCCCTACCCCGGCGTAATCCAGGAAGCGAGAATCGAATGTCGAGGCTTGCAGGTTCCAACCGCCAAGATAGAAGTTGCCCGGCTCCACGGTGATGCCGGTCATGCGCAGCCCCCAGTCACGGTAGCGCGGCGGTGTGAAGGGCTCGTCGTCGTCGAAGGTTGGGATGCGGAACAGCGTGCCGAGCTTCGGCGTTGTGGCGGCATTGAAGATCAGCGCCTCATGCACGGTGCGCGCGCCCGGGCGTCCCGCGCCCGCGAGCTCGATGGCCTGGCGCAGTATCTCGAGAACGTGATGCTCGCCTGCGGCGAACGGGACTATCGTACGATTGGTCGGGACCGATACGGCGAAATCTACGGCGACCAGCGCAACGAGAGCCGCCGCCACGCCGCGCGTCGCCTGGCCATTGAGCATCGCGCCACGGGCGGCAACGAGGACCAGCCCCGCTCCCGCGCAGCACAGGGCGGCGGGGCGCGGCGCCGCTGCGATGAGGACACTTGCGAGAACGACCACCAATGATCCCAGGAGGAGAGCCCGCCCGCGTGCGTACGGGGCGTAGAGAAGGACGTCGAGCCCGAGCGCGGCGAGTGCACCGACAGCGAACATCGTTGTTCCCCACGCACGCGCGGGCACCCGAAACCAGTTACCCATCGGCAGGTGCAGGTACACGCTGCCGACAGGATTGGAGAATCCATGGGCGACCAGGCCGGTGAGGACCGCGACCAGAAGCAAGGCGGTGGCACGGGCATGGCGGCTAGGTGACAGCACGGCGAACGGTACGAACAGCAGCGGCACGACCCCGGCATAGAGGAAAGTGAGTGGCTCGCGCCGGGCGTCCAGGAACTGCCGCAGGGTGGGCAGCGGCAACGAGCCCAGTGGCTCGATCTGCGCCGCAGTGAGACCCTGAACGGATCGCGACGATAGATTCGACAGCTCAAGTGTCGGCAGGAGCTGCGGCGCTGACAGCATCGCCCCAAGCACCACACCCACCGCAACAACACGCCCCGCACGTGCGACGCCCCCTAGTGACACGCGCTTCCAGTCCCAGGCGCACGCCAGGACATAGGGCACGATAGCGTAGGCTTCGTAGCTCAGCGTTTGCAGATTGCCGCCCAGGATCGGCATGGCCAGCGCGCCACCGATGGCGGCGGCCCACGCAATTCGGCCGGTCGCTACTGCACGATCGACGGCGAGGAATCCCAGCGGCACCCACGGCAGCGAGTAGAGCTGGTTCTGCGCCACGAACGCCCAGACGGTCCATGTGTTCGTCATGAAGACGACGCCCGCCACGATCGCCGCGGGGATGGAGACTCGCAGTGCGACACGCGCGTACAGCGCCGCGGCGAGCCCCGCGAGAACCACGTGGGCAGCGGTCAGCACGACCATGGCGACGTGAACCGGAACGAACAGATAGAGCAAGTTCAGCGGGTATAGAACCCCAGGGTAGAACGTGGCGAGGAACGGCTGGCCTGCCATCTGATACGGATTCCAGAGCGGCAACCGTCCGGCACGCAGGGTAGCAAACCCGTATTCGAGCATCGGGTAGTAGAGCCCGAACGGGTCGAAGGCGAGCAGCGGCGTCGCCATGCCGTGTGCGTCGCTGACCACGTGTCGCGTGAATGCGAGAAGCCCGACCGCCGTGAGCACGGCTGCGGCAACGGCCGTGGACCTGTTGAAGCGATCGAGCATACGCACGGCGTCCATAAGACCGGGCGCGGGAACCTGCAACTCTAACGGCGCCGCGCTTGGGCGCAGGCACTAGCCCGGCGACGCGCACTCGCGCGGCCGCGAGTTGAGCGGCCGCTCGGCGCGGGGGATAACCACCGCATGGCTTTTGCGAACGCGAAGCCGGGTCCGCGGCGTCGCCGCGCCCTCGGACGCGACGAGATCGGACCCGTGATGGACATCTTGCGCCGCGAGGCGCCCGCGTGGGGTGCGCCCGTCGTGACCCTCATCGCCGATACCACGGGCGATCCGTTCCGCGTGCTGATCTCGACGATCCTCAGCCTGCGCACGCAGGACGAGACGACGGCCGTCGCCTCGCGCCGGCTCTTCGCGCGCGCCGCGACACCGGCGGCGATGCTGCGCCTGCGCGAGGCGACGATCGCGCGGCTCATCTACCCGGTCGGGTTCTACCGCACGAAGGCGCGTGCGATCCGCGCCACGTGCCGGGCGCTGCTCGAGCGCTTCGGCGGGGAGGTGCCGCGCGATCTCGACGCGCTGCTCACCCTGCAAGGGGTCGGGCGCAAAACGGCCAATCTCGTCCTGACGCTCGGCTTCCGGGCGCAAGGCATCTGCGTCGATACCCACGTGCACCGCATCACCAATCGCCTCGGCTACGTGCGCACCCGGACACCGGATGAGACCGAGCAGGCGCTGCGGCGGAAGCTGCCCCACGCCCACTGGATCGAGATCAACGACCTCCTGGTGGCGTTCGGCCAGCACCTCTGCCGGCCGATCTCCCCACATTGCAGCCGCTGCCCCGTCACCGCCTACTGCCCGCGCCGCGGCGTCACCGGGCATCGCTGATGCACGTTGACGCTCCGGGCACGCTTCACTATCGTCGAACGACACGCGAAGTCGTCATGCGCGACGCCGACCCCATCGCGCGTCAGGTCCTCCAGGTCCGGCGCCGGCGCAATTTCCGCGAGCTGCAGCGCGCGCTTTTCGCGCTCGTCGCGCTGGGCGCGGGAAGCGCAGCCGCGCTGGTGCTGCTGGCCCTGCTCGCGCGGCCGCGGCTCTTCGCCGTCGCCACCTGGAGCGCGGGCGGTGCGGTGATCGTCACGGCGGGACTTCTGCTGCGCGCCCTCCGCCGGCGCTGGCTGCGCGCCGACGCCGCCGGCGACTGGATCGACGCGCGCGCCGCCCTCGGCGGCCGGCTCTCAACGTTGCTCGCCGTCCGCGACCGCGCCGGCGAGGCGCCGTTCTTCCTGCCGCTCCTGGCGGAGGAGAATCGCCGCCTGCTGGAGCGCTGGCGACCGGATCGTTTGATCCGGCGGCGGGTGCCGCTCGCCGCCCTGGCCTCCGCGCTCCTCGCGACCACCGCGCTGCTGCTCGCGCTGATCCTCGCCCCGCGGCTCCGCCCGCCGTTTCCCGAGATCGTCTACAGCAATCAGCCGATCGAGGGCGGAGAAGGTCAACCTGCGGACGGCGCCCCGGAGCGCATCGTCGTCGCACCGTCGAGCGAGGGCGCACGTCCGTCCGGGGAGCGCGATCGAAAGCCCGGCGCGACCGCCGACGATGACGACACTGCGAGCGACGGCGACGACTCCGCAATGGCCCGGCTCTCCGATGCGCTGCAGGATCGCATCCGTCGCGACCTGTGGGGGCGCGAGTGGCAGGTGGCGCGCGACGCGATGGAGCGCGCCGCCCGCGCGGAGGAGCGCAGCGCTCGTCGCGCCGCGCGCGACGGCGCCAGCGACGACGGATCCGATCTCGACGCCCAGGGCGGCGAGCAGCCCTGGGAGACGGCGGGCCTTCCCGCCACCCGGCGCGCGACCCGTCACGGCGCGGGCGGCGGCGAGTCCCGGCAGGGGGAGGCCAGCGAGACGAGCGACGCCGACGCGCAAGCCCGCGGCCTCGGCGACGACGATCAAGACCGCCGGGTGGGGAGCGGCGTCGGCGAGCCCGTCCCGGGGGCGGGTAACGAGACCGATCCGCACCTCTTCGGTGCGCCGACCGCCGTCGATGGCACGCGCGAGGCGTCGTCCTTCGAGCTGGCGATCAACGCCCCGGTGCGGGCGCAGCGGAACGCCCCGAAGCACGGCGGCGGCGGCGAGCCGCCGTCCGCGAGCGACGACGCGCATCCCGCGCTGACGCGCGCCGCGCGCCAGGAGCACGCCGTCCGCCGGATGCCGGTCCCGTCGGGCTATGAAACGATCGTGCGTGAGATGTTCGCACATCGCGACACGACGCGGGAGGCACCGTGACGACCCCGAGTCTCGGCACCGCGGCCATCGCGGACTTCAACGATACCTTCGCGGCCGTGCGGCGCGAGGTCGCCAAAGTGATCGTCGGGCACGAGCAGGTGGTCGAGACGATCCTCACCGCATTCTTCGCGGGCGGCCACGTGCTCATCGAGGGCGTCCCGGGCATCGGCAAGACGTTGATCGTGCGCTCGCTGGCGGAGGCGTTGAACCTGAGCTTCAGCCGCATCCAGTTCACCGTCGATCTCATGCCCGCCGACATCACCGGCACGCGCGTGCTCAACGAGGGCGCCGACGGGCGGCGCGACTTCGCCTTCGTGCCCGGGCCGGTCTTCGCCCATCTCCTGCTCGCCGACGAGATCAATCGCGCGACGCCGAAGACGCAATCTGCGCTGCTCGAGGCGATGGCCGAGCAGCAAGTGACGGTCGCCGGCACGAGCTATCCGCTCGCGCCGCCGTTCTTCGTGCTCGCGACGCTGAACCCGATCGAGATGGAGGGCACCTATCACTTGCCCGAGGCGCAGCTCGATCGCTTCCTCTTCAAGGTGCTGCTGGCATATCCCTCGCAAGCCGAGCTCGAGCGCATCATCGGCTCGACCACCGGGGCCGACGTGCCGCGCATCCAGCCGGTACTCGAGCGCGAGCGGGCCGCCGGTCGCGTGGAGGAGCTGAAGCGGGTGGTGCGCCACGTGCTGGTGGCGCCGCAGATCGAGCGCTACGTCGCGGCTCTGGTACGCCTCACCGTCCCCGCGGCCGCCCGCGGCGACGGTGACGCGCGCGGCGAGGACGACGTCGCGCGCTACGTCGCCTACGGCGCGAGCCCGCGTGGCGGCCAGGCATTGCTGCTCGGCGGCAAGGTACGCGCGCTGCTCGACGGGCGAGCGCACGTCACCGTCGAGGACGTCGATCAGGTCGCGCTTGCCGCCTTGCGCCACCGCGTCGTGCTCAACTTCGCGGCGGAGGCGGCGGCCGTCGCGCCGGCCCAGATCATCGAGAGCGTCCTCGCCAAGGCACGGCGCATGCGGGCATGAGGGCGCTCCTCGATCCCACCCGGCTCACGCGCTACGACGGCCTCGCGCTCGGCGTCCGCCGCGGCATGGGCACGCGCCCGGGCGACCGGCGCGTGCCGGGCCGGCCGCAGCCCTCGGGGATCGAGCTCGAGGCACACGCCGCCTACACCCCGGGCGACGATCTCCGCCACCTCGACTGGAACGCGCTCGGGCGTCTCGACAGTCTGCTGGTGCGGCGCTTCACCGCCGAGCGCGAGGTGATCGCGCACATCCTGCTCGACGGCAGCGCGTCGCTCGGCGCGCCCGCGGGCGACGACAAGCTCGGTGCCGCGTGCGAGCTGGCGATGGCGCTCGCCTACGTCGCGCTCCGCAGCGGCGAGGCCGTGCAACTGGCGTTGCTCGGCGACGCGACGGGACACGCGCCTCTCTTCCGCCAGCGCGGCAACGTCACGCGCATCGCCGAGTGGCTCGAGGCGCGGCGCGCCGAAGGTACGTTCGCGTTCGCCGCCGCGATCGAGGGATACGTGGCGCGCCATCCGTCCCCCGGGGTCGCGCTGCTCATCTCCGATTTCCTCGTGGCGCCGGAGGAGATCGAGCGCGGCGTGCGCGCCCTCAGCGAGCGCGGCTACGAGAGCCATCTGCTGCACGTCATTGGCCCGGCCGAGCTCGACCCGACGCGCGCGTTCACCCGCGCCGTGCTGACCGACGCGGAGACCGGCGAGCGGCGGCCGATCGCGCTGACCGACGCCAACCTGGCGCGCTACCGCGCCGCACTGGACGCCCACCTCGACGCGATCCGCGCGATCGCCGATCGGCACCGCGCCACCTACGGTCGCCTCGTCGCCGGGGCCGAGGTCGTCTCGCTCCTGACCGGCGAACTCGCGCGCGCCGGGGTCATCCGGCGGCGATGAGCCGATGGGCGTCCTCAATCCCGCCGGCGCGCTCACGCTCGCGGCGATCGCCGTCCTGGTCGCGCTTTACCTGCTCGACCGCCGCCGCCGTGTCGTGCGCGTCGGTGCGCTGCTCCTGTGGGCCTCGGTGCCGACGGCGGTGCTGGAGCGCCGGCGCTTCCGTCCGGACCCGCTCTTCCTGCTGCAGCTCGCGCTCCTCCTCGCGCTGATCGCCGGGTACCTGCGGCCGTATGTCGAGGGTCGTCCACTACCGGCGAGTGCCGGGCGGTTGCTGGTCGTCCTCGACGTGTCGGCCAGCATGCAGGCGGTCGAGCGGGACGGCTCGCGCTTCGAGCTGGCGCAACGGCGCGCGCGGGCGCTGCTGGACGAGCTCCCGGGCGGTGACGAGGCCATGCTCGTGACGGCAGCGGAGCGTCCGCACGTGGCGCAGCGCTGGACCACCGACCGTGCGAGCCTCCGCGCCCGGCTGGAGGCGCTCGCACCGCTCGACACCTCGACCAACCTCGCACCGGCGCTCGAGCTGGCGCTCGGCGAGGCGCGCGCGCGGCCCGAGACGCGGCTCGCCGTTCTCACCGACCTCGCGCCCGGTGACGGCGGCATCGCGCCCGACGACGTGCAGGCGTTCCACTGGATCCAGATCGGCGCGACCGACGACAACGTCGGCATCGTCGATCTCGCCGTCGACCAGCCGCCGTTCCAGCCGGCGGCGGCCGCGAGCGTCGACGTCGGCGTGCGGAACTTCAGCGCCAGCGCCCGCCGCACGACCGTGCAGGCGTGGATCGGCGGCGAGCGCTGGGTGCAGCGCGATCTCACCCTCGCACCGCGCTCGACCGAGCACACGCTCCTCGGGGCGCCGCCGCACGGCGGTATCCTGTCCGTCGGCATCCTCGGCGACGACGCGCTGGCCGTCGACGACCGGGCGACCGGGTGGATCGGGCCGGGAGCCCCGCTCGATCTCCTCCTCGTCACCGACTCGCAGGATCTCGCCGGCGCGTTCGGCGCGATCGCCGCCGCCGTCGCGGGCAGCCGCGTCGAGGTGGTAGCGCGCGACCGCTATCGGCCGGAGAGCCTGACGGGACGGCGGGTGGCGCTCTTCGACGGCATCGCCCCCGCGGCGCTGCCACCCGCCGTGAACGCATTGTACGTCGCCCCGCCGCCCGGCAACTCGTTCTGCCCGTCGACGCGCGCGTACGAGGGCGCCGCGGTGATCGATTGGGAGCCCGCGCACCCGCTGCTGCGCGGCCTGGAGTCCCTCGACGCGATCGAGGTCCCGCACGCGACGGCGCTCGAGCTCGCGCCCTGGGCCGATCCGGTGGTGCTGGCGGCGTCTCGCCGCGCCGCCTTCCCGTTGCTCCTCGCCGGCGAGCGCGACGGCCGGCGCATCGCCTGCCTCGGCACGGAGCTCGCCGCGCCGCTGACCTCGTCCGACGCGCTGCCACTCCTGATGTTGACGCTCGGCACCCTGCGCTGGCTGGCGGAGCCGTTCGAGGGCGGCGCCCTCGCGGTCCAGACGGGCGTGCCGGTGAGCCTCGGCCCGGGCCCGACCGCGCCCGTCACGGGACCGTTCGGGGGTGCCGGCCTGCGCATCGCCGGGGACCCGGCGGTCGTCGTCGCCGATCACGTCGGGACCTATCGGCTCGGGCCGCCGGGCGGCGAGCGTCTGATCCTGGCCAACCTCTTCGACGAGCGTGAGTCGGACATCGGCCGCCGTGGCGCGACCGAGACCGCCGCGACGCGCGTCGCCCCCGCCAGCCCGCTGCCGGCGCGGGCGCGGCGCGAGATCGACTGGTGGATGTACGCGGTCGGCGCCGCGCTCCTCGGACTCGAATGGCTCACCTGGCTGCGCCGCCGCGATCGGGTGTCCGGATGACGGCGCTCGTCGCGTACCTCACGACGCTGGCCGGGCGTCTCGGCGTCTCGTTGACGGCGCCGCGCGCGTCGCTGCTGCTCCTCGCGCTACCGCTGCTGCTCGTCGCGGCGCGCCGCGGCACGCGTCTCGCGATCGCGTGCCGTGCGTTCGCAGGAGTCGCGGTGGTGCTGGTCCTCGCGGGCGCCTACGTGGAACGTACGCGGCCGCAAGCCGGCGCGTGCGTGGTGGCCGCGGTCGACACCTCGGCCAGTGTCGGCGCCGCGGCGACGGCGCGCGCCCGGGCGTTCCTCGAGCGGCTCACGCCGGCGCTCGGCCCCCATGATCTGCTCGGCGCGATCGCGTTCGCGAGCCGCGCCCGCGTGCTCGCGCGTCCGGCGGCGGAGCATCGCACGGTCGACGAGCTCCTGCCCTCGATCGAGGCGGTCGGAGCCGAGAGCGGTGAGACCGACATCGCGGCCGCGTTGACGACGGCGGCGACGCTCTGTCCGGACGAGACGCAATCCGCGCTGCTGCTCTTCACCGACGGCAACGAGACGACGGGCAGCGCGCTCGCCGAGGCCACGCTCACCGCGAACGCGCTGCCGACCTTCCCGCTCCTTCCCGACGAGACGGCCATGCCGGCGGCCGTCGTGCGCCGTCTCCTCGCGCCGCGCCTCGCGCCCGAGCGGGCAACGGTGCCGCTCGAAGCTGTGGTCGAGAGCCGCGCGGCGGAGCCGTCGCATGCGGTGCTCGAGCTGGCCGCGAACGGCGAGCGGCTCACCAGCCTGGCGCTCGACCTGCCCTCGGGTGTGAGCGTGGTGGAGGTGCCCTACCGCGCCCGCGGCGCCGGCCAGTATCTGCTCGAGGCCCGCCTCATCCTCCCCGGCGCGCCGGCACCGCCCTTCGCCGGCGCGCACGCGGCGCTGGCGGTGACGCATCCCCTGCAGGTGCTGGTCGTGAGCGAGCACGAGAATCCGGTGATCGCGACCGCACTCGCCGAGCGCGGCATGCACGTCGAGCTGATCGCGCCGCCGGTCTTCGCGAGCCGCGTGCCCCGCCTCGACGCCTACCACCTCGTCGTGCTCGACGACGTCGCGCGCACGGCCTTCGCCGACGCCGCGCTCGCCGCGCTCGCCGATTGGGTGGCACGCGGCGGCGGACTCGTGGCGACCGGCGGCGAGCACCTCTTCGGCGACGCGCGCTGGAACGGCACGCCGCTCGACCACGTCCTGCCGGTCGATCTCGAGGCGCAGACCCCCGAGCCGCAGGAGCGCGAGCCCATCGCGCTGTACCTGGTGATCGATCGCTCCAACAGCATGGGGTACTCGAGCACGCAGGCGATGGTCCACAACGGCGAGAAGATGGAGTATGCGAAGCGCGCCGCGCTCGCCGTCCTCGATCAGCTCGGCCCGAAGGATCTCGTCGGTGCGATCGCCTTCGACTCGCTGCCCACCGAGCTCGGCGCGCTCCGTCCGGTCGGCGAGAGCCGGAGCGCGCTCGCGACCAAGATCCAGCAGCTGCAGTACGGCGGCGGCACGGACTTCAAGGACGCGCTCGACGACGCGCGCCGGCACCTGATCGAGTCGGGCCGGCGCGTGCGCCACATCATCCTGCTCACCGACGGTGACACCAACCGCGGCGCCGAGGACCACGTCGAGCTGATCGCCGCGCTCTCGCGCGCCGACATCACCGTGACGACGATCCGTATCGGCGACGACAACGCCAACCTCGAGTTGCTCGACGCCATCTCGCGCGGCACCGGCGGCGACTTCCATCACGTCGAGCAGGTGCAGGCGCTGCCCCAGCTCATGATCCGCGACACGCAGCGCTTGATGAGCAACAGCCCCGAGCGCGAGGACCGTCCGACGAAGATCGGCACGCCGGGAGGGCTGCTCGCGGGGTTCGCCGAGAACGAGCTGCCGGCGATCCGCCGCTACGCCCTCACCCAGGCACGGCCGAAGGCCGAGGTGCGGCTCTACGTCGAGGCCGGCGAGCGCCACGATCCGGTGCTCGCGACCTGGCAGTACGAGCTCGGGCGGGTCGCGGTGATCCCGCTCGACTTCCAGGCCGGGGCATCGGACTGGGCGGCATGGAACGGCTTCGGGACGTTGTGGGCGCAGCTCGCGCGCTGGGCCGCACCGGCCGGGCTGGCCTCCGACCATCGCCTCGAGGCGGAGCGGCTCGCGACCGGGACGCTGGTGCGGCTCGAGACCGTGGCAGAGGGGCCGGGACCGTTCGCGCTCCGCCTGCCGTCCGGCGCCGAGTATCCGCTGCGGCGCAGCGCGCCCCGCACGTTCACCGCGGTGGTGCCGAATCTGCGCAGCGGCGTGCAATCGGTGCTGCTCCTCGGTCGCGATCCGTCCTTGCCCGAGCAGATCGACCTCATGGTGCCGGCGGCAGGTGACGGCGGCCGCGAGCTGGCGTTCCACCGCCCCAATCTCCGCCTGCTGGAGCAGCTCGCACGGCTCACCGGCGGGGCGGTGAATCCCGAGCCCGCCGCCGTGCTGGCCGCGCGCCCGGGCGTCGTGCGCGAGCGAGTGCCGCTCGCCCCCGTGCTCGTGCCGCTCGCGCTCGTCCTCGTGCTCGCCGACATCGCACTGCGCCACCGCGCGCGGCCGCGCCCGCTTTGACAGAGTCCAGCGGAATCGCGACAATTCCCGACCCGATACGAAGGAAGGAGCGTCGCCATGGCCTACATCATCACACGCCTCTGCCGCGATTGCGTCGACACGGCGTGCGTCTCGGTGTGCCCGGTCGATTGCATCTACGCCTACAAGGGATCGGACCACGCGACGTTTCCGAACCAGCTCTACATCCATCCCGACGAGTGCATCGACTGCGGCGCCTGCGAGCCGGAGTGCCCCTGGCAGGCGATCTTCGAGGAGTCGGCGGTGCCGGGCGTCTTCAGCGACGATACGCCGCTCAACTACCTGATGATGGAGCACAAGGACGACTTCGTCGTCTCGCCGACCGAGAAGCAGACGCCGCCCTCGGCCGAGGAGGTCGAGGCCAACAAGAAGAAGTGGGGCTTCGCCTGATCGAGGCCACCAGGCCCCGCGTCGCACCTAGATCCGGCCGACCGTCTCCCACGGCGTCGTCTCGGCGACGACGTCGTGGAACCGCGCGTAGTCGATGCGCCTACGCCCGTCCGGCATTGTCGACATGATGTCGACGAAGCGCGCGCCCCAGACGATCTCCTCTGGCAGGTAGGAGTAGCGCGCGCGGATCGTCTGCGAGAACGTCTCGTCGACGCCGGCCACCGAAACGACGACCTCGTAGTCGCCCTCCGCGAGCGATTCGGCCGTGGTTCCGTACAAGGGGCTCGTCACGGTGATCGGATGGACCACGGTCCAGGAGAGCAGAAAGATGGGCGTGCGCGTGCGGACCAGTTCCAGGTCGTAGAAGCGCCGCACCTGCTCGCCCTCGGCGGTGCGCTCGCTGCGGATGAGGGAAACCTGCACCTGCGCCTCGACCACCTGGTTCGCGCGCTCGTTGGCCATCCGCAGCATGAGCGAGGGAACGCCGTCACGCGGCGTGATCACCGCGACCCGGCTGAAGACCACGCGCGCCGTCGGCCGCGAGAACTTGGCGAAGAAGAGTCCGGCCGCGATGGCGAAGCCGAGGACGCCGACCAGGGCCTCGATCGCGACGAGGACGTTCGCGTAGCGCGTCTTCGGCGCGAACGCGCCGTAGCCGATCGTCGCCAGCGTCTGCACGCTGAAGAAGAACGCGTCCTCGAAGGACCCTGGGTGCGCGTTCGCGAGGTCGTCGCCCCCGGCGAGGTAGGCCAGCGCGAAGAGCGTGTTCGCGACCAGATAGTAGACGACGAAGATCGCGAGGAGCACCGACCAGTGGGCGTTGAGAAGCGCGTGGTAGAGGTCGCCGAGCACGCGGCGCGGCGTGCCCGTGCGCACGATCACGCGGCGCAGACGCGGGTCGACGATCTTGCGCGGCGGCGGAAGCGGCGCCTTGGACATCCTGCGGGACTACAAAAAGATCGCGCAAACGTCCATGCGCCCTCGAGTTGCACGACGAGTCGCCACTCGACATGGTGGGAGCGAGGCGCCCGCCACCGCGCGCCGGAGGAGACGTCCCGATGATCACGCGACGCCCGAGCAACGAGCGCGGCCACGCCAACCACGGCTGGCTCGACACCTTCCACACCTTCTCGTTCGCCGACTACCACGATCCGGCGCACATGGGATTTCGCGCATTGCGCGTCATCAACGAGGATCGCGTGCAGCCCGGGCGCGGCTTCCCGACGCACCCGCACGCGGACATGGAGATCCTGACGTTCGTGCTCGCGGGTGCGCTCGCGCACGCGGACAGCATGGGCACGGGCTCGACGATCCGTCCGGGCGACGTGCAACGGATGAGCGCCGGCACCGGGGTCACGCACAGCGAGTTCAACGCGTCCCGCACCGATCCGGTCCACCTCCTGCAGATCTGGATCCTCCCCGAGCAGCGCGGCCTGCGGCCGGAATACGAGCAGAAGGCCTTTCCGGAGGCGGAACGTCGCGACCAGCTGCGGCTCATCGCGTCCCAGGACGGTGCCGACGGCGCGGTGACCGTACATCAGGACGTCCGCCTCTATGCGACCGTCCTCGACTCCGGACAGCACGTCGCGCAGGCGCTCGCGCCCGGCCGCTTCGCGTGGGCGCAGGTGGCGCGTGGCGCGGTGGTGCTGAACGGCACCGCGCTCGCCGCCGGCGACGGCGCCGCCGTCCAGGGCGAGTCGCAACTCGAGATCGTCGCGAACGGCGCGGCGGGCACGAGCGAGCTCCTGCTCTTCGACCTCGCCTGAGCCGCGACCGCCGACGACCGGGCTATCGCACTTGGGAGATCACTTCCCCCGCACTTGGGGGATCACTTCCTCGGCGAAGCGCTGGATCTCGTCCTCCATGTAGGGCGCGAACGTCATGAAGATGAAGTGCGTGACGCCGACGCGGCTGTAGCGCTCGATGGTGCCGAGGCACTCATTGGCGTCGCCGATCATCACCCGCGCGCGCGCTACCTCGGGCGTCGTCTGGCCGGTGGCGGCCGCGACCGAGCACACGAACTGCTCGCGCTCCTTCGAGGCGCGGTAGCAGAGCGGCATCATGACCGTCTTCTCGATGGTATCGGTGTCCCGGCCGACGGTGTCGCAGTGGCGGCGGATGATGCCGATCAGCTCGCCCATCCGCTCCGCAGCGCCGTAGGAGTTCCACATGTCGGCGTGCTCGGCGACGATCCGCAGCAACACCTTCTCGCCCGTCCCGCCGATCATGATCGGCGGATAGGGATGTTGCACGGGCTTCGGCAGGCCGAGCGCCTCCGTCACCGTGTAGTGCTTGCCGTGCAGCGTCGTCCGCTCCTCGGTGAACATGCCCTTGATGATACGGCACGCCTCGTCGAGGGCGTCGAGCCGCCCGCGCACCGACTTGAAATCGATGCCGAAGTTGCGGTGCTCGAGCTCGAACCACCCGGCGCCGATGCCGAGATTGAAGCGTCCCCCGCTCACGTGATCGAGCGTCGCCGCCATTTTCGCGGTGACGCACGGGTGGCGGTAGGTGTTGCCGCTCACCAGGGTGCCGACGCGCGCGCGCGTCGTCGCCTGCGCCAGCGCGGCGAGCGTCGTCCAGCCCTCGAAGCATGGACCGTCGGGCGGGACGAAGATCGGGTAGAAGTGATCGAAGTTCCAGAGCGAATCGTAGCCCCAGGCATCGGCTTTCTTCCACAGCCCGAGCATCTGGGACCATTCGACCATCTGCTGGCCGGTTTGCACGCCGAAACGAATGGGATGAGTGGGCATCCCCGAGATGTGCCAGAAGCGCGCCGGTGAACCAAGCTGGGCGACCGTTGCCCCGGCGCCGCGATTTCGCTACGCGCCGCGCATGGACGATACGATCGTGTCTCTCCCCGCCCGGCCGTGCGTACACGCCGGTCGGACGACTGGTGCCCTCGTCGCCGCGCTCCTCTTCGCCGCATCGCTCCCGGGCTGTAGCCGGCAGAAGGCACCGCTCGTCACCCGCCCCGAGGGCGGCGCGCGCTCGGTCGTCATCCGCAACGTGCGCGTCTTCGACGCGCCCCGCGCCGCCCTCGCCGACGGCCTCCGCGACGTCGTGGTGCGCGAGGGCCACATCGCCGCGGTCGCGCCTCCCGGGGCCGTGGCCAACGGCCTGCGCGAGATCGACGGCAAGGGCGGGACGCTGCTCCCCGGACTGGTCGACGTCCACACGCACACCGGCGGCAGCTCGGACCGTCCGGAGCACGTGAGCCTGCCGGATCTCGACGGCAACCTCGCTGCCTACCTCTACGCCGGCGTCACGACTGTGCTCGACCTCGGCGGCCTGACGCCCGATGTCTTCCGCGCACGCAGCGACGTCGCGGAGGGCAAACGGCTCGGCCCGCGCATGTACGCGGCCGGACCGATCTTCACCGCACCCGGCGGGCATCCGGTCGAGGTATTTCGCACGTTCCTCCCGTGGTACCTGCGCTGGTACGTCATCCCGAAGGCCGCGCGCGAGATCGCGACGGCCGACGACGGCCGCGCCGCCGTGCGCACGCTCCTCGGCGAGCGCCCGGACATCCTGAAGCTCGCGATCGATGCCGGCGCGGGCGGCGTCCCCTGCCTCGCCCCCGATGCGCTCGCGGCGATCATCGAGACGGGGCACGCGGCGCAGGTCCGCTCGATCGTCCACATCGGCAGCAACGCGGAGGCCGAGGCCGCTGTACGGGCCGGCGCCGACGCCCTGGCACACGCCCCGTGGCGCGACGAGCTGAGCGACGACGTCGTACGGCAGATCGTGGAACGCCACGTCGCGGTCGTGCCGACGCTCGCCATTTGGGATCTGGTTGCCGCCGATCGCGTGTCCGCCGACGACTATCTACCGATCGAGCGCGCGGTCGCAGGCTCGGCGCTCATGACGTCACTGCTCACGCCCAACGCCAGCGAGGAGCCCTCGATGCTGGCCGTCCGGCGCGCCGCCGCCGCCGGTCACGCGGCCCGGCAGCGGAACGTCGCCAAGCTGCACGCCGCCGGTGCGACCATCCTCGTCGGC
>Ga0157379_10001567_pt1 | contig 18837 bp, 18 predicted proteins | sample S25metaG_FD_121802 | JGI IMG/M metagenome (GOLD analysis project Ga0157379, IMG submission 121802) | Switchgrass rhizosphere microbial communities from Kellogg Biological Station, Michigan, USA - S2-5 metaG | ecosystem: Host-associated > Plants > Roots > Rhizosphere > Soil | place: USA... | reverse complement strand
GGTGCAGCCGGTGGTGAAGGCCGCCGGATAAAAGTATAGCACCACCGGCCCCTTCTTCAGCGCATCGGCCAGCGCGAAAGTGAACTCCTTCCCGCCGAGCGAGGCCTGCGCGGTGAAATCGGGTGCCGCGTCCCCGGTTTTCAGCGCGGCACTGGCCGGTGCGATGCAAAGCGCAACAGCGAACGCGCTGGCGATCAATCTGGTCATGCGAGCCTCCATTTTCTGCGCGATAACTTGCCGCCTTCGGCGCCGTCTGTCACGGCCAAGTCATTCATCACACAGCGTTTTCAAAAATATATTGTGTTTACTAATCCCGCACCCCCGCGAACGGCCTGATGATGCGCACGCGACAAGAGGATTGCGTGCAATGGAACCCGAAGACGAGGCCTGGCGAAGGCTGACCAAACAAGCCGAGGAGCAACGCGAGTTCGAAGCGCGACACGAGCTGCGACGTGCACAGCGCAGGAAGCTCACGGATACACTTTTATCAGGCGACTTGCTTACCTGGGTTGCGCCGGACACGCATCATGGCTCCGACGAAGTCCTTTCTGAACATCTCGCACAGCTGCGCACGGCGGTGCGCTACGCGCTGCAATTTGTGTTGGCAGACGATCTGAGCCTCGCGTCAAATCTCTCGGCAGCCAATACGACTCAGCGCCTGATCCAAACGAACATCGCGTTGGCCAAGGTGTTGAGCGTATCGGAATCGGCGAAACCGAAAACAGTACGTGGTGGTCGCGCCAAGAAGGGACCACAAGATTGAGTGGTCGCGGCGCGCCGCTCGGCAATCAGCGGGCCTTCAAACATGGCGTCTATGCCGCGGACATGCGCGCGTTGCGGCGCATGGCGCACCGCTCGATCACGTCGGCGCGCCTGGCGCTGAAGGCACGATCAAACGCCGTAATTCTGGTAAGGGAAGCATCGCTCGCGATTGAGCGTCAGCCCGAAATGCTTGGCCAAAGCCTGGATCGCGTCGTCGTGGCTGACGAACGGATCGGCGTTAGCCGGTCCCACGATGATCATGCGGAAGGTGTCCGACGGCTTGGCCTCGGGCGGCAACATCGCGGTGGCGAGCGGTGTCCCGTCATGCTCGCGCAGGGTGAGAAACAGCGGCATGGTGCGCTGGATGTGGGCGTTGAGGCCGATGTCGCGCTCGATATAGCTGGCCGCGGTCGGCTTGTAGCTCTGCGCCGCGGCCTCGTATTCGCGCCGAAAATATTTCTCGACCGCATGGCGCATGGTCTGGGATTCGGCAACCGCTTCAGCCTCGGTCTCGATGCGAAACCAGGTCCGGCGCCCGCCGGCGTCACACACGAACTGCATGCGAAAGTCTCCTGCGACTCAGCCATGACAGGCGGGATCATAGAGTGTTTGCCGCGGTGGCGTCCGATAGGAGATATGCCTAGTCTGGCAGCGCCAACATCGCGGAGACGATCCGATCATGCCCGTCGAGATGCTCGAGCATTACACGATACGCTGCGCCAGCCTGGAGCGCACGCGCGACTTTTATCGCGACGTGCTGGGTCTGACCGAAGGCGAGCGGCCGAGATTTCCCTTCAAAGGCTACTGGTTGTACCTGGGCGGCGTGCCGATCGTGCATCTCGTCGATGCGGCGGAGTCGGACATGCGCGATGGTCCGCACCGCGGCAGCGACACTGCGGCACTCGATCACATCGCCTTCCGCGGGCGCGATCTCGAGACGACCCGCGCCATCTTGCGCCGCCACGGATTGAGCTTCCGCGAGAACGCCGTTCCCGGCGGGCGCATTCACCAGATCTTCGTGCCCGACCCCGACGGCATCCTGATCGAATTGAATTTTCGCAACTAGCTCAACTGTCATCCCCGGCTGAGCGTTGCACTAGCAACGCGAAGGGAAGGGGACCCAGGTGTGGCCAGCTCGGTTTCTTCACCTGGGTCTCCTTCCCTCGCGCCAACTTCGTTGCCGCTCGCCGGGGATGACAACTGGGGCAGCAGGAACGTTCAATTCCACATCACATGTAGCGTTTTAACCGCCTTTGCCGCCGCGGGCGGGATATGATTTCATGCGGGCGGAATTTGGGGGCCAAAGACCCCAACGCCTTCGCCACAAAAAGGGAGTCAAGGGAAATGCAGGAACGTCTTCAATTCTACATCGACGGCAAGTGGGTGGACCCCGTCACGCCCAAGACCATCGACGTCATCAATCCCTCCAACGAAGAAGCGTTCGCTCGTGTTTCGCTGGGCTCCAAGGCCGATGTCGACAAGGCGGTCGCCGCCGCGCGCAAGGCCTTCGAAACCTGGTCGAAGACGACGCGCGAAGAGCGCCTCGCCATGCTGGGCAAGATCATGGCGGTCTACCAGACCAAGTATAACGAGATCGCTGAGACAATCTCCAAGGAGATGGGCGCACCGATGTGGCTCTCCAAGGCCGCGCAAGCCGCGACCGGCATGGGCCATCTCGCCGAAGCCGCGAAAATCCTGAAAGACTACAAGTTCGAGGAGATGCGCGGCACGACGGCGATCGTCAAGGAACCGGTCGGCGTTTGCGGTTTCATCACGCCGTGGAACTGGCCGATCAACCAGATCGTCTGCAAGGTTGCGCCCGCGCTCGCCGCCGGCTGCACCATGGTTTTGAAGCCCTCGGAAGTGGCGCCGATGAACGCCATGCTGTTCGCCGATGTGTTGCATGAAGCCGGCCTGCCGCCGGGGGTGTTCAATCTCGTCAACGGCGACGGGCCGACGGTCGGCGAAGCGCTGTCGGCGCATCCCGGCATCGACATGATGTCGTTCACCGGCTCGACGCGCGCCGGCATTGCGGTCGCCAAGGCCGCGGCCGACACGGTCAAGCGCGTGGCGCAGGAGTTGGGCGGCAAGTCCGCCAACATCGTGCTCGAAGATGCCGACCTGGCGAAAGCCGTGTCGAGCGGCGTGATGAGCATGATGACCAATTCCGGTCAGTCCTGTAACGCGCCGTCACGGATGTTCGTGCCGCGCGCCAAGAACGACCAGGCCATCGCCATCGCCAAGGCGACGGCGGAAAAGGTCAAGGTTGCCGATCCTGCGTCACCCGAAGCGACGCCGGGCAGCATCGGACCGGTGGTCAGCGAAGTGCAGTTCAACAAGATCCAGGCCCTCATCAAGAAGGGCATCGACGAAGGCGCCACGCTTGTTGCCGGCGGCCTCGGACGTCCGGAAGGCATGAACCGCGGCTACTATGTCCGACCCACCGTGTTCGCCAATGTCACCAACGACATGACGATCGCGCGCGAGGAAATCTTCGGACCGGTGCTCGCGATGCTGCCCTATGACACCGAAGCGGATGCCATCCGTCAGGCCAACGACACGGTCTATGGCCTGTCAGGCTATGTGCAGTCGGGCGATCTCGCACATGCGCGCAAGGTGGCCGCGCAGTTGCGCACCGGCAACGTGCATTTGAACGGCGCCGGCGCCGACTTCAGCGCACCGTTCGGCGGCTACAAGCAGTCGGGCACCGGGCGCGAGTGGGGCGAGTATGGCTTCGAGGAATTCCTCGAAACCAAGGCTGTCCTCGGCTTCGAAGTGAAGGCCGCCTGACGCACCTGCCAACGAAATGAAGAAGGCCGTCGCGTCCCACGCTGTTGCTAGGACCGGCGGCCTTTTTGTTTGTACGCACTTGTCATCCCCGGCGAGCTTCGCGCGCGCAGCGCGCGAAGTGAGGGAAGGGGACCTAGGACGGGAGACAGTAACACTGCGTGCAGGCCTGGGTCCCCTTCCCTCGCGCTCACTTCGTTCGCGCTCGCCGGGGATGACAGTGAAGATTTTTTGTGTTCGAAAGTGGCGATAACAAACCGCCGCTCAATCCTTCGCGCGCTCGACGTAGGAGCCGTCGGCCGTCATTACCACCACGCGCGTGCCGGTGGTGATGTGCGTCGGCACCATCGTCTTGACGCCATTGGAGAGCATGGCTGGTTTGAACGAGCCTGACGCGGTTTGGCCCTTCACCACCGGTTCGGTGTCGACGATCTCGAAGGTGGCGCGCTGCGGGATTTCCAGGCTGATCGGCAGGCCGTTGAAGCTCTGCAAGGTAACATCCATGTTCTCGGTCAGATAGGGCGCCATGTCGCCGACGACATCGCTGCCGACCGAGATCTGATCGAAGGTTTCGGGCTGCATGAACACATAGTGGTCGCCGTCGTGATAGAGATACTGGTACTTCGCCTGATCGATGAACGCTTTTTCGATGTTGTCGGTGGTGCGCAAGCGCTCGACCACTTTCACGCCATCGCTGATGCGGCGCATTTCAAGATGGGTGACTGGCGTGCCCTTGCCGGGATGGATGTTCTCGGCGGTGAGCACAACATAGAGCTTGCCGTCCTTCTCGATGACGTTGCCTTTGCGCACGCTGCTGGCGATGACGGAAACCACTGGTGACCTCGGATGATCGGGAACGGCGGCTAATAGCAGGGCACAACCGTCTGGCCAAGGCCCGTCGCGTCGTTTGCGGTCAGGAGCGCGCTAGGTGGCGGCGGCGGCAGCAGTAAGGGCGTGGTCGGGCGGGCGCACGACGAGCCTGGGGCCGGTCGCGACGCCGGCGAAATCGGTCCAGCACATGCGCTCGAAGTCGAACAGCTTGCAGGCCGCGACGATACGGCGATATTCGCCAAGCGACAGCAGATACTCCTTGGTGTCGCCGCCCACCCGCGCCTTGAGGCCAGCTTGCTCGGTCGGCAGTTCGTAGACCGGCGTTGCCGTATTGGCGTGATGGGCGGGATGGGCCATCACATTGCTGTAGAGCGGCAGGATATCGAACGGCAACTTGACGTGCGCCGTGCCCAGCACATTGCCGTTGTAGAAGGACCAGCCGCGCTCGTCGTCGAACCAGGGAATTTCGGGGTGCGTGTGATTGAGATAGACGGTGATGGCGGCAAAATAGCTCCAGACGGCATAGGGAACGACCCAGCCCAGCACCAGCAGCAGCCACACCGGACGCTGCGGCGCGATGGTCGAACCGATCAGGACGATGAGCGCAAGCGTCGCGGCAAAGCCGGTCAGGATGAAGATCGTGTCCGGCACGAAACGCCGCCACTGAGCGCGGGCTGGTACTGAAAGCGGCAGCACCATCAAGGGCAGCCAGATCTGGACGTGATAGTAGATGATGGGGCCGGCGGCGCTGCGGTACACGCGCTCCAACCACCGCCGGGCCGGCGACAGCGCGTCATATTCCTTACGACTCATCGGCGTCCATACCGGATCGACGCCCTTGAGGTTGGTGCGGCCGTGATGATGCTGGTTGTGCGCCAGCCGCCACAAGCTGACTGAGTGGATGACGGGAACAAAGGCCAGCCGGCCGAGCCACAGATTCCAGCGTCGGCCCGGCACCAGCGCGCCATGACAACAATCATGCCCGACGATGAACAGCATCGCGATGCAGATGCCGTTGCCGACCGCGAACAGGAGGTTCAGCGGCAAGGCGAGTGGCGCGATCGCATCGATCAGGGTTGCGATGTACAAGACGGCATAGGTGGCAAAGATGAACAGGCCCTGCGCCAGCGAACGCGTATCGGCGCGCGCGGCCGCAGCTGGCGGCGCGATCGCGTCGAGATTTCCGGCGCCGAAAAAAGCACCCACCTGCCTGCCACTCCACCACGTTTGCGCTAGTGCCGCAGTGTGCGGGGGGAATGCCTAATGAAGAGTTGCACGCGCTGGCAGCGCTACGTAGCCGAACGTTATGGCTAAGAGGACGCTAACCAATATTCAGCGCAGCGACGGCGTGGTCGGCTTGAAGTTAAAGTCGCACCAGCCATCGGCCTGCGGATCATAGAGCTTGCAGTCGCGCACCAGGCGCCAGTGATAGGCCGGTGTCCAGCGCACGGCGATCACCTCTTCGCCATGGCCGTCTTCCAGGCTGCGTTGCGCCGCCTTGAGGGAATAGAGCGGAATTATCGGATTAAGATGATGGGCGGTGTGCTGCATCAGTCGATGGAAGAGAATATCGATGATTTCGGGAAAGCGGATTCTGACCGTGCCGTGCAGTTTTTGGTCTGCCGTCGAGGGCCTGCCGGTCGGTACAGACCACTTCACCTGTGGCCCGGTGTGCTGGATGACGGTGACGAACGAGATGAACAGGTTCCACACCAGGAAGGGGATCAGGAATCCGAAGATGGCCGCGTTGGCAAAGGCTGCGCCCCACGTCGCACCATAAGCATGTGACAACCACGTCAGACCGGCAATAAAGCAGGCCAGCCAGACATACACCAAGCCCAGGTCCCAGTAGTCGCTGGCGCGAAACGCGGCGCGTTCGCGCGCGTCGGGCAGGAAAATCTTGGGAAACCAGATGTCGATGAGATAGAAGCCCGGTTGTCCCCAGATGCTGCGCTGAAAACGATAGTAGCGCTGGCGCGCCGGCGATGCTGCACGATACTGCTCCACGGTCATCGGTGGGTAGGCATTGTCGATGCCGATCTGCGCGGTGTAGCGGTGATGGACTTGGTTGTGGTGATGCGCCCAGCGGCTCAGCGGGTGCAGCGCGGGCAGAAATCCGATGGTGCCGATCAGCCGGTTCAACCAGGCAAACCGCGTGCCGCCGCGATGGGCACAGTCGTGGCCGATGATCGCAAGTGTCGCCACCAGGACACCGGCGACGAAGGCGAACCCCAGTTTGGGCAGGAGCGAGGTGTAGAGGACCGCCGCCGCAACCACACCGGCATAGAGCGCAACTTCGACGAGGAGCAGCGCAACCGGCCGAAACAAATGGCGGGTGACGAACGGGGTCAGATTCAAGTCTACCCGCCGGTCATCGGCAACGGAGATCGTCATTGGCCACCGCTCGTACGCGCTCTCATTTGGTCCTTTAACTCTATATTAACCCCCTTGTCCACTCCAGCCGCGATCTCTAGGTCTCTGATTCGACTTAATTATTCACCTTGATTGCTTGCCGGCGCCGGCCTGGGTGTCTTCGCGCCATGGCCTCGGCTAGTAAGGGGCTAAAGCAGAGCCATGCCCGAAATGACGCCGTCGCCCTGGTGGTCCCGCTCCGTCCATGCCGACCGTCAGCCTTTGCTGCGGCAGCGAAATCGCATCAAGTCTGCCATCCGGGCGCATTTTGACCAGCAGGGCTTTTGCGAAGTGGAGTGCGGTGCGCTCGCCGTGTCGCCCGGCAACGAAGCCCATCTGCACGGCTTTGCGACCCAGCTGCACGCGCCCGACGGCGGGCGTCGAACGCTCTATCTGCACACCTCGCCGGAATTCGCCGCGAAAAAATTGCTCTCGGCCGGCGAGACCAAGATCTTCGATTTCGCCCGCGTCTTCCGCAATCGCGAGCGCGGTACGTTGCACGCGCCGGAGTTCACGATGCTCGAATGGTACCGCGCGCATGAGCCCTATCTGACAGTGCAGGACGATTGCCTTGCGGTGCTGCGTCTGGCTGCCGACACGGTCGGCGCCACGCAGTTGACATTTCGCGACCGGCACTGCGATCCCCATGCACCCGTCGAACGGCTGACGGTGGCGCAGGCCTTCACCTATCACGCCGGCATCGAGTTGCTTTCGACGCTGACGGCCGACGGTGCGGGCGATCGCAATGCCTTTGCCGCCAAGGCGCGGCGTGCCGGCTTCACGATCACCGAACGGGACAATTGGTCCGACATTTTCAGCAAGGTGCTGAGCGCCGCGGTCGAGCCGAAGCTTGGCCGCGACAAGCCGACGCTGCTCTATGAATATCCGCGCTGCGAAGCCGCTTTGGCCCGCGCCACGCCGCACGATCCGCGTCTCGCCGAGCGTTTCGAGCTCTATGCTTGTGGCGTTGAACTCGCCAATGGCTTCGGCGAGTTGACCGATGCGGCCGAACAGCGCGCGCGGTTCGAGGCCGAGATGGCGGAGAAGGAGCGCGTTTACGGCGCGCGCTACCCGCTCGACGAAGATTTCCTGGTCGCGCTCGCCGGCATGCCACCGGCCAGCGGTGTCGCGCTCGGCTTTGATCGTCTGGTCATGCTGGCGACGGGCGCGCCGCGCATCGACGACGTGCTGTGGACGCCGCTGTCTGATACGGGTCTGCCATGACCAAGACGCTTCGCAGTATCGCCGAACTGGCCGATGCCGGCCTGATCGATGCCGCGCCCAGCACCGCTCTTGCTGCCGTCGCCGCGCGCTATGCCGTCGCGCTGTCGGGCGAAGTCGTGGCGTTGATCGAGCAGGGTGGAGATCCCATCGCGCGCCAGTTCGTGCCGAGCGTGGCCGAACTGACGACGCGGCCGGAAGAACGGGCCGACCCGATCGGTGACGGCGCGCATTCGCCGGTCGCCGGTATCGTTCACCGCCATCCCGACCGCGTCCTCTTCAAGGTGGTTGGCGCCTGTCCGGTCTATTGCCGCTTCTGTTTCCGGCGCGAGAGCATCGGCCCGCAGCAGGAAAATGCCCTGTCGCCGCAGGCCTTCGAGGCGGCAATCGCCTACATCGCCGACCAGCCTGGCATCTTCGAGGTCATTCTCACCGGCGGCGATCCGTTCATCCTGAGCCCGAGGCGCGTGCAGGAAATCTCGCGCCGCCTGGCCGAAATACCGCAGGTGAGAATCCTGCGCTGGCACACCCGCGTTCCGGTGGTGGAGCCCTCGCGCATCACCGATGAGTTGGTCGCCGCGCTGCTTGCGCCGGGCGCCACGACCTGGATCGCGCTGCACGCCAATCATGCAAGCGAATTTTCGCCGGCCGCGACGCGTGCCATCGCGCGCCTCGTCGATGCCGGGATTGCACTGGTCAGCCAGTCGGTGCTGCTCAAGGGCGTCAATGACGATGTCGACACGCTGGAAGCGCTGATGCGCACGTTCGTGCAACACCGCATCAAGCCCTACTATCTGCACCATCCCGATCTCGCCCCGGGCACGTCGCACTTTCGTGTCACGATCGCGCGCGGCCAGAGCCTGATGCGTCAGTTGCGTGCGCGGCTGTCGGGAATGGCGCTGCCAACCTACGTGCTCGATATTCCCGGGGGCCACGCCAAGGTGGCATTGCTGTCGAACGACGTCGAAGAACGTTCACCCGGCCGCTATCGCATCCGCGACCATGCCGGAGAGTGGCATGTGTACAGCGATGTAACGCAGCTCTGTTGAGTTCAACGCCCGCGCAGCGTCTTCACGAACGCACTCACCTTGTGCCGCGTCTGTTCCCACCACACCACGCGGCCGTTCGTCACCCAGTTGAGCTGAATGACGCGACGCGGTCCGTCGAACGGTTCGAAGCCATGCCAGGCATTGGGCTCGTTCTTGAACAGCAGCAAGGTGCCTTCATCCGGCGGCACTTCGGCGATCACATCGTTCAGATTGTCCGGCGAACGCAGCAGGCGCAGCCGACCCGTCGGGCTCTCCCACTTGCCGTTCATGTAGATGAGAACGGTGATAAGCTTGCTGCGGCTGTCGGTATGGATTTGGCCGTCGCGCGCCGCCGACTGGCCGCGCACCGTCACCATGGTCGGCCGCCGGCTGAGATCGACGTCGAGTTTTTCGGACACCGCCGCGGCAAATTCCGGTCCGCGAATGGCGTCCATGAAGGCACGGAAGGCGGGACCGTATTTGAGCGTCGGTAGCGGAAAGCTTCCGGGGTGTGTCACTTGCGGAAAGTCGGCGTTGATTGCCGCGATGGCGTCCGGCCGCACGAATCGCGGCACCATTGCATACGGAAACGGCTCGCGGGACAGTGGCGCGCGTCGCACAGCCTCGACATCGATGGGCAACGTGCCCGTCATCGCTCAGCGATATTCGGCGTTGATGTCGGCAAGCTTCGCGGCACCGGGGCAAAGCTCGCGCTCGCCGAGGCGGTTGAGCGGCACGGCCACGGTGTTCAGGTTGGCGTGCAGGTCATCAGCCTGGTCCTCGAGATAGAGCAGGCCCGTCACCACTTCGCCGGCATTGTGGCGTTCTTGAATATAAGCCATCGCCGCGGCGCGGTTGGTCGGATCGTAGCTGTCGTGCAACTTGGAGAGCTTCAGGAACGTGCCGTCATGCTGCTGCACCACGCGCACCGTGCCGGGCGCATAGTCGGCGGTGATCTCCTTGCGATCGACGATGAAGTCGAGCCGGTTCACCGCCTCATTGTGTTCGCGCACGAAGTCGAAGCTCTTGGTCGAGCCCGCATGGTTGTTGAACTGCACGCAGGGACTGATCACGTCGAGCACGGCGGAGCCTTGATGCGCGATGGCTGCCTTCAGCAAGGGCACAAGCTGTTTCTTGTCGCCGGAAAAACTGCGCGCCACGAAGGTCGCGCCCAGAACCAGCGCCAGGCTGACGAGATCGATGGGATTGTCGCTGTTGGTGCCGCCGGCTTTCGATGTCGAACCCTTGTCGGCGGTTGCCGAGAACTGGCCCTTGGTCAGGCCGTACACGCCATTGTTCTCGCAGATATAGACCATGTTCACGCCACGGCGCACGCAATGGGCGAATTGGCCAAGTCCGATCGAGGCGCTGTCGCCATCACCGGAGACGCCGAGATAGATGAGCTCGCGATTGGCGAGGTTGGCGCCGGTCAAAACGCTCGGCATGCGGCCATGCACCGAATTGAAGCCATGCGCGTTGCCAAGGAAGTAGTCCGGTGTCTTGGATGAGCAGCCGATGCCCGACATCTTGGCGACGCGATAGGGCTCGATGTTGAGCTCATAGGCGGCCTGAATGAGCGCGGCGCTGATGGAATCATGACCGCAGCCGGCACACAGGGTCGAGATCGAACCCTCGTAGTCGCGATGGGTGAAGCCCAGCTTGTTGGGAACAAGGCCTGGATGGTGCAGCTTCGGTTTGGCGATATAGGTCATGACGATCCAAGCTTACTCCGCGGGATGGCCAGTTTGTGGCGGCCGATGATCGTCGCGCCATTTAATGTAGGAGGCGACGATGCCAGCTAGAAGTACCGGAGGGGAGGCCACGTAGACGATGAAGGCCAGCGGATCGAGCGAATTGAGCCAGTGATCCAGGGCGTCGAGCCAAGTCATGGCTTTTCTCCTCTTGGTGCAATGTAGACCGCGACAGCTTGAAACGCCAATGCGACTAGGATCGCCCATCGACGTGGTACCGAAATTTCTTGGACCGGATCCGACAGGAGCGGCTGAATCATGGCGGCGGCTAAAATCGCGTAGCCATAGGTTGTCATAATGGAACCCAAAAGCTTGAAGCGCGCACGACTTGCGGCGGCCTTGTCCATGGCAAGAGCTGGTGACGACTGCATTATTCCGCCGCTTCTTTGGCCTTCGGCTTGCTCGCGTTCATCCGTTCGGCAATGGCCGTGGTGATGAAGCGCGCGGTAATCGGCGTGCCGTCATAGTGCAAGATGGAAATGAACCGTGCCGGATCGATGCCGCATTCATTGACCATCAGCTTTTGCAGCTGCGCGTCGCGGTTCTGCTCCACCACAAACACCTGGTCGTGCGCCGTGACGAATTCGAGCACGTCCTCGCTGAAAGGGAAGGCGCGGATGCGCAGCGTGTTCAGGTGCACGTCCTGCTGCTCCAGGCTCACCAGCGCCTCGTCCATGGCCGGCGTGGTTGAGCCGTAATAGATCACCCCGAACTTGGTTTTTTCCTTGGTGTCGCGGCGGACAGGTCCGGGAACCAGGGACTTGGCGGTCTCGAACTTGCGCACCAGGCGCTGCATGTTGTCGACATAGGCGGCGCCTTCCTCGCTGTAGCGGGCAAAGCGGTCGCGGCTCGAGCCACGCGTGAAATAGGAGCCCTTGCTCGGATGGGTTGCCGGCAGCGTGCGATAGGGGATGGCATCGCCGTCGACGTCGAGATAGCGGCCGAACAGTTTGCCGGCCTCGAGTTCGGCCGCGGTGATGATCTTGCCGCGGTCGTATTTGCGATTGTCGTCCCAGGCGAGCGGCTGGCACAGCCAGTCGTTCATCCCGATGTCGAGGTCAAGCATGACGAACACCGGCGTCTGCAGGCGTTCGGCCAAGTCGAATGACTGCGCCGCAAACTCGAACGCCTCGTGCGGATCTTCGGGAAACAACAAAACATGCTTGGTGTCGCCATGGCTGGCATAGGCGGCAAGCAGGATGTCTGACTGCTGCGTGCGCGTCGGCATGCCGGTCGAAGGCCCGCCGCGTTGGATGTCGAACACGACGGCGGGAACTTCGGCGAAATAGGCCAGGCCAAAAAATTCCTGCATCAGCGAGATGCCGGGACCCGACGTGGCGGTGAAGGCGCGCGCGCCATTCCAGCTTGCGCCGATCACCATGCCGATGGCGGCGATCTCGTCTTCGGCCTGGACGATGGCAAAATTGTTCTTCTTCGTCACCGGATCAACGCGCAGCCGGCGGCAGTGGGCGGTGAAGGCTTCGGCGAGCGACGTCGAAGGCGTGATCGGATACCAGGCGCACACGGTGGCCCCGCCATATACCGCGCCAAGGCCCGCCGCGTCATTGCCCTGGATGAAGATGCGATCGCCGACCAGGTTGGCGCGTTCGATCTTCAGCTTGCATTTCCCCGCAAGATGCTTGGCGGCATATTCGAAGCCGAGCTTCATCGCGGCGTGGTTCAGCCGGATCAGCTTGGTCTTGCCTTTGAACTGCTCGGAGATCAGCCCCTCGATGGTGTCGAGCTCCATGGCCAGCAACTGTGCGATCGCACCCAGATAGATGATGTTCTTGAGGAGTTGGCGCTCGCGCGGAATGGTGCCTTCGAGCGTGTTGGACAATTCCGTCAACGGCACGCCGAGCAGATGAATGTCGGGTCGAAGTTTCTGGCTGGTGATGGGTTTGGTGGAGTCATAAAAGAGATAGCCGCCCGGCTCGATGGATTCGAGATCCTTGTCCCAGGTCTGCGGATTCATCGCCGCCATCAAGTCGACGCCACCGCGCCGTCCGAGCCAGCCATGGCCCGATACGCGCACTTCGTACCAGGTCGGCAGGCCCTGGATGTTCGACGGGAAAATGTTGCGCGAGCACAACGGCACGCCCATGCGCAGCACGGCGCGCGCGAACAATTCATTCGCGCTCGCGGAGCCCGAGCCGTTGACGTTGGCGAACTTGACGACGAAATCGTTGGTGGCGGTGATCGGTTGCATCAAATGCACCCACCGGCATGGGCGGCCTTGAGCCGCCCATCTATCGGGCGCGCGTCGGTGCGCCGAAGTGAGTCTCTTGCCCACGCAGGCGCGGGCCTGATGGGTGGCCGGGTCAAACCCGGCCATGACGAGTGGGCGGAAATCACTTGTGGCATTGACCCGCTCTTGCCGTCTCGAGATAAAACTTCTGCATGTCCCACGCGCCCGTCGGGCAGCGCTCGGCGCACAGGCCGCAATGCAGGCAGACATCCTCGTCCTTCACCATCACGCGGCCGGTCTTGAGGTAATCCGAAACATACAAATCCTGTGTCGGATTTTTCGCCGGCGCGGTCAATTCCAAGCGCAACTTGGGCTCGGGATCGTTGGGCGTGAACGTGATGCAGTCGACCGGACAAATGTCGACGCAGGCGTCGCACTCGATGCACAGCGGCTCGGAGAACACGGTCTCGACGTCGCAGTTGAGGCAGCGCTGTGCCTCCTTGAAGCCGAGCTCCTTGTTGAAGCCGAGCTCCACTTCCATGTTCACGTCTTTGAGCGTGAGCTCCTTGGGCGCGTGCGGCACCTTGAAGCGCAAGTCGAGCGACACGTCATTGTCGTAGGACCATTCGTGGATGCCCATCTTCTGGCTCGACAGGTTGACGAGCGGCGAAGGGCGAACCTTCACATCCTCACCGTGACAGAGCAGGTCGATGGAAACCGCGGCGTCATGCCCATGCGCCACCGCCCAGATGATGTTCTTCGGTCCGAATGCCGAATCGCCGCCGAAGAAGACTTTCGGATTGGTCGACTGAAACGTCACCGGATCGACACTCGGCATGCCCCACTCGTCGAATTGGATTCCGATATCGCGCTCGATCCAGGGAAACGCATTTTCCTGGCCGACGGCGACCAGGACGTCGTCGCACTCCATCAGCATGTCGGGTTCGCCGGTCGGGACCAGTTTGCGCCGGCCCTTGGCGTCCTTCTCCGCCTTCACTTTTTCGAACACGACGCCGATCAGCTTGCCTTTGTCGTGCTTGAAGGCCTTGGGCACCATGTAGTTGTGGATCGGGATGTCCTCGCGCATCGCATCTTCTTTTTCCCAGGGCGATGCCTTCATTTCCTCGAATCCGGAACGCACCACCACATCGACCTTCTCGCCGCCGAGCCGGCGCGAGGTGCGGCAGCAATCCATCGCGGTATTGCCGCCGCCGAGCACGATCACGCGTTTGCCGATTTTGGTGGTATGGCCGAACGACACCGATGACAGCCAGTCGATGCCGATATGAATGTTCTCCGCGGCTTCCTTGCGGCCGGGAATGTCGAGGTCGCGGCCGCGTGGCGCGCCGCAGCCGACGAAGATTGCGTCGTAATTCTGTGCCAGCAGGTGCTTCAGGCTATCGATGCGTTCGCCGAACTTCGTCTCGGGTTGCAGTGCCAGGATGTAGTTGCACTCCTCATCCAGCACGGTTTCGGGCAAACGGAATTTTGGAATCTGCGTGCGCATCATCCCGCCGGCGAACGGATCCTGATCATAGATCGTGACGTGATAGCCGAGCGGCAGCAGATCGCGCGCCACGGTGAGCGAGGCGGGACCCGCGCCGACGAGCGCTATGCGCTTGCCATTCTTTTCGCTAGCCGGCTTGGGCATGCGCGCGGTCACATCGTCCTTGGAATCGGCAGCGACGCGCTTCAGGCGACAGATGGCGACGGGTTCTTCCTCGACGCGGCCGCGGCGGCAGGCCGGCTCGCACGGCCGGTCGCAGGTACGGCCCAGGACGCCGGGAAACACGTTCGAGTGCCAGTTGATCATGTAGGCATCGGAGTACCGCCCGGCCGCGATCAGGCGGATGTATTCCGGTACCGGCGTGTGCGCCGGACAGGCCCATTGGCAATCCACCACTTTGTGGAAGTAGTTCGGATCGGTTACGTCGGTCGGCGCCATTCCGGGTCGGCGCGCAGGCGCGGGCGCTGGACGCCCTTCAGCCGTGACACTCATGTGATGTTTTTGTTCTCCAAGACCGCGCGGTGCCCGCCGGATGACAGCTTGTCGTGCCCTTATTCAAAGAGCGGCGCACTTATACGCGCGTCGGCCCGGCATTTCCCCTTATTTTTGAGTTTAGTCAGGGAGATAGGCCGCGCAACCGCCCGGCACAATGTGTCGCAAACAAGATTAATCAATTCAAGTCCTTGATTGCGTTTGCCAATCATACGCATACCTTCGGCACAAAACCCCTGATTGGCTGAGGCCATGGACATCACGCTTTCCGCCGAACACCGCGCCATCGATGAGAATGTGAGCAGAATCACCGCTGCCTTCGGCGACGAATACTGGACGCAGTGCGACCAGACCCCGCGCTTTCCGCACGAATTCCATCGCGCCATGGCCGATGCGGGTTGGCTCGGCATCGCCATGCCGGTCGAACTTGGCGGGGCGGGCCTCGGGATCACCGAAGCCGCAATTCTCATGCAGGCCGTGGCGCGCGGCGGTGGCGGCTATGCTGCGGCCTCAGCCATCCATCTCAATATCTTCGGTCCGCACGCCATCGTCGTGCATGGCAACGACGAGCAGAAGCGCCGCATGTTGCCGCCGCTGATGAAGGGCGAGCAGAAAGCGTGTTTCGGCGTGACCGAGCCCAATGCCGGCCTCGATACCACCAGCATCGAAACCTTCGCGCGGCGCACCAACAACGGCTACATCGTGAAGGGCCGCAAAATCTGGACGACGACGGCGCAGGAAGCCGACAAGATCCTCCTGCTGACGCGCACCGCGAAGAAAGCGGACGGCAAGCGTCCCGCCGATGGCATGACACTGTTCTACACCGATCTAGATCGGTCGAAGGTCGAAGTGCGCCGCATTCCCAAGATGGGCCGCGCCGCCGTGGATTCGAACACCGTGTTCATCGACGACCTGTTCGTACCGGACGAGGATCGCATCGGCGAGGAGGGCAGGGGGTTTCGCATCCTGCTCGACAGTCTCAATCCCGAACGCATCCTGATTGCCGCCGAAGCCGTTGGTCTGGGGCGCGATGCGCTGGCGCGGGGCGCGAAATATGCGCGCGAGCGAGTCGTATTCGGCCGTCCCATCGGACAGAACCAGGGCGTGCAGCATCCGCTTGCCGAAAGCTGGATGGCGCTGGAAAGCGCGTGGTGGCTGTGTTTGCGCGCCGCGGCCCTCTACGATTCGAAACAGCCTTGCGGCGCGGAAGCCAACGCCGCCAAATTTCTTGGCGCGCGCGCCGCGTTCGACGCCTGCACCCGCAGCATGATGACCCATGGCGGCATGGGCTATGCCAAGGAGTATCAGGTGGAACGACTGTTGCGCGAGTCGATGATTCCGCGCATCGCACCCGTCAGCGAGCAGCTCATCTTGTCCTACATCGCCGAAAATGTGCTCGATTTGCCGAAGTCATACTGAGATAACTCCCGCATGCAACGGCTGATCGAGGGATATCGGGCATTCAAGGCGGGGCGCTGGCCGGAAGAGCGGGCGCATTACGCACAGCTCGCCAAGGGACAGAGCCCGGACACGCTCGTCATCGCCTGCAGCGATTCGCGCGCCGATCCGGCGACGATATTCCACGCCCGTCCTGGCGAACTTTTCGTGATCCGCAATGTGGCCGGCATCGTGCCGCCCTTTGAGTCCGACAGCGGCCATCGCGGCACCAGCGCCGCGCTCGCTTTCGCGGTGCTGCAGCTCAAGGTCGCCAATATCGTCGTGCTTGGTCATGCGCAGTGCGGCGGTGTTGAGGCAGCGCTCGATGGCAAGCTCGCCGAGGGCATTCCCTTCCTGAGTGCCTGGATCGGGCTTTTGCAACCGGCGTTGGCGCATTCGGAGCACATCCATGACCGGGATCAACGCCATGAAGCAATGGAACGCGACTGCATCCGACTGTCGCTCGAAAATCTTATGACCTTTCCCTTCGTGGCGGAGCGCGCGATCCAAGGCAGCCTGAAGCTTCACGGTGCGCGGTTCGGCATCGCCGATGGGCGGCTGGAAGTGCTCGACAAAGCCACCGGCGAATTCGTGGCCGTCGCAACATGAGCGTTGTTCCCGTGCTCAACACCGATCGGCTGATCCTGCGTGGCCATATGGCAGAGGATTTTCCCGCCTATGCTGCCATGTGGGGAGACGCTGCGGTGACGCGTTTCATCAGTGGCACGCCCTTGTCGGAGGAAGACGCCTGGGGAAAATTCCTGCGCGCCTTCGGTCACTGGGCGCTACTCGGCTATGGCTTTTGGGCCGTCATCGAACGCGCCACTGGCGCGCGCATCGGCGAGGTGGGATTTCTCGAAGGCCGGCGCCAGATCGAGCCCACGCTGGTCGGCACACCGGAATGCGGCTGGGCTTTTGTCGTCCGCGCCCAGGGCAAAGGCTACGCGACCGAGGCGATGCGCGCGGCCCTGGCGTGGGGCGAGGAACATTTCGGCGCGGTGCGCCTGGCGTGCATTATCGCGCCGAAAAATGCCGCTTCGCTGCGCGTGGCGGAGAAAGTAGGATTCCGCGTGGCCCATCATACAACCTATAAGAACGAGCCGACCGAACTGCTCTTTCGCGATCCCGTGCCACGATTCAAATAGATGGTGTGAAGATGAAGTCGCACAGATTTCTCGCTTTGGTTGTCGCTCTGGTCGTGGCCGCGAGCCCGGCACTGCCTGCCGAGGTGCTCGTCGTGAGGGATGTGCTGGGCGCCGAGGGGCCGCTCTATGTCGACGGCAACCTCTACTTCGTGGGCTGGATCTCCAACACGCTGTCAAAATGGAATGGCAGGAAGACGACCGTTCTGAATGATACGCCGGGCTGCGGCCACAATGGTCTGGCGCTCACCAAGCACCGCACATTCATGCTCGCCTGCACCAACGATCCCGGCGCCATCCTTGAACTCGACATGCACGGCAGGCAGTTGCGGCGCTGGGACGTCGACAGCACGGGCGCGAAACTCGTTGGTGGCATAAACGACGTCGTGGCAAGCGCCAATGACGGCGTCTATGCCACTGTTTTTGGCCCTTTTGTCGGCCAGCCCTCTGCGGTGATCGGGCGTATCCTCTATCTCGCGCCAGGCGCGCAGCAATGGGTTCAGGTGGCGGATGATCTCAACTACGCCAACGGCATCGGTCTCGCGCCCGATCAAAAGACGCTCTATGTCAGCGAAATGGTCGGCAACACCATTTTGAAGTTTCATGTCAATGACGACGGCACACTCAGTCAGCGGCAGAACTTTGCCCTTCTGAGTCTGCTGGTTCCCAACAAGGTCAATTCCTGGTGGATCGGTCCCGACAGCATGAAGATCGACAGCAAGGGCAACATCTATGTCGCGCAATGGTCGGGCGGCAAGGTTTTGAAGTTGTCCCCGGAGGGAAAGCTGCTGCACGTGTTTGATATTACCGCCGGCGACGGCACCACCAACGTCGCATTCGGGCCCGGTGAGAAGGAACTCTATGTGACGGTGGTGCAGAATCCGGACGATCCGCAGGCGAAGGGCGCCGTCGTGCGGATTCCCAACGTGCCGTAAACTGCCGCGTCGGAGTGGACTGCCATGCCTGGCCTTTATTTCGAGCAGTTCCATGTCGGGCAGAAATTCGCCCATGCCATCCGCCGCACCGTGACGGAGTCCGACAATGTCTTTTTTACCGCGCTGACGCACAATCCCGCGGCCCTGCATCTCGACGAGGAGTATGGCAAGCAAACCGAATTCGGTCAGCGCATCGTCAATTCGCTTTTCACCCTTGGTCTGATGATCGGCATCTCGGTGCATGAGACGACGCTCGGCACCACGGTGGCCAATCTCGGCATGACCGACGTGACTTTCCCCAAGCCGGTTTTTCACGGCGACACGTTGCACGTGCAAAGCGAAGT
>Ga0157379_10001563_pt1 | contig 18862 bp, 20 predicted proteins | sample S25metaG_FD_121802 | JGI IMG/M metagenome (GOLD analysis project Ga0157379, IMG submission 121802) | Switchgrass rhizosphere microbial communities from Kellogg Biological Station, Michigan, USA - S2-5 metaG | ecosystem: Host-associated > Plants > Roots > Rhizosphere > Soil | place: USA... | reverse complement strand
GAATGAATACCGTCAACAGATACAGCGAAGAGACTGAACTCACGGGTCATCCGAAGGTTGTGGCACCAGAATAATATCGGAATCTACCGGACAAGATGACCATCAGTCAACAAAACCATTCGAATAGCGGTCAAACACACATTTCCCAGTCCCGTGCTTAAGGGAAGAGATGTCAAATCCCTTGTAAAGCTCAAGAGCCTTCTGATTGGGATCGTCAGTAAGTAGACATGTGCCAGGAACTTCCTCAGTGGATTTAGGCTCGAGAATGCCCAAACCCATCCTGAAAAATAGGCGATTCTGTGAAAGAAGAGGGCTCCGTCCAGTTCTCGGCGTAGGGGTTTATATGGCTCTCTGAAGATTCGAACGCGCTTCTCGTCTAGAAAGCTTCTCTCAGAGCATTTGCCTTGTTTGGGATCGAAGGCTGCAGCATGGATCAAACGGGATGGTGGGCACTGCTCCGCTAATACCACGCTATTGGCCAGCTGGATAAAGAAACAAGCGCATCCAGAGAGGAGTAAGGATTTCGTCAGCAATGGAGGTATGATTTGGAAATTCCAAGCCGGTAATCTTGTTCATGAGAAGACGGACATAGCTAAGGAAGAGAACATCGGAGGAGTTGGGTCTACGTTGATAGAATAACCATGCACGATAAGGAGCGGCTGTGAAAAAGAATCCAAAAGATGGTGGCATAATGAGCGTAGTCGGGCGCAATCCCCCCACATGATACCCACGTAAATAAAATGATAAATATCGATCGTCTTTGATCTCGTCACGTAAAAATTCCGTATGCATGATAGGATAGGATATCGCTTCTGGACAGTACTTGATTTCGAAGAAGTAAGATTAGACGCCTGTGAAGTTTGGTCAGGTGGTATTTTATAATCCGTTGGATACTGTCGAAGTGGAGATCAGTTGACATAAGTAAATGGCCCAAGTTCGTACTATATGTCATCACAGTAATTGCAAAAACAGGAGTTGCAGACAGTGTAAAGTGAAAGATCAAGTAGCTGAAACCGTGCCACACCTAGTACATCTCCAGGCTCATTCCGTCGTGAATCTCATAATCGCCCAGCGTGATATGATCTTTGTAGGTGGTATACCTTGGAAACAAGTCAGACGAACAAAATAAATCCTGGCTGTGAAATGCTTACCATTTCTTTAACTGGATCTTGGTGTGATCAGTCCCCGTCTGGGCTGCGATAAGTTTCTTCAAATCTCCAACAGTATCGTCTGGACTGCATTTCACTCTGACTATAGTGATTGGCGTGTTAGACAGGAGGAGAGGATGATACCACCCAAACACACACCCTTGCGTCCAAGACGATCATTGGCAATAACCTTGACGAATAAAATATTAGAAGAGCAAATATAGTCCGGTGATAAATCTGACATACCTCGATCAAAGGCATCTTCAACGTATTCGTCGATAGAAAATTACTAGGAATTGGTGGCTGTCGAAAGGACAGAAGCGCCGCGGAAGCATATTCCTGATCAGGTGCTTATGTGGCATATGCCCTTCAATCTCTCTGGAACGCTTGCGGTCTTTCATGCACTAGTACGGCCTCGCCTAATCATCCCTAACTTGGTGGTTGAAGGTATGCCATCTATGTTGTCATAGGAGCTCCTTCGTCAAATTTTCTAGATTTTCGTTACGTCAATTTTGCCGCCCTCAAAAAAGCAGGCTTCGTAGGTGTCATCCTCGACAAAGATAACTGTGTGGTGAACTTTATCCAAATTTTTTTTGCATCAAATGATCATTATTTATGCCATTGTCAACATCTCTGTAGACCTTGCCTCGCCATGACACTATAATCCCAGAGCTCGAAGTCTAAACCTTTCTCTGTCTAAAAGACTATTTCGACTGAAAATACGTTTTAGGCTTCATGGCACGAAATGAAACAAGAGTTTGGTGCCTCAAATACTCTTATCGTATCTAATTCCGCAGGAACACATCTGGACTCTGCCGGCCTTGCAGTCCGTATCTTTCCCTTGGTTTATCTATTGAGTAGACCCCTTACTTGCCTTTTTGTAAGGCTGAATCCGTGTCTCATAAGCTGGGAGTTCCCGTGCTACGCCATCCTAATCTAAAACCATCCTACAAGACCATCTCGGCTATTCAAGAATATTTCTCAACTCTCTCCCAGCCTATAAACGACCAAAAGAAGCTCATAGTTATCGGCGACCGTGTCATGACAGACGTTGTGATTGCCAACAGAATAGAGGCTTACAGTATACTCGTGAAAAAGGACTGGACACGAACATACAAAGGCCACGCTACTGCTTGGGCGGAACAAGCCGCTGTCAAGCTTGCTCGGAGATGGACGTGCAGTCCAGAGTCTACCTCTGAGCATGAAAGATTCGTCCGAGTGCCTCCGTCGAAGGAAGGGCAAGTCAAATTGAATTACGCCGGCAGTACGTGGACATGGGCAAGCAGGGCACTTGGGATTGGTGGAAATTCTGGGAAACATAAATGACCGACCCTTCATGTATGGTTTCTTCCTGCGGGCAAAAAAACGTTTTGATACCATCGATATGTTGTATTATCGAAGACTCCTTCCTGGTGGGTTTGGCTTCCATACGCTGCATACGTTGGGATAGCTCCGAGTTCCGAGTTTCAACAAAGTTTCAGCTGAGATTATCGCGAGGATTCGACTTCAGAGAGGATAATTTACCTTCCCCGAATGTCGGATAGCAGTCACCTATTTGGAGAAAGAAGGCGGTTACAAGGCTGCCCACTCTCTCGTCCAAGAAAAGAAGAAAATCCAAAGAGGGGAAAAAAAATCGGTGAAAATGGGTAGATCGCTCCCACTAAGTTTCAATTGTGGTATCACGGCATGGTGACAAGGCAAGGCACATCTTGGAAATTTCTCATCCTTATGACTCTGACCGGGAGTATTGGGAGAGGCTGTGGGCATGTTTTCTCTATAGTATGTTAATTTGCATGGCTCGTGTTTCTATGGCTCTGACCTGGTGCTATCCAAGCTATGAATAATACATCTGGTTTTAGATGAAGGAAAGCTAATCTGGAGATGCCGTACAGAGGTTATCGGAAACACCCTTAATAGATGATGCAGGGACCGTCATCCAGCTTCTTCCCCCATCTTCCCCTGTCCTTGCTTCTTCATTTCATTCAGTATTTACCCTTCGGGTTACTTTGTAATCTCGCAACATTACCCCTATGGCAGGGAATTTCGTATGTGCCGAGAAAAGATATCTTGGGGCATGGTGGCTTTTTGGGATGGCTTATCGACGTCGCACATTGGCAGCCACGATTCTTTGAGGCATACCCGCTGGTTTCGAACGATGCTACTGGGGCAACAGAATGTCAAACAAGTTACAATACTGCCCAGTTGTGCAAAGAAGTTGGAAGAGCGGAAAACCCCTCAAGCATTCAAGAGAGGGTCAATCCTTACTCTGCATGAGAAGATTGCAATGATGATCACATTCCTTTTGCGGACGAGAGTAATCATGCCAATCTATGGCAGCCAGACAGCCCTTGAATCGGAATACGTGAAGATTATATACATGTATTTATCCCAAGCACTTGCATACAGTCGAGGAGTGGGTACATCATTGATGTATGTCTATTGACCATCAAACATTGACGTAAGTGGTACTCAGAATAAGGTTGACGGACCAATGATTGCATAGAAAAGGATGCCGTGGTCAAAACTTTCTAAGTCCCTGAGAGTCCCTTCTACTGTATGAGAATTCATCTGGTTTAGAAAATTTGACACCAGGTGAGTTAAACTCCGAATTGGTGAGGGAATAGCAAAATATGATCGAATGCTCCGAAGAGTTTAACTTATGTCTTCCATGGCGCTGAATGTATGGAATAGAACCTTGCTTCACTAATTCCTTGCCACACCTGAGGTTCTCACTGCAAGGATTTCATCCCGAACCGATGTCAACATGGAAGCTTCTAAGAAGAGATCAATACTGATGTCATTCCGACCAGGAAACGGTGGGTGGTACAGGCAAAGTCTATCTAAATAGTGCGGGACCATGAAAGTTATGCATGTCGATAGTTAAATATAAGGCTACATAAAAGGAGGAGAGCTAGGAATACGAAGAAGATAAGAAAACCAAGAAACAAAAATACATATATCTGGAGGATAGTGCGGTCGTATAAATTCAAGAAACTGCGAAGTTTAAGTTAGGCCCTCCGGGAAGTTCCATAATGAGTTCTGGATGATGAAGGCTCAGCGCCTCTATCTGGAGTATCCTCTTCGTCATTGGCAAGCCGACCGTGGGATAGGAGGTGCCGGTTAAGGTTTGATTTCGAATTAAATGCTTTCGGGCAAAGAGAGCATGCAAATGCTTCAAATGACAGTTAGCTGAATCCTGATCTCAGTCATCAGGTGAGGCGTCACTCACGCCTTTCCCCAGTGTGGGTTAACATATGTTGCTGTCAAAGGATGAAAGAATAAGATCGAGTTAGATGCAACGGCAATCTATGAATGCTCACATTATACACACTTTGCCTCTCCATACGCCGACCACACACACTACATTCAAATCGCTTTTTTCCGCCGCTGATGTCGTACGTCGGAGGAACAGCGTCGACGCGAAGAATCCCCGGAGGTTTTGTATGGGACTCTGAGACTGCGATTAAACCCTCTCGATGAGACGGGGCTAGAACGTGGAAAGAAGGCTCTCTCGTAGATAAAGAGGTGAGGTGAGAAGGGCGAGGAGTCTGGGGACGGCCATGATCTTGAGGGAAATGTGAGGGCGGATATCCTCGTGGACCATCTTGAATAGGGGGTAGTCGACGGGCAGAAGTACTGTCGCCGTACGGTCCATAACCACGAGGAGGTTCAAAGTGCTCTGGAAATGTGTCAGAAAGGAAAGATGCAGAAAAGGGGGATACCAACCGGGGAGATACTCGCGAAGTGGAGGAAGCTCTTGTCTAGCCCTGTCATCTCTGGTTTTCCTGTAGGCAGATGAAGATTTGTAGTAGTAGTCTTCGGGATGAGACATGTCAAAGTTGGAAGTGCGGGGGTGTTGTATTGGTCAAGTCACCTTATAGCAGAGGTCTTATACGAATAGGATGATCGACATGGGAGCCATACGGAACCCTCGCCACGTTGCCACAAGATGTGTGCAAGATTCAATACTTTGGACTTCATGCTATTCCCGGGACATTTCTTGTTTTGTGCACAGAATACTGCTGTTCCGTGGCTGCTCGGCACGTGTTTCCGAGCAGTATTTTCTATTGATTTCGCATTGACTTTGCATTGACTTTTGCTCGATTGGTGGATAGCATATAGCGATAGATTTTGAAGCAAAATCCGAGAGAAATTCAAGTACGCCACAACTGATCTTCTGCAATAGAGTCAACTCGAATAGCTGAGTTCAGCAGGGAACAAGAGGGATTCGGCAGAGACGAGCGCAGATAAAACCAAGCAGTGAATGATCTGGAATTCTGAGTTGCGCCTGCAGAAAGGCGATCTGATCCCCTTGTTCATCCAGAAAATAGAGCAACAGAAGAAAAACATGCGTCATTCTGACGGAAATTTTGGGCTAAGTCAGAGCGGGCAGTGAAGAGAGCGACATAGAACAGCTGACATAAGCCTCAGAAAGATTCAAACTGTCATAGCTGTCAACTCAGCCCGAAGCCTCCATGCCATTACTGTAACTCGTCCAGGCCAGGATTAACGTTATGACATTGGTGACTCTACAGGACATACAGTGATTATGAATAACACATGGGAAGCTCCCTAATCATAGGACACAGCCGCCGAAGAGTGCTTTCAGGTCTTCTGCAAGCTTAACTGTATCAAAATTATTCTGCATGTCTGCGCTTGTGTGCGTTCCATCGCCGTAGCCAAAACTGAACAAATCGAAACCGGACTGCTCTGCTTCTGCTGATTGAACCCCCACCTCGCCGCTGCTGTCGTTCTGTGCCTGTGCAATTACCGGACCAAGGGTGTTCCATAATTCATTTATATCCAAGTCGATGCCATCTTGCACTGGTACGAATCCCAGCTCCTCATCAACATTTCCGAAATTAAAATTGGCCTCGGAAACGAGAAGATCGAAGTCAGAACAGGCCGCTGAAGATCCCAAGGCGATAGATAGCGTGTGCGCAGTTGGAGTCGATGCGCTCTCGTTGGTGCTTTCGGAAGCCGGTACATCTTCAGAAACTTTACTGGTATGATTTCCTTCTCCATCGGATAAGCCCCTTTGTGACTGTGGTGTACCGTTGAAAATCATGGTGTCATCATCTTGGCCGCCGAAGTCTACTTTAGGAGACACTGGACTAGTTGGAGGAGGCGGACTTGATGGTGGAAGGTCCCAACCGGTTTTGACCGAGTGAATTTCTGATGCAAGAACTGACGGAGGTGGGCCACTGGTAGTCAGGATCTCCAAAACCACGTGGCTTCCACGCGAGGCACGCTTTGGGGAAGGAGTAAACAACGAGGAGCTATCGGGTACCAGATCGCGTTTGGCTCGAGGTGTCGATTGCGGACCTGGAGTGAATAATGAAGCACCAACACCCTCATCTAGGTTCCCCTCGCGTCTGGGAGGCGTCTTGGGTGGTCCCATAATCACGTCTGGAAAGGAAGAGCTAGCCACAATGGGCATTGCTCTCGCTTGGTAGTCAGGCTCAGATACTGCAACATTCGTCATACTTCTGGACATCAAAGCAGCAGCAGCAGACGTGTTTCTGACAGGACTTGAGACCGAAAAGTTCTGTCCAGAGATACCAGATGTTGAAAATATACTTCGGTTTGCCTCCGTAGAGCCCATGACAGTTCGTCGAGAATTCGAGGTTCGATTTCCATCATTATCGGAAGACTGATTTGGATCCTGCTTTCTCTTCTTGCTTTTAGCCTTTTCCGCGGACTTGTCATTTGTGCTGACCATCGATGAAGAACGTTTCAAACCTCTGGATGTCTGTGGTGGAGGCATGTTCTCTTTATCCGGTTGCGTCAAATCGATAACTGTCATCGGCCTAGCTGGGTGGGGTGCCGCATCCCGATCGTTGAATTGGTTTTCCGAGGGAGTTGAAGAGCTAGCTGCGGTTGCACTGCGTGGTACCAACGTTTTCCCCCTGGCCCATCCCCCTCCAGGGACTGGATGTGAATCAGGATGGACCAATGGTGGATTGACTGGCGGCTTATTTACTACTGCTTTGTGGGTATAGACAGCCCAATGTTGGTCATATGGCCACGTGCCAGGTTGAGGGGGGTTATAGAAGGTTTCCTCCGTCGTCGTGAATAATCGCTGCGGTTGACCTGGAGGTTGTTGAGGCGGTATTGCTGCCCTTGGATCGAAGGAGGGTATTGTATTGGAAGGAGGTGCGACTGACGAAGTGAGTGCAGGGAATCTTGTCAAGGCTTGTTGAATATTCGAGAGTTGCGAAGTATTCGACAGATAGGGAAGCAGCTTTCCGAGGGCCTCCGTAAGTCCTGACGTCGCAGCTTCTTCCCTCCCCTTCCCCTTGCCACCATCCTCTGTAATTTGTGATGAAGACAGGGCAGATCCGTCCACTTTGCTAAGGACACCAGCGAAGATAGAAGCGAGGGTTTCCTTTCCTAGATGGTTCTCCGGCACAACCTCTTGCGCAACGCTCGGTGGTTCTACACTTGGTGGTTCTACACTTGGTGATTTTACACTCGGTGGTTCTGGTATTTTCGAGCTGGATGCAACGGCATTAGGTGTTGGGGACAAGGGTCGTCGTTTCCTGGAATTGGTGGGATCCGTCCTCGACATAGAAGTCCTCCTCGAAGAGCTCCCCCTCTTGGTTAATGGCTTCGTCGTCATCAAATTGCGCTGGTCTACAATGATAGGCTGTCTCTCGAGCTCTTCTAGTATCCTTTTCTGTTGCATAATGGCCTCGTCTGTAATCTTCGGTAGTTTGGAATCAGCTTCGGTAATAATAGCAGTATCGTATGGTTCTCCCCGTTGCATTTTCGCGAGATTTACAATCTTGTTCAACTGCTCTTTGTGGGATAATATAGCTTGACGTCTGGCTTTCTTCTCAGGATAGGTCGGGGTCGCTAGAGATCTATCGTTTCTATAAGTGATGGTGAGTTTCGAATCATCCGATAAATGGTGTCAATTAACCTGTTCACGGGGGGAGAGCTTTCCCTGGACATAGTCTCCTCTCGTTGAGACCGTAATAACAACTCAGAACTATGCTTCGGATGAATAGGATCGGGCGTAGGAGTAGAGGGCCGCGTCGGTGGCGCGGTGATGGTTGAAGTTTGAGAAGATGATGGTAGGAGTGATGATTGAGATAGACCAAGTGAGGAAAAGGATAGAGCGTGTTCGCGCTGTGGTCGTTTGCAAATCTGGATCAAGAGGTCAGTTGTGCAACGGTGAATCCGCGAGGATGACGTACTTCTCGAAATGACATGACAATCTCAACAGTATCCATTCCTCTGTCCTTGATCAACCTTCCAACCACGTATCCGTCATCGTCGTCATCTGTTGGATGTTGCGACGGAACTCTGTCCGCCGTCTCGAAGAGCCACCAAGATAATAAACCAACTCCAACAGATACTCCGGTATTACCATTGGCTCCGGATGAGCTTCCTGTTGATTGCTCAGCAGATTCCATAGGGTCAACCACATAAACGGAGTAGTCGTGCGAGTCGTCAGCGAGTAGCTCCGGACTACAAAACTATTAGAAAAACCAAAGCAATATGTAGACAGGTAACTCGCCTTGAGCTACAAATAGCTGCCAGGCAGGTCTTCAACATGACTTTAGCAAACTTCCGACCGTCAGGTGGTACGGCGCCACATCCATCGTCAACAAAAAATACCGGTACTTTCTTTCTCTGACGCGCTAACAATGACTGAGGAGCGTTATTGAGGGTATAAATAATGCGTACTACGATGAGAAGGACGTATAACGCGTCAGGATCGAGCAAAATAAGTTTGACACGACTTGGAATTGTACTCACGGGGAAATGAAGGATTGGGCGATTGTGAAGAAAGAGCCGGAATTTGAGAAGCACTAGTAGTATTACTGTCTACGCTGGTAGACGCGGTAGCCATTACACGAGCTCGGGGTACAAGTAAGGAATCGCGATCCGATGAACCTCTGAAGATGTGGAGAGCTCAGACGCGTCCATAAGAGCCCACTATGCGCCTTTCGGGTCCACGTGATGGCCCCGATGATCGCTCCTCATTGGTCCGCTTGTAGCTGTCATTGTATTATTCTTTTGATTGCAAATAAAATAAAATACTCTTCAGGGGAATGAGCCTGGAAACTACTTTACACATTACAGAATACATTACATATCTAGTCCAATACCGAACCACCCTAAATCAACGGCTGCCCTTACATCTACCCACCATAACCCGGCGGTATCACATCCAAAGTCAATACATGGCCATACCAGTCATCCAAGAAATTCCACCCAGCCCCTCGATCTGGTGCAACATCCATTGGCTCATAATTTACTTGAGGAGCACCGGCCTGATGCGGATTAACAATTTGAACGAAATCACCATTGATGTTCGGGACGCTAGCAGGCTGTCCAGCATTGTAGCCAGGAATGCCACGGTAGTTATAATCCTGGGATATATCCTGAGGCAGCTTAGAGGAAAGCTGAAGAGGGTCTGACTGGAACGCCAGGCCATTCGGCATGGGTGACATTCCGCTACCGCTGCTCGGGGATCCAGCGGAAGAGAACGGTCTATCACCGTTTTCCATGGAATGTGGAGATAATCGGTCGTGTCCGTTTGGTGGGAATCGGTGGTCGATGAGGGAGGACTGAATCTGTGACCATTGAGGGGATTGATCCGCCATGTAAGCACAAGAGTCGGAAAGGGAACCGCTGTCGGTCGTTCCAGGCGATGGGTTACGGACGGCAGGCGAATAGGTAAGAGAGGGACCAAGCATTGGTGCTGGGGATTCGGAAGTCTTGATAGGTTTGATAAGACGAGTATGACCGCCTAACAGGGCCAGTTCATCTTCCTCATACGGATCTTTCTTCGTGACTTGATGGGGACTATCATGGGAAACAGCACGAGAGGAAGACTTGTGCTCCAGGGCATACGCCTGGATTGCCTCATCACATTTGTCTTTCATTCGTGTGACAATTGGCTGTAAGGGGAACTCATTTAGAATCTACACAGGCAAAGGGAGGGGAGATTCATACCAAATCTGCTGACGCCCGACCACCATAGATACCAGCTCGACGATACAAGTCTTCTATATCGTGGAGGCGCTTAGCTGCCAGCGGAGCCAGTCTCGAGCCAGGGCAACGTGTGGTGACCGTCCCGAGAACAAATACCGAGCAGAGGGTATGGCTCCAACAAAGGAGAGCCCTAGAAGATGCAGCAGGGTGATGTTGGAATAATTCGTTTAACGTCTGAATCAAGTTCATAGCTGCGTCATAAGCTCCAGAGACAGAAAGACCAAATTTGGTATGCTGGGGATCGGCTGGATTCATCGTCACCGCTCTCGCAAAGAATGAGCGATGAGTGTATAATAAAGCTGAAGGGTTAATACGAGATGACTAACTGGACATAGTGAGGGGCTGGGAACTTACTGCACTCCTTGAGAACAATCATGGCATATTGCTGCATGGCTTCCGTTTCATTCATAGCACCATAATTCACAGCTTGTCCTGGAACCCCAATACCGAAATCAGAGCAGACTTGGCGAACCTTACGGTCCATTTCAATAATGCTGGAATACGTCGGCATCTTCAGTCCGAAAGCTAACTTCGCCAACGGCGCAAGGCATTCAGATGCCAACTTGTACCGGAACATGTTCACTAGAGACGCAGCCGTGATAATTAGGGATTCAGGGAATAAAGGTATGCGAACTTACTGTCTGTCGTCGGGTTTGGAACCGTTGGCATCGCAACATCAGATGGGGCCAAAGAGAATGTCGACGGACGACCATGCGATAAACATTCCAATAATTCCAAAGTGTATAATTCCCAGTAAACCTTGCGTCGTCGTTCCGAATCAATTTCTTGAATACCAAATTTCATCGAATTGCGATCTATGTAGAAGCCCACGATTAGAAGAATTGTTCCATGATTGCGCCGAAGTTACGTACGAAGTCCAATCTACATGAGGGAAACGATTAGCCAACATGTAATCTGGACAGACAGTAGAACTCACACCCAGCGCCAACTTGGTCGCCAAACCCGTTAACAGCCAGGAGTCACCACTCCCGATGACTTCTCCCCACATAGCCTAATCTCCTGTTACCACTTGAGCACCAGTTTGAGTCCATCAACATACCTCAAAATAGCCAAGCAGTACCTATGACCAACTGTTAGCCAGCATTTGAAATTGTACTTCTGAATACCCACCAAAGTCTCAATTGTCGGAATTGTCGCATTTGACAATATGTTCGAGCTGCTTAACGCTCCACGAGACAAGCAGGCGTAAGCTTCCGCTTCATAATTAAATGGAGTAAGCTCTACGTCCATTAACGCTGCCATGGCGAAGTAGGCAAACATCAGAGCGAGTTCATCAATGTGAATGCCCGATTCCGCAAAGGTAGTCACAGGAGTATCCACTGCACTGGCACCAGTATAAACGCGCAAGAATAGGTCCTCGAACCAGCTTTCCTTAGGGACAATATCCGTTCTACGGATTGTTTATGAATGTCAATATTTCAAGGAGTGCACCGGACTCACATGCGATAAACCTGTCGATTATAAGCTTCTCTCAAGGCTTGGGCACGATGAAGTGGAGGTAGATGGTTCCAAATACGTTCTCGAATGAGATTAGAAGCTTCCCCTACTGTCAAGAAAGGGAACGATTGATAGATCATGGCGACTTCCGAAGAGACCAATATGCTAGCCTCGGACGGTTTGTTCAGCGAACTGCTGTCTCGGTACTGTAGCAGAATCCGTCATAAATGTGCAATATTAATCAAATTCATAATATCTCACCCTGAATAGACGCTACAAGACGGTTCAGCTAGGAATAAGCCGGCGAGGAAGCGAAGACATACCTCAACGCAGGCACTCCTTCCAAAATAACGGGCACGACGTCCCTCGTCGTCAATGTTGAGGGTCCCAAGTGCTTCCTCCAAAAACTCCCCCTCTTCACTATCTTCGTTCTCTTCATCATCTCCATGTCCATGTCCGTTCTGATCTTTCTTTCGTTTCGCCAGCGCCTTCCTTTTGACGCCACCTGAAGCAAGCAGAGGGTGCGGTTCGGAGGTTACGCGAGAATGGGCAACTTCCAATGCCTTTTCAAGTTCCAAGATACGTCCACGGAGTTCTGAAAGATGCTGGTATAGCTGGTCTTTATCGGATATCGATGTTACGGGTTTATTTCTGGTGGGCAAAGCACCTGTAGACGATCCACCTCAGTCTGCGATTCCTATTATTGAATAATGCAGCATAATCACCATCCGGGCAAAGCTCAGCAATGCCTATTCAATGAATACGAATTAGTAATACCCAACGCGGCGGCTAGAACCACATACCGCGCTTCTGACAACTACTACATGGGAAGACTCGATCACACCTGCACGAGGTGAATGAGGGGAACATCAGGGGCACTCCACCAGTGCTCACCGTAGTTTGAGTCTAAAACGGTGATTGAGTAAGAATTGCGCCTGTTTTCTAGAAAATGTTACTTACCTGCGGCACTCCGCGCAACTCAAGGTCTGGTTGACTGCTTGCTTGCGGGAAGTCGCTGTTCTTGTTGCTTTAGGTTTGGCAGAGCCAGTGGCAGACTGCACAGATTCCATATTGTCTCAGTGAAGGAAGTGAAAAAGAGATTAATAAAAGCTCATGGATCGACTGGTGTCGACGATGCTGACTGGTTGCTTCCGTAAGCTCGAATCCACACTGCACGTGATGGCAGCGCGGGCGTCTCTCTTCCAATGAACCAACCACCAGTCCATTATATCAAGGCAGAATTTATCGAAACCGTGCGTATGTCTTCTATTGTTTTTCACGCATTAGCTGAGGGAAGGCGCGAAGGATACGGGAAACAAGGTCTCCCGTCGTGCTACCATCGCAGGCCCTCAGAATATTATTCTCGGCGGAAAGACAATTATCTCCAGTAACGCAATTATTAGAGGCGATCTACGACGGACAGGTCCAGGACATGCTGTGGTCATCTCCATCGGTCGATATTGTTTGATAGGTGATGGCTGTGTGATGCGGTACGTCCGTAAAGAGGCTACAGGACTTCATCTTGAATCAGGACAGACCTCCGTACAAGACATACCGCGGCAATTTCAACTATTATCCTATGAAGATCGGAGACTATGTTCACATCGGCGCAAACTCTGTTGTAGAAGCAGCAACTATCGGCAGCCATGTGGAGATAGGCAAGAACTGTGTGATTGTAAGAATAATTCGCATTTTCCGAGCTCCGTTTTTATTCTGACTGACGCTCTGCCCAGGGGAAGTTTACCATCATCAAAGACTGTGCAAAGATCGCGGACAATACGATACTCCCTCCCAACACTGTTGTTCCTGCGCTTGCTCTGTTTTCTGGAAACCCCGGTACGTTCTTTCGCTGGACTGCAATTGAATACATCGCTGCTAGAACAGCCATCCAGGGCAATTTATTGAAGATTTGCCAGAGACGACGCAAGAGACTGTTGAGATGTATACTAAGCAATACTACAATCGTTTTCAGCCACTTGAACAGCAATGAAGACGAATTTATAAACCCTGCTGAGTCCCTTTGTGTATATCAATGTAATACCTAATTATATGCGTTATCATAAAGTTATTTCAGTTTTCCACTCGCCTGTGTCCTTGGAGATTACGAAATAAACGTTCCTGCCGAATTCCTCTAAATCCGAACTATGTTTCCAATCTGAGTGGAAGGAGCGGCCCGCAGCAAACATCTATTATAACGCAACTTTATTTTATACTCGCCAGTCTGGGACCAATGAATTTACGTGTGTCATTAGGCATGTGAGCAAGGTTGTCTTCCGATTGACCTCAATCCATTCCAGGAGGATTTTCGCGGCGGAGCATATGGTTCGGCACACTCCATGACAAGAATTAAAATAGAGGTTGTTATTGTGTTAGAATGCAAGAAGAGAGACGTAACAATACACGAGGATTACGGGGCATTATTAGATATAGTGGCTACAGTATTGCCCGATAAGTTTGAGCTTCAATGAAGGGACAAAAAGGAGAAAAAGATGAAAATCAATGCGAATGTGAATAGACAGAGACAGAAAGACGGAGCGGATTAAGACTTCTTGGTCTGGTGTAAAAACAAGATGCCTGCCTTGTTAAACGATTATAAAGTTCAATATGGATGATACTTGTTGTCCGAGAGAGAAGTTTTAGTAGCGGGTGGTGTGGTAGTACGCGGTGGGTGCCGCATAAGGCGGCGTCGACCTGTCGGAGGACGAACTCCCAGGGGAGGCACGGTGGCCCCTGTCTTCGATCCCGTGAACTCTGACGCGATGTCTTGTCATGTTTGACTTGACATTAAATCCCTTGGTGCACTCTGGACATACGAAAGCTGTTGGAAAGAATCTTCAGTCTCAGGGCTAACGCAACGCATTGAATAGTAACTCACGAAGATCCTCCGTATGTGACCTCTTGTGGGTCTCTAGAGCACTTGGCCTGTCGAACCTCCTGGAGCAAAGGTTGCAAGAATATCTTCTCCTAGGATCATGTTCGTCTCGGTAGATGTCCTGGTTGCGCACGATCCCTTGGGGAGTCGACGACTCCGATATTTGTTCGAGTGCACCACGCATTGGGGCGAGAGCAATGAATTGATGACCAGCATTTAACGGGAAACGGTCGTTTGACCTGTTATCATTAGCACGACGGATGTAGGCACGACTAGGGTCATTATGTGAAGTATGGGAGGATGATTCCTAGAATACCATAAGAATTGAAGTCCAATGAGAATGACTAAGTGTTGCTAACCTGATGATCATAGGCGGATGCTGAAGATGAATGACGCGGTTGTGGTGTAGATGGAACTAGGTATTGGCCAGAGTTGAGAGCACTAGGTGAAGGGTAGATCGGGTGGGTTGGGTAGCCTTGAGGTTGGTCGCGATGGCTGCGGTGCTCACGCTGGTGGTGGTCGCGGTGGTAGGACATGTCGTAGCAGTTGTGTTGTGGTGTGTTGTGATGAGGGGATGGAATAGACGAACGCCTCTTTAAGTAGTTGGGTGTTAGTAGGGACCCAAAGCCACAGCGGCGATGCCTTTGCCACATTTCCACAAACATTTCAACATATAGAGATGGAGCAGAGCATTGGTGCGAAAGATTTGTGGTGCTCTCCTTCAGCTATACTGTGGAACCGCACTGGGGACCGCCTCAAGTGGCGAAAGGTTTCTAGAAAAGCATAATTGAAAAAATAGTTATTGGCCTCGGTCGGCGAGCGGTAGACAAGAACAAAAACAGTTGTACAGCATAGAAGCAGGTATCTTCCAAGTAGAACATATGGTGACGGGACCCTGGGTGACATAGGTAACCTCCTGGTGGTGGGTGTCCGGTCAGTGAGCAGTGCGGTGTGTCCTGAAGAAGACGAGGGCAAAACTTGTCGGTGCATGCCGATAGCTGCCGCAGCAGAAGAACCTCGAGACGGGGTGTTGTTCTTACGCCAAATCGGGAAACTAGCAAACTGACAAACACTGCCTGGGAGGCAGCCATAGTGATTTTCTTTTGAGCCGAGCCTTGAAACATGAGAGTTTTTGGTGTGGTGATGTACACAGCATAATTCATAGAGGATATAAAGATAAAAGAGCGGTGTCAGAGCATATGCTTTTCGAAAGCTGTACAGCTTCGTGGGTTGAGTAGGCAGAGATGAAGAGGGACTCTGACAGTAGCGGGTCGGTAATCGCTAAAGTCGCACGCTCAGGGCTAATTTCCGGAGACTCACGAACGCTTATTTACGTCTCACTCATCGACGGGGATAAGAGAACAGCGATGGTATTCAGAACGCTACGAAGGTCAATGCGCAGGGAAGTGCACGATGGAGGTAGTTGTATAATCCAAGAACAGACGTGAATCTGGTGCGAACGGTACCTAGGTTGACTTCGACATGACATGTTGGTCTACTTAGCGGGGGATGCTCTGCACCGCCGCCACTATAGATGTCACCGTAATTTGCCAGTATAGTCTTGCTGTGCTGAAGAGGGTCCAGGACGACATCCAACAAGACCTACCGGCCCCAGACAGATTCTAAGGGAATAAATGATGACTTCATTCACCGGGCCCTACTTTCTGTTGGAATTTTAGTGATACGGTCATAGATGATCAACGTAAAAGCCACATCGAGAGTTTTCGGGACTTGGTAGATTCAAGAATTGTGGCGAGTGTACTTACCGCCGGGCGTTACGTCTAAACGAAACGGGAAAACTCGCAAGGAATCAGAGTTGCCACAGGATCCTGGGGATCCTGTTTGGATGGGGAAAAGATATGAAGGCTTTTGTCCAGAAGGTTCACAATTCTGTAGAATATATCCTCCTCAGCGACATAGCTCCCGCATTCCACTGCATTTCACGGAGCAGTCGGTGTCAAAACACACCGGTAAGGGGCAGTGAACGCTTGTGCATCGGCGCAGGTTTATGCACCCTTCCGAATTCGTGTATGAGATTTTCATTAACGTGTCCAAAATCCGTCACACGAACATTGCCATCACCGCACTTCGGGTCCAATATCTCAAATAGTACCCTACACAGCTTTGAGCATACAACGACTTTCCACCAGAAGAATGCAGCATGATCGCTACAGTTTGGCACCAGTCGGCTGTGCTGGAGACGATGTTTCGACGTGTTTGAGGATCCAGGCGACAATTTCATCGTTGAGACGTTGCTTGAACTCTGGTTCGTTCTGCAGTTCATGGAACCCACCCTGTGTCGGTATAATACATTAATCTCAATAGGAACAACACCACAGAGTGGGAAAGGGTCTTGGAAGAAGACACAGACCTCGTAAGCTGTATATGTTTTATCTTCTGCTTCAACCAAATTGTAGAAGCGTTCCGATGCAGCTGCCGATGTGACCTTTCAAGATATTAGGTTGGACCCAATGGAAATCGAGACTGACTAACCTCGTCACTTGTACCATGCACGATAAGGAGCTGTATGCAGTGAGATTCCATAAAATATACAAACTAAAAAATGTATAATTACTGGTAGGTCTTTGGGCCATGAATTGTATCCAGTTGCTAATAGATATTCACCCTGTTATAGAAACATCACATTAATTTCATAGCAAGTCCCTGGAGAACGGTCTCTAACCAAATTTAACATGGTGCTCACTGCTCGGAAGGTCGAGTTGAACTGGACATAAGGGTCTTTCGCGTATTCTTCGCCCACTTTCTTGTCGTGTGACAGATCCTGAACCAACAATTAGCGACGATCCAAGGAACAATCGGACGATACCAACTTACTTCCGGTTTAACAGCCGTTTTAATTGAAACCCAAGGCAATATGGAGGCAAAAACACCCCCAGCCCCTCGTACAATCTTGTTGACAGGGTGTGTCTGGGCAACAAAGGGAGAAGTCGCAATAATACCCGCTAACGGATGAGCCAAAGGTTTTGGAGGAGAACACCCAACGGACAGAACCAAAGCGCCACCCTACACACCCCAAGGTCAAAGATAGCCACATCTCAGATGGAAACCCAAAGATTCACCATCGAATGTCCGGCCAAAAACACTGGAATGGTCTCACCTCCTTTGCCCCATGAAGCCAGCGTCTCGCCAGCATGGTTGACGGCCCAGTAAATATCGCCTCTCTGATGCTCACTAGATGTCTTCCCATACGAAAACTTTGGGCGTAAACGATGTTCGCCTTTCGTACCATGAGGTAGATCGCCTAGAGCAGTTCGACCATGTCCACGCTGGTCAAACGTGAACACAGCTATGCCGGCTGCAGCGTAAGCGGGAAAGACGTGTTCATAACGGGCTATGTGTTCTGATTATTGAGGATTAGCCACCTTTCTGGGAGTTCATGGGATAGAAATGTGTAAATTACCTATGAACCCATGTATGAACACTAAAACTGCCTTAGTTTCGCCTGAAGATTTGTATGTACGGGTATAGAAGAGTTCCTCTTCGGGGCCATGAAGCCATTCCACTATGAAGGGAGAATCGGTCATCTAGAGGTGATATTTGGTAAGAGGTATCCGGCGAGTTATGCTCTCTGGGTGGTAAAGTGACAAGTTAAAGAGCAGTTCCAAACCAGCAAAGCGGCAAGTTTCAGGAACGGGTGATTGAATCCTGCTCTCAAATCTCGACACGTGATACCCGACCTACTGGGATATTCGCCTTCTATTCAGCTACTGTATACCCTCCAAAGAGTCTGAGAATGTGAATTATTGTAAAGGCTTCACATCGAATAATTTACGGTGTGAAATTCGAAACACGTCATAATCTGGCTGGCAGTGGCCAGCCATTCTCGGTATTCTCCGAATCCGACATACTGGCCATTTGCGTGAAGAACAGAATATTCAATTTTTGGCGGTCATTAAGTAATTGCGACAGGGTATAGAGTGAATAGCATTCTCTCCTGGGATAGTTTTCAGGTGTATGGAATATTATCGTGTATATGATGAGGTTAATACCCATCATCATCTGGCCCTAAAATCAATTATAAGATCGGTATTAGAAGCGTATAATATAAATTCGTCTATCTATTCCTTTTTAGCAGCAGCAGCTTCCCTCTCTTGCTTGCGAAGAGCCCGACGCCTAATATCTTTATGAAGTCCTGAAATGGAAAGATTTTGTCCGTAAGTAAACAGTCACCAGCGCTATAAACAAAAAGATAATCACGGAGGGTATAGCCAATCCAGAAAGCGGGGAAATTAATTCTGGCGAGTATGGCATCAATCAGGGAGTGGGACCAGTAGGGTGTGCTGGTATAAGGTTTTCCAAGCGAACCGGCCGGCACGCCGATTTTGGATAAAGCAGAGCGGACGTAATCTTTTGG
>Ga0157379_10001558_pt1 | contig 18877 bp, 14 predicted proteins | sample S25metaG_FD_121802 | JGI IMG/M metagenome (GOLD analysis project Ga0157379, IMG submission 121802) | Switchgrass rhizosphere microbial communities from Kellogg Biological Station, Michigan, USA - S2-5 metaG | ecosystem: Host-associated > Plants > Roots > Rhizosphere > Soil | place: USA... | reverse complement strand
AGTCGTCCCACCATTCGTCGTAAGGAGAAGAAGGACGACACCAACGACACTGTCCGATGTCAACAGATTGCTGACCTCGTCTTGGCCGGTGTAACGGGTCAGGAGCTCGCTAAGCAGGTCAAGAAGGGCAAGAAGGTCGTTACTCCTACTCCAAATATTGTCGTCCCCAAGGTCAAAAAGCTTTATCGCAGCAAAGCACCTTCTCCAAGTCTTGAGCCCGAGTCAGAGTGCGAGGCTGATGTTGAGATGACTCTTGCCACTGAGGTAGTAGAGGCCATCGAGTCTAGCCCTTCTCCTTCCTTCGGTAACTACCGAGACGATAGTCCTGTCTCGACTTCTTCTCCCAGCGCCACATCTGTGAGTATCCCTCGCTCTTCTCATCATTCTAATACTCATATCTCCTCACAGAGCTCCTGCAAACTCGAAAGCCCCTCTCCCCAGCCCTTTCCCTACCTCGAGACCAATGACGGCGAAGACGCTGAAGGGGAACCGGACTTTGACTGCTTCGAGGCCATCCGTGACATGACTCTCGGCCAAATCGCCGCTGCCGCTGAGGAGGAGACTCTGACTTACGGCATGCCTTTTATCGCCCCCACTACCATCGCCCCCGCCTCTCCTTCCTCTCGTGCCCCTACTCCAGGTTTCCCCGTTGGAAACTTGTTCGATGTAGATCTCGACAACCATTTCGCCCCGCCCTCCGATGAGGACGACGTCTTCTTGCAGTATATCAACGATTTGTTGTAAAGGCGTTTGGTAGCTTCAGGAAGCTATTGGTGATGATTTTAGACGTGTTCAAATCATCCTCCCTTTTTTCTTCTCTCTCTCGGCTTCGCATTCCCTTATGACCCGTGATCCTCTATATCCCAAGTCCCTATTCCCATTATCCATTCCCAAACCTTATTCCCATTCCCGTCATATTCTCGTCTCCGCTCCATGACCCAATCACTCAACCCACTGTAACCATTACAGTTGTACGCTTGACTTAAGTTGTACAGATACAAAAAAGCCAGCTCTCTTCGTTCTCTAATGATTTGCCCGTGTACCTTAATATTCGATGCATGTAAACCTACAAAAAATGTAGATCTGGCTTCCGTCCTTGAGAATATATATTTCCCAGTGTTACACCTTCTCCTGGATTATCTTCGATTTTTTTTTCTTTGGTTCAGCGTCAAACGTTCGTCGGCTCGGACGGCCCGTTCATCAAAGCTGACTTCCGCTTTATTTATCGACAGACGGTCTCCCGAGTCTCAAAGGAGATAAACAAGCTCTCAAGCAGAGGCTTTAACGCCAATCGATCGAAACACGTCATACTAAAATTGGCTGCTCGATTCAATCCCGTGGGCTGTCATTCTTTTCTCTTCCACTCCGACCACCAACTTCAGCCACTTGAGGCTGTTTCGGTTGTGAGTAGTCTCGCCATCAAGCAATGTCTTCTGTTGAATGACTCTATCCAACTCTCTGCCTCTAGTAACAGGGATACAGAATCCCGCTCCCCAGATCGACCGCACCTCTTTTCAGTACTTCCGAGTCATTTCTTGCAGAATGCCAGTGATCACCGTAGATGCTGTGAGCCCCAATTCGTTCTTTACCTTCACCTGAAGCTTATGAGGATGGATTTTTCCACAGATTCTCTTTGATATGGATGGGTAATAAATGCCTCAAATTTCTCGTGTCAGCTCACTGACATCTTCTGCCCGCAAAGAACTCTGATTGATTCCACTCCTGGAGTCATTAAAGCATGGAGAACATTTGGGAAAGACTATAACTTTGATCCTGAAGCTGCTATTGTTGGTAAGCCTTCTTCCAAGATTTTTTAATTAGCAGAATTGGCTCAGATCTTCCCAGCAACGCACGGTGTTCGCCTATGGGATTCTCTGAAAGTATGGTGTAATCTCCCAGATGAAGAAACCATTAAGGTCTATATCACAGCCGAATTTCTGAGAGCTCTTGTTGAATCTCTTTTGTCCCTTGGTAGAAGGAAGCGGATCGCTTCGAAAAGGAAGTGATCGAAGGCGGCCCTGCTGCATTACCCGGAGTACATGATCTCTTAAACCAGGTAAGGGGAAAAATAAAAATAAAATTGTGATTCGTCCTCCTAATTACCTGGCAGATTCGTGCAGGTTCGACAGCAGAAACACCTGGCTGGACAGTCGTTACTAGTGGTGTGTCCTGTCCATCAGTTCAGTAAAATTCTGTGGCTAAATTTCACCGAAAGCGACAAACTATTACGCACCAAGAGCACTCGCAAAATCAGGAATAGAAACCTCCCCTTTCACAGCTGTCACAACAGCTAACGACGTGACACGAGGCAAACCACATCCTGATCCTTTTGCTACGGGCGCGAAATCGTTGAACGTGGATCCTAAGAATTGTGAGTGGATGCCCTTTCCTTCTCGGAACTATATTTTGACAATGTTAGGCCTTGTTGTGGAGGATGCGGTCAACGGTATTCTCAGCGGGAAAGCAACTGGAGCTAAGGTTCTTGCTGTGTGCACATCTTCGAGCCACGAAGTTGTCGCTACTGCAGAACCGGATTGGATTGTTCCTGATTTGACTCAGTAAGTCAATAGTTTCACGGATATGAAAATTCATTAATTGCTTTCCTATATAGCGTCTCTGTGAAATGGGTCGATGGAAAACTAGAAGTTACGATTTCGGATGCATATAGTAGACCCTAAATGATGATACCTTACAACCGAATTCCCAAGAATGTTTGCAATAGAGTATCCTCGCATTTTTATGCGTTCTTTCTACGCGATTGTACCTGTCGTGGAGTTAATGGGTATCTGAAGGTCTCCTTTCGTTTGTTTTTCTTTCTTTCACAGGCTTACAAGCCTGGAGGGATGCCATTCTGCCTAGGGGCAGAGTTACTTGAAGGCTGTCAAAGTCGTGGCCAGCATCTCGTGGCCGACTCCCTCTGTCATGATATCACACAATATGCTGCTCATTATATTATATCATACGCTCAAAATAGATACGAGACGGTATTAGACATCCTTTCATAGGCAGTGGTGAAGCGTTCTTGGCGGCCGAGGCAAGGCGGGTAAGGCAACGAATTTCTTGCGAGGGTAGATCTTTTCGTGTGCAGAAATAAATCCTGTCAACAAGCTCGGACGTCGGCATCCCTACATAAAATCTTTCCGTAGTTGATTATGCTAAATAGAAGGATATTTGAACCGTACTCATTTGCTGTGACCTTTCTGAGTGCTTCAAGAACATAAAGATGTCGTGTTTAGAGAGAGGGGAGGGGGCGGCTTAAAGAACTTCAAGTTACGAACCTTCATTCAGAAGTCTTTGTGGACTTCCAGTCACTGGTATCAATGGCCCAGCCCTCAGCTCTTCGGACTTCCTTTGAAGTAACAGGTATAACATTAATTACAGCACAAGAAGGGATTATTCAATACTGAATATCTAGCGTACCTTTACTAATTCTATGAATGCGGCAACTACAACTGACCCTAATTTTAGGTCAAAGTCCTCTCCAAACCTTTCCGGTCCACTACAGATACAATGCATTTTGTTAGCATCCAAGAGCCACACAGCTAGGCGGATCAACTGGGAATCCTCAGGTCTGGAAGATAATTAATAGTCGAAAATAAATCAGTATCAGGTTTAACATTACTCTTACTGCTCCTTTTCAGAAACAAATTATAAAAAGCCGCATCCGGATTCAACGACGTCTCAGAGCGCTATGAGGGTTGAGGCAGACTCTCCTATCACGTATAAGCAGAATTTTTTTAATAATTTACGGACCAATTCACAACCTTTCAGAGTATCGGCTCTGCTAAAATATAAGTGGCTGTTGAGCTAATTCTACACAGAGGACTTTGAAAAGTTGAAGACTCACTTCGTGGACAAATGTCCAACGCAATTCCCGTTTCGGGACACTTGTGTGATAGTAAATTTGGATTTCAAGCAACAAAAACCAAATCAGATGCTCGTTTTCGGTAACATTGGCGTTCTTTAACACGTCGTCAATGTCATCAGAATAGAGATATGAAGCCCTAAAGCCTTGGGAAGATTGAGCAAGTAGTTGCTCATCAGTAAACAAAGGGCCGACAACCAGGTCTAATAAGTTGGGACTGTCGGAAAATTAAGGTTCCATGGCCCTGAAGTAAGTTGGATGGTATTCTCGTCTTCATAAAACTCTTCCTCTTCTTCCTGAACTTCGGAGGTCATCAAAGGAAGAGATCGCTCCAAGGATTCCTGGGAAACCACGTTAGATATTGCTAAGGATGTTGGCAAGGCTGCGGGTTGGTGGATAGACTATATAGTAGTTGCAAAGGGAGCCTACTTACTTGGGGTAAGGCAAATGTATTCAAGAGCAGCAGACCCTCTTTTAGAGCTCAATAAATCCAAACTAAATGCCCGTCCACCCATTGTTGAGGCCCAACGCATTGCTGCATAATCGTGGTGAAAACTTTAACAAAATGTTTTATATTCGCAATGCTTCAGTGGGGTGCACTGACTGAAAATTGAGAGCTACTGGTTCTAGCATAAACTTTGTAATACATTCCCAGTTCTTATCCTTGTTAATGGATGACCCGTGTTCTCTTCTTCCAGGTTGTTCAGAGTTTGAATCTAAAGCATTCTTATGCCACGGTGTACTGATACATGTGCGATGAGGTGACTAAATTACAAACGGTTACTCTGGGTCACATTTACTTCGCTGCATCCTTCAACTCCTCTTTTGTTGCGCGAGCTTCTGCACCCATCTAAAAAAAAATCCCAGTCAACATCACTAATCACGGTCCGATAATTGTCAACTGACCTTGTTCGCCTTCTGGGAAGTAATTGTGCTTGCTCTGTCGGCCTTCTCTTTTGTCGAGCCAATAGTTTCCGCTAAAACAATATTAATTTCTGAGAGATGCATTTTATACAAATGTACTCACAAGTGGTCTCCTTCACCTTCTCAGTTGCCTTCTCTCCCTTTTCGATAGCAGAGGCCAGTCCCTTTCCGGCCTTCTTGTTCAACTACAGTTTCTCATTAGAATCGCGCTATATCCCTCAAATATAGAACTTACATCACTAGCAACCTCACTGACCTTCTCGGTCACTGTCTTTCTACTGACATGTGATGTCGAGAAGGCTCGAACAGAAACAGAAGTTGAACGAGATGCGTTTGCGAATACAGTGCGGTACATTATGGGTAGTGGAATAGTTGCGGACGGAAGGAGGGCAGCACCACATTTTCTATCGCCCACCTATATTCTCATGACGCTGAGAGTGATGTCAGGGAGCCAACCATTGGGCCGTCTGATCACCTTCAACTCCAAAAACGCGCTTACATGCCGCAATGACGTCACGCGTTGATCTAAATTACTCGAATATCCTCATTGGTCAATAAACGACGATCACTCCATTCAAAACTAAGACATCACATAAATCCTGGCTCCCACTCCAGTTTCCTGGACGGGGGCCTCTAATGGAGAATTACTTTCCGCCAGTGCCTCCACACCCAGCTCTCTCAGAGCATCACCATCCCGATTCTTATAGAATACAATATTCCCTGTATCCTCAACGAAGAGGCATTGGGTGAATGATCGCCATAAGGCATAATGGATGTACTGCCCGAGGATTAAAGTTGAGGACTGCTGTCTAACTCGGGTGGACCTACCGACGAATCGTAGGAGTAATGCTCCTTTAATATAGGTTTAATACTCTCTGTGACTAGAGGCAAGTTATCTGAGATAGTTTATTTGAGATTCGTCCAATGATATTTCTCCAACTCACAGAAGGGGATATTGGAAAATAGGTGATGTGCAGTGTGGTCGTGACAAACCTATTCGAGTAAGAGGATGGGCAGAAGTTTGGCGGCATTGATCGCTCACATTATGCAAAAAGAAGCGACCTTGCCACCCAAGTATTGGCCTATCCACTGTCACAAGGGACCCCCTTACGAACGTCCATTCTCCCTGGTATAATAAGGGTAAATCAGCAGTCATACACCTCTTCAATCCATTGAACTTTTACCTTCCGATAATGCGGCATGGTTGGATCCGTGTGTTGAAGGAAAGTAAGGAGTACTAGCCTGCAGTGAATGGTCAGGATGTGCGCTAAATGCGCAATCCCGACTTACCAATGATTGGCCAACTGTGAAAAGAAACATCATAAGACAGAACTCTCTTCAATAACAAACAACGTACCAGATATGGGATAAAATAATATTTAAGTACGGTTTAAAAACCGTAGTGCCGCCCCCAAAGGATGACCAAGCCAGTCCAAACTGCTAGCCCAATATTGGAGAGAATGACCATCGGCCCTGGGCAAGATATCAAATATCGAAGAAGGCATAGAGTCCATGTGCTTACTTTGTCCTTTTTTAAACAATGGAGAGAAGGGATTTATGTGCTAGACCTTAAAGGTTAGTAGGACATGCGCGTAACGCGGTCCATATACTGACGTTTGTTCCGGGAGGATATTTGGGATTCCCCATTCCCCAGCTATTGGAGCTGAAAGGAATGAATGCAAGAGTGAATACTTAATCAAACGAACTTACATTATATACATCTGAAATCCTACAAGGAGGACGAATACAAGTTGGCTGAATATAACCAAGGGAATATCTTGAAACAAATCATGATAGTCGCGCTTTGTAGCTTCCTCGCGTCTCGGGAGCTTTAAATCACTTCGCGTCGGTGGGATGTAAGCTTCATCCCTTTCTATGGATGCATTTCCGACCTGACGAGCGAAGTTAGCTTTCCAGCATCGAGGGGTCTAACGAATGGAATGACGAACGTGATGCATGTGATGGGACCATTTCCAAGAAAAATATGGTATCCCGACAAACGTATGGATAGGGAAGCCTAGAGCGTCGTTGACCCACCTGATAGGAGATAGGTTACCATGCCCTGCCTGCCAAACGTTTCGTGTCAAGAACATAATCCTTTGACACCTGTAGAACAACGAACCTCGTGCCCTATTCCACGAGTGATTAGTGTCGGTATAAATAATTCTGAGTGTTATCTCTTACCGAGTATCCAAATTCCGGCTCCAACTAGACCTTGAAAATACCAATATGTTAACCACATCGACCACCGTAAAACCTTCGCGATACGTTCATGATCTCCTGACAGTGCAGCAACTGTGGTATCGATCCTCGATGCAAGCCACAAGAAAAAAGTAAATAACACAACATCCCTCAATACATAATAGACCCCCTTCACAGTACTTCTCTTGAACGCCTTTTTGGGTACTGCCACGCGTAATTCTTTGAGGGTGAAGGACGAGGGAATAAAAGGCTGTCGCCGTCTCTCCTCATACTCCTGCGAATTTTGGGTAAACCACTCGAAAAGCATGATGGCGCGTTTAGAGGGAGATTCAGACTCTAGAACATGGAATTTATGGGTTGAAGCTATTCAGGTTGCATAGACCCTCTAAACAGCGAAATATAATATCTCCTGTGAATGAAGCGTTTGTGGCAGTCTAATAGTTGCTTGTGAAGAACTGGGCGAGGTTAAAGTTTGATCTCTCCCATAGATAGTGTCCTTTAACCTGCTTTAACCCAGCTACTGAAGAAGGAGTATCATAATCGTACATACTCTTCGGACTGACCGGATTGTTGCCAGTGGTAAACAGTGAAATATGAAAGCCTTTGTTGTTTAATTTGATAATGCCTCATTAGGAGCGGAATGCTAACTACTCAGCTAAAGCTTAGATTAATAGATGGCTACTTTCAGAATTTTCTATCGATTAAACTAAATCTCAAATGAAGTTTAATATTTCTCATTCCACCAACACCGAACGTCTCGAAATATAAACGGCAGGGAAGCGGTCTACAGAGAAAACCCAGAATTTGAAGGAGAAGATTAACAGTGTAATGATGTTCGCAAGATCTTCTGTGTCTAATCACATCGAGGCCGTTCCTCTTATCTTCAATCCTACACCTTCTACACAAGTCGCATCTGACACTCTCGATTTAGCCAGTAAATCTCCGTCTGTATCCTTCTGTTCTCGAACACCAATCTCTCTGACAGCCTCGCCATACATATTCTTCCAGAATATGATACCGCCCGTATCTTCGACAAAGAGGCACTGAGACCAAGACCGCCATAACGCATAGTAAGAGTACTAGACAGGACATTTTATTGGTTAACGACCCGGAGTAACGATAACCAACAAATGAAAACTACCGTTGTATCGTATGAGTAATGATCCTTTAATACTATCTTGATATTTTTCGTGATAAGGGGCAAATTATCTGTTGCCGCGATGTGAATTTGTATGCACCAGTAAAACAGGTGTAAGTTCACTCACAAAATGGCACGTTCGAGAATAGGTGATGGGCCGTATGGTCGTGAGATATCTGAAGACAGTGAGAGTCTCTTAGCTGTGTCCAACGAAGAAGAAAAGGACACCTTACATTATGGAGGAAGAAGCGACCTATCCACCCCAACAGAGGTCTGTCCACTGTGGCTAGAGAGCCATTCAAAAAATCCCATTCTCCCTGGTGTGGCAGGTCAGTGAAAAGTTTGACACTCGAATTTCAGTTAGCTTTTACCTTCCTATAATGAGGTATCGTCGGATCCGTATGATGCAGCATGGTGAATAGAACAATCCTGTCGGCAAATATAGATATAAATGAGATTTCCTCAACATTTAGGACCTTACCACTGGTTAACTAACTTAAAGAACATAATTTATTAGAGAATATATCAATGAATTAAAGGGGTCTCACCATGTAAGGGACTAAATAGTATTTTACTACTGTGGATAAACCGTATGTCCATCTCCACAGCACTAACGAACTGGCTCCTAATATCAGTGCAGTGGTTGACAGAAGGTGAAGAGGCCCTAATCAAAATGGTTATATTATCCCATTCAGATATGAATATTCAAAGACCTACAATCTTTTCTTCTATATAACTCGGAAAAAGGATTTATATGCTACAGGAAATTAGCCTCATTCAGCATCAGTATTTCCAGTAGGCACTGACATTCGCATCTGGAGGATACTTGGGATTTCCTAGTCCAAAGCGATTTGACCTAGGGGAATGAGTATATTAACATCTAGGAGAAATGAAATAGTACCCACAGAAGGTAGCCCGGGTATCCGAAGAAGACGACGAAGATTAGACGACCTAAGGTCACCAATGGCGTATCCTCAAATGCTTCAAGGTAATCATGCTTCGTTGCTACTTCGGCTTCAGGCAGTTTAAGATCGCTGCGGCATTTAGGGACATAGTTTTCATCTCTTTCCATTGACGCATTGCCCATCTGAAGAAAATCATAAGATGATTCTATTTCGTAGAGAAGACAAACACGCACATGGTGGACGTGATGAGTCCAGCGCCAGCCGTAATAGGGAACGCCTACAAAGGTATGAAGGGGTAGTCCCACAAGATCATTGATCCATTTCTGACGAAATAAATTTCCATGTCCAGCCTACAAGATAATATTTATATTAGGGAACAACGCGTTGCGCAAGAAATTCTACCTCGTGTCCTGGTCACAGAGAAGTTCAATTGAGACTCCATTATTCACTTCAATAAAATAAAAACTTCTTACCCAGTATCCAAATTCCAGCTCCAACCAGGCTTTGAAAATACCAGTATGTTGCCCAGAGAGACCAGCGCAACGCCGCCGCCATCCCTACACGACCCGGGATCAACAATTCCACCGTTGTGTCTATTCTAGTGGCCATCCAGAAGAATAGCCCACAAAAAGCTACATCCTGAAGGGCATATAAAACCCCCTTTAAGTTGCTTTTCTTGAATGCCTCTTTAGGGACGACATCGCGCAGTTGCTTGAGTGTAATGGTCGAGGGAACAAATGGCCGTTGGCGCCTCTTTTCATACTCGTCCGAATTCTGTGTAAACCACTGGAAAGCCATGATGCGGACGTTGGACCGTTGAAGGGAAAAATTAGACTTTATAATCTAACCATAAATCCTTTTCATTATTCAAAAATAGCGAATTCTAATATCCACGGTGAAGACATTTTATGAGCGTGTCCCTGGGAAAATAAGGGATCTCTTAACGTTCTTGAAATTTAATTTGATCGCAAAAGGATTTGGTTCCTCCGACACAAATGAGACACTTTAAACGGATCGTGAATATAACCAGCCAAATGGTTGCCAGCTGCTATAACTACTCCAGCCTTATCAAAAATCGTCAAGATTAAAGTCGAAATGGAACCCATTGACCTTTCCACAAATATAATAGATTCCATTGAAATCCACAGAGAAATCGTTAACCATTTGTAGCCATAGATGGCAAACAGAAGCCATACAAAGCGACCGCAAGGTAAAGTGGACCTCCTAGATCACATTGAAGCCGGTCCCCGTATCCTCGAACCACCAGGCTCTTCTCGGGGGGCGTTCTCGGAGGATTTGGTGAACGGTTTGCTTCCTTCGCCAGTTTGTGGTCGGTTGTCAAGCTCCCTCTGAGCTTCTCCCTTGCAATTCTTCCAGAATAATATCCCTCCTGTGTCCTCGACGAAGAGACATTGAGAGAATGATCGCCATAGGGCATAATACGTATACTAGGAGAGTCGCTTAGTGAGCTATTCCTGGAATACCTTTCAGAGAATGTACCGTTGAGTCATAATTATAATGCTCCTTCAACACAGGCCTTATGCTCTTTGTTACCAGGGCTAAATTATCTATCAACAGGGCGTTAGCAGGTAAGGGTTTGAATCAAGAAGATTCCACGCTCCCACTACTCACAGAACGGTATATTAGAGAATAAATGGTGTGCTGTGTGATCATGAGAGATCTAATAGTCAAAACAATCAGCAAGATGACAAAGGGACATCTACAAAGGGATATCTCTCACGTTGTGCAAGAAGAACCGACCCATCCACCCAAGGAACGGCCTGTCGACCGTCGCAATCGAACCTCTTGTGAAATTCCATTCTTCCTGGTATTTCGATGCGTCAAAAGGAAAATCAAATACGTGTCAAAATTACTCACCTTCCGATAATGCGGTATTGTTGGATCCGTATGATGAAGGAAGGTGAGCAGCACGACCCTGCCAAAGGGGTAAGTCAACAAACATACCCAGCTCTTTTGTGCGAGCTCACCAATGATTGGTTAACTGCATAGTCGTCAGTAACACCAAAGAGAAGTAATGAGTAAATTATAAATACCAAGTAAGGAATAAAATAATATTTCGAAACAGCAGCGAACCCGTATGACCATCCCCACAGGACAAGCAAGCCTGCCGCAGTGGCTATTCCCAGGTTTGACAATACGATGAGAGGCCCTGTTCAAGTAAACTCAATCTGGAGTCCTAAAATAATAAAGACAGGAATGTACAATCTCTTTGCCTATATAGGGCTGAAAACGGATTTATGTGCTACAAAAATAGAAAATAGAATCAGTGGAGGTTGGTGAAGACTTTGTTCAATGCCGAGATCACATTGGTCCCTGCAGGGTATTTAGGATTTCCCAATCCCAATGTATTTGATCTGAACACGTTTAGAATTTTTTTAACAGACAAGAAAGAGATCTTACACCATATACGTCTGAAATCCCAACATCAACATGAACGTCGCCTTTACAAGAATCACTAAAGGCGCATCTTCGAGTGCTTCCCGATAATCATTCTTACGCCCCTCTTCAGCTTTTGGGAGCTTAAGTTCACTGCGGGTTCTGGGGACATAATTCTCATCTTTCTCCATGGAAGCGTTACCCATCTGGGAGGAATCGTCAATGCGAGGGTGAGTGAGGATTGGGCGGATGAAGAGGGAAAGGGACTCAATCGTACATGATGAACGTGATGTGTCCAACGCCAGGAATAATATGGCACACCTACGAATGTGTGGATTGGGAATCCGACGAGGTGGTTTAGCCATTTGTGGGCGAAAAGGTTTCCGTGGCCCGCCTGTTTATGTAAAATTCGTTAGCAGGAGGAAATGCAACCCGGGTTCGACGGTAATTTCGTCACCTCATGACCTAAACATTGAAAGTCAACGAAGGTAGGGAGATTGGAATAAAGGAGAGCCACCTAGGATCCAAAATCCCGCCCCAAGCAAACTCTGAATCCACCAATACCCCGCCCAAAGCAACCACTTCGCTCCAAACGCCACCAATGGTTTATTTGGGAAAAGCCCCCTCACAGTAGGCTCTATAAACGTCGTCATCCAAAGGAACAATACACAAAACGCAATATCCCTAAAAAGATAATAAAACCCCTTCACGGTGCTCTTCTTGAACGCCTCTTTAGGTACGGCGTCGCGGAGTTCTTTGAGTGTGAACGTGGAGGGGACGAATGGCTTGTGGAGACGTTCGGTGTATTCTTTGGAGTTGCCAATGAACCAGGAGAGGAACATAAGGACACGTTGGGAGATAGACTTCAGGTATGAGAAGGGGGAGAAGCAGTCAGTCTGCCTTTGGAAGTGTGATTGCCTACGAATCGTTTTATCTAAGTAATGAAATGAAACCACCCTGTGAATGAACTCCTATTGAGGGCCTAGCAATTGATTCTATCAAACTTCATTGCGAATGTAAAAAATTTGAATCCTCAGAGGGGAGGTGAAGCATCAGATATCACTCTTTTGTGCCTGGTGGCCGATTCCCGATCCACCAGAGAAAATGTTAATCCCTGCATTGGGAAGTACTTCAATGTCATACAGTATCTCACGGATTGAGCGCCGCCGATGTCTATCTATTAGTTGACACTATTACGATACATGTTACACTGTGTTATCCAGGCTTCTGGCAAAAAATCCTCAATGTCGGGGGCAAAGAGTTCATCACCCAGGTATATTGGACTCGGGTCTGCGATGAAGTTGGACCATGAAAACATTTGAACAAAGACAAGGAAAACAATAAAAAAGATGCACAACAAAGATTCATTATAATATACGTCGCCAAAAGAGGTGGGTCGTAGTAGCTGGAGATGCAGATAGATGAGGGTATAGATGCAAGAATGGATATTTGGGCTGTGTGTGGGATATAGACAGAGATGCTGCTCAACCCCATACCCGGATAAACATGATACGAAAACACGCATTCCTCAAATTGTATACCCACATTCCCAGTATTTATTGACGCCCCCATTTTTATGTTGTTGGGGCGCTAGGCGTGAAGTTGAGGAGACAACCGTCTTTGGGGAATATCCTAAACCAAAAGTGAATATCAGTGATCACGAGTTTAATCGATTTGATTCTAAACATACGTTGGGATAATCCTATTGTAACACCATCAATAACCAAAATATAAAGATGCAAAGGATATTGTACTCACTGAACCTTCTCACTGTCCTCCGTCCTCACATGCTCCCAATCCACCAACACACTCGCCGTCCCAAGCACACAAGCCATATGCATCAACGTATAGTCAATCCCAATACACTTATGCGGGCCCGCACCAAACACAAGGAAGCTCTTCGGGTTCTGCCATGCGATGCTATTGGGGTCGAGCCATCGTTCTGGGAGGAGCTTCTCAGGCTCGGGGTAAACCTCGGGGTCGTGGAGAGAGGGGTAGAAGGAGGGGATGACCATGCTTCCGGCGGGGACGGTGTAGGAGGGGGAGATGGGGAAGGGTTTGGTGGTTTTGTAGGGTACCTGTGAAGATGTTAGAAGGAAGGGAAGGGAAGGGAAGACGACGCACCATGAGGACTGGGGGTTTGAGACGCAAGCTTTCACGGATGGTAGCACGAAGAAAAGGCATATCGTCAATCATATCAAGAGTCATAGGCTTGTTGATATCCCCACCACGGACACGCATCTGTTCTTCACGGACCTTGGCCATAACCTCGGGATGATCGGCAAAGTGCTGGAACGCGTAGGTGATTCCGCTAGACATGGCATCCTGAGAAGCAAAAAGGAACGACAAGACAACCAACGCTATTTCGCCATCAGAAAAGTCTTTACGGCCTTTCGATTCGGGATCTTGGATTTCTCGGACCCATCGGTCGAGGAGACAGGTAGGGTCTTGACCTTCAGCCATAGCGATTTTACTGAGGCGCGCAGCATCGGCTAGCCATTTGACAGCCACCTTACGCGCTTGGACGGCAGCATACACCTTGGTTCCAGGAATAGCCAGCGGGAAGTTGACGAGTTCCAAAGCACGAGTGATAAGCCAGTATTTATCGAAAATTTCTTGAATCGCTTCTTCAGGGATATGAGGGCCACAGAATACGCGAAGAGAGGTGCGCATGTTAAGGTCGCGGACGGGCATCATGAATTCGACGGGACCTTTGGCGTCCGTGCAGGCTTTGAGCCATTTTTTGATGTGGTTACGGGCAATTTCATCTTGGATGCTGAGGTAGAGACTGTGGAGAGGAACGGTGAGTGCAGTTGGATGATCAGGCGGAGAAGCGGCGCTTACCTCAGGGCTTTCCTGGTGAACAATGTGTTCAGAATGCGACGATACTCAACATGGACTTTGCCGGTGAGGAAAACCCTTTAATAGTGGAGGTTAGAGTCCATAGAATACACGAAAAATGTATCTGCATACCAGTTGTTTGGGTCCAAGACTGTTTTGCCCGATGCGACCAGACAGGGTTCGGCGTAAGTGGGCGAGTTAAGAATCTTGCGGGCATATTCATTGGAAGAGGCCAAGACGATAAAACTGAAGAAGTTGAGCGCGACTTTATTAGAAGAATAGATAAAACATACATGTGGAAGACACTGAGGGCACTGAGGGCACCAGAGTTCCATTGGTTAATATACCCCTCTAGGGTAGGATTGAGACTGTCTGCAAACTTCCCGATGATAGGGAGTGTCCATTTTGAGCCCGGTAGTCCCGCCTTCTTTTTCCTATAGTTGATCTGCTCGAAGATGAGGATAGTCGCGATAACGGCGAGGACACTATAGAGCCATGTCGAGGACGAAGAAAACTTTGGGAGGAAGTTTGTCGAAGAAAAGTACGCGAAGGGGGAATCAGTGTACTGGGGGATGGAGGCGGACGGGGAATGTGAGTTCATGGCTGGGGAGGCGCGAGCGTGGTGTCCAGATTTTCGACTCTTTTATATTTCATCGGTCGTACGGTCTGACACCCGGTCCCCTTTCCTCATTGGTTCGTGACTTTAGTGTTCCACGCTGAGTCAGCTTCGTCACGTAATTCAGCACTATCGCTGCAATACAACTGCGATCTACTCCACTCCATCCACAGCGATGGCAAACAAGTCCTCCCTCGACGTGAGTAACAGCGAGCAAAGTGGTGGCATGCACTGAACTGTCTGCAGCGTGCCATTGAGATCGTCCAGCAAGCAATCCAGGAGGATGAGAACAAGAACTATGCTGAGGCATATAAACAATACCAGAACTCGCTCGATTATTTCATGTTGGCCCTCAGATGTGTGTGTCTTCTGGTGATGAGGTACCATTTACTGACTCTCCGAACGTGCAGATGAGAAGTACGAGAAGACAAAGGCCGTGATTCGCGCCAAAGTCGAAGAATACCTGGACCGAGCTGAAAAGCTAAAGACTCATCTAGACAAGCAGGAGCAGAAGGAGAAACGACCAGGCGCAGTGGGGGCGAATGGCAAAGCAGCGGGAGGCGGTGGTGGTGGTAAGAAGTGCGTCGACTCCACTTGCCTTGTTCGTTCACGTTGCTGACCTCATACCCAAGGGCAGACGATGAAGAGGACAAGTTGCGCGGCACCTTATCAAGTGTGTATAAAACATTATAAAATATCTATTTCAACTTCATAACCTGTGGATATTTAGATGCTATTTTGAAGGAGAAGCCCAACGTAAAGTGGGAAGATGTAGCTGGTTTGGACGGTGCGAAAGAATCATTAAAAGAAGCAGTCATCCTCCCCATCAAGTTCCCTCATCTCTTTACTGGTAAACGCACGCCGTGGCGAGGGATTTTGCTATATGGTCCTCCAGGGACGGGCAAGAGTTTCCTAGCAAAGGCTGTTGCCACGGAAGCCAAAGGAACATTCTTCAGTCTGAGTTCTAGTGACTTGGTCAGCAAATGGATGGGAGAATCAGAGAAGTGAGTGGTCGTGAATTTCTGTCAAACCTTCGCCTAATGCTAGCCAGACTTGTCAAGAACCTGTTCAGCATGGCCCGAGAGAGCAAACCCTCCATTATCTTCATCGATGAAGTAGACTCCCTTTGCGGATCCCGATCAGAAGGTGAGAACGACGCCACACGACGTATCAAAACCGAATTCCTTGTCCAAATGAACGGAGTCGGTCACGATGACACCGGTGTGCTCGTTCTCGGTGCTACGAATATCCCCTGGACACTCGATCCCGCCATCAAGCGACGATTCGAGAAGAGGATCTATATCCCACTACCTGGTCCAGAAGCACGAAAGCGCATGTTTGAGTTGAACGTTGGGACGACACCTTGTGAGCTAACTTCAAAGGATTATCGACAACTCGCAGAAATGACCAATGGGTACGTATCTCCCTCCCCTACTCACACTTTCCCTCACTCACACACTTCCCCAGCTACACCGGCTCCGACATTCACATCATCGTCCGCGATGCTCTCATGCAACCTGTCCGCAAAGTCCTCTCCGCAACGCACTTCAAACAAATCACCGTCCCTGACGACCCCAAACCCAAATGGACACCATGCTCCCCCGGCGATCCCGAAGCCGTCGAAAAGACATGGACTAATATCGAGAGCGACGAACTGGTGGAGCCGCCTCTACGGATGAACGATTTTATTAAGGCAACGGAGAGTGTGAGACCGACGGTGACAGGGGAGGATATTAGGAAGCACGAGGAGTGGACGAATGATTCTGGTAAGTCACACCTCCCCTCCATCTAATCCGAGCTAACCTTTATTGATAGGGGCCGATGGCGCATAACACACACCACCCTTCTCCCCTTGTATAATCACTATGGTCATGTTTGTCTTTTAGGGTTTTTTTTATTCCATTCACTAGTTGTTACCCTCAGCCCTTGCAATTTTGTGTCAGTTGTCAATTTTTCTTTCCGATTTTTGCAATATGCATATGTGTTTATGAGATGATGCTGACGAGATTATGGACTATCCTGGTTCGTAGGGACCACTAACCCTATTGCTGGGTGTCTTTTTGATGCGGTGCGGTGCGGATTCTGTTATTTAGATGATTTGTGCCGCAGCCGTTCACGATGCTGTCAGTGTGCATTATCACATTTCACGGACTGAACCTTTCATAGGAAATTTTTGTGTATTTTACAAGACTTTGTTTCTTTGGTTTAGGGACTTGGAAAGGCTAGGTCGTAAATCGAAACGCCTGACGAACCTTCGAGTGGCTGAAACGGTGTAGATGTTTTCCCTGCAAGCTTCATGGGGATTTATCCCATCTGGAGAGTATATTTATTGACATCGTCCCATTGTTAAATTTCCGGTCCTAGCTAATACAATTACATCCTTATTAATCAAGAAAGCCTTTCAACCTTGTTGGTAAACGATAATCTTATCGAGGTCTGCTGCATAACCTAAAGAAATCCAAGTCAATTAACTCCATACACAACATACGAACGAAAAATCAGCTCACTATTCTGTCCCGACGCAAACACAAGCGTATTCCCCCCATTCTGCAAATTAAGTTTCACCGGCACAGCGATCGGGTTGGATGAACTCCCGGTGTCGGGTTGTTGGATGAGGACTTGGGAGCCCCCGTTCACACTGTGTTTCATAGATAAAGTAGAATTTGATTAGAATTTGACTAGAAGAGACAGGGAAAGGGAGGGGGCGAACGTAATAGTCATGTTCCTGTAGGAAGAATCCCCGTTGGCGGCGTAGACGGCGACCCATTGGCCTGCGCCGTTTCCTTGGACGTTATTGACGGTAACTGTTCCGCCATTACCTAAAGTCATAATGTTAGGGATGAAATGCATTTAAATAAGGGTGGGAGTACCTAAGAATCCAACACCATGTCCTCCCGAAAATCCAGAATTAGTAATAAGAGTCGAATTTCCGCTCCGGGTGCCATTTTCGGCTTCGTATGTCGTTCCAGAAGCGATGGACCAAGACCCTGAGGTAAAAATAACGATTATTTAGGAGGAGCAGTGAGAGAAGAGGGAGTTACTAACCTGAGCTCAAATTAACAGTCCATACGTCGGCTTGGAGAATCTTTGGAGAGCCGGAGGAGAAGTCCAAGGGGAGCCAGACATATCTATCATTCGTTATCAGAGAATATTCTTTAAGAGAGAGTTTTCAAGAATTGCCTGCTATCTCCCAGAAGGCTGCTATGCCACCTGTCACCCAGGTAGATGCCATTTCCGTTGGGAAGGATTAAATCTGTAAAGATCTTCAACTGGGAATTTTAAACTCGGTGTAGAAATGATTCACCATAGTTGTTCTGGGAATAATAAGTTCTTGTAGACTGAGGAGCAAGGTCTGCTTCTGAGCTCCAAGGTCCAGACATCGACTGGCATCGATTCAATATAGATGAGTGATTATCCCACAGACTCAACGTACCGTGGCATGGAAATATTTGTTGGGGTTGGGAGCCCAGCCACTTGTGTGGGACGCGAATAGCCAGTAAACCTGGAATGGGGTGTGATGGAAGATGGATGAATATGAATTAGATAATTTTCAGACGTACTCCGTTCCTTTTAATCACACCTGGAGCTTCGAGGTTGGTGTTCTGTGTCGATCCTAATTAATTTTTATATATTGTAGAAATAGTCGGATTACTCACAGATAGAGTCGCAACTACGCTGGTGACATTGTAGTAATTCGCATCGAGCCTTGGGGGAAATCGTATTGAATTCTTCATCCCGACTGCACATGAGCAGTCACTTACCTTGACATCTTGAAGTTGACATTGTTGTCCGATGCATAGAGAAGATAAGCAGTGCCTAAGGAATGAGGTCAATCAAGCAGCATCATACTCTACGAAAGATGCTCACCATCATCTGGACGGATTGGATTAGTCGAGGTTGGAACAAAAATAATACCGACTCACCATCCTGGAACAAACCCATGTCTCTTGAATCAGCGCCGAGAGGCTTGAAGCTGCTCTTGTAAGTGT
>Ga0157379_10001552_pt1 | contig 18894 bp, 17 predicted proteins | sample S25metaG_FD_121802 | JGI IMG/M metagenome (GOLD analysis project Ga0157379, IMG submission 121802) | Switchgrass rhizosphere microbial communities from Kellogg Biological Station, Michigan, USA - S2-5 metaG | ecosystem: Host-associated > Plants > Roots > Rhizosphere > Soil | place: USA... | reverse complement strand
GCGCGACAGCCAGGCGAGAAAGGCCGAAGCATGAGCCGGAAAATCGGCCGCATCGAGACGTTCTACGCGCCTCCCCGCTGGCTGTTCGTTCGGGTCGAAAGCGAAGACGGCGCGGTCGGCTGGGGCGAAGCGAGTCTCGAAGGCTGGGCCGAAGCGGTCGACGGGGCCTTCGAGGCGTTCCGCGATCGGTTCATCGGCGCCGATCCGTTCAACATCGAGGACATCTGGCAGGTTGGCTATCGCGGCGGCTTCTACCGTGGCGGGCCGGTGATGATGTCGGCGCTCGCCGGTCTCGAACAGGCGCTGTGGGACCTGAAAGGCCGCGCTCTCGGCCTGCCGGCCTGGCAGATGCTCGGCGGCAAGGTCCGCGACAAGGTCCGTTCCTATGCGTGGATCGGCGGCGACCGGCCGCACGAAATCGGCGAGGCAGCCGAGCAACGCCGGAACCAGGGCTTCACCGCCGTGAAAATGAACGCGACTGCCGAGCTCAGCTGGATCGGCACGCCCAAGCTGTTCGACGAAGTCGTCAAGCGCGTGGAGGCGGCGCAAGCGATGGGCATGGACGTCGGCCTCGACTTCCACGGGCGGGTGCATCGGCCCCTGGCGAAGCAGCTGGCGAAGGCCGTGGAGCCGCTCGGACTGCTGTTCATCGAAGAGCCGCTGCTTTCCGAGAATCCCGATGGCCTGCGCCAGATCGCGGACTTGGTAACGACGCCGATCGCGCTCGGCGAGCGGCTGTTCACCCGCTGGGAGTTCAAGCCCTTCTTCGAAGCCGGAACGGTCGACATCATCCAACCGGACCTCAGCCATGCCGGCGGCATCCTTGAGGTCCGCAAGATCGCGGCGATGGCCGAAGCCTATGACATTGCGGTCGCACCGCATTGCCCGCTCGGTCCGTTGGCCCTGGGCGCCTGCCTGCAGATCGCTGCCTGCACTCCCAACCACGCGATCCAGGAGATCAGCCTGGGCATCCATTACAATACCGGCGGGCACGATCTTTTGAACTTCTGTACGAACAAGGAAGCGCTGACTCCGGTCGGCGGCTACCTCCCGGTGCCCGAAGGGCCCGGCCTCGGAGTCGATATCGACGAAGCCGCGGTGCGCGAAGCCGACAAGGACCGGCACCGGTGGCGCAACCCAATCTTCCGGACCAGCGACGGCAGTTTCGCAGAGTGGTGATCAAGCCCTCAGTGGCATTTGAAGCGGTCGAACGGCTCCAGGCACGCCTTGCACCGCCATTGCGCCTTGCAAGGCGTGGAGCCGAAGCGGCTGACCTCGACCGTATCGGTTGACCCGCACAACGGGCATTCGGCCTCGGCGGACGGGCTCGGCGGTGCGATCCCATAGGCCTTCAGCCGCTCCCGGCCGCGCTCGCTGATCCAGTCGGTCGTCCACGGCGGGAATAATTGCCGCTCGACATAGACGTCGCCGAAGCCGGCCCGGTCGAGGGCGTCGCGGATGAGTTGCTCGATCGCCAAGGTCGCCGGGCAACCGGTGTAGGTCGGCGTAATCAAGACTCGCGGCGGGTCATCTTCTATGTCGCGAACGATCCCAAGGTCGGTGATCGAGAGGACCGGAATCTCGGGATCCGGCACCGTTTCCAGCACCGCCATGATGGCCAGCTTGTCGACCTTTTCCGCGACCCCGCTCATTCGCGGAGTTTACACCTTCTCGAGCGCGAGAGCGATTCCCTGACCCACCCCGATGCACATGGTCGCGAGGGCGAGCTTCCCCCCGCTGCGCTGAAGCTCCTCGGTGGCGGTAAGCGCGAGGCGAGCGCCGGACATGCCCAGCGGGTGACCAAGCGCGATCGCACCGCCGTTCGGATTCACTCGCGCGTCGTCGTCGGCAATCCCGAGCTGGCGAAGCACCGCGAGGCCCTGGGCGGCGAAGGCTTCGTTCAATTCGATCACGTTGAAGTCGCCGATCCTCAGGCCCAGGCGATGCATCAGTTTCTCGGATGCCGGGGCCGGGCCGATTCCCATGATCCGGGGCGGAACGCCGGCGACGGCCGCGCCGAGAACCCGGGCTCGCGGAGTGAGGCCGTTACGCGCGGCAGCCTCCTCCGAAGCGATGATGATCGCCGCCGCTCCGTCGTTGACTCCGGACGCATTGCCGGCGGTCACCGTGCCGTCCGGGCGGACGATCGGCTTTAGCTTTGCAAGGGCTTCAAGCGTTGTCTGGCGCGGATGCTCATCCTTGTCGACGACGACGGGATCGCCCTTTCGCTGCGGGATTTCCACGGCGACGATTTCCGCCGCCAGCCGGCCGTTAGCCTGAGCGTTCGAGGCCTTCTCCTGGCTCCTCAAAGCGAAGGCATCCTGGTCCTCGCGGCTGACCTGGAATTCCTGGGCGACATTCTCGCCGGTGCTCGGCATCGTGTCGTCGCCGTAGGCCGCTTTCATCTTCGGATTGACGAAGCGCCATCCGATCGTCGTGTCGTACATCTCGGCGTTCCGGTCGAACGCGCTCGTCGCCTTCGCCATGACGAAGGGCGCGCGGCTCATGCTTTCGGAGCCGCCCGCGATGATCATCTCCGATTCGCCGCCGCGGATTGCCCGCGAGGCCATCGCCACTGCGTCGAGCCCCGATCCGCACAGGCGATTGAGGGTCACCCCGCCCGAGCTGTCCGGAAGGCCAGCCAGAAGCCCCGCCATGCGGGCGAGGTTTCGGTTGTCCTCTCCCGCCTGGTTGGCGCAGCCGAGGATCACATCGTCGAGTTCGGACCAGTCGACGCCGGAGTTGCGGTCGATCAGCGCCTTGATTGGAATCGCCGCGAGATCGTCCGCGCGGACGCTGCTCAGCGCTCCGGCATAGCGTCCGATCGGCGTTCGGACGTAATCGCAAATATAAGCTTCGGTCATGTCGCGGCCTAGATCACACCGCGGCGCATCTGATCGAGCTCTATGCTCTCGAACAGCGCCTTGAAATTGCCCTCGCCGAAGCCCTCGTTTCCCTTGCGCTGGATGATCTCGAAGAAGATCGGCCCGATCACATTCTGGGTGAAGATCTGCAGCAACAGGCCCTGCCCTTCGGTCGGAGCCCCATCCATCAGGATTCGGCGTTCTTCGAGCCGCTTCAGATCTTCGCCGTGCCCCTGGATGCGATCGGGGAGCATCTCGTAATAAGTGTCGGGCGTGTCCTGGAAGGGAATGCCGCGGCCGCGCAGGATATCGACGCTCGAATAGATATCCGTCGTCCCAAGCGCGATGTGCTGGATGCCCTCGCCCTTATATTCGCGGAGGAACTCCTCGATCTGGCTCTTGTCGTCCTGGCTCTCGTTGAGCGGGATTCGGATCTTGCCGCACGGCGAGGTCATTGCCTTCGAGAAGAGGCCGGTCACCTTCCCTTCGATGTCGAAGTAGCGAATCTCGCGGAAGTTGAAGAGCTTTTCGTAGAACTCGGCCCAGACGCTCATCCGGCCGCGGTGCACGTTGTGCGTGAGGTGGTCGACATAGGTCAGCTTGGAGTCAGCCTCCGCCATCCTTTGCTGCCAATCGGGATGAAAGTCGAAGTCGACATCGTAGATCGAGCCATTCGCGCCGTAGCGATCGACGAAGAAGAGGCGGGATCCTCCGATCCCTTCGATCGCCGGTATGTCGAGCTCGCCGTCGCCGACCTTTACTTCGACATTGGTCGCACCCAGCCGGATCGCGCGCTCATGCGCTGCCTTGGCGTCCTTGACCCGGAAGGCCATGGCGCAGGCGCTGGGGCCGTGATCGCGGGCATATTCCTCGGCATAGCTGCCGGGCTCCGCGTTGATGATGAAGTTGCAGTCGCCCTGCTTGTGCAGCGTGACGTTCTTGCTCTTGTGCCGGGCCACCTCGGGAAAGCCCATCTTCGTGAACAAAGAGCGCAACAGCTCGATGTCCGGCGCCGTATATTCGACGAACTCGAAGCCGTCGGTGCCCATCGGGTTTTCGAAGCCCAGCGGGCCCGTTTCGGCGACCTGCGTAGCCATTTTCGACTCCTTTTCGCGGCTCACCTGCGCTGGCGTCGAACCGATTTCAAGGCGTACGGCGGTCTTACGTTCACTAAAGTCACGCGATGAAGCGCTATTTCATGGAGCGTGGGCGCTCGGTGCAACCTCGACCAGGCCCGAATGACAGCCACGCATGCGATAAGCTAAGTCGAACCAGCGCCTGTAGGACAGGAGATTCGCAATGGACGCTCCCGACGGCTGGACGCTTGAAGACGAGGACCAGGCATTGGTCCGCAGCTTCAAGTTCAAGGATTTCAGCGAGGCGTTCGGATTCCTGACCCGTGTCGCGCTTCACGCGGAGAAGGTCGACCATCACCCGGAGTTCACGAGCGTCTGGAACCGCGTCGATTTCCGACTGACGACGCACAGCGCCGGCGGAGTAACCGGCAAGGATCGTGAGCTCGCCGAGACGATCAATCGCCTCGCAGGGGAATGATGTGGGCGACGCCGAGCCGGTTATCGTCAATGTCGGCGCCGGGCAGGTCTCCGGCCTGCTGCTGCGGCCTTCGCGCGCGAAAGCGCTTTATCTCTTCGCACATGGCGCCGGCGCCGGGATGACCCACAGGGCCATGGAATCGAACGCGCAGGGTCTCGCGGAGCGCGGCATCGCGACGCTGCGCTACCAATTTCCCTACATGGAGAAGGGATCGAGGCAGCCCGATCCGCCGAAGATCGCGCATGCCGCCGTCCGCGCAGCGGCCGAGAAAGCCCGCGAGCTCGCGCCGGATTTGCCGCTGTTCGCCGGCGGGCGTTCGTTTGGCGGGCGGATGACCTCGCAGACCCAGACGGAAGCGCCGCTAGCCGGCGTGCGCGGCCTCGCCTTTCTCGGCTTCCCGCTGCACCCGGCCGGGAAACCTGGGATCGAGCGCGCCGAGCATCTTTCGCTTGTGCAGGTACCGATGCTGTTCGTGTCCGGATCGCGCGACGCGCTGGCCGAACTGGACCTGCTCAATTCCGTCGTCCGCTCCCTCGGCGAACAAGCAACGCTTCATCTCGTCATGGACGCCGATCACAGCTTCAAAGTCGCTGCGAAGAGCGGACGGACGCCGTCGGACGCGGAGGCGGATGCGCTCGATGCGATGGCGGACTGGATGCTTGCACTTGGCTGAGCGAACGGTCGTGTCGCGCGGCTCGACCGTGATTGCCGCTTTCTCGACCATCGTCGAATGGTACGACTTCACGCTCTATCTTTATTTCGCGACCGTCCTCTCGCGCGTGTTCTTCGGGCCGGGCGAAGCCTCGCTGATCACAACCTTGGCAGGATTTGCCGTCGCCTATCTCATGCGGCCGCTGGGAGCGATCTTCTTCGGCCATATCGGCGATCGTTATGGCCGGCGGACTTCGCTGTTGATGTCCGTTGCGCTGATGACCGCGGCAATGCTTGCACTCGGCCTCATTCCGACGCGCGTGCAGATCGGCCCCGCAGCTGGAATGATGCTCCTCCTCTTGCGCTGCGTGATGGGGTTCGCCGTCGGTGGAGAATATACCGGAGTCGTCGCCTATCTGCTCGAGGGCGCCCGGCCCGAGCGCCGGGGACTGATCACCTCGCTGGCCGCGGCTGCCAGCGAGGTCGGGGGCCTCCTCGCGGTCGGAATCTCGGCTTTGACCGTCAGCCTGATGAGCAATGCCGATCTCGACGCGTGGGGATGGCGAATCCCCTTCCTCTTCGGTGCGGGACTCGCGGCGACGGTATGGATAGCGCGCTCTGCCATGCATGAATCGCCCGATTTCGATCGCCAAAGGCGCGAGGGGACCGTCCCGGACAATCCATTGCGGCACACCATCAGGACGCATCCGGGCGGGATCGCTCGCGCATTCGCAATCTCGGCGCTGGGATCGATCACTTATTATGTCGGGATCACCTACGTGCCTGCATTCCTCAACACCGCGGGGGCCTTTTCCGAGCGCGATTCGCTGTGGCTCTCGACTGGTGCCGCGGTGATGGTGATCCTCGTCACGCCCTTCGTCGGGGCCACGTCAGATCGCTTCGGCCGACGGAAGGTGCTGATCGGATTGTGCCTGCTCAGCGCGATTCTTCCGATCACGATGTTCGCCCTGATGGCGAGCGGATCGCGTACCGAAGCGCTCGCCGGCGCGATCGTCCTGGCGATGGTCGCGGGCGGAGTCAGCGCGGTCGGCGCCGTCGCCACCGCCGAGCAATTCGGCGGCGAAGGACGGCTGAGCGGCCTCGCGCTCGGAGCGACCATGGCGACCGCGATCTTCGGGGGCCTTACCCCCTATGTTTCGCAGCTGCTGCTGCACCGCACCGGATGGCCGCCGGTCCCCGGCCTGATGATCGCCCTGGTCGCGATCTTCGTTTTGCCGGTTCTGCTGAGGATGCGCGAGACCGCGCCCGCTGCCCCCTAATGGGACAGATATGATAACTTCTCTCTCGACATCGAACGAAAGTTAATCGACAATAAACCCTGATAAATTTCGACGCGCCTGAGGCTGTTTCCGCGTCTGACGGATCGCCACCCCAGGGTGTGCGGTCCCTTTCCCTTAGGCGATTTTGGTTTGTTGGGGGATTTGAGTGCCGGGAAGGGACATCTTCATTTCCTACAGCCGGGAGGACCGGTCCGCGGCGCGGCATTTCGCGAAATGCTTCGCCGAGGAAGGGTTCAGCGTGTGGTGGGACGCGACCCTCCAGGCCGGCCAGACGTTCGACGAGGTCATCGAGCGCGAGCTGAAGAGTGCCAGGGCCGTCGTCGTCCTGTGGTCGCCTCGATCCGTGCGGTCGCGCTGGGTGCGCGCGGAGGCGACACTTGCCGACCGCAGCAACAAGCTCGTCCCGGCCATCATCGAAGCCTGCGACCGGCCGATCATCTTCGAACTCACGCATACGGCCGATCTCGCCGATTGGACGGGTGACCGTTCCGACACGCGCTGGCGCACCTACGTCGACGATATCCATGATCTGGTTGGCCGCGACAAAGCTGCCGAGCCAGAGCCGGAAGCGGCTCCCCCGCCGAAAGCGGCCAAACGGCCTGCCTTCCGGAGTTTCGGTGGACGAGCCAACGCCGGGACCGAAGACGAAGAATCGGTCAAACCAGCCCGGTCGCGTCCCTCTCCGCGCGACGTCGCCGAGCTTGCCGGCAGCGACGAGGATGACCGGACGCAATTTTACCGCGGACCGGACCTGGGTTCGGAGCTGCAGGACGAATTCCATTGTCTCGAGCTGACCGACGGCCAGAAACGTTATGTCGTCAGCCCGATCGGCCTGAAGATCGGCCGGACCGCTCCCGCGGACATAATCATTCCTGATCCCGGTGTTTCGCGCTTGCACTGCAAGGTCGATCTCGCCGGCGACAAGCTGCTGATCACCGACCTCAATTCGACCAACGGCACCTACGTCCAAGACAAGAGGATCGAGAGAGAGGCCCTCCTCGACGTCGGCCAGGTCCTTCGAGTGGGCAACGTCTCTTTGCGGCACGAGCTTCGGACGCGCGCCAACCTAGCCGCCTGAATGCCACAGAAGTGGCGCTGAAACTCAACGGATCGAACCAGGGTTTTCGCTGGAAGCTTCGACGTGCCCTGAGCCGGGTAGCGCCGCGCTGGGCGCGCAGCACCACGGTGAATGTCGGCATAACCGGACATCGAGCCTGCCTACTGACGCCCGCCGTCATCGCTGCCCTCGAGCCGGTGCTGGAGGACGTATTCGGAAGCCTGCGCGAAGCCGCGCTAAGCGTCGGTCCGGGCAGGATGTTCAAGCGCCGAGTTCAGCTTCGCCTCCATTCCGCGCTCGCGTCGGGCGCCGATCAGATCGCGGCAAAGTCTGCCCACGCGACCGGCTATCGCGTGCACGCGCTTCTGCCGTTCGAAGCGGACGAATATCGCAACGATTTTTCCGGCCGTGAGCTCGAGGATTTCGAGGATGCGCTACAGGCGGCGCACGAAGTCCGCGCGATCCCCGGTGAGCGCTCCGACGAAATTGGCGCATATGTCAGCGTCGGGAAAGCGGTCATCGACGAGGCCGACATCCTCATTGCGGTGTGGGACGGCGGTGAAGGTAAAGGCCCGGGAGGCACTGCCCATGTCGTCGGATTGGCATTGGAGAGCGCGATGCCGGTCATCCATATCGCTATCGATCGCGACGCCGAAAGCGTGACGACCCGCCTGCTTGTCGGCGGCGATGCAAGCGAACCCGTCGTCCAGCCCTTATCGGGATCCAAAGCCTATCGCGCGCTCCTCAAGCAGACGCTGCCGCCGCGCCGCCGCGCCTGATCTATTCCTGTCTTGCGAGGAACTGCACGTAGGCGCGCGTCTGGTTCGCCTGCTTGATCAGCCGGTCGAGGTCCTTGTCTGACGACACGCCGCGCGCGGACGCCTTCAGAGTCTTGAGGTTGGCGTCGTAATTCCTCGCCAGCGCGGCGTTGGCGCTGTTGCTCGACTTCATGACCCGTTTCGCCATCGAGCGCGCATCATCGACGATGCTGTCGAGCTGGGCGAGCTTGGCACCAGAGACGCCACCGGATGAGCTCGCGGCCGATGAGACCGCGGACTTGGCCGGCTTGGGCGTGGCCACGATCTGCGTATTCGCTTGCTGTGCCGCCTTGGCCTGCGCTTTCTTGAGCGCATCGAGCCGCGCCTGGACTGCCGCGGTCTTGGCGGCCTCCTTCCGCAGCTTGTCGAGCTCCTTCGTCTGATCCGACGGAGGCGCGGGGGTGGCAGGCGTCGCAGTCGGCTGGGCCTCATTCGTCGCCGGCTGCTCGGTGGCAGCGGCGGCGTTGACGTCCGGGGTTGCGGGAGCCTGAAGTACGCTGGTGTCCACAGCCGGTGCGGGCTGAGCGATGTTCTGGGTTGATTCGGGCCCGCCTCGGCCGAGCATTGCCCAGCCGCCGACTCCGGCGACGAGCAAAGCTGCGACGCCCGCCGCGATCACCGCGGGTTTGGGCTTCGAAGGCTCCTTTGACGCATCTCTTGCGACATCGCGGCGCCCGCGAGGGGGAGGAGGGGAATCTTCGCCCGTTGTCTGTTCTTCCTCCGCGACCGCAGCGGCCGCTTCCTTCTTCTTCGCGGCTTCCTTGCGCTTCTTTGCCCCGGTTTCCTCACCCGCGCGCTTGAACTGGACCTCGCTCGGGTCGGCGGGAACTCCCGTCTCGAGGAGTTCCTCGACGCCCTCCGGAGCGGCGATCGGAACGATCTCCTCGGTCGCGACCTCGTTCTTTGTATAGAAGCGCGTCGCATCCTGGTCGGCGCCGGCGACAACACGCGGCTTGTCGGACTTGCCGAACATGTCCAGCCATTCGGAAATGGACTGCGGACGGTCGTCCGGCTTGACCGTCATCGCAGCATCGACGGCGGCGAGGAACGTCTTGCCGTAGCCCGGCCATTTGCCGGCGGAGAGCGGCGTTCCAAGGCCCCCGTGCAGCCGCTCCAGGACCTCCGGCGGTTTCTCTCCGGTGATGCATTCATGAAGGACGACGCCGAGCGCGTAGATGTCCGTCCACGGCCCCTGCGGGTAGGTCTTCACATATTGTTCGAGCGCGGCGTAGGGCGGCGTGTGGAACGTGACCTTGGTGCTCGTCGCCTCCGCAGCTTCGAACCGGGCCGATCCGAAGTCGATCAGCACCGGCCGGCCGTCCTCATTGATGAGGATGTTGGGCGGCTTGATGTCGCGGTGGAGCACTCCCACGCGATGTGCGCGCTCGAGACCCTCGGCGACGGGCTGGACGATGCTCCACAGGCTGCGCTCGTTGAACTTGCGGCCCTGCTTCAGCATCTTCGAGAGCGACGTTCCGTCCTCGAAATCCATGACCATGTAGGCCGTGCCGTGGATCTCGAAGAGGCTGCGGACGCTGACGATGTTCGGATGCCGCGTCGGCGTGGAAAGATTCCACAGGAGCTTGGCTTCCTCGACGAACTTCTTGAGTCCGAGCGCGTGCACTTCCTCGGCGTCGGAATCGATCGGAACGACCGTATCTTCCGCGTCGCGCTCGCTGATCGAGCTCGGGAAATATTCCTTAATGGCAACGAGCTCGTCGAAATAAATCCCGCGAGCCTTGTAGACGATACCGAACCCGCCGACGCCGAGGACATCCTCGAGCCGCCATTCGCGGAGCACAGTCCCGGCCGGTAACGCCTTGTTGCTGTACGCTTTATTCATCGGCGATTCCCCCGGGTATCGCTATGCAAAAGTTAATCGCACGAAGCATGTACAATTGCTAGTCTGCTGCGTCACTACAGGGGGAGGTGGCGGACCGTGCCGTTCAAATGCGTAAGCCGATCGGACGTGGGCCTGCGTCGCAAGGTCAACGAGGATTCGGTGATGGTTCGTACCGAACGCGGCCTCTGGGCGGTGGCGGACGGGATGGGCGGACATGAAGCGGGAGACGTCGCCAGCGCGAAGGTGACGGATGCGCTGCAGGCTTTGCCGATCGTCTATAGCCTCGATGAGCTGACCGAAGCGGCGATCACGGCATTGAAAGCCGTCAACGGCGAGCTGATTGAACTTGCCCGTTCGGTCGACAGCGAGCGCACCATCGGAAGCACGGTGGTTGGCCTGGCCATAGCCGACGACGAATTCCGCTGCTTCTGGGCGGGCGACAGCCGGGCCTATCGGGTTCGGGGAGGGAAGATCGAGCGCGTGAGCCGCGACCACAGCCTCGTCCAGGATCTCGTCGATGCCGGAATGCTGAGCGCCGAGGATGCCGAGGGCCATCCCAACGCCAATGTGATCACGAGGGCAGTGGGAGTCGTCGCCGAGCTCAAGGTCGAGACGGTCAGCGGCGACGTCCGGCCCGGGGACCAGTTTCTTCTCGCCAGCGACGGGCTGACGCGACTGGTCGAAGACCATGAGATCGCCGAGGAGCTCGCTTCCAACAGCCTCGACGGGGCCGCGGACGCGCTGCTCGAAATGGTGCTGTCGCGCGGCGCGCCCGACAATGTTTCCATCGTCATTACGGAAGTGGAATAGGGAACGGCAGCGGCCAGTAGACGTTCATGTCGCGATTGAGATAAGACGATTTCGATGATCCGTACGTTCACCCCGATCGACCCGATCCGCGCCGCCTCGGCCGCGCCGGCGATCTATTATTATCCGATGGAGGTTGGGACGAGCTGACGCGCGACTAGAGCTTCAGTTGACCGGCCTCCAACCCGCCAAGCCTCGCTCGGCGGGTTTTTTGTTGTTTCGAAGAGGAAGATTCATGCTGCAGGACACGATCACAAGGGACCGAACCGGCGAGCGCTGGCAGGATTATGTCGTGCCGCAGCGCTGGGAATCCTTCACCGAGGAGGATCATGCGGTGTGGGACCTGCTGTTCGAAAGGCAGGTCGAACTTCTCGGCACGCGCGTCGTGTCTCCCTTCCTCGATGGAATCGACCTGCTCCGGCTGTCACATCCTGGCGTGCCGGATGTCGAAGGCCTGAACGCGATCCTCGAGCCTCGAACGGGCTGGCGCACCGTTGCGGTCCCGGGCCTTGTGCCGGACGAGATTTTCTTCGCGATGCTGAGCGAGCGCGTATTCCCGGTCGGCAATTTCATCCGCTCACGCGCGGAGCTGGACTATCTCGAGGCGCCGGACTGCTTCCATGACATGTTCGGTCATATCCCGATGCTGGCGCACCATGATTATGCCGAAATGACACGCCACGTCGGCGAGCTCGGCGTCGCGGCGATCGCGGCAGACCAGGGTCACAAGGCCGCCCGGCTTTACTGGCACAGCGTCGAGTTCGGGCTCGCGCTCGAAAATGGCGAGCTGAAGATCCTCGGCGCCGGTCTCGCCTCGAGCTTCGGCGAAGCGCATTTCAGCCTGGAGAGCGACGCGGTCGAGCGGTTGCCCTTCTCGGTCGTGAAGGCGGTCAACACACCCTACAAACATGACGCCTTCCAGCCCCGTTATCTCGTTTCGGAATCGCTGGAGCGGACGATCGAGGATGTGCTGGCGCTGGCGGCTGAGGAAATGCTGGCGCTTTGATGGATTGTTTCGCGTCGCTCGCAAAGACGGGCGGGCGCGTTATACCCCCTTGCATGGCTGAAACGTCGACGAGGCGCGAATATCGCAGCGGGCATGATTCGCGCACCCTGCGCGATGCGCTCGGCTGCTTTGCGACTGGAGTGACGGTCGTCACCTGTCTTGACGACAAAGGCGAGCCGGCCGGCCTTACCGTCAACAGCTTCACGTCGGTGTCGCTCGATCCTCCGCTGCTCCTGGTCTGCGTGCACCGGCAGGCGGCGAGCGCGGACGCTCTCACCGGGGCATCGCATTTCGCGATCAACGTGCTTCAAACCGGGCAACAGCCTGCATCGATCACCTTCTCGACGCGGGTGGACGACCGGTTCGGGAACATGTCCTGGTCCTGCGGGGAGGCCGGCGCACCGATCCTCAAGGATTCCCTTTGCGTATTCGAATGCGAACGATTCGCCTCCTATGACGGAGGCGATCATCACATCCTGGTTGGCCGGGTAGCGAAGGCGAGCTTCGACGCCGGCCTCGACCCCCTGCTCTACTTCCGCGGCAAGTACCGCAGGTTGCACTTCGACTAGCTTGCGCTAGGCACACGCCGATGCTGGCAATGGATTTCGTCAAGGCGAACCGTGACACGGTGGAGCGCGCCATTCGCGACAAGGGCGTGGGGCTGGATCTCGATACCCTCCTGACGCTCGACACCGAGGTGCGTGGCCTCAAGACCGAAATCGAGAAGCTGCGCGCCGAACGCAATGCGGTGAGCGCCAAGTTCAAGGACGCGACGCCCGAGGAAAAAGCTGAGCTTGGCCGGCAGGCCAAGGAGGCCGGGGCGCGCGCGTCAGCGCTCGAGAACGATCTTGTCGGCAAGGAAGATGAACTCGGCGCCCTGATGCTGAAGCTTCCCGGAATTCCGTACGCGGGCGCGCCGGTCGGGCCGGACGAGACGTACAATCAGGTCATCAGGACGGAAGGCGATCCGCCGAAGTTCGGCTTCGAGCCCCTCGATCACGTCGCGCTGATCGAAAGGAACGGCTGGGGTGACTTGTCCCGAGTGACGCAGGTTTCGGGTTCACGGACCTATTGTCTCAAGGGCCGGCTGGCGTTGCTCGAAACCAAGCTCATGGCCTGGGCTCTCGAAAGGATCGCGGCCGCGAACTTCACGCCCATCACGGTCCCGGCAATCGCGCGCGAACAGGCCTTCCTCAACCAGGGCCAGTTTCCCGGCCATCGCGAGGAGACTTACGAGCTTCCGAATGACGATCTGTGGCTCGCCGGCACCGCGGAGGTCGTGCTCACCTCGCTGCATTCGGGCGAGATCGTCGAAGCCGACAAGCTGCCGATCCTCTACGCGGGCTACTCGCCCTGCTTCCGCCGCGAGGCGGGAAGCGCGGGCAAGGACGTGCGCGGCCTGCTTCGCGTCCACCAGTTCGTGAAAGTCGAGCAATATGTGATCTGCGAGGCGGACGAGGCTCAGTCGGCCGAGTGGCATGCGACATTGCTCCGCCTCGCCGAGGAACTGCTGAAGGCGATGGAGATCCCGTACCAGGTGATCGAGACGTCAACCGGCGACATGGGCCTCGGCAAATATCGCATGAACGACATCGAGAGCTGGGTGCCGTCGCTCGGCAAATATCGTGAGACGCACAGCTGCTCCACTCTGCACGACTGGCAGGCGCGGCGAGCAAACATCCGCTACCGCGGCGCCGACGGTAAGGTGCGGTTCGCGCACACGCTCAACAACACCGCGCTGGCGTCTCCGCGCATCCTCGTGCCCCTGCTCGAGAATCATCAGACCGAGGACGGGCGCGTTCGCCTGCCCAAGGCGCTACAGGAATTGATGGGCGGAGATTATCTCTAACGTGGAGTGGGAAGGGGACGATCGTCCGCCGCCGAACTGGCGCAGGCTGCACGAGGCCGGCGCGTTGCTTGCGCGTTTCTGGCACGCATTCGGCCATTTGCAGCCGCGTGGACCGGTGGCTGGCCCACCGGCTCTCGTCATTCCAGGCTGGGTGGCGAGCGACCGAACGACCCTCGCCCTGCGCAGGGCGCTCGCGGAGGCGGGATGGCGAGTCCACGGATGGGAGCTAGGTTTCAATTGGGGCGCACGGCCCGATACCGTCGACCGGCTGAGATCGAGGCTCGATGAGGTCGGTGATGGACGCAAGATCTTGCTGGTTGGATGGAGTCTCGGCGGCCTCTATGCGCGCGAGGTTGCACGAGCAGCGCCCGATCAGGTTCTCGCGGTTGTAACGCTCGGCTCTCCTTTTTCGGGCGATCCCAGGCAAAATAACGTCTGGCGAATGTACGAGCGGATCGCGGGACATAAGGTCGATGAACCGCCAGTGCCGAGGATAACGGACAAGCCGCCGGTGCCGCATTTGGCCTTTTGGTCAAGGCGCGATGGCATTGTCGCGCCCCGATCGGCGCGCGGCCTCGAGCATGAGCGGGACAAGGCGGTCGAACTCAAGTGCACGCATATGGGTATGGGTGTGTCCGGTCGGGCAGTGCGTGAAGCCGTCCACGAAATTGGACGCTTTCTCAAAGAGCAGAAGGTCGAGCCCGAGTCGCGGGATTGACTCTGGATCCGGACTCGCCGGATAAGAACAAAAGTAGAACAAAAACGTTGTGAGTCGTGTGGCTGCAGGCCTTTCCCTGGTCACCGGCGGAGCTGCCTCCGCACGGCCAAAATCCTCCCCCGGATTTCTGGAGGAGGGGGACCATCCGCAGCATGGTGGAGGGGTCGGGCACGCTTTTCCAAGGCCCCTCAACCACTCGAAGAGTGGTCCCCCTCCCCTGCAAATGCAGGGGAGGATTCTTCTGCCTGCACCGCCCAGCCCCACCCTTTCGGAACTGTTCGCCGCGCATCCCCGCGACGGGGGCTGGACAGGGTTCCTGCTCGCCCAGGTCGACACTTCGAAACCGTGGCTTTGGGTGCAGGACCGAATGGCGATCCTCGAGTCCGGCCGGATCCATCCCCCCGGGCTTCCGACGCCCAGCCTCATCCATGTCGAAACGCGCGATGCGCGCGATGCGCTGTGGGCGATGGAGGAAGGCGTAAGATGTTCCGCCTTGTCTTGTGTGATCGGCGAGATCTGGGGCGACCCACGAGCGCTCGATTTCACCGCGACACGCCGGCTCGCGGTCGCTGCAGAACGGTCGGGAGTGCCTTGCTGGCTGGTGCGGCTCGCAGGCTCGGCGAATCTCGGCGGAGCGCGAATGCGCTGGCGGGTTGCAAGCGCGCCCTCCCTGCTCAATCCGTTCGATGCCCGAGCTCCGGGTTCGTCCGCATGGGACGCAGATCTGTTTCGCGCTCGCGGTTCGCCGCCGGGCCGCTGGACCATCGCTTATGAAGCGGATCGCTTCCATCTGGTTGCCGCATCTGGCGATCGAGCGCTGGGCGAAGGCGAACGACTTCGCGCGTGATTGTCCGATCGTCCTGACGATCGAAGGCACGCACGGCCTCATCATCCATGCGGTCACGAAAGCCGCCGCCGAAAGCGGCGCGAGGCCAGGAGTCCGGCTGACCGACGCTCGGGCGCTCGATCCGACACTGATCGCCATGCCGGCCGATCCGAACGACGATCGGATGTTCGTTCAACAGCTCGCCAGATGGGCCGGCCGCTGGTCGCCTTTGGTCGAGGTCGATGGGGACGGGCTCAGGCTCGACGTGACCGGAGTCGCGCATTTGTTCGGCGGGGAGCCGGGACTGGTGAAGGATGTCCAGCGTTCCTTTGCCCGGCTCGGCCTCACCGCCCGAATGGCGATCGCCCCTACTGCCGCTGCAGCCTGGGCGCTGGCGCGATATTCACCCTCCCCCCTTCGCGGGGGAGGGTCGACTCGTGCGCAGCACGAGCGGGGAGAGGGGCTAGTTCGGACGCTTTCCCCCCTTCCCGTCTCCGCCCTCCGCCTGGAGCCCGAAACCGTGCGCACGCTCGAGCGGCTGGGCTTGAAGACCATCGGCGCGCTCATGGACATGCCCCGGCTCGCGTTGGCCAGACGCTTCAAGGATGGCGACAATGTCGTCGATGCGCTTGACCGGGCGCTAGGCCGCAAGCCCGAGCCGCTGACGGCCGCGCCCGTCGAACCTCCGCTTCGCGCCAGCCTGCGACTGGAGGAGCCGGCAACGCATCCCGAAGCGCCGGTCCAGGCGCTGGAACGTCTGATCCCGGACCTCGTCCGACAGCTGCAGGAACGGCACCTCGGCGCCCGGCGGCTCTCGCTCACAGGTTTTCGGGTTGATGGCAGCGTCGCGGTTGCAAGCGTCGCAACGGCCATCTCCAGCCGCGAACCGAAGCACCTCCAGCGGTTGCTGGGTGACAAGGCGGCAGCACTGAATCCGGAGTTCGGATTCGATGCCTTCGCTTTGACTGCTGATTGGACCGAGGAGCTTATCGCAGCGCAGGACAGTCTCGTTGAGGAGCCGTCGGGCGAGCGTGAGATCGCGCGGCTGGTCGACCGGCTGACGGTGAAGCTTGGGCCGAACCGCGTGCGGCGGCCGAAGGTGGAGGAAAGCCATTTGCCCGAGCGGGCGAGCGGGTGGGTGGCGGCGATTGGCTCCTCCATGTCGCGCAGGGATGGGGAGGGGGAGGAGTTAAATCGCCCCCAACGCCTGCTCGACCGCCCCGAAGCCATCGACGTCATTTATGCCACGCCCGAAGGCATGCCGCGCCGGTTCGTGTGGCGGCGTGCCGTTCATGACATCGCGCGGGTCGAGGGACCGGAACGGATCGCGCCCGAATGGTGGCGCCAGCCGTCGTCAGTGCGCCTGCGAGATTATTATCGCGTCGAGGATCAGCTTGGCCGCCGTTACTGGATCTACCGCGAAGGCTTGATCGACGACGGCCGCGGCGGCCTTCCCGCCTGGTTCATGCACGGGCTGTTCGGCTGATGCCTGAGAAGACCGCATTCTCGCGGATGAAGCTGGTGCGGCGAGCGGACATGCCGCCGCCGCCAACCACTCGCGCTTCCTTCGTCGAGCTCGGCGTGACTTCGCCTTTTTCCTTCCTGCGCGGGGCATCGGATGCAATCGAGCTGGTGCTTCGAACGCTCGAGATCGGCATGGATTCGATCGGGATTGCCGACCGCAACACGCTTGCTGGAGTCGTGCGCATGCACAGCGCCTGCAAGGCCGCGGGACTAAGGCCGCTGATCGGCTGCCGGCTCGATCTGAACGACGCGCCAAGTCTGCTCGCTTACCCGATCGACCGCGAAGGTTATGGGCGACTGTCGCGGCTCCTCTCCCTCGGCAAGATGCGGGCCGAGAAAGGCGCGTGCGAGCTGACATTGCAAGACGTCGCCGACCATTCTGACGGCATCGCCTTCATCGCCTGGCCCAACGACGACCTCGACGTCTTCGAAGCCGATCTGCCGAAGCTCAGGAAGGCTTTGACGCCACTGCGTCATGTTGCCGCGAGCTGGCTGTATCGCGGCGGCGACGCCGCGCGGATCGAGCGGCTGGACCGGATCGCGAAGGCGCACGGCTGCACGATCATCGCGACCAACGATGTCCATTATCATGCACCCGATCGCCGTCCGCTGCAGGACGTCGTCACCTGCATTCGCGAGAAAGTGACGATCGCGACCGCCGGCTATTTGCTCAATCCCAACGCCGAGCGGCATTTGAAATCGCCGGCCGAGATGGAGCGGCTGTTCGATCGTTGGCCGCACGCGATTTCGGCAACGCGCGAGTTCGCGGATGCGCTGAACTTCAGTCTCGACGAACTTCGCTACGAATATCCGAAAGAAACCGTGCCGGAGGGGCGGTCTCCGCAACAATATCTCGAACATTTGACGTGGAAGGGCGCGGCAGAACGCTGGCCCGACGGCATTCCCGAAAAGGTGCTGAAGCAGCTGAATTACGAGCTTCCCCTGATCGAGAAGCTCGATTTCGCGCGCTATTTCCTGACCGTCCACGACATCGTCGCTTATGCCCGCGGGCTGGACCCGCCGATCCTCTGCCAGGGTCGTGGATCGGCGGCGAACAGCGCCGTCTGCTATTGCCTGGGGATCACCGCGGTCGACCCCGCGACCAGCGACCTCCTCTTCGAGCGCTTCATCTCCGAGGAGCGGCGTGAGCCGCCCGACATCGACGTCGATTTCGAACATGAGCGGCGGGAGGAGGTGATCCAGCACATTTACGCGAAATATGGCCGCGATCGCGCCGGCATCGCCGCGACCGTGATCCATTACCGTCCGCGCTCGGCGATCCGCGAGGTGGGCAAGGTCATGGGCCTGTCGGAAGACGTCTGCGGAGCGCTCGCCTCGACCGTCTGGGGAAGCATGGACAGCGAGCTGGAGGAGGAGCGCGCCAACGACGCCGGGCTCGACCTCAACGACCCCTATTTCAAGCGCACGATGAAGCTCGCCGAGCAGCTCGTCGGAATGCCGCGACACCTGTCGCAACATGTCGGCGGGTTCATCCTGACCGAGCGGCTGCTGACCGAAACAGTACCCATCGGCAATGGCGCGATGGACGATCGCACCTTCATCGAATGGGACAAGGACGACATTGACGAGCTGGGGATCCTGAAGATCGACGTGCTCGCATTGGGCATGCTGACCTGCATCCGCAAATGTTTCGACCTTGTGCGGCAGCATCACGGCGAGGACTGGAGCCTCGCGACCGTCCCGCAGGAAGTGCCGCAAGTGTACGACATGCTCTGCCGTGGGGATTCGCTCGGCGTGTTCCAGGTCGAAAGCCGGGCGCAGATGAATATGCTGCCGCGGTTGAAGCCGCGCTGCTTCTACGACCTCGTCATCGAGGTTGCGATCGTCCGGCCGGGCCCGATCCAGGGCGACATGGTCCACCCGTACCTTAAGCGCCGCTCGGGCAAGGAGGCAGTGACCTTCCCCTGCCCCGATCCCCAGCATGGCCCGCCAGACGAGCTCGAGAAGATTCTCGGCCGGACGCTCGGTGTCCCGATCTTCATCGCCTGCTCCTGGAAGATCGGGACACCGAGCGTCCGGCCGAGAATCTTCTCGAGCTCGTCTGGCGGGCCATGC
>Ga0157379_10001551_pt1 | contig 18895 bp, 23 predicted proteins | sample S25metaG_FD_121802 | JGI IMG/M metagenome (GOLD analysis project Ga0157379, IMG submission 121802) | Switchgrass rhizosphere microbial communities from Kellogg Biological Station, Michigan, USA - S2-5 metaG | ecosystem: Host-associated > Plants > Roots > Rhizosphere > Soil | place: USA... | reverse complement strand
TCGCATATATTTGATATATAAGTAGCTTACATTTTGTATGTACCGTATCCGTTTGCCTCACGAGCTCACCGAGGTCAAACGTAAATTTACTCTTTTATTGTGATTGCGACGTTTATTCCAACACCGCTTGCTCTCACAAACCATGTTATCTGCGACATTCCCCGACTCCGACGAGGTATAAGGAGGAAGCGGGTTCTATGTAACTATAGGGACCGAAAGGACCGATCCTGCCTTGTCGCGTGAGGCGTGGCAATTCGGAACCTAAATAGGAAGAGCATCGACAAAAAAAAGTGGCAATAAAGTTTCTGGTGGGTTTTCACAGCTGGAAAGAAATGATAAAACCCTTTAGAAAAGGTGACACACTGTGAAATAACCAAAAAGAGTAAACTGAAAAGACAGTTTATGTTTCCTTATGTAGATCCAATTGTTCTAAAAATGCACTCCCATTGCCCCGAAACTAAGATATAGAATCATCCCTTTTATGAATCCATACACCCTCTCGTTGTCCTCCGCCAGTTGGAACATAATGTGCACGTCTCGATAGGATTTACAGCATACCTTGTCATGAAGAGTATCACACTGGAGTATTTATTCGTAAATACAGCAAGGCCCCAGATAATTTGCTTTACTTGTAAATACTGCAGAGCTTAATATAATTTACTTTATTCGTTTTTTCTGCGGTTGTTTATCAGCAACCGAAATGGTTAAAAATTCCGGCGCTCCGTTGCCGCTAGGGATATTTATCACATCCGACAATCTTGAGTCCTCAGCTACGAGAATCGCTGCGCATATCATTTACCTAGGGTCTAGAAAGCCTCAATTGAACATCCTGGGCCCCTTCATCGATTAGGACAGTCAATATCTTCAGGTTCAAGGTTGATGATCCGAAGTTCAAAGAGTATCTATTTCTTCCAGACACTCCAGACATTGATCTGTGAGCAAGGGATTTGGGGAAAAAAAACCTCTCCCAGTCTGGTGTATAGTCATTTCACTATGATCTCACAGGTCCTCCAGTTGACATCACTTAAAAGGTTTCGGTGGGAGCCCGAAGACAACCATAAATACGACGAGGTAACGTCCATAATTCCCATTATAATCGTGAATAACATGTGTATATCAATGTTTGAGACCTTTTTTAAAGAAATATACAGACATTGGCCCAGTGAAGTAACTGGATCCCTCTGATCTTGGTTATTCTTTGCGTAATCCTTAAAAATCAAAACCAGTACTTACATTCCAACTCGCCATCAGTACTTGTGGACGCGTTGTTGTGGGTTGTTGTCTCCAAGGGAGGTGTCCACCTGGACCCACGCTCACCACTACCTGTCTTTGACAAACTATCATGCCCGGTCCAACAGTTGGTGGACTCATGTCGCGACAACCTCACCAATATGAAAATCCTGACGATGACGATAGCGATGAGCAAGAAGAAGAGGACGACTTCGTTGAACGTCCGCGGCGAAAATACGAGGATGAAGAGGACGATGACGAAGGACAACGACAAGGTCCACCAAAACGTGCTCGTTACTCACCATCTGCCCCTAATGGTTATGCACGAGCTTCACCCCCCGCTCAACTTCCTCTGGCATCATCTGGACACGCTCAGTCGTACGGTGGCGCAGGACCATCTTCGCATCCTCAGTTGCATGCGCCGCCACCTTCATCACACAGTGGCACGAAGCCCAACTTGGAACATTCTATTCTTAACGTGGAACCGATGGATGAGCTTGTACGAGAAATTGCCGACTTTGTTCATCGGCATATTGTGAATCGGACGGAACATGTTGAGATTGAGGCGAAGGTTGGTGTGCTGAAAGATCAGACTGGTCAACGAATACGATTGCCTGTTGGTGTGGAAACTGGTGCGTCATTACTATGAAACGCTTATATTTTATTGTTCATTCTTTAGTTCTGCTGCCTGATATACCCGGACTGAGGTTTGAGTCGAATATGGCCCCTGTACGTCCACATTATTTATGAATTGCAAATACATTATTCATCTCGCTCCTCATAGAGTCAACATCAGCATTATAATACATTATTGAATAATCTTGGATCCCTCCCAAATCGCGGCGAAGCTCCCCGAACACCATTGAAATACGCGCACACCAAACTTGTTGACTCCTTTTATCCTTCCCCCGACAATACGCACGACAAAATTCGCGTTACGACTGATGAATCCGGGAGAGTTGTTCAGTGTATACGCAAAATACGCCTTGGAGATTTGAATATTTATAGTCCAAAACGAAATGCTGACTGGCGAGTCAGCGTGAATCTGGAAGTTCCCTGTAAGCACGTGCAAAATTTCCGTTTGAGAGTGGTTATTTATTTTGGATAGCGGCCCAACCAACAGGAACGCCCATTTTCTCTCGCAAAAAGGATCGAATGACATATACACATCAGTATTGCAACGTCGATCTCACCCAAGTCCGCCAAACATCAGGCGGAAAGCCTAATGTGAATCCTTTCTATCCCTTCCTAATGATGGTGAAAACTCACATCTATTCAGACCGCAATTCAGCACGAGCTTGAGCTTGAGTTTAACCCATCCGCCATGCCCATTATTTTACACGCAGCTTCACGGCGGAATTCACCTGATCCATCTATCCCCCCTGATCAAAAGAACGAATATGAGGATATTATGAGGATATTCGTAAACAACGCCAGAATATTGGTGCGCAATGCAAGTAATGCATGGGAGTCTGGGAAATAAAATTTGATCATCATCGTGGAGAAGTATTGGTCCTCTTTCATTCGGCAATCTACAAGTTGTATTGGGATTTGGCAAATGTATTTTTCTTTGACGCTCGGAAGTCGATTAACGCGTCTATTTCGTATATATCGACTCTAATTGTGTGACCTTTCTAACTGGAAGTCTTTACCTAACTGTCCATGCTTTTTACCTCGTGCATAAATATGTAAGTATGGACTATCCTACGCTACTATCGCATTACTTATGGCAAATCTAATGGATATACCAAAATTCGAGGGGAATAGAAGGAACGCGGTTGTCATAGACGACTTCTCACTCCTGTACTTTCCCTCCGAAGTATTCTCTAATCTCTCTCTGAGCAGGATCATGTGCGGCCGACCCAATTCCACCTTTCTGGCGAACCTAGGAATAAAATGGACATGAAACTGCGACACAGGATAATCGCAAATCCCTGGGACTTACGATGCCTTCTAAATGATCTTTTTCATTAAGGTGAGTGACATTGATGATGAAACGAGTATCCTCATTCAACTCTGAAGGAGGGGGACCTTGATCTTCACCCTGGTTCTCTGACGGTGAAATTATTTGAAAGAATTAACTGGAAGGACGCACCTCGACGGCTATTGTAGCTCTAAACCACGCTGTGTTGGCGAGGCCTGAAAAACGTTTTTCTTGATTTCTACCCTCAGAGTCCAATTTCACTAGAGTGGAAAGAGTCTAACGATGCGGGAGGGGTGATTCAGAAAATAGGATGAGGAAAAATAAGGGCAACTCTGACCTCATAGATACACAACCCATGGCTGACAATGGCGATATGAACGTTCCCTTCTTTCTTTCCCCATGTCTTCCCAGTATCATTAATCCAAGGCATAATAAACTCTTTAATGATTCTTCCGGCACGTTCTGCTAGATCGTCCAGCGACTCTCCTTCAGGGAATTTCTCAGCGCGTCCGACAGGGACCGGAAATATCTTGTTAGCGATATCCATGCCCCCATCGTTGTGAATAGTCCAAGGCTGACCCTCTGCAATGCCGAAATGCTGCTCTCGCAGCTCGGGAGATACTTCGAACAACGGTTTAGGTTCTGCCTGTGCTGCATATATAGCTTTAGCAGTTGAATTGGCTCTCTTCAGATCGGAGCAATAAATTCCGGCGAATTTGGTTGTTGAGAAGTATTCGGCGCAGGCTTTGGCTTGCTGAAGCAAATATGAGAGAAATCTTTTCAAGTGTTGAAGGCATGGCTTCTTACGTTCATCCCTAAAGTACAGGATAAGTAAAGATGGCCATGGCATGTATCAAAAGTCGCACCATGGTTAGATAGAGGTGCATCTGCCCATCCAGCCCAAACTGCTCTCTGAAAACCCGTCAGAACGTCGCCCTTCTGTGACAAACTTTAACAAAAGAGAACATACAAGATTATCGGTTGACTCTCCATGTCTAATAAAGGTAATTGTAAGCATGTTGATGGTATAAAAGAAAGGTGCTGGTAACCTTTGGCGACTCTCAAGTCAATCATGACCCGAATCACAGCCTGCGCGTAATGATGCGACGGCGCTATCACGGTCCGTTCCTTCCGTCTGTGATCGATGTTGTCCACCAAGACTTTCCTAAGGACAGCGTTCAAGACAGCTCAGCCATGTCCTGTACGATTTGCAACGTTTATTGCTAGCGGTGGAACCAAGGATCCTTTGGCATACTGCAAGGAGCTGGTGCAGAAACATGATTACCCGTCGTTCTTGGTTGGCCAGTTTTATCCGAAATCACAACAACTTGGTTATTATGGGTTAAAAGCCTTCTTTGTATGTGTTCCTCTGTTTACCTTGATGCGTTTTACTTATTGACTGTATCACACAAGCTTGAACTTTCCATGGTCCAAGAGAATGTCTCTAACCAAGTGATTGGGAAAATGAGGTTCCAGTTCTGGAGAGATGCAGTGTCCAGTATAGCAGAGGTACTTGATGGTTATGTTAAAGACCACACAATGTCATGACTAGTCATATTAGAACAGACCACTACGACATCCCATCGCGTTAGCAGTCTATGAAGCATTCAAGACCGCAAAATTACAACCATATCACCTAAAACGAATCATTGATGCGCGGGTACGCAATCACTTCGAATGCGAGCAGCACGAGAACCTTATCGTGGTATTGAAAGGAAGCGGAACTTAGCAATCCAGTTTTTATGGCGCTAGAGTCTCTCACTGCACACGCCGAAGCGACTTACTCGACACTGCTCTATTTACTCCTTTCGTTACGTCAACTGAAGGAACCTCCTGCAACTCTTGATACCCTCTCTCATGTGGCTTCTCATCTTGGAATAGCCCAGTGTATCAGCGTGCTCCTGCGAGCTATGCCTTACCATGCATCTCGAGGCCATCTTGTCATCCCTGTAGATATCGCTGCGAAGCATGGTCTACGACAGGAAGAACTATTTAGGAGTCTAAAAGGAGGCAACCCAGAAAACATCCATGGACTACAAGATGCCGTATACGATTTCGCTGTTGTAGCAAATGATCAGCTCCTTGCGGCTAAGTCCATGTTCGAAAAGGAGGTACCAGAAGAGTCCAAACGCAACTCGATACCTGTATTCCTTCAGGGCGTAAGCCATTCATATCTTTATGGATTTCCGCTGCTGATTCATCCTTAGATTTCTGTTTCGCAATACCTTTTGACGTTGGAACGAGCGAATTTCGATGCATGGCGTCTAGAGTTACAGAGACAAGGCTGGTCATTGCCATGGCATATATGGAGAGGATATTACAAAGGTCAATTTTGGTAGTATACTAGATGTATTTTACGTGGTAATTTAGTAACTCTTTGTTATGGCGGATGAGCGGAGGCTATTTAACATGGACGCCGAATGCCAAAGCAAAGCCAGAGACGCTGAAGAAAACCATCCACATGGCTCCCGCGTATAGACTGGCTCCCAGCACTTCATACTCCTGCCCATCATCTTCCCACCTGGGTTGCCTCCTTGAAATTTTCAGTGGTATAGACGTTGGGGTCGACGAAGAGTGTTGAGATGCGTTCTCTTGCGAATCTATCCGGTGGGTCCCAGGCTCAACCGAGCGAGTGAGCGAGACACGGCGCTGCTAACATTTGTGTGTTTATAGATGAAATCATTGTTATGATTATATATCATCTGGACGATCCTACGCAGTTTAGCAAGACCTCAAAGAGACACTACTTGATTACCAAGGATCCTTATGTCCGTTCTTCCTACTTCCTGTACCGGTACGGCCGACATTATGCTTTCTACTACGCCCTCAGTCGCGGCAAGTTGATGAATGCCCGGGTCTTAGAGGTGCGTCGTATATCGTGGATTGTCTCTTTTCCTAGAAGGTCTAACATTGAGGCGGTGTCTCCTCCAGATCCTTTCCACATCCGGTGCCCACTTCTCGAGGTACCTCCTCCAGGTTGCCATACATCATTATTTCCGCACCACATCACATTTTATCAAGTCTCCATGGGTCCGTAACCTACCACTGGGTGTATTCACGCACTTTATGAGCCTTGGAAGTCGATATGGCATGGACATACCCTTAGCCAAAGGCGAGGACGATGGATCCCTATTTACTGGGTGGTTGAAAGAGAAGACGACCCCAGGACTTGGGAAAAAGGTCGATGTGCAGGTCATTAAGGATCTATTCCAGAAGTATGGCTTCATGATGTTCGCTCCGAAGGTATGTTTCATACTGTGGGACCGGCCGGCGTGTGACCAACTAAATGGCGGCACAACAGGACCCAATTGCTACACAGCTACCCCTAGCTTTTGCCTTGGAACCTACATTGGTGCCTCTTGCTCTGGAGAACGGATTTCACTTGGATCCTCAGGTTAGAGCTATGCTGTCATGACAACTTTTATGATCTAACGTCACTCCAGTATCGGGACTATATTTTCAGGAAGATTTTCGAGAAACACCCAGACTGCCATAATTACATCGAACGGGCAGCTGATATTATTCAGAACGTCAGAGCGATGACGAATGTTAGCAAGAAGTGAGATTTAACACGAAAATAATTCCTCCCAATAAATGTTTATTAATAATATTTGTGTAGGATGTTCCTAAGCAGAACAGTTGCGGCTGAAATTTGCATGGAATGTCGTTCTAATGTCCCCGCATATGTTGCTTTGAAGAAGCTCGAAGCTTCCGGCGAGCTCCTATTCCGACTGAAAGACCTCGTTAACGATCTTCTCAAAGTAAGTTACGTCAATAGAGCCATTTCTGCCGAAGCTGATAGTAACGTTCTAGCTTTTCCTACGGACTCGTTCAATCATTCATCCTCCTACCATACCGACTCTCCAGCAATTGTACCGGGACTTCGCATCAACATTTCCTTCTTCGACTCCACGACTCGTCATGCTAATAACCGTATTTTGCACCGCACCCACCACAGGCATATTCCACGAGGATATATCAGAAAGACCGTTATATTCCTTACCCGAAATCTTCAAGAACAAGTTAGAACATCTTGGTATTATGTTTGTCAAGAGGAAGGATCTTCTGGATGTATTGGTTAGCCCCTGGTGTGACCGATTCCAACCGATACTGTTATTTGCTGTGGAGCAGCTTCATATGGATGAACGGCAGATTTACTCGCTGCTTGAAGAAGCCGCGATTAAGAGCCTGGGAGTTAGCTGCAAGGTGAGTGGTGTTAGTTGAGATATCGAGACATACTTAATTGGATTAATATACAGGGCAAACTCATTAAACGAATAACGGAATACCATCCTCAGATCAAGGATAACATAGCCAAAGCTGTAGAGGACCATCAGATCGAAGTCGAGGATCTTCCAGACTGGGTAGACTCCAATGTCGACACATTCTCTACATCTTTGAACACAGGGCTTTGCTCTTCAGAGTTATTCCAGGTTTATATTGGCCAAATGCCTGATCAGCAGCATGCGGATTTGGAGAGCGATGATGATGGTTTGGGAGAGGAACAGGAGGACGAGATTGACGAAGAGGACGATGAGGAAAACGAGGTGGATGCCGTTCATGTTAGACGGATTGACGAGAGGATCACCAAGAAAGAACTTGTGAGTACTACAACGCTTTCATATGGGTTGAATAACTTAGCCTGTTCCATTAGGGTCTGATTACTCAAGATACCCTTTCTCTTCGAATTAACATCGATTCCGAGACAGCTGGTCGTGGAAGAAGACGCGTTTGGCAAGCAAGGTTTATGGCAAACCCAGACAGCCAGCTTAGATTACCGTATCCATTTGGTATGTTCTTCAGAAGTGTCGCATCAATTTCTTCCTAAAGAAACCATGTCAGAATCTTTGGCAATAGGTCGTTGGATTTTGGATACATACGGACATCGACACCCCGTCACAGCGATATTTATGGACCATGCTATAGCGAATAACAACCATTCAATATTGAAAGTTTATGTTGGCGAGGACGTTCCGCGGCATTCCCGGGTTCCAATCACTTTGAAACATTTCCAGATTATGGCCCGTCTCGGCATCGATCCTGTCAGTATCAGCTATCAATATTCTGGAATGCTGCTTACCTTTTTTTTTTAGTTTTGGCCAATATGGCACCATCTTGAAGAGGACGAGTTCTATGCGACAGCGGAAGACTATCTGGACCGAGATCGAGAATCCACTGTTGCTGGTCCTTCGTCACATAAGTCTCCAGCGAAAATGGAGTCGGGAACTCCTGAATTCGAACATATCCTTTCTGCCTTTTTGAATAAGTTCGACAACGCTCGGAAACGGCCTAAGAGAAGGGCAACGATGTCGGCATCCTATGCTGATCCTGACTCCGACGATGAGGATGTACAAACATCTCCGTCTTCTACGAGCTCGAAACCAGTCTCGAAGAGTAAACCAGAGTCAAAGCCAGAGTCTGCGTTGCAAAAGTGGATAAAAGCTCTCTCTGGGGTGCTAAAGGCAGAAGAACGGAAGGTATGTCGTGTGTTGAGTGAAGCGTACGCCCAGAGTTGACACCCTATATTCCAGTATAAGGATAAGAAGAAGCGTATTGAAAGGGATGAACATGGAAAGCCCGTTTCTCGTTTACACAAGGTGGGTGCTGGCGCAAACTATGGCTCCATTCCTTGCTGACGGGTATCTCGCCAGACGGAGTTCATGCGAGCTTTGATAACTAGACTTCCTGATCTTCGAGTTACCGAACGACTGAACAAAGTTAAGTACCGAGGAAGAGTCATCGATATAGACTGTGACTGTGATGCGGATAGCGGGACAGATGACGAGTACAGACCGGCAGGACACAAGCGGAGGAGGACGGACAAGATTGACTATTCTTTTGATTCCATCGAGTAGGAATGTGTATTTTATAGGATTCGGCAGGAATCCTGGATGTCTTTTGTGCCTTGGCTATTGTTTTTATTTGATATTGTTCCTGCGTGAATTTCATTTTGCATCGCCTAATTGAGAATTTAAAGTTATCATCCGTGATTTGTCATCCCAAGCCGACCTTCATCGGTCCCACGACTCGGTCATTATGCATCAGGCTCTCAAACCTCCTGTGTGTTTACCATGTCTTCCCCCGAAGAGAGAGATAAGATCCTAGCCGAATTTCGAAAGCAAGTAGAGGAAGAGGGTATTTTGAAGCCTGGGGACACTGTTGGAACCGACGACCAAACCCTCTTGTGAGTACTGGCTAGTGGAGCTTATGGCTTGAGCGTTGTTTGACTGAATCCTTTTGTTTATTTTAGACGTTTTCTTCGTGCACGGAAGTTTGATATAAAGAATGCAAAGACGATGCTAGTAAAATGCCAGGAATGGAGGAGAACAGTTGAAGGTGTAGGATTGGATGCTATATATGACGAGATCGATCCTTTCGATGTGGGTATCAACTATGGGACTGCCAGGGGGGATTCTGAAGGTTTTTGAAGTATCCAGAACGAGACACTGTTTTCAAATACTGGCCATTAATGTTCCATAAGGTGTGTTATATTTTGTCATTACTGCCCTAGTTGTTGACCTCCTCTTTTCTAAACAGACAGACAAGGTACTTTCGACATACTGTCCAATCGTATACTATCCCTTACACACCTTGCAGAAAGGACGTCCATTGAATATACAGTTCTTCGGTCAAATGAATGCTACTGCCTGTAAGTTTAATATTATGAATGCCGGTCAGAAATGAATTAACGTGGACGGTAGTGCTCAAGGAGGTTCCGAAAGATCGTCAATGGAAGGCATTTGTGGCCAATTGCGAAGCTTTAACGCGCGAGGTTCTGCCTGCTTGTTCCCGAGCTAGAGGCGAATATGTAGGTGCCGCATACTGTATCATCGACTTGAAAGGATTCAGGTGAGTAATGGATTCGGTTGGTAAAGAGTTAATACTAATCGTATCCTAAATAACTTTACTTCAGTCTCGGCAGCTTCTGGGCGATGAAAGGAATGGTGCGAGATTCCTTCCAAATTTCTCAAGATTATTATCCCGAAACGTGAGATACATTCATCCGGTTTAAAGCATTTTCCCTCATGGTTTATTAGGATGGGCCATGTCACGATTATCAATGCTCCCGCAACCTTTTCCCTAATTTGGAGTGTAGTGAAGCCCTGGCTAGCACCAGAAACCGTCGCAAAGATTGATATCCAAGGTCGGTCACCCGTATCACCGATATACTCGACTTTAGACATGATTTATTTAACATTTCCGCTATAGGGAGCAACTATACTCCAGCTCTATTGAATGATATCGACGCGGATAACCTGCCATCCGTTTTCGGTGGAAGTTGTACATGTAGCGATGCTGGTGGTTGCAGACTAAGCAGCAGAGGCCCCTGGCTAGAAGGACGGGTGTATCATGGACGGGGGTCTTCGAAATATCGCCCCAAGGATCCAGAAGCGTTGAAGACTTCCAATCACACCAATTCTATAAAGCCCAACGTTGTTGCAGAGAAGACGTCCTCCGGCGTGGGCGTAGACGTAGTGGAGACCCCTGAGCCTATGTTAGATGTTCAAGAGGTCTGTTAGTCTTGTGAGTCGTTGTATTTATAGGCAGTCTCCTCTCGAATGCAATCGTGCATAGGAGGTTATCATATTGTAGAGACACCCGCATTGTTAGCTTGATAGTATTACCGTTCTATTAAACGTTTTCCTTGGCGCGAACCTGCAGCTTCATTACTTCCCTGCTCATATCCACTGGTTTACCAGACCTTAGTTCATCGGACGTCACATGGGACTTCAAATATCGGTTTACAAAGGCTTACCGTTTACCATCACTGAGGAATTCGGTAATAACCAACACTGCTATACAGTAGACCCCTAAACTCAAATTTTAAAATAGGAATATAGAATCTTGAATTTCTCCAATCGCTTCTTCTTGGCTTCCACAGGCGCCTAAACTAAGTTATCGATTGCTGCTGACATCTATCCATGGTCTCTTTTCTAGCAATGCTCAAGATAAATAGGTGAGACTCATTCCTAATTCTGAACCTGACATCCATATGTCGCAAAAATCGAAAATGCCAGACGAACCATTTCAGGAAATCAAAGCGCTGGGATGGCCTGATCCGGTCCTGATTTCGGCCTGATCTCGGCCTGATCTCGGCCTGACCAGAGCCTGAAGGTTGCCTGACGCGGCTGGATAGATACTTTGATTTCCTGAAATGGTTCATCCGGCATTTTCGATTTTTGCGACAATATACATGCTGATAACAACAACTTTAAATACCTCTTCTCCCTGCATAGAACGTAGAAGAGCTGTTCTTGGCTCAAATACTCTCATTTATCTCTCAAGAACCGATTCGTTGTTGGAGTCCTAACGACAAAGTATAATTCACCTGGATTTCTTTGTATTTTGGTAAGTTGTTGAAAGGCGCGGTCATTGCTTGATTGGATGACATTCAATTCGGATAAGAAGGCGGATTGGATTCTGCGCTTTCTCTATTCCTGCTCTCGAGCCCCCTAAGCTAAAGGAACCAAATCCACCACCTATCTTCGAATCTATTCTAATAACTTTGAAATCCGCCGCTACAAACTTCCCCTCAGGGTCTGACAAAGTGGTGAGTAAACCATTATCGCCCCATCTCGAGAAATACGTCTCTAATTTTCTTCGAGTCTGTGGTGCCTTCGAATCCGGATTCCCGAACTCAAGAGATATCCGCAAAACTCTGTTTCCCAAACTGCACATTCAATGTCGACCGTTTCGCCATCTACCCCATATGCCCCGGAAGAGTCCTACGCCGCAGACGACTTCGGTGAGTGCCTCTACCAATATTCCGATTTCTTTATAGGACGAATCGGACAAAACACAAGCTGGGGGAATGATAAGGAGGCTGCAGGTTCTTCAGCGGATTATTAAGAATAGGGTGATACAGCTTAAGGCTGATGAAGAAGATCGCTTTCTGCGTGCTGGACATAAAATCGTGAGCGGAAAACTGGTTTTGTCTTTTGACTCGGAGCACCTTGGGTATAGACTGAGGGGTGTAGGGGATGGGTTACCATAGAATGTGGATGCAGGTCGGTTACCCATTTTCTTCGTCTCTGGTACCAGTTCTTTTCATGCCTACTGATTTCCCTACTTAAATGGTGCTTCTTTCTGAATATGAGAAGCTTCCTTATACGGTCCAACAGGACGTATATACCGAAATCGTACTGCTAGGTTGAGATATTTCAAACGAGAAGTTCTGGGATTTTCTGGCGATTTACTTCAAAAGTTATTATATACATTTGCGAACAAAGCGCCGACATGATATGTGAAACAACAATTACATTATGTTTGACCAAGGGTCCGCTTCGCCCACCACATTTTTAACAAGACATTATAAAGGTATGCACATTTACGTAAAGCTCTCATCCCCCCTGCGCTCAAAACGTAATTCCTCTTATAACTCAGACACAATTAATCCATCTCGGTACCTCGACTGGTCACGATGCGGTTTGAAAGGCATAATTGAGCCTTGTATCTTCCCATATAGTCCTCCATGGACTATGGCAAGATACCAATTCGTTCTCCTCCAAATGCGGCCTCCGAACTATCCGGACGTAGTTTATCTCTGGATAAAGACTCCAGGCATCATCTCGTCCTAATGACCCCGGAAAAAGAGAGAGATCTTCTGAGATAATGAGGAGGAGCAGACGAAGGGAAGGAGTATGGTCCAAGAGGTTTTGTAAGTGGGCTTGGGACGTTTCTGGACCTTCGCCAATAGCTAAGTGTGTAAGCTTGGGAAGCAAACCAAAGCTTTGAAAGGCGTCTAACTTTTCAAATTCGGTGATAGGTATTTCAGCTAGAGCGAGATGGGTAACATTGCGAAAGGTGGGGTGGTGAAACCAGGACCTGCATTGAGACGGGTCCATGATTCCAAAGAAGATGGCTTCCCAGGGCGCGGGCCATTTCTCCGTGTCGATAGTAAAGCCATGGCAGATGACTGTCCCGTGAAACACAAGTCTTTGGACATTTAAACACAGGGAGAGAGTGAACTGCCCATGGAGATAATCGATATGCAAGTTTCGGATATGAAGTGCAATGCTAGGGTTCTCACGTATCGTTATAAAAAGAACGGTGTACGTGATTGGATGATCTGTCCGGACTGTGTGGTAGAGGACGGGAGTGAGGAGGCGATTGAGATATTTAGAGATCCGACAGAGTTTAGAAGCTTCGCAGCGCGACTCCATTGCAGCAATGACCAGGATGTTTTCTTGGACGATGTCGGGTAGTCTGGGCAAACAAAATTTTAGCCGGTCGAAGTCGACTTCGAGTTTTGGTGGAATCTCTTGGTTTCTAAACATCGGCTAAAGTTAGCGGAAGGGACATGGACATGGGAAATACGTACAGTGTCACCATTTTAGGGCTTAGACGGGTAAACTTCAAGGCAAGTAACTATCATGCAGGTTCTCGTTAGGCTCTGAGGTTAAGAGTGGGGATGTTTACCATCTCGCAGACATCAGGTTGAGGTCAGAAAGAGAACCGTGAGAATCGAAGTGGCTTCCTCTCTACCCTCGCTTTAGCGCACTGAGAATGTGAAGAAAGGGAAAGATTTTGTCAAATACATCTGGCTGTTTTGTTCAATAAGTACACCACAAATCAATTGACCTCCGGTGCTCACATGACTATGATAGGGTCTGAGACAGAATATCGATTCTCGGGATGTCGTTCTCCAGGTTTGGGGCCAAAAGGAAGAAATGATAATTATAAGAAGAAAGTCGCAGATTATGTACTTATGCTGAATCGGCCCATCTGAGAGTGTTATCATGGGCAGCAGGGGTATATGCTGATTCGAGGGACTTGACCGATTTGTCGGGGAGAGATGACAGCGGGTGCAGAAGAATAGCAGGAACCGTCCTCACCTGCCGCATAGCAAAACATTGTGCAAGACTTCTTCTCAATCCAAGCCCAAACGGCGTGGGGGGCAAGTTGTCAGCGGCCATTTCGCAACACCGATGCGGATTATAAACATCATGGTCCTTCTACGTCGCCTCGAGATGATGTGCAACTGAGATATTGAAGCACACCGTCGCTTTCAGAGGGATAGCGTACCAGCCTAATATCCTTTCCTTTCCTACCTCTCGAGGCGCTGTGAAGCGGGAGGGGTTGTTCATCCTGAGGGCCTCTCAGATATACACCGGGAGGAACTGTATTTGGGTAAATGTCGAAATATCTGACGATATGGAACCTTGGGTTTGGAGGATGGTTATGACTTCTTTTCGAGCTTCTTCTTGGCATTGAGGGAATCTGGCGAGGTAGTGGATAATGAAGAATAGGGCTCCAGTTGTTTTTTCCTTCGTGGAGCAAATTAGTATAGGGCTCATTGAAAAGTATTCTTAACTCACGTGTCCGCTAAACAAATAGAGACGTTACCAAGCAGCTCCCTCGAATGAATCAACGCATTCTTGAAATAACATACTCCCCTCTTCTTCCTCTTCTCCTGAATATTCCGCGCAAAACTACCTCTCAAATACTTCACCCCCTCCACCATGTATTTCGTCAGAAAACATTTATCCACAGACGGAAGGAATATATAGGGTGGTGCAGTCAAAACTTCGTCGATCTCCCGGTACCCTTTCACGAATGGTAAATTTAGCCGGCGCATCGCATGAAGTGATATCCCATAATGGCATCTCCGAAGTTATCCAAAATAATGCGTTGGGAGAACCGCCTTCTGCTAGAACGTGTATGATTTGGTTGGTGTTGCGAACGGAGAACCCGATGGGTAGTGGGCCTTTGAAAGCGGGCTTCATTGCATTCGCATGCCCTCCGGGGGTTCACCGATAGTGAACGCAGCGTTAGATTGTCCGACTAACTGCCAAAATAATAAGTCTTGAGGAAGGAGCGTTCTGACCCAATTGCGATCCTTGAGTCCTTTTTCGCCAACCTAAATAATGTCCAAATTCATCAAAATCCAATATACTTTAATGGGGAAACTTATCTCGAAATCAAGAACATGGACAATCCATAATAACTCAAATACCCAAACAAGCAGGAACGAATGTCCATGTTCGTTCGCAAAGGGAAGTATCATTCGGTGGATTCGTTGATTTTCAGATTCCCCAAATAGGTAACCGCGCAATATAAGAAGAACAGGTACTCTTGAGAGCCTTTGGGGTATGTACAATGAAAAATTTCCCCAGAATCGGCTAGAGGACAGGCAGATGATGGCGACCGCTGAAGGAAGAGTCGATTTTGGATATACCATAACATCTGGTATCTGGGCATGTATAGCGCCGACCTTTCCAGGTGAAAAGCTTCATCCTACGAAATCGACGAATTAGTTCCCGTTTTCCTATCAGCATATATCCAGACCTCAAGATGGAGGTAAGCGCTGCACTTCTGGACACTGCCTGTGGAACTAAGGTGATTACATCCAGAATTTATTCTCTGGCTAGCGCCAATTTGAGGTTCCGCATGGGGGTCACTTACGTCAGTTCTACTCGGACTACCAACATGACAATGTTCCGGAGCAAGCAAACGCAAAGCGTGGTATCTCAAATTTGCCAAGGGAGTCGACTTTTGTCGATGTGAAGCAAGCGGGGTTAGAGATATTCAGAAACATGGAGAAAAAGGACGCGACGTGCGTAACTTAAGAAGATGAAAGAAATTTGCGCGCATTTGCCATCCTTCTATTGGATTCGCTGGTTTTTTCTTCTTCGATCGTTTCGATCAAACTTGTCATAGTAGATTAAGCATATACCTATGACCGTTGAACAAATCGTCAATATCTTTGGTTTTACGAACGGAGGAGAAATAGCATTACCGCCATGCGGAACAGCCGAAATCCAAGAAGCACTCCAGGCCCTTTAGGCAAACTTTCGTAAGTCTTCTGTTTAGTTACCAGGTAATCCTATATTCTTCTCTCTAGTACCACAGCTGACTGCGCTTATCGGCGCTGGTCAAGTTGGGACTCAACGCTTTGCGTCCACAATGCTGCAAGCTGGGTTTTGTGTGGGTCGAGGGCCATCGGAGGAGGTCCACATCGATATGGCAATGCAGCAAGTTTCCATGTACTTTACATCAAATCAAACTGACCTACAAGTGGTCACAAATGCTCCCCAATCTGTCATAATCCCAATCCCACTTACGTATTCCCCCATCGTCCCAAACCCACTTCTCGACCGGAATCTAACATAAACATGTCCTGCTTCACCCAGTCTCAAAACGACGCCCGCATTCTTTTCGATTTAACTGCACCCTGGGGTATCAATCCTGATTCGGGAGATAGACATGGCTACGGCTACTACGGCGAGAAAGACTGTGATCTTATTGCTATCATGGGTATTGCTAAGCTAAAGCTGTTTAAGCCAGATCTTCTCCAAGGAGTTCATTTCTTTGGTCGGACTCCCGCTTCGCCGCCATTACCATCAGAGGAAACACTCTCCCCCCCTGTTTAATCCGGATAAGGATGGGCATATTATCTTGTACTACCTTGAATGTCTTGCGAATGGTCGTTCTACAGGGTCAAATATTGTCAAGGAGGATGAAACGCTTGGTGATTGGAAGCCAGGTTTCGAACCTGTTGACTATTGTGGTGGGCAGGGCCAATATCATTTCGGTCAAGGGACTATTAGTACTTAATACCGATTCAGAGCACTTGCAGGATATCGATTTGTTTCAGGCCACAGGGAAACCCCGATGTAGTCGACCAGGAGGATATACCTACCTCGGCGGATTGTCAAGAGGGAATGCTCGATATGCCGACTGGGAAAGTGGTTGACATCATTATCTTCCCAGCTGTGGAGGAGTAGTCAGGAGCCCAACCTCTTGAAGATCTTGTTTTCTGCCTTCACTATCTTGGGATGACTCATGTAAGCTTTTGAACTTGTTACCTGATGTTAGTTGATCAATGACAATCCTAGAGAGCATTGTCGGAGATGACTATGACGATCCTGCGGGATTATTTCAATATGGAGCTTTCGGGCAACGCTCCCTTTTCATGGGAAACTTCATATCAAACACCCTTCCTTTGATTTTAAGGGTACGTTAACCATTTGCATCTGGGCTATATATTAGTTCACGATCTACAGGTTTATCGCGCCGTCATTCATTACTTTGGGGGATAGAATAGCTGAAACCGAAACTATACTTTCGCTTGCTGAGTTCGTGGCATTGAACGACCACCCCCCATCACTTCCAACGATTGTTCCTGCCACATTTCGTCTCCTGCGAAATGGGGTCCCTGGCATCCTCACCAGCCTCCTCAGCTGCCAGTCGTCTAAAAATCTCAATCCGTTCTAGATACGAGAGAATCCTCCCAGCTACGATATGACTTTGGATTGTGGAGAGATTTTCGTTCATGTGGAAGCGGAGTGGGAAGTGCGAAATACGTTAACAGATGAAGTTGTCTGTGTTGGAGTGGATGGTTCTTTGATCAAATCGTTCACATGCATGCAAACTCTGCACACCATCACGGGAAACAAGAGGCCGATGCAAGGGTTTGCGTGGCTTAGAGGGAGGCTTAGATTCGGGTGCCTAGACACGGATGGAACTGTATCGGGTACCAGGCTGTTCCGGCTGGAGATGGTGAAAGACCCTTCAATGGTACTTTCCATTTTTGCATCGGTATTGCGGGGCAGGTCCCTTCCCTTCAACCCGAGACAGACCGTAAAAACTGCCACTAAGAAAGATGTATAAACACCGCCAGTTGAGTTATTCGAAATCCATCGCTCTATCGGGACAGTTGGTGTAGAAAGAGATTCAAGGTCAGTGGGATTTGTCAGGGCATTTAAAGAAATGATTCTCGATTCCTCGACAATCAGTCCGACGCAGTCGTTTTTTAATGCCTTGAATCAAGACCATTAAACGAATTCTGCATTCTGCTATTCCTCCAGTATGTTCAAATGCTTTGCTCTCACACTGAGTTTCCTGACCTATTGTATTATGAACCTTTTTCACAGTTGTATATAACGGCGTGTAGAACAAAATGCCGATGTGCTGAATCACGGCATTCCTACATATTATAGCCATGATCAACCATGCTCCAAATCCTGACCATATACGTATACATGGCGACTTTTTGCATTCTTAACACTGAAGAGCGGATTCTTTGCCGCCTGGAAGACGAATCTAAGGAATGATTGATTACTCAGTGGGATTACGAATCATGAAAAGCTTGATGACACGGCTGCTGTAGAGAAGAGACGGGGTAGATATATATACGGAACTGTCGTGGTATGCCATCACAGTTGGTCTTAGATGCTTATGACGGAAGGGACGCAATAAATAAAAGTGTTTTGGGAAAAGGAGGAGGGGAGCTCGAAGTAGTGATGAAATTTGAGTAATCACCTTATTCGGTGCATCCTGAGAATATAATATTTACCCGCTACTTCCCGGAGATGTTCACATGGAATACGTAAACGCGCGAGGGTGCGACTTACGAGACACTTACGTCTGGAGGGAATGGACATCGACGGAGATATGGTAGACAGCCAAGGTGTTCCTCGCTTCTTAAAGGGGAGAAGGAGACTATATTACATACTCCTTACCAAGGGAAGCCCAGAGAGAAGCATGGTCGCAATGATACTAAAGCCGACTCAGCGGATCGTCCTCATGAATGTCAAGAAGGTCCTAGTGGGTCGCTACGTGGCAAGCTGAGATATGTAAAAAGATAGAGGTGAGAAGAAATTTCGAGGGGGAGATGCAAGAACCACTCGGGGTTCTCTGTACATATCTCACTCATCGACGAGGAATTTAACCCATAAAGAAAATGGGATGCTATCACTCGCCAATGCCAAGGGCAATAAAGTAACGGACGAGATGGGA